>JAESGS010000042.1_pt1 | contig 320573 bp, 273 predicted proteins | sample 9269761 | NCBI WGS metagenome assembly JAESGS01 (sample SAMN15741799, study PRJNA653493) | algae metagenome | isolation source: Cyanosarcina radialis HA8281-LM2 and co-occurring heterotrophs from damp... | place: USA: Makauwahi cave, Hawaii | collected 2011-01-06 | reverse complement strand
ACTTTTGCAAGACTCAAAAAAAAGTCCCTGCAAAATGAGAAGAAATGCGATGAAGAAAAAACTGGAACAAAATTTTGTCATTGCAGATTTGGTTTACGCGGGACTTCAAGCAGGTATGCGTACAACGGACACGGCTTGGCGATAGGGCGGTATTTGAAAATCTGCAGGCTGAACCGTAGCTGATTTTTTGAATAGATGTTCATTGTTAATTCCAAAGCTAATTTTTTGTATTTAGTTGGAATTGGTGTTGAATATGTAATTAAAGTTGATTAAATATTCGTCGCCCCGCCATATTGCCAAACCGAATGTTGTATGCCGTAACTATTTCCTGGTTTTATTTTTCACAAGTCCTTTGGGTCGTTTAGAAGTAATGATTACAATGTAACGTTTTGGAACTACATTGTCCATCAAATATTTACCGTCTTGTTTGTCAATTACATTTATGGTTTTAAAATTCTTGTCGTCAATAAGAAACAAACATCCAGGAGCAGCACTGTCAGACAAAGCCTCTCCGTTTAATACGTATTGTGCAATGGTGTCAGCCTGAGGCGAATTGAAAATACGTCCATACTCGTCTGATTTTGAAAGTAGATAAGTCCAGTAAATAGTCTTGGCTGCTTTTACGGTCGTTACATAAATGGCTCCATCAACACCTTTGTCGCCTAATAGTTTTTTTGCTTTTTTAGGTATTACGATGCTAATGTTTGAAATGTCAAATGGGTTGAGGGTATGCAAAGAATTTATTTCACTTTCCACGCTGTCTAAAAGTACAATTGGGTTCTTTCCTATTTTTTTCATTGCTTTTTTCGGAAGCTGTCCAAAAGAAGTAGCTGTCAGTAAAACGATTATGATAAATGTAAAAGTTCTTCGCACTGAGGGTTTGTTATGGCATACAACGGCCGGCAGCTTTGCGCAGTGCTGGTAATGAAGCACTAATGCCGAAACCGCTGTTCATTTAGTTGTTAATGTTTAAATCACTTATTTGATGATGAATCTGTACATAGCCTGGACTGCTGTACAGAATGGATCTGCTGTTCATTGCACCGATGTCCCGCCAGCATTGCGCAAAACTGCTTGTTATGCGCCTTGTTGTCGTAATTCTCTACTATTTCTTATCCATTCGTCCAAATGACCCTCACAGTCCCTAAATAGTTGTATAAAATCACTTGCCACTGGATTTACCTGATCATAGCCGTCTTCATGGTCGAGCCACACAATCGGGTATTCCAGTATTTCACTGGTTGAAAGATTAGAATCAAAACAAACTACTCCATTGTCGCTAAAATCGGCAAACGGAATTAATCCTCGACCGTCGAGCTGTTTACGATAATATTGACTCTGATCCAAAAGTGTGTCCATCCAGTCTGTTGACAAATTCTTGAAAAAGACATACTGGTATTCTCCAGGTGTCATTTCAATAAAGTTATTGTACCGTAAAAAATATTTGTAAGAGCATGGAAGCCGCAAACCAATTTCCATTTCATATTCTCTGATCTGCTCGTCAGTTACAGTACTAGGAATTATTTTTCAACGTTGATTACCTTTGAATCTAGCTGGCCGAGTTGTATCCTTCATGTCCTCAGGAATCAACTCCGGTATATAATGAAAGCCATCTAACTCTTCGATAAAGGCAAAATATTTGTCAATTACTCTTGTGATGTCTTCATACATTCTAGGAGATTTGTCAGTTTGGGTTTCGAATGGCGCATAACGATTTTATTTACGCAATTAGACGAGTATCGTTAAAAAATATTTACCCAATGTTAAGCTGAATTCTTTGCGTTGCGTCATATTATTGTTGCGTCAATCTATTTTTCCTGGTTTAAATGATCAGGCAATTTGATATTGCGTTTGATTGTATTGTAAGAACAATCTCGAATATTTTCTGGTCACCTGCCTCCATTGCTTCGCCACTTGAGTCCCATTCAATGAGGCTCAAGGGTTTAGGATTAACAATATAAACATTTTGAAAAATTCGCACGAACGGGAATCCGTATTTATTGACGAATACGGGAAAAATACCCTTCATTTGTGGGATCCGGCAATAATTGTTGAATATCAACCCATTCCATTCATGATAAGTTGAGTTGTCTCCCTGATGGTACGAAGAAGGTAGGATGAAGTTTGGATGAAGTAAGGATAGAGCTGAGTACACCATGAGTACACCATGAGGCCGCCTAGAGGCCGCCATGAGTACAGCATCTCACCATCCCCCGGTTAATTTTTTACCAGTTTTCACCCTTTTCCATAGCCTGCTTTCCACCCTTTTGTGCTAGTTTCAACCAAACGATTCAACATGCCTCGACACCTGCTTTTTGCCTTTGCCCTGCTTTGCTCTCTTTGCTCACGGGCTCAACAATATGAAGCCAATTGGGAATCCCTCAACAAACGCGGTATCCCCGCCTGGTTTAACCAGGAAAAATTCGGCATCTTCATTCACTGGGGAGTATTCGCCGTTCCTTCCTACGCACCGGTTATTCCAAACAGCGGCGACAGCTACGCAGAATGGTACTGGTATCGCATCCATAACAAACAAAAAAATTTCTACGATTTCCATGTAAAAAACTACGGCTCCTCCTTCGCCTATCAACAGTTTGAACCTATGTTTAAAGCAGAACTGTTCAACCCCGATCAATGGGCCGATCTCTTCAAAAACGCCGGAGCCCGCTATGTAGTTCTAACCTCCAAACACCACGAAGGTTATACCCTCTGGCCAAGCGCCGAAGCCGATAAAGCCTGGGGACGCCCCTGGAACGCCGTTTCGGGTACCCCGCAACGTGACCTGCTCGGCGACCTCACCAACGCCGTGCGAAATAAGGGGCTCAAAATGGGCTATTACTATTCGCTCTACGAATGGTACAACCCCATATGGCTCTACGATAAAAAGAAATACGTAGACGAACATATGTTCCCCCAATTCAAAGACCTGGTTACCCGTTACAAACCCTCCGTCATTTTCTCCGACGGCGAATGGGATATCACCGATACCGCCTGGAAAAGCCCGGAATTAATGGCCTGGTTATTCAACGAATCGCCCGTGGCCAAAGAAGTCGTTATCAACGATCGCTGGGGTAAGCATAACCGGGAGAAAAATACCGGCGCCACCTATACCACCTCCGAATACGGCAGCGGTATGGATGCCAGCGTGGTGTGGGAAGAAAACCAGGGCATCGGGCATTCCTATGGATACAATCGCAACGAAAACCTGAACGATTACAAATCAAGCGATGAACTCATCCTGATGCTGATCGATATCGTTTCCAGAGGCGGTAACCTCCTCCTGAATGTTGGTCCAACTGCCGATGGCCGCATTCCGGTTATCCAGCAACAACGCCTGCTCGATATGGGCGCCTGGTTAAAACAAAACGGCGAAGCCATCTACGGTACCACGGCACTGAAATCGCCCTACCAATGGACCCAGGGAAAAATGCCCGAGAAAAAAGGCGCTTCCTATATGGCCGGTTACAGTATTGCAAAAATGACCGAACCAAAAAAAGACCAGGCTTATGTGGAAGCCTTCTTCACCCAAAAAGGAAAGGATCTCTATGTCATCCTGCCCGCTTATGTCAGCAGCTTCACCCTCCGGGATAAAACCATTGCACCGGGCGCCAGCGCCAGCTGTGTTGCCAATGGCAGCGCGGTACCCATGAAAAAATCCGGTAAAAACTGGGTGTTTGATCTGAGCAAATTCCGGCCCGATCAGCTGCCCGCCAAACACATCGTTCTAAAAATCAAAAATGCAGGTTGATTGTGATTCTCGGGTTTGGGACTTATCTTGGTGCGTTGAATACGAACCTGTATGGATGATCAAATGATTACAAGCCTGCGTCAGGCCCTGGAAGTATCGCCCGATAATGTGCCCCTGAAACTGCACCTGGCCCAGGTTTTACACCAGGCCAACCGGCTCGAAGAAGCAGAAAAGGAATACACCGAATTATTGCGGCTTACCAACGACGAAAAACCCAAACTCGGATTGGCACGTGTGTTTTTTGCACAGGGCGCCTATTCCAAGTGCAACGTCATTCTGGAACAATTGCTGAACAATTCCAATGACCTGGAATTGTTACTCCTGCACAGCAGGGCCCTGTTGAGAGAAAAAAGAATCGCCGATGCCATTGAAGTATATGAGCAGGTGTTAGAGATCCAACCCAATTTTCAGGACGAGGAACTGGATAAAGCCCTGCGCGTTGCCGGCACCATACTGGCTGAGGAGGATCCCGATTTTGCCACACATTCCGTGCAGCGTCCACTCGTTACCTTTCAGGATGTAGGCGGAATGGATGCCGTGAAAAAAGAAATCGAACTAAAAATTATCAAGCCGCTTTTACATCCGGATCTCTATAAAGCATATGGTAAAAAAATAGGAGGGGGGATTCTGTTGTACGGTCCGCCTGGCTGTGGTAAAACCTTTATTGCGCGCGCAACAGCCGGACAGGTAAACGCGCAGTTTATCAGTGTTGGACTGAATGATATCCTCGATATGTGGATCGGGAACAGCGAAAAAAATCTGCACCAGGTTTTTGAAATCGCCCGGCAGAACACGCCCTGTGTTTTATTTATTGATGAGATTGATGCACTGGGTGCCAGCCGGTCTGATATGAAACAATCCGCCGGCCGTCACCTCATCAATCAGTTTTTACTCGAACTGGATGGCGTTGATTACAGCAATGAAGGCATTCTGATTATCGGAGCAACCAATACGCCCTGGCACCTGGATACGGCTTTTCGTCGCCCTGGTCGCTTCGATCGCATCATCTTTATTCCGCCTCCCGATGAATCCGCCCGCGCTTCCATCCTTCGTTTAAAGCTCGCCAATAAGCCGGTGGAATCCATCGATTATGAAGCCATTGCTAAAAAACTGGAACATTATTCCGGTGCCGATATTGAAGCAGTAATTGATCTGGCCATCGAAGAAAAACTGGACGCCGCTTTTACCAGCGGAATTCCGGAACCGCTCAGCACAAAAGATTTGTTACAGGCTGCCAAAAAACACAAAGCAAGTACGCAGGAATGGTTTTCCAAAGCCAAAAATTTTGCCTTATTCGCCAATGAAGGCGGACTCTATGACGATATCCTTTCTTACATGAAAATCAAAAAATAATATGTTGGATCTATCCCTTCAGCGCGTTGAAGTTTTATTGCAACAGGAACGATATTCGGAAGCAGAAGAAATTCTGCAGGGGCTGTTTAGAAACGATCCAACAGATGCCCTGGTATTGTCGTTGTTGGCAGAAGTTAAACTGCAATCAGGCGATTATCCTGCTGCTCATCATTATGCCGATCAGAGTATGGGGATTGAACCCAATAATCCCCGATTGCACTACCTAAAAGCAAGAATCAATTATCAGGAACATAAATTGAAGGAGGCTGTCAATTATATTGATGAAGCCATTCAACTGGATCCGGAAGAGGCCGATTTTTATGCCATCAAAGCAGCCATCCTCTTACAACAAAAAAACTTTGAAGCAGCCTTGGATGCGGCCGATGAAGCCTTGTACCTGGATGCAGAGAATCTGCTGGCGTTGAATATGCGCACTACTGCCTTGCAAAAGCTCAACAGAAAGGAAGATGCTTTTCTTACCATTGAAGGAGCCTTAAAAGAAGATCCGAATAATTCCTATACCCATTCAAATTACGGATGGAATTTACTGGAAGCGGGCAATCATAAAAAAGCCCTGGAACATTTTAAACTGGCCTTGCAGAATGATCCCAATAATGAATATGCGCAACAGGGAATGGTGCAGGCTATCAAAGCAGGTAATCCCCTCTACCGGATGTTTCTGAAATACAGTTTTTTCATGACGAACCTGACAGGGCGTTACCAATGGGGCGTGATCATCGGCTTTTATGTGGGGGTGCGTCTCTTACGCGGACTCGCAGCAAGTAATGAAGCCCTCCGGCCTTTTCTGATACCATTGATTATCCTGCTTACCATTGTCGCTTTCTCCACCTGGATTATTACACCGGTGAGTAACCTGTTATTCCGCTTACATCCCTATGGGCGTTACATGCTGGATAAACAGGAAGTAAAATCGGCTAATCTGGTCGGCCTCAGTCTGGCTATAAGTGTGCTGGGTTTTATAACCTATCTGGTAACGGCCGGTGCCGCATGGCTGGTACTCGGATTTTTAGGGTTCACCTTAACGGTTCCCCTCGGTACCATGTATGCCAGTTCCAAAAACAAACAGGTGCTTTTATGGTACCCTGCGGCAATGGCCATTGTGGGTGCGCTGGCAGTTATGGAAACCTTTCGTACCGGTGAATTATTTAATGGGTACAGCACGGCATATTTGATTGGCTTATTCGCCTATCAGTGGATTGCCAATGCATTGGTGATTCGGGAAAATAATTGAGTTACTTCAAATAGACCGCTTCGAAACGGGCCAGAGGAGCCATTCTGGCGCGATTTAATACCAGTTTATCGCCATCCAGGTTATAATTATCGACCATTTCCAGCACCTTGGTAAAACGGGCCTCCAGATCCATATCCGGGCAGGCCATCAGAGTTCCGGCCATCTTGCTTAACCGGATGCGATTGCCCTCCAGAATTTCATAGGTTCCCATGAAGCTGTTGCAGCCACCATTGGCGTTGATTCGTTTGCCTGCCGCCCGGAGAATCATATGCGGTTCTTTCCGCATATTTTCGGTGGTAGTCACCGGCTGGCCATTTAATTCAACCAGCTTCCAGTATTTCTCTGTTAATCCGCTCTGGTCTTTTTTGAGGATATAATTTGCTTCGAGATTTCCGCTTATACGTTTGCCATCGCTGTCTAACTGAAAAAGCTGGTTTTCTCCCACCTTGTATTTGCCTGGATCTTCACCGGAGAGTTGAATGGAAGATCCGCTGGCATCCCAGGTGAATGTTCCGGAACTCGTTTTAAGTTCGGTGGATTTTCCTTTATACATCCGGGTGAGGGTATAGGTCTTATCCAGCATCAGCTGGAGGGTTGTTTCAATGCCTTCACAATCGGCACAGGGCAGGGTGCCTGTGTAGATGCCATTCCAATCCACCGAAGTCATGCTATTGTCTCCGGTTGGGGTAACAGTAGTGGCTGCCGGCGTTTTACAGGAACTATTCCCGCAAATAAAGGTGCCGGCTAACAGGATGGCAGTAAGTAGTCGCATAGTAATCTTTTTAGAAAATTAGATATAATAAAACAGTTATATGAAATTTTTGTTGAATGTCCAGGCAGCATTTTTGCATTCCTAAGACGGACAGTCTTTTATAAAGTTTAATTCGTGGCAGCTTTTAACATGGTCCAATATATTGAAATTATTATAACCTATTTTTGTATTATAATCAATGAGTAACATTAAATCTAAAACTATGCTTAAAAAAATCATCCTGGCTTCTTTGGCCAGTACCTGTTTTGCGCTGGTCAGTTCTGCCCAGATTGCGATTAAACCTGCTATTGGTATAAATGCCACGGATTTTTCCAAGGATCCGAGTAGCGGGGAATTCAAAGGCCGGGTTGGCTATCAGATTGGTGGTACGGTTGCAATTGGTAAAAAAGTATATTTCGAACCGGGGATTTTTTACGTTAAGAAAACAACGGAATATGTAGATGAAGGCACCACCGGAATAGAGGATCAGGATTTTAATATCAGCGGAATTCGGGTACCCCTGACGATTGGTTTTAATTTATTGGGTAACCAGTCTTCGGTTGTTGGTTTACGTGGATTTGGCGGACTTTCTGCATTTTTCCTTACAGATATTAAAGACCTGGATAAGGATGATTTTAAATCAGCGAGTTGGGGAACCTACCTTGGACTCGGTGTGGATATCACTATTTTATTTGTGGAAGCTTCCTATGAATGGTCGCTATCTGAATTAAGCAAAGACGTTGAGAATATTGATGTAGGTAAATCCCGTTCGCTCTTTGTGCATGCAGGTGTGCGGATCCCGATCGGTGGTAAATAAGAACCGGCATTTTTTCAAAATAGGCAATCGAACGATGGTTTGATTGCCTATTTTAGTTGGCTCCTATCCCGTCAGTTAAAAAACCGTTTATGAGATTGTCTGCTATTTGCCTGCTCTTTAGTATTGTTTCCATTACTGCTTCAGCACAGGATACAAGCCGGCTGGAGCTCTGGTACCGGCAACCCGCCGCCAACTGGAATGAAGCCCTGCCTGTTGGGAATGGCCGCCTGGGAGCCATGGTTTTTGGTGATGCGGTGCGGGAACGAATCCAGCTTAATGAAGAAAGTTTATGGGCCGGGAGTCCGACAGAAGCCAATGCGGATGCGGCTGCTTTTCTTCCGCAGATCAGAGAAAATTTATTGAAGGATTCCATACGAAAAGCGATGGAACTGTCTGAGAAATATTTGAGAAGTAAACCCATGCGCATTCGTTCCTATCAGTCGCTGGGAGATTTGCGGATTGATTTTTTTGCAAACAGAACGGCACGCCCGGAAATTAAAAACTATATCCGTCGGCTCGATCTTGAAACCGGCATTACCAGCGTGTCCTATTCAATTAATGGCGTGCAATACAACCGGGAAGTATTTGTATCCGCACCGGATAATTGTATCGTGCTTCGTTTATGGACTGATCAGCCCAATGCCCTTCATTGCCGGTTGTCGATGGATCGGGAACAGGATGCCCTGGTGATACCGGATGGTAATAACGGGCTTTTATTGAAAGGGCAGGTGCTTGATTTACCAGATGAAGATGCTGGTCCGGATGGTTTGCATATGCGTTTTGCAGCCAAACTAACGGCCATGCATACAGGAGGAACCGTACAGGCCGTGAACAATAGCATCTATGTAAAAGGAGTGAGTGAGTTGGTGGTTTATTTAACCGCATCTACGGACTATAATATGGCATTATTGGATATGGATCCATCCATTGACCCGGTAAAAAAATGCGATGAAATACTGGGAAAAATAAAGAAGAAAAATGTTGCTTTAATAAAGACGGATCATCTGAAAGAACATACCGGTTTTTTCAATCGGGTGGATTTGTCAATTGGTTCAACGCTGAAGCGCCTAAGGCCAACGGATGAACGAATTAAAGCGGTTAAAGCTGGTGAAGAAGATGTTGATCTCGCCGTATTGCAGTTTCAGTATGGACGGTATTTATTAATGGGATCTTCCCGCGCGCCGGGAGTGCTTCCGGCAAATCTACAAGGCATCTGGTGTAAGGATATGAACGCCCCCTGGAATTCCGATCTGCATACCAATATCAACCTGCAAATGAATTACTGGCCGGTGGAATCTGCGAATTTATCTGAGGCGTTTATTCCCTTTTCCAACTTTGTGGATTTGTTGCGCAAACCCGGACGCGTTACGGCTTCCAAAACATTTGGGTCTACCGGCTGGACTGTCAATCATCTCACTAATCCATTTGGACGAACCGCTATTTCGGATGGGGTGAGCTGGGGTACTTATCCCATTGCAGGCTCCTGGTTATCCCTGCATTTATGGGAACATTTTTTGTTCACCAGAGATACAACTTATTTGCGATCGCAGGCATGGCCGGTGATGAAGGAAGCGGCGGAATTTATTAAAGGGTTTCTTGTAAAAGACCAACAGGGTAATTGGGTTACGGCTCCCTCCACCTCACCTGAAAATGCGTTTAAGTTACCCAATGGCGAAGTATATGGACTCACCTATGGCGTAACCATGGATATGCAGATTATTCGTGAATTGTTTGATGCCTGCAAAAAAGCGGCAACACTGTTAAAAACAGATCGGGATTTTATTTTGGCCTTAGCGGCTATTGAAAAAAATCTGCCTCCAACCCGCGTGAGTAAACGCTATGGAATTATTCAGGAATGGATTAATGATTATGAAGAAGTGGAACCCGGGCACCGGCATATGAGTCAGCTATTCGGACTGTATCCGGGTACGCAAATAAACCGTCAGACTCCAGCTTTATTTGAAGCTGCAAAACGTACTATTGAACGCAGATTGCAATATGCACAGGGTGGAACCGGCTCCTATACCGGATGGAGTAAATCCTGGATTATTAATTTTTATGCCCGCCTGTTGGATGGTGATCTCGCCTGGAAAAACCTGCAGGATATGCAGCGATATCTGACGCTTCCTAATTTGTTTGATGATCATCCGCCTTTTCAGATTGATGGAAATTTTGGATTAACTGCTGGTATGATTGAAATGCTGCTGCAATCACATACCGATACCCTGCAGTTGCTCCCGGCCCTGCCGACTGCCTGGCCGGAAGGTTCAGTGAAAGGACTAAAGGCAAGAGGAAATTTGATTGTGGATCTGCAATGGTCCGGCGGGCGACTGGTTGCTGCCCGGTTTATTGCAGCTTCTCCTTATTCAGGAATTGTTTCTTACAAGGGAAAAATAAAGAAAATAAAATTAAAGAAGGATGAGCAAATACAGTGGCATCCCTGAATAAATTAATTTCAATTGGTTTAGAGATAAATTTGTATATTTTGGATTAACCAGATCTATATTAAAATAGATGCGACCTGCTATTTTTTAATTAAAATAAACCTTTCCATGAAAAAAGTGATTCAATCAGTCGGCTCATCGGCTGCTTATACTTTAATAAACACAAGCTGCTGGATTTTTCAAAATTTGTCATTAATAGGATTTCAAGTTGTTATCAAGAATAAATTAAACAAATATTGAGAAAATACATTTCTCGGTCAAATGAAATAAGTAAAATACTGTCTTCATTAAATGCACAAAATCTGAATTATTTCTTTTTCTAAACTTTAGCTATGCCATATAAAGATTTGCATTCAGATGCATTTGATGAAACAACAATAACTAAGTTAGAGATTTTTGAAGATTATACTGAAGCATGGATTCCAACTTTCTTATTTAATAAGAAAATTACAAGAGTTCAAATTTTTGATTTTTTTTCGGGACCGGGCTTTGATCGGGTTGAGGTTCCAGGTTCACCTATTAGACTGCTTTTGAAAATTAAATCTTTTATAAGTAGAATTAAAGGTACAAATACAAAAGTTCATTTGTATTTTAATGAATATGAACCTGGTAAATCTAAACAACTGAAATTTGAACTTCTAAATAAAAACATTGAACAATTTTTAGATGATTATCCTGAGCTAAAAGAAATTGTTGTAATAAATTACTATAATGAAGATGCTGAAACGTTATTTTACAAACTATTACCGGAAATAAAAAAGGCTCCTTCATTAGTATTTTTAGATCAGAATGGAGTAAGATTCATTTCTCCTCAATTCCTTAAAGAATTGGAACAACTTAACGTTGTGGATTTTATTTACTTCGTCTCTTCATCTTATTTTTGGCGATTCGGGAATACTGAGGAGTTCAGAAAAGTGTTTGATATTAATATGGAAGAATTGAAGAGAATCAAGTACCAAAATGTTCATAGGTTTGTAATAAGTGAGGTCAAAAAACGATTACCTGATAAGACGAAACTTAAATTATTCCCCTTTTCATTGAAAAAAGGAACTAATATTTATGGTATAATATTTGGTGCGAAGCATTTTCTAGCTGTGGATAAATTTCTGGAAATTGCATGGAAAAAAAATGCAACAAACGGTGAGGCTGATTTTGATATAGATGAAGATGCAAAAAAGATTCAAATTGATCTATTTGGTAACAAGCAAATGACAAAAGTTGAAAAATTTTCTCAGGAATTGGAAGAGTTAATCTTATTTGAAAAATTAAGAACAAACGAAGAAGTATTAATTCATTCATATGAATCCGGTCATATACCTGCCCATGCAAACGTTGTATTAAGAAAACTCAAACGAGAGGGCAAAATTGTTTATGATGGGCTCACCCCAGGCATAAGCTATGAGAATGTATTTAGAAGAAAAATGGTTGTTAATTACAAAAAACAAAGATAATGTCAGTATCAAGTATTGAATGGACGGAAATGACATGGAACCCAGTAACAGGATGTACAAAAATTTCTTCTGGATGTAAATTCTGTTATGCTGAGATAATGGCAAAAAGATTGCAATCAATGGGCGTTGAAAAATATAAAGATGCTTTTAAGTTAAGATTGCATGAAGATGCTTTAATGATACCATATACTTGGAAAAAGCAGAAAATTGTTTTCGTAAATTCTATGAGTGATTTGTTTCATAAAGATGTTCCCATCGATTTTATAAAAAGAGTCTTTAAGGTTATGAATGAAAATCCACAGCATACTTTTCAAGTTTTAACAAAAAGAGCTGATCGGTTATTATTATTGGATAGTGAATTAAATTGGACACATAATATATGGATGGGAGTTTCTGTCGAAAATGAAAAAGTAAAAGACCGGATTGATTATTTACGTCAAACTCATGCAAGAACAAAATTTTTATCCTGTGAACCGTTAATTGGACCATTATTGGATTTAGATCTCGATGCCATTGATTGGGTTATTGTAGGAGGTGAGAGTGGCAGGAAACCTAGGCAAATGAATGAGGAGTGGGTATTAGATATTATGGATCAATGTAAGATTGCTAATGTTTCGTTCTTTTTTAAACAATGGGGAGGTGTAAATAAAAAGAAAACAGGTAGACTATTGAACGGAAGGACTTATGATGAAATGCCTCACTTTGATGTTTCAGAACTTTAACCGGAAATTATCCCCATATTGGGTCAGTTTTTAATTCCTGCGATAGTGTACTTTTAAGTATGAAGTCGTCTATTTTTAGTGCAATTTTTCTTATTTTTTCAGGGTTCACTTTGTCTGCCCAGGAAGATAGTTCTACCAAAGTTTTGGATGAATTTATCCTGAAAGCCTGGTTGAAAAAAGATATTGCACGTTTACCCGAAACGCATAATGGTTTTCTCTTTACCGGTCGTAAAAACGAAGTAATTAATCTGGGTTCCGCCAATACAAACATGGCATTAAAAACCGGTCGGCAGATTTTTGCCAAAGTACCCGGGGTTTTTGTGTATGATATGGATGGCAGTGGCAACCAGATCAATATTTCTACACGTGGACTGGATCCTCACAGAAGCTGGGAATTTAATATCCGGCAAAATGGCGTGTTGGTTAATTCCGATATGTATGGTTATCCGGCCAGCCATTATAGTCCGCCTATGGAAGCTTATGATCAAATTGAACTCGTTCGCGGAACCGGCTCCCTGCAATACGGCGCACAGTTTGGCGGTATGGTAAACTATCTTACCAAAAATCCGGATTCATCCAAATTTCTTTCCTTCGAATCCATCAATACCGTTGGATCCTATGATTTGTTAAGCAGTTACAATGCAGTTAGCGGCACTTATAAAAAATTCGCTTACTATGCCTACTATTATAAAAGGCATAATAAAGGGTACAGAAAGCAATCTGAATCCGATGCTGAGGCACAATATGTTCAGTTGAATTATACGCCATCCAGGCGATTGAAGATCAAAGCTGAATTGGGAAGATCAACCTACTTGTATAAGATACCCGGACCATTAACTGACAGCATGTTTCATGCAGATCCTCAAATGGCGACCAGAGATCGCAATTATTTTAGTCCGGATATTTATGTGCCTTCCATAACGGTGAATTGGACAATCAATGAACGAAGTTCCCTGCAATTGGTTAGTTCTGCGGTGCTGGGTACCAGAAACAGTGTGATGTTGGATGCCTTTGCCAATATTCCGGATACCATCAATCCATTAACCGGTCAATACAAAAACCGACAGGTTGATATTGATCGGTTTAACAGTAAGACGACAGAATTACGTTTTCTTCATCAGTACAAAACAGGATCCATCAAACAGGTTTTGGCAAGCGGCGTCGTGGTTATGATCAATGATTTGAATCGCCGGCAATTGGGAAAGGGAACCGGCGGCAGCGAGTACGATCTTTCCCTTGTTGAACCAGGATTTGGCAGGGATATGCATTTCAAAACAAAAAATCTGGCCCTCTTTATTGAAAATGCAATGGAGTTGCTTCCCGGCTGGACAATTACACCGGGGTGGCGGATGGAAACCGGACAATCTGATCTATCAGGAAAAATCAGTTATTATACAGAGCATCCTTTGCCTACAACCATCAAACATAATTTTCATTTGTTTGGGTTAACAACACAGTTATCGCTGGGGGATGCCAATCAGGTGTATGCCGGTATTAATCGAGCCTATCGTCCCGTAATATTTAAGGATATCGTTCCGGCATCTACTTATGAACAAATTGATAAAGACCTGAAAAATGCGACCGGTTATAATGCGGAGGCAGGAGTTCGTGGCAAATTGGGAAATAATTTTTCGTATGACCTGAGTCTGTTTAGAATGGTTTATGAAAACCGGTTGGGTACGATAGTGGCAGAGGATAATTCGGGTCAGGCCTATACATTCAAAACGAATATCGGGGATAGCCGTACAAATGGTGTGGAAGTGTTTGTTCAATACCGTTTTCCGGTGGCGCCTTTTTTTTATGCGGGCATATTTAGTTCCAGTTCTTATATGGATGGTGTTTATACAAAAGGGCAGGTGGCAACAGGCGCTGTTAATGCCACAATTAAAGGAAATAAAATTGAATCGGTGCCGGCCTGGATCAGCCGAAATGGGTTGGAGCTGATGTATCGTGGTTTGAATGCCACGATTTTGTATAATTATACATCCGGAACATTTTCAGACGCATTGAATACCCTGGAGCCTCCGATTAGCGGTGCCCGGGGTTATACGCCGGCATATTCCACCTGGGATTTGAATATGTCGGTTCGGGCATCTTCGGTATTTTCCATTCGGGCAGGTATCAATAACCTGTTGAATAAGTCCTATTTTACCAAGCGCCCGACATTTTATCCGGGTCCGGGTATCTGGCCGGCCGATGGCAGGAATGTTTATGTGACAATTGGGGTTAAAATTTAGGAAGTCTTTAGCCGGGTGCATGTTCCTTATTTGCTGCAACTTCGTGGCAGTAAATTGTGTGATATGAAAGTAGTTTCCTTATTGGCCGGACTGTTTATTTCGGTGGCTGGTTTGGCCCAGCAACCGGCGTATAAAAATGCCTCCTTACCTGTAGAGCAGAGAGTGGATGATTTATTAAAACGCATGACGCCGGAAGAAAAATTCTGGCAGTGTTTTATGATTCCCGGTGAAATAAAACCGGGAGAGGAAGCGAAGTATAAAGCCGGCATCTTTGGTTTCCAGGTAAGTGCAGAGAGTAAGGGGGGGGAAGCTGCACAACAATTATTACAATACAATGCGAAGGAAGATGCAGTTAGTCTGGCTCGCAAAATCAATGGCATCCAACGTTATTTTGTTGAGCAATCCCGATTAGGAATTCCCATTATTGCATTTGATGAAGCATTACATGGATTGGTGCGTTCCGGTGCAACGGCTTTCCCGCAGGCGATTGCACTGTCTGCCACCTGGGATACCAGTTTGATGTCTAAAGTGGCACATGCTATCGCGATGGAAACCAAATTGCGCGGCATTCGGCAGATTTTGTCGCCTGTTGTGAATCTGGCACATGATGTTCGATGGGGACGGACAGAAGAAACCTATGGGGAGGATCCCTTTCTTAGTGCATCCATGGGCGTTAGTTTTATCGGAGCATTTGAACGCCTTGGTGTGGTGACTTCACCGAAACACTTTGCGTTTAATGTAGGTGCGGGTGGGCGTGACAGTTATCCTATCGATTTTAGTCAGCAGTACTTATTAGAAACGGAATTAATTCCTTTTAAAGCGGTGTTTGAGAAAGCGGGCGCGCGGTCGGTAATGACATCGTATAATTCAATCAATGGGCAGCCGGCTACAGCGAATAACTGGTTGTTGAATGATTTGCTGAAAAAACAATGGGGCTTCAAGGGATTTGTGATTTCGGATGCGGGTGCAGTAGGTGGTTCACTTGTTTTGCATAATACGGCGAAGGATTATCCGCAGTCATCTCAGCAGGCCATCACAAATGGACTGGATGTAATTTTTCAAACCGATTATGCGCATTATCCCTTGTTTAATCCGCCTTTTTTGGATGGCCGCATTCCTGCTGCCCGGATCGATGATGCAGTGCGCCGGATTCTGCGCATCAAATTTGAATTGGGACTGTTTGAACAGCCTTATGTGGACGAAGGGGCGATTACTGCATTAATTGATGTGGCGGCACATAAACAACTGGCGGAGCAAGCGGCGGCAAAAAGTTTTGTGTTGTTGAAGAATAATGGAGTGCTTCCTATTCGCAAACAGCCTGGGTCACTTGCTTTGATTGGTACGGATGCGGTAGAAGGAAGGTTGGGTGGGTATAGTGGTCCGGGGAACGGGGTCATTTCAATTAAAGACGGACTTGCACAGAAATTTCCTTCGCTGAAGCTGTTGTATTCGGAAGGGTATGACAGGATGGGGCAGGAATTTGTAACGATACCGGAGGGAAATTTATTTCATCGGAAAAGCTCGCAGGTGTTGCCTGGATTATTGGGTGAGTATTTTGATAACACTACCGTTAACGGGCAACCGAAATTGAGTCGGGTTGATAAAGCGATTCAGTTTAAATGGACATTGTATGCGCCGGATCCGGTTTTGCGGAATGATTTTTATTCGATTCGCTGGACGGGCGAATTGCTGGCACCGGTTTCCGGTGAGGTATCGGTTGGTTTGGAAGGCAATGATGGTTTTCGGTTGTACATCGACGGTAAACTGGTGGTGGATCAGTGGAGTAAGCAGAGTTTTTCCTTGCGTACTGCACCGGTTCAGCTGGAAAAAGGAAAACGGTATGGGTTGAGGGTGGAGTTTCGGGAACCTGTTGGAAATGCTCATTTGAGGTTGGTATGGAATTATGGTGGGGCTTCAAATTGGCCGGCCAAAATTGATGCAGCCGTGAAGGTGGCGAAGGAGGCGGATATCGCGGTAGTGGTTGCGGGTATACATGAGGGTGAGTTTCAGGATCGGGGTTATTTGGGATTGCCGGGGCACCAGGAAGAATTGATAAAAGCGGTTGCCGCTACCGGAAAGCCGCTGGTTGTTTTGCTGGTGGGAGGTAGTGCGATTACCATGAGTAGCTGGATGGATGAGGCGGATGCGATTGTGCAGCTCTGGTATCCGGGAGAGCAGGGCGGATTGGCAGTAGCTGATTTATTAAGCGGACGAATTAATCCGGGTGGACGATTACCGATTACTTTTCCGGTGCATGAGGCGCAGTTGCCATTGTCTTATTATCATAAACCAACCGGCAGGGGAGATGATTATCATAACTTAAGCGGACAGCCATTATTCCCCTTTGGATTTGGGTTGAGTTATACATCTTTCAAGTATAGCAATCTTCGGTTACTCAAGCCGGTGATTGGGGCACGTGATACTGCCGTGATTCAATGTGTGGTAACGAATATTGGTCCGCTTGCAGGGGATGAAGTGGTACAGTTGTATGTGCGGGATGAGCTGGCTTCGCTGGCGCGTCCGGTAATGCAATTGAAGGGCTTTGAGCGGATTAGCTTACAGAAAGGGGAGAGTCGTACGGTTCAATTTTTACTGCCGGCTTCGGAATTGGCATTCCTGAACCAACAGTTGGAATCCGTGTTGGAGCCTGGCCGTTTCCGCATCATGATCGGCGCCTCCTCCCGTGATATCCGCCTCAAGGGGGATTTGGAACTGGAATAGGTGTCAGACAGGTGTTAGAACATTCGTCAGACAGGTGTTAGAACGTTGTTAGGGGCATGTTAGAACACTGTACCAACACCTGTCTGACGTCTCTCTAACAGCGTTCTAACACCTGTCTGATACCTTTCTGACACCTAATCTTCGATTACCATTAGCACAGCTCCCAATGCAGGAATATTCATTTTGAGTTTACCAGCAATGGAATGTGATCGGGCTTTGAGAGCAGTATAATTAACCGGGCCGCCGGCAGCCAACCACGGACCCTCGCCATTCACCAACACCTTACGCGAAAATTCCCCATTATCAGTACTCCCCTCCAACTGATACCAGTAACAGCGCTTTCCGAAATTGAAATTTTTGGCGTCCAGTTCCACCGTAACCGGTTTATCCGACAGATTCATCAGCGTTACATTCGCCTCTCCGGAACTGTAAGTTGAGGCATAGGCTTTCACCTGCGTATTCCCCGTTACATTCACCGGCACCAGCCGATCACCCACCAACCGCGAAAAATAATACATGTAATAGAACGAAGGCCGCGGCGTCCACTTCGTAATTCCCGGTTCATTGCCATCACTGAATAATCCATGATCATTGCCATTCTCCCATCCATTCAACAAATCCCATCGCAGCGCCATCCCATATTGATTCACCAGACTTTCCCCCATCACCGCCAATGCAAACAGGCCGCTCACATTGGAAACCTGTTGCTTCGAATCCCTTGCCCACATATTCCACTCGGTTAACGCAACCGGCAAAACAGGGGCTCCATAGGTCTGCATTTCTTTTTTAATAAACTGCATCATTTTGGCCGGCACCGTTAATCCGGCATTCATCACCACCGCAGCCGTTGAATTTTCATTATATGGAGTAAAATAATTATGCACTATATAAAAATCCGCCGCTCCGTTTAAATTCTTCAAGACTCCTTCATTCCAGGTTTTGGTGGTATTGGTCATCCAGGCCTCCGTCGGCGCATCATACAAAGTAGCGCCAATAAAAATCTCATGACCAGTTTCCCCTGCTGCCTTTTGCATCGAATCCACAAATACCTGTACATGTTTGGCATACAATTCACCTGTTACATATTCCGGCTGGCCATCTTTATTTTTCGACTGATCAATCCGAAATCCCGCTTCCCAATCTCCATAGGTCTCATTACCGATTTCCCAATATTTTGTTCTGCCCTTATCATACCGCACCCAATCTGCAGCAAGATGTGCCGCAGCAGCAACCGGATCCACACTTGTTCCGTATCTCGCATACCCATAATTCACTGTCAGCACGCCAATACTCTTTGTTTCCTGCAGCACCGAGTAATAATTATCGAGCGATGCCGTCCAGCCTTCATTGATCTTTCCAAACCAATAACCGCCATCTATCAGCACCCCATTGCTATTCATAATCTGTGCAGGTACATCTGCCGGTAATCCATCTCTCGAAGCATTCCAGAAATAAATATCACTTCCGCTTCCTGCAGGAAAGCGAATAAAACCCGGATTCAACGCGTTCATATGCTGCATAAAAACAGGTTCACCCACCATATTGGTCATCCAGGTATTGGCATTATGTCCCCATACCGTCGGCGGAATCTTTGTAATTACTTTGGAGGCGTCAATAGTAACAGTAACTGTTGCCGTAGTCTGAGTCGGCGTAACATCCGTAAATGCAGGCGCGGTAAATGTCCGCGGTTTCCATTGCTGATCAAAGAAACCAATGGTTGCAGCCAGGGCGGGATCAGCAACCGGCACCACCGGCGTTACAACCGGACCGCCGGGTCCGCCTGGCCCTGGTTCCGGCTCCGGATCAGGTGAATCCTTTTTACTGCAACCGCATACAACCAGGACTGCTATCATGCATGTATAACCGAAAATAAGTTTTCCCATATTTACAGATTTAAAAAAAGGACCCGAACAGACCAATGAAATGTCATTGTCAGCGGGTCCTGTGCTTGCTTATGATGCTACTAACCTATTCGTTTATCGCAAACCGGCATGATCAAAATAGATCGTACCCGTCCAGTCGAAATTCTGAAATACCAAATCATTAATGGTAGTTGGATTACCCAAATCTGCCTTTGTGAGCTTATACTCCACCCACTTACCTTCCTCTAGCGTGATGGTATAGGAAGGACCACCATTTGCACTAACATTGATCCGCTTTCCATTGGTTCCGGCTGTTCCAAATATGGAAAATGTGATTTCATTATAACCCGCAAGTGCAACCGAATTATTGGCAAATTTCAGTGCACTCCACTCCCCCGTATATGTTATTTTCATGGAAGCTTCCCCATCGCGGATATTATCTTTATTTGCATAATCAGTAGTGGTTCCCCATCCCCAGTTCTGCCAGTTATTCATCAGCGCGTCAATATAGAAAGCATAGGCCAGCGGTGGTAATGGTTCCAGATCACCAACAAACTTAACCGCTTCCTCCGATTCCACTACCACATCAGAAAAAGCCACCACACTAATAACCCCACGATTTGCAGCAGCAGGTATGGTCAGTTTAATCTCAGTTTCAGACTGACTGATAAAACTGGTTATCGGCTCCGACAATCCCTTAAACAATACGCCCTTCACCAAATCAAGATCCGTGCCCGTAATAGTAAACTCTTTTTCTCTTTCTGCTGGCGATGGCCCAAAAGATACAATAGCAGGTAACACTATTTCCAATGGCTCTTCAGTTTCCACGGAGACAGGTTCCGTTCCACCCGCAGATAAAACGATCTCACCTGTCTGCGCTTCCATTGGCAGCGTAACCACCAGTTCATTTACCGACTTGCTTACAAATTCCGTAACAAGGATATCCTTATTGAAACGGATCTCCGTAACCCAGTTCAGAAATTTCCCTTGTATGGTCAAATTCTCTCCTGGTTTTACTACCGATGTAAATCCTGTAATCTGTAAAGGAATTTCAAGATTCAACGGCGATTTCGAAACAATTTCCCCATCAGTTGTAATCAATTTCACCTGACCGGCTTCTACCGTTTCCGGTAACGCAAAACTGATAATTTCCTTACTATGTGTTTTAAATCCGGCTTTCTCCACTGTTGCTCCAACAAATTCAATGGAATTAACTTTCTGCAGATTATTCCCGATAAATTGAATTTCTTCACCATGCTGAATGCCAGACGGACCAAAACTCAGTAATTCCACAAGACCTGAATTACCATCATCATCCTTATCGCAGGCTGTTAGTCCAAGGATCCCAAAGCAGGTCAGCCATACCAGCAGCGTGTTTATTTTTATATATGCTTTCATGTTTTGCCGGTTTATTTTTCCAGGATTTTAGGTACCACACGGAAATTATCAAATGCGATATCACAATCCAGGTCACCCGGACCATGAAACAGCACCCGTGTATAATAACCATTCGGCCGAACAGACAAAGACTGCCCATAACTCTCAACAATTTCTTCAAATGGAATGGTAACAGTTTGCCACTGGCCCTTTGTATCTATCGGTGGCTTCCACTGGTATTGATCATTGTAAAAATCCCCTAACCCCACATTAAATTTGATCATATTATTGTTGTAAGGTTTGAGCGTATTCACTTCAAATTTCAGGTTATAGGTTTCCGGTTTCAGAATGGCTTCATCCGGAATATTTTTACTGATATCACCCATTGCATCGGGCGGACCACCAGCTGCTTCCAGCCAGTTCCAGCCACCAATTGCACGGGTTACGCGGATATAATTTCCATTAATCGATGCCGGATCAGCCGGTCCCGGATTTGTTACCACAAAAGCAGCATTCCACCAACCGGTAAACGGATCACTGCTGATATAAATATTCCGGTTATCACGAAACCAGAAATCAGAAGAAGTTTCCCCAAAATTGGTCGTTACAGTTATTGGTCCCGGTGTTGCGCCTTCCGGAATTTTTACCTGCAGGATATTATCTTCCACATCAACCAGTTCTCCATTTACTCCACCAGTGAAGGTGACGGTCATGGGCGGATAAAAATAATCTCCCCGAATCGTAGCAATTCCACCTGTAGCCACATACTCACAATCCATACTGCTTACCGTTGGCTCACTGATCTGCACTTCAAAATCATGCATCAATTCAGATCCGTTTGCAAAAATCAGCCGGAGTTTATTGGTAATCTCCAGTGGGATGGCACTTGGAACAGGAACAATAATAGCCGTGCTGGTAATATAAGTCGGCGATACATATGCCCGCTGATCATTAAACCAGATTTCACGGGTATTTTGCAGATTTTCTCCCACTATGGCAATTACATTTCCCTGATATGCACCCGTCAATAAGGAATCAGCTGAGGCAGGATCAGTAATCCGTACATACCGGATTCTGGGCACCCCATTATTAGGTGCATCATCGTCCTTGGAACAGGCCACAAAAACCGCAGCCATCGCCAGAACGAGCATTGTACAATATAGAAGTTTTAAATATTTCATATGCGTTGATTTAATCACTCGTAGAAAAAGGTTTAATAATCAACTGGTGTTTTATTCAGATTCGGCGCCTGGCTTAATTCAGCAGCCGGAATAGGCAATAGAAAATTGCCACTGTTCGCATTGATAGTGCGATCCTGTGTTGCCCAGGAAGTTTTCGTAAATGTCCAGTTGGTTGGATCCGGAAACTTATCCGGCTCTGTAAAGAACAATCCACGATCCTGCGAATTCAAAATTGCATACGCTTTAGCCGGATTCCAGTAATGTAAACTCACCAGATCATACCAGGCCATTCCTTCCATTGCAAATTCAATGAAACGTTCTTTAAGAATTGCATCCATATCCAATGGTAATTCCCGCGCAGCTAATCCCGATCTCGTATGCACGGCATTGAAATACTCCATTGCTTTTGCATCTGCAGTGGTTGCCTGATTTCCCAATACGGCTTCTGCATAAATCAGGTATACTTCAGCCAATCGCATCATATAGGTATCATATTCATAATACTGCGATGCCGCTTTGCCATCCATATCTTTAGCTTTTCCGCATACATATTTTTTTACGGACAGGAAATTATTATCTGATCCAGTAAAGGGAAATACCAGTTCCTGCTCACCACCGGGAATACTCTGCGTAATCTCCGGATAATGAAAGCCGGGTAACATAAAAGTGGCTTTCAATCGCTGATCCAGAGTTCTTCCCTGTAATCCACCTTCAGGTGTTACCGATATACCTTCATACTGGGATATCATCCACCAGGTGGCACCTTTATCACCTCCCCAGCCATCACCATTGGCGATATCTGCACTGTAGGCAAGATATGCGGGAGTAGAATTCTGTGAACCCCATGCTCCTGGCGAAAATGCCCACTGAAGGGAGAATACTGATTCTGTATTGTTGTCATACGGATAGGTGAACAAGCTGGCATAATTTTCTACCAGTTTATACGGACTCTGCGTTATCACCCGCTCTGCATAATATTTGGCACTGTCCAGGAATTGCTGATTCCGCTGACCACTTCCTTCTGCGCTTACTCCCGCTCTGGTAAGATAAAATCTTGCCAGCATGGCTTCTGCTGCCCATTTATTCAACCGGCCCGGACGAAGGGATGTTGCCGGAAGGTCTTCCACCACTGCACGCATTTCATTGGTGATAAAACGCCATACACTTGATACTGTATTCCTTGTTATGGTAGTATCTGATAAAAGAGTAAGGTTGTTTTCAATGATGGGTACGGCACCCCAGTTCATCACCAGAAACCGATAGGCCAGTGCCCGCATAAATCGTGCTTCTGCAATGGCTGATTTTTTTACAGCTTCGGAAACACCATCACCGGCATGTTTATTGATATTCTCAATTGCCAGGTTCGATTGTCCAACTACTATAAAAAAAGATCTCCAGGCCGTGCCGTTTTCAGGTGTAACGCCGGTGGTGTTAAACAACACATTGCCACGGTCGTTCCAGGCAGAATAAGCAGTACCTGCGCGAAAATCTCCCAGGTTATAGGATGCTTTATCATTGTAATCAAACCATACCTTACTATACAATAAGGAGGTTGCTGCCAATACCTGTTCATCCGTTTTATAGAAGTTTCCATCGGTTATGGAATCCAATGGCGGACGATCTAAAAAATCTTTGGAGCAGGCTGATAGTACAACTGCCATCAGCAACACAATACTATAAATAAATGAGGTTGTTCTTTTCATGGTAAATCGTTTAAAAGTCCAGACCAAGTGAAAATGAATACACCGGTGTTAGCGGATATCGCCCAAAATCAAGGCCGATTGCCTGATTAACCCGGCTGGCATCTCTTCCTACATAGGCTCCCACTTCGGGATCCAATCCAGTGTATTTGGTAAATGTGAAGATGTTTTGCCCACTGAGCGATAATCTGGCTCCTTTTATAAATTTCTGTTTGCTCAGCAAGGTGGATGGAAGATTATACCCAAGTGTTATGTTTTTGATCCGGATAAAGGAGCCGTCTTCTACCCAGCGACTGGTTGGTCTTGCATGGTTATTATTCGGACCATATGAAATTCTTGGGATATCCGTGTTTGGATTCTGAAGTACCACTTTACCACTTCCATCCATTGTTGGTTTTGCAAAATCCATCACATCTGTAAGCAGGTTTCTGCTAAGGTTGATATTGTTCGGATTGGTACTTACTTTAGAAATATAATTATAGATATCATTTCCATAAGTGGCCGTAATCAGGATACTCAGATCAAATCCTTTGTAGGAAAAATTATTGGTGAATCCGGCAAACAACTTCGGCCATGGATTACCGATATTAGTCTGATCCTGCTCATTGATGATGCCATCTCCATTGATATCTTTGAACTTCACATCACCCACCCATAATCCGGTGGCTTCATCAATCGGCAGTCTGTTTCCATTATTATCAACCGGTACTGCACTGTTTTCAATTTCTTCAATACTTTGAAATACGCCTTCCTGTACATATCCTCTGAATAACCAGGGGGCACTTCCCACACTGGCTCTTTGGGTCCAGTCTTCCAGCCACCAGGATGTTCTGTCAACGAATGCAGACTCAGAATAAAACTTGGTGATTTTGGTAGTAAAACTGGAGATATTGAAATTGGATTCCCACCTGAATTTATTGTTATTGATGTTTACCGTATTCAGGGTTACACTCCAGCCGTTGTTTTGCAGGGAACCAATATTAACCGTAGGAGATCCTACTGCTCCGGTACCATTTGTTCCCATATACCAGGGGAGCGGATTGGTCAGTAAAAGATTATCGGTATTTCTTAAATAGTAATCAAATTCAAGATTGATCCGGTTATTAGCCATTCCAATATTCAATCCAAAGTTATTTGTTTTTGTTTCTTCCCATTTCAGATCAGGATTTGCGTAAGTAGCAGGCAGAAATCCTGTTCCCCATGGTGTAGGTGCAGTTTGCATGGGAGAAAATATGCCACCTCCTCCCGGGTTTCCGGTTATACCTGTTTCATAACGAAGTTTCAATTCGCTTATAAAAGGAATGTTGAAAAATTTCTCCTGTGAAACTCGCCAGGCTGCAGAGAGAGAGGGAAAACGATCCCAACGTTTATTTTCACCTACCACACTTGATCCATCCCAACGTATGGTACCATTGAGAATATACCGATTGTCATAACTGTAATTGATTCTTCCAAAATAGGACTCCATCGCCCAATCACCTGATCCGCCTGAGTTGGTAGCAGTGAGCGGATCACCTGCATTGATATCAAGAATATCATTGGTTAAATACCCGGCTCTGGAGGCGCCATTGTTTTTCCAACCGGATTCCTGTGCTTCATGTCCGGCCATAACCGCAATACTGTGATTGCCGATTTGTTTATTGTACTCCAATAACTGATTCCAGCCCCAGTAGGTATTGGTATTGGATTGGCTGGAATAAGTTGGACGATCATTGATTGCCCAGCCGATTTCATAAGCCGGAAGGAAATAATCTCCATTTGCAAATCCTACATTGGTATTGAAGCTCGTTTTAAACTGCAGGTCTTTATACAGTTTGATATTGGCATAAATATTTCCCAGAATCTGGTGCCGCATAAATTTATTGGTAGTGAGCTCTGCAATCGCCAATGGATTTACCGGTGCAAACTGATTGGCCCCATTATTTTCATCACCTCCCGCCCAGCTTCCATCAAAATTTTTAACCGGAATCTGAGGTGTTAACCGGATGGCATTGGCAATGATATTTTCCTGACTGGTAGTCAGGTTTTCATTGGTGCGATTGACACTTAAATTGATTCCGATCTGCGCCCAGTTGGTTGGTTTATTGTCCACATTCAATCTGGCTGAAACGCGATCGAATCCCGATCCGGCAGCAACTCCATCCTGCTTCAGGTATTCACCTGACATGAAGAAGGTTGTTTTTTCATTACCGCCACTCGCACTCAATTGGTGTTTTTGCATGGGTGCATTCTTAAACAGCTCTCCCTGCCAGTCTGTGCCTTCTCCAAGCAAACTGGGATCCAGAAATTCCGTAGGTGTTTCACCTCCGGCAATTTCATGAAACTGATTCACCATGGTGGCGTATTGCCGCAGGTTCATCACTTTCATTCTCTGTGGTGGTGTCTGAATGCTGTGTTGGAATCCATAATTGAATTTGGTGGTACCCGCCTTACCTCTTTTGGTGGTTATCAAAACAACGCCATTGGTTGCTCTTGATCCGTAAATGGCAGAGGCAGAGGGGCCCTGTAATATCTGGATGTCTTCAATATCAGAAGGGTTCAATCCGGCTATTGGGTTGGATGAACTGGCATTTCCAAATTCAACATTGTTATTCTGAATTTGAACACCGTCAATTACATACAATGGTTCCGTATTTCCTGTAATGGAGCTTACTCCCCGAATGTTTACAGAAATACCGCCACCCGGCTGACCTGAGTTCTGGGTAATGTAAACACCTGCAGCCCGTCCCTGAATCGCCTGCTCCAGGGTGGTATTGATGGTGCGATCCATTTCCTTTGCAGTTACCGTGGTTTGTGCGCTGGTCAGGTTGGCCCGCTTGGCCGTACCATATCCGATTACCACTACTTCACTCATATTGGCATTCGCCTGCCGGAGTGTTACCGAAACTGAACTGGTTGAGGAGCTTACCCCAATTTCCCTGGTTTCCATGCCGATGAAAGAAACCACCAGGATGTCACCAGGTTTAGCAGTCAGACTAAAATCTCCATTCTGATCAGAATTGTAACCGCGTTGTGTGTTTTTGATCATGATGGTAGCCCCGGATATCGGTTTCTGGTTTACATCGAGAATCCGGCCCGTAATTTTTTTGCCCTCGGTTTGGGCGGAAAGCGAATGGCTCAGGAGCAAGCCAAACAGAAATACGCAGAAGTGTGAAACCCACTTGCGTGTAGTTTTGGTTTTTTGCATAAGCAAGCAAATTGAAACGTTATAAATGATCCGGAATCAGCGAATCGTCGCGATTACCTGAGAACTAATTTATTACGGTATCCAAAAAATCAGGTACGCTAAACTGTTCTTTGAGGGTATCAAAATGTTAGCCTGCCTGTGTTTTTTCGACTTTTGATGGGGTGGTTTTGTTTAGTCCGTTGGAAAAGTACCAGGACTTGGTACATTTTTAGCTTTTCGCTCCTGTTGATAGTGGGAGGGAAGCTGTCCAAATTGTTCTTTAAAATATTTTGCAAAGTATTTTGGGTTATTGAATCCAACCATATAAGCAACTTCTGTAACATTATGATTGGACTTTTCAAGTAATTGAGCCGCTCTTTTTAAACGGATCTGTCGAATGAACTCAATGGGGGTTTGTCCGGTTAAGGATAATACCTTTTTATACAGGCTGGTTCTGCTTAACAATAATTCCTGCCGCAGATTGTCCACATTAAACTCTGAATTGGACATGTGTTTTTCAATAATCGCCAGTGCTTTTCTTATAAACTGATCTTCCGCTTCCTCTTCCACAGCGGGTTCAGATGGATTTACTTCCACCTGCTTCTGATAGGTTTCTTTTACAACAGACTGATAATTCAACAGGTTTTTGATCCGGGAAAACAGAATATCGTAATTAAATGGTTTGGTGATATAATCATTCGGACCCGTTTCCAACGCTTTTAACTGGGTTTCTTCCCCTTCCAGTGCAGTTAATAAGATGACTGGTATATGCCTGGTTCGGGAATCGGTTTTGATTTTACGGCAGAGTTCAATGCCGGATAATAAAGGCATGCTGATATCACTTACCACCAGATCAGGATGTGAGCTCAATACTTTTTTCCAACCCTCCATTCCCTGAACAGCTTCCAGAATGGTAAAATGTTCTTCCAAACTGCTTTTTAGGTAGGTACGAAAATCGTCGTTATCCTCTACGAGTAAAATTGTAGGCTTCTTGAAAAGCTGGTGCACTGATTCCGTTCCCGCAGCCACCTGCGATGAAACTGGAACTTTAGTGCTGGTTTTTACCGGAAGCAGTACTGTAAAACAACAGCCTTTCGGATGTTCATCTTTCACAGTTATGGTACCTCCATGCATTTCAACAAACTCGCGGGTAATTGAAAGTCCGATTCCACTACCCTGGTTTAAAATATGCTCATCCGAACTCGTTTGGTAAAATCGCTCAAAAATTTTCTCCTGCTGGTCGGGTGGTATGCCTATCCCATTATCAATTACCTGGATTTCCAATTGTGATCCAGCCTCTGCCTGTCTGATTCCCACCACCACTTTAACCTGTCCGCGTTCCGGTGTGAACTTAAACGCATTCGATAAGAGATTAAATAGTATCCGTTCCAGTTTATCCTTATCAAATAACATGACCACCGGATTGGTAATTCCCTGGTAACGGTATTCAATGTATTTATTATTGGCCATATCATTAAAGGAGGCGGCCACTTCCTGGATATATTGTATTACATCGGACTCGGTTGCATGCAGATGTAGTTCATTTTCCTGCAAGCGGCGAAAATCCAGTAATTCATTCACCATGTTTAAGAGTCTGCGCGCATTGCGATTAATCAGTTCAAACTGATTTTTCATTTCCCCGGCTGCTGTTTCCTTAATTAGTCGCTGGATTGGAATAAGAATCAGCGATATGGGGGTACGGAATTCATGACTTACATTCGTGAAGAAGCGTGTTTTCATTTCATCCAGTTCCTTAATACGATGTGCTTCCTGTCGCTCCACCTGCAATTGCATCCGTACCTGCTCTCTACGGATAATTTCCTTTCGCAGAAAATAAAACAGTCCCACTACTAAAATCACATAAAAAGTATAGGCCCAGGGTGTTTTCCAGAAAGGAGGGGCAATGGTCAGGGCTAATTCGAGGGCATGTTCATTCCAGCTGCCATCGTCATTGGAAACTTTAATCCGAAAAGTATAATTACCCGGATCCATATTGGTATAGGTGGCGGTACGGGTGCTGCCATTTGAAATGATCCAATCTTTGTTAAACCCTTCCAGCATATAGGCATACCTGGTTTTGCCTGCATTGGAATAACCCAGTGCCGCAAACTGAATAGAAAAATCATTCTGGTGATGAGCGAGATTCAGTTGTTCTGTTTCGGATATGGATTGCTGTAAGACAAGGTGGTCATTGACTTTTTCACCAACTGCTACCGATCGGTTGAACAGTTGAAAGTCTGTTAAGACAACCGGTGGTTCTGATACATTTGTCTTGAGTTGCTCCGGATTAAAAAGATTGAAACCGTACGCGCCTCCGAAAATTAATTCACCTGATCTGGTTTTATAAGCAGCATATCGATTGAATTCCCTTCCCTGTAACCCATCGTGTTCATTATAATTTACACAGTGTATCTGAATTGGTTTTCCCGGCTCCTGAATGATATCAATTTTGACTAAACCGGATTTGGTACTGATCCATAATTTTTTCTGATTATCCTGTACAATATCCAGAATTGCATTGTCGGGCAATCCGTCTTTTGTGCTGAAGCTGATGAAATCATTCGAACCACGTGGCAGTACATTCAGTCCGCGATGGGTAGCTATCCAGATATGCCCGTTATTATCTTCAAGAATTCCATTGATACTATTGTAACTCAGCTTACTGTTTTCGGCCGTATAATTTATAAAACGGCCACTTGCTTTGTCCAGCACATCAATACCCCAGGAAGTACCGATCCATAAATTGCCTCTGGAATCTTCGGTTAAACTGGTTACATTATCATGATGGAGGGTATTGGGTACAGCAAGGTTGTGGTGATAGAATTTATTGCTTGAACGATCCAGCCGGTCGAGTCCCGAATTCAGCATGCCAATCCATAAATTCAGATTTCTGTCTTCATAAATAGCGAACACATTATCATTTGCAATGGAATGCGGATCCTTTTCATTATGGCGGTAATGCCTAAACGTAGTGCCATCGAAACAGTCCAGTCCGCCCTGATAGGTGCCAATCCATAATTTATCCTGATGATCCAGAAAAAGCGATACAATTACATCATTCCCCAGGGAATTTGAATTGTTCGGCTGATGCCGGTATTGGCGAAAGCTGTTTTTCTTTCGATCAAAATAGATGAGTCCGCCTCCGTTTGAACCTATCCATAAATTACCTGCTTTATCTTCCACAAAGGAATTGATGTCTTCAAAAGGCAGGCTGTTTTTATCTGCTGCGCGATGTTTGATCAATGGAAATTGCAGACTGTTCCGATCATAATAAGAGATTCCTTTTTTATACGTACCCAGCCACATGATTCCGAGGTTATCCGGATACACCGCATACAATGCGTTTTCTGCGATGGAAGTGGGATCGCCTTCTTTTGTTTTAAGTACCTCTACCTTGTTGCGTTCAGGATTGATAATATTTATCCCGCCATGATCGGTAATGATCCAGATTTTTCCTTCCTGATCCTGTGCTATCCCGGTTATGGTATTACTGCTTAAGGTTAGTGGGAAGGAATGTTCGTTTAATAATTGAATACTGTTACGCGATGGGTTATAATGGAATACACCCAGTGTTGAACTGCGCTGATAAATCCAGATTTCATCCTCTTTATCAATAAAAAGAGACAGGCCCTGATAGAACCGAACGGGTTGGTTTTGTAAAATTTGCGTTTGTACCAGTTTTTTATCCTGCTCGGTATCGTATTTTTCCAGCAACCCATTGTACCGCACCAGCCAGAGGTATTTTTTTGAATCAAGGGCAGCACTGGTTATTGGATTAGGCGCACCTTTTTCAATGCGTGTTTGCTTAATTTGCCTGAGTTTGCCTTCATCTGAATAATGATAAATCCCTGCATCGGCATAGACGAAATAAAAATCGTTTTCCTGTTTTAAAATGGATACAAGTCCATCTATCGGTAAGCCTTTCGATAGCAGGTAAAGGTCTGAGCGCCGGCTCACTTTTTCAGTCAGCGGATCATAGATATTCCAGGTACTTTGGGTACGGATCCAGATTTTTCTATCCGGTCCTTCATAAATCAGCGACACATGGTCGTCCATGATAGTGGTGCTGTCCTGATCACTGTGTTTATAGGTTTTAAAGGAATATCCGTCATAGCGGTTCAATCCGGACATAGTTCCAAACCACATGAATCCACGAGTATCTTTGTAAATGCAATTAACCTGATTATTGGAAAGACCTTTCGAGATATCTAGTTGGGAAAAACTGTATTCGGTCGCCTGACCGTTCATCATAAACGGAAAAACTAGTGCAACGAAAAAGGCAAGCAGGCGACTCATGGCAGCAGTTAATATTCTGGTCTGTTAATATAGCGTAATTTTCAGGAAGCGTATAACAGTATCAAAAAACCACCTTATTTTATTAAAATAATACATTCCTATGGGTGAAAATAAGAGACTTTGTATTCTTTATATTGCCATGAGCCTGGACGGATATATAGCCGGAACGGACGATAACCTGGATTTTTTGTCGCGGGTAGAAGTAGCGGGAGAGGATTATGGGTACGCAGCTTTTCAGCAGGAAGTGGATACCCTGATCTGGGGCCGCCGTACCTATGATAAGATGTTGAGCTTTGGGATCGATTTTCCGCATGCTGATAAAAAATGTTATGTGATTTCCGCTACAAAAACCGGATCTGATGAAAATGTGGAGTTTGCAGCTGATCCGGTGGCGCTGGTTCAACGGTTAAAAAATGAGCCGGGGAAGCATATTTATTGCGATGGTGGGGGCGGGGTTGTGAAAGCCCTGCTGGATGCCAAACTCATTGATCGGTTAATCGTATCCGTTATACCGCATTTGCTGGGCGATGGTATTCGTCTTTTTCGGGATGGCCGCCCGGAACAAAATCTGGTCCTGCATTCAAGCACCCCTTATCCATCGGGATTGGTCCAATTACGATACGATGTTAATTGAGGAATAGAAAAGGGCATTATAGCATTGTTTTCCGATTGAAAATTCCCTGCGGGATTCTGTATATTTAGTTCATGAATCGCAGAAAATTTGTCAAAAACAGCTCTATTGCCATGGCTGGACTCATGCTCAATCCCCTTGATGGGATCAACCAGGAACCTCAATTCGGACACGGTCCCAAACGGTATAAAATTGATACCCGCTGGAGTCAGGCCGATGTATCCAAAAATCCGGTAAATGATTGCCATGAAATGGTGCAGGATGCACAGGGCAGGATTATCCTGCTTACGAATGAAACCAAAAACAATGTGCTGATTTATGATAAGGCAGGGAAGTTGCTGAGTTTTTGGGGCACCAGTTATCCTGGTGCACATGGGTTGACGCTTTTTAATGAGAATGGTACAGATGTGCTGTTTATCTGCGATAATAACCGTCACCAGGTGATTAAAACCACGCTGGATGGAAGAGAACTGCTGGTGATGGATTATCCGGCTGAGGCTGGAATCTACTCAAAGGCGGAGGAGTATGTGCCAACAGAAACAACCATCGCACCCAATGGTGATATCTATGTGGCAGATGGATATGGCAAGGATTATATCCTGCATTATAATGCAAAAGGGCAGTTTCTCGGCTATTTCGGCGGACGGGGAACAGAAGCGAAACACCTGAAAAATGCACATGGTGTTTGTTTCGATAACCGCGATAAAAAGAACCCCTGCCTGGTAGTGACCTCCCGCGAGGAAAATGCGTTTAAACGGTATGATCTGAAGGGGAATTACCTGAGCACGATTCCTTTACCCGGCGCCTGGGTTTGCCGTCCGGTTATTAAAGGGGACTATCTGTATGCGGCGGTATTGCAATCGAGCGATCGGCCCTGGCAGTCTTCCGGCTTCCTAACAATTCTGGATAAAAACAATAAAGTGATTTCGAATCCGGGTGGCAATGCGCCGGTGTATAAAAACGGGGTGTTGCAGAACCTGACGCAAACCAACCCGCTGTTTGCCTATCCCCACGATGTTTGTGTGGATGATGAAGAAAACATCTACGTAGCCCAGTGGAACTCCCGCAAGGTCTACCCCTACAAACTCAAACCTATCGTATAATTTTCACCCGACCGGTGGCACCGGTCGGGTGCCACCGGTCGGGTGAAAAAAAAGGATCAAATTTCGGCGATCACTTTTTCGCCCATAGCGGCGGTGCCGAGGATTTTATCTTTTGGAGTGGAGGCATCGGCGATATCACCGGTGCGGTAACCGGCTTTCAGTACTTTATCCACCGCATTGATAACAGCTTCGGATTCGGCTTTCATACCGAAGGAAATGTCCAGCAATAAAGCAGCAGACAGGATGGAAGCCAATGGATTAGCAACACCTTTACCTGTGATATCATGCGCGGAACCATGGATGGGCTCATAAACTCCGGTACCATCACCAATCGAAGCACTGGCCAGCATTCCCATGGAGCCGGCAATCTGAGACGCTTCATCTGTAAGGATATCGCCAAACAAATTCGCTGTTACCACCACATCAAAACGGCGGGGATCTTTGATCAGCAGCATGGCTGTGGCGTCAACAAACTGATGTTCCACTTCCACATCGGGATATTCCGGCGCAATTTTCTGAATTACTTCTCTCCAGAGGCGGGATGTTTCCAGTACGTTGGCCTTATCAACCGAGCATAATTTTTTACGACGCGTACGGGCCGCTTCAAATGCTTTGCGGGCAATCCGTTCTACTTCATAGCGGCTGTATTCAGCAATGTCAAAAGCAGTATCGCCATCGTTCTTGCGGCCTTTTTCACCAAAATAAATATCTCCGGTCAGTTCACGGAAGAACAGAATATCTGCACCACGCAGGATCTCTGGTTTGATGCTCGATGCTTCCAGCAATTCATCAAATAATTTGATGGGGCGAAGGTTGGCATACAGGCCCAGCTCCTTACGCATTTTCAGCAGTCCCTGTTCCGGGCGAACTTTTGCAGATGGATCATTATCGTATTTAGGATGGCCAACAGCGCCAAAAAGTACGGCATCAGAGGCCTTCATTTTTGCAAGTGTTTCATCGGGCAAAGCCTGTCCGGTTGCTTCAATAGCGACATGTCCAATCAATGCTTCATCGTAACTGAATTCGTGTCCAAATTTTGCTGCGATGGTTTCCAACACTTTTTTACCAACTGCTGTCACTTCCTGCCCGATGCCGTCTCCGGGCACTACTAAGATTTTTTTATTCGCCATGGATTGAATTGATTGTTCAGATTATATTAAGCATTTTCACGGTTGCCTTGATTGCCGATACGGTTTGATCGCTGTCCAGTCCGCGGGTTTTAAATTCCCTTGTTTGATTTTTCCAGGTGATCACTGTTTCGCAGAGGGCATCACTTTTACCACCCGGAGGAATCCGCACGGCATAATCGGTTAGCAAAGGCAACTCGATTTTCTTCTGTTTGTAAATTTTCTTGAGGGCATTCATAAATGCATCGTACTGTCCATCGCCCTGTGCCTGTTCTTCAAATAATTCTCCTGCCAGGTTTACCTTAATGGTAACAGAGGGGTTGAGATTTTTGGCATGCACCAGTGCATAGTTTTCGATGCTGACTTTATCTTCTATTGTATTACTGTCCAGCACATCCGAAATAATATAAGGCAGGTCGGCCTGTGTAACTACTTCTTTGCGATCTCCCAATTCAATTATTCGCTGCGTTACTTTTTTCAGGTCCTGGTCTGATAATTGAATGCCCAGTTGTGCCAGGTTGTTTTCAATATTGGCCTTGCCACTGGTCTTGCCCAGCGCGTATTTCCGCTGACGGCCGAAACGCTCGGGCATCAGGTCACTGAAATAAAGTTTATTCTTTTTATCACCATCTGCATGGATGCCGGCAGTTTGAGTAAACACATTTTCTCCCACCACCGGTTTGTTAACTGGAATGCGGAAACCTGAAAAAGTCTCCACCAGTTTACTCACCGTATAAAGCGATTTCTCTACCACATTCGTTTTTATTCCCGGCATGAAATCATTCAGTACCGCGATGGCACTCGCCAGGGGCGCATTTCCTGCCCGTTCGCCCATGCCATTAATGGTGAGATGTAAACCATGTGCGCCGGCTTTCACTCCTTCGAGCACATTTGCCGTACCGAGATCATAATCATTGTGCGCATGAAAATCGAAATGTATACCCGGATAACGGTGTACGATAGCCGAAATATATTCTTTTACTTCATCCGGAGTTAAAATGCCCAGTGTATCAGGCAACATGATTCGTTTAACCGGCTGCGTTATAAGGAAATCAAGATACTGGTAAACATATTCAGGTGAATGCCGCATACCATTGCTCCAGTCTTCGAGGTAAATATTTGCCTCAATGCCTTTTTTCTTTGCAAGGGTCAGTACTTCTTTGATATCAGCGAAATGTTGTTCCGGTTTTTTCTTAAGCTGATGGGTCAGGTGATTGAGAGACCCTTTGGTTAGCAGGTTCATCACTTTGGCGCCTGCTTCCTGCATCCATTGAATGCTTACATCGCCATCCACAAAAGTCAAAACTTCCACCTTATTGAGAAAGCCATTGGCCTTTGCCCATTTGGTAATTTTTTTAACCGCTTCAAATTCGCCTTCTGATACTCTTGCCGAAGCAATTTCAATTCGGTCCACTTTTACTTCGGTTAGCAATAACTGGGCAATGGTTAATTTTTCCGAAGAGGAAAAAGAAACACCGCTCGTTTGTTCACCATCCCGCAGGGTGGTGTCCATTATCTCTACTGATCGCTTCGCAGGTGACATGATCGTGCTAGGGGCTTGCTATTAATAAAGGCTCTTGGACGTGAATTCTTTGATCTCTTCCTTCATTGACTGCAGGTAATCGATATCATCAAAGCCATTCATCAGGTTATGTTTTTTATACCCATTGATATCGAACGATTCATGCTCACCGGTAGCAACAATACTGATGGTTTGTTCCGGCAGGTTCACTTCCAGTTCGGCCTTGGGATCGGCTTCAATGGCTTTGAAAATCTTATCAAGGAATTCAGGTGATACTTGAACCGGAAGGATCCCGATATTCAATGAATTTCCTTTGAAGATATCAGCAAAAAAGCTGGATACCACGCAACGGAAACCATAATCATAAATCGCCCAGGCAGCATGTTCGCGGCTGCTTCCGCTGCCGAAGTTTTTGCCGCTTACCAGAATCTTTCCGGAATAAATCGGGTTATTGAGAACAAAATCCTGTTTGGGTGTATTGTCGTTGTTGTATCTCCAGTCGCGGAACAGGTTATCGCCAAATCCTTTCCGCTCAGTGGCTTTCAAAAAACGAGCCGGGATGATCTGGTCTGTATCCACATTTTCAATCGGCATAGGAACAGCGGAAGAACGAAGGACAGTAAATTTATCGTAAGCCATGTTAGAAAGTAAAAAGTTTAAAGTAAAAAGTTAAAAGTGGGCACCCGAAAATCTTAGATCTTACATCTAAAATCTTACATCCTACATCAGCTGCCTTGGGTCGGTTACCACACCGGTTACGGCGGCAGCAGCGGCTACCAGCGGACTGGCGAGCAGGGTGCGGGCACCAGGACCCTGACGTCCTTCGAAGTTGCGGTTGCTGGTACTCACTGCATATTTGCCAGCCGGAATTTTATCATCATTCATCGCCAGGCAGGCAGAACATCCGGGCTGACGCAATTGAAATCCCGCTTCGGTCAGAATGTCGAGAATTCCTTCGTCTTTGATCTGCTGTTCAACGATATGCGATCCTGGTACGATCCATGCTGTGATATTATCTGCTTTTTTGCGGCCTTTTACAATCGATGCAAAGGCACGGAAATCTTCAATCCGTCCATTGGTACAGGAACCGATGAAAACATAATCAACCTTTTTGCCAATCATAGGTTCGGCTTCATGGAATCCCATGTAATTCAGGGATTTTTCATAGCTGGCTTTACCTGATCCGCTTTCATCCGAAACAGGAATCTGTTTGCTGATGCCAATTCCCATACCCGGATTGGTTCCGAAAGTGATCATGGGTTCAATATCAGCCGCATCAAATACATATTCTTTGTCGAATTGGGCACCTGGTTCGGTTTGCAGGGTTTTCCAATAGGCGAGGGCTTTATCCCAATCAGCTCCTTTCGGTGCTTTTTCTCTTCCCTGAATATAATTGAACGTGGTGGCATCCGGGGCAACCATGCCGCCGCGTGCACCCATTTCAATACTCATATTACAAACGGTCATCCGGCCTTCCATAGTCATCTGCTCAAAAACTTCACCGGCAAACTCTACGAAATAACCGGTTGCTCCTGCTGCCGTTAACTGCGAAATGATATAAAGCACCACATCTTTGGGTACTACGCCTTTTGCCAGTTTACCATTTACCACAATCCGCATGGTTTTGGGACGTGGCTGCATGATACACTGTGAGCTGAGTACCATTTCCACTTCAGAGGTTCCGATACCAAAGGCGATGGCACCAAAAGCGCCGTGTGTGGAGGTGTGGCTGTCGCCACAAACGATGGTCATACCAGGCAGGGTTATGCCGTTTTCCGGTCCTACCACATGTACGATCCCGTTTTTGGGATTTCCTAATCCCCAGTGGGAAATGCCGTATTTGGCGCTATTGGTTTCCAGGGCTTTCAGCTGGTTGGCAGACAGTGGATCTGCAACCGGGAGGTGCTGGTTGATGGTTGGTGTATTATGATCCGCTGTTGCGAAGGTTTTCTCCGGAAACAAAACGGTGAGTCCGCGTGATTCCAGTCCAAGAAAAGCAACCGGACTGGTAACTTCATGTATAAAATGACGATCGATCAGTAAAACATCCGGTCCGTCCGGAATACTCTTCACCACATGGGCGTCCCACACTTTCGCAAACAGGGTCTTCGGGCTTGTACTCATTTTCAATAAATTATAATAGAACCGCTAATTTCTTAAAATTTGAGCAATTTCCCTTGAATATGGATGGTTAATATTTAGAAATGGGCAGGAAAGATTGGAATTTGTCTGAAAAAGAGGCTAACGAGCATTTGTTAATGGGGGGAAGGGGGAAGGGGGAAGGGAGAGAGGAGAAGGGGGATAGGAGAAGGGAGAGAGGAGAGGATAGGGGAGGAGGGGGAGGGGGTTAGGGTTTGCGTTTGTAATTAAGTTGGGTAAGGCCGGTGTCAAAGGATTGGGTGGAGAGGAGTTCGATGGATTGTTCAGGTCTGCCATCTTTGAAAAGTCTGGTTCCGCTGCCGAGTAAAATTGGGATGATGGAAATGATCATTTCATCGATCAGATCTTCCTTTAAGAGTTCATGAATAAGTTCAGCGCCGCCATCACAATAAATATTTTTACCGGTTTCGGTTTTGAGGCGGTTTACTAATTCGGCAACCGGACCGTTGTAGAAAATGGTTCTACCGGTTGGTGGTCGTTCTGTTCTGGTAAATACATAAATATCCCGCTGCCCATTGTCGTAGTGGTTTGCGCCGATTGCCTTCACGACATAATCATAGGTTTTTCTGCCAATAAGTATGGTGTCAATGGTATTAGTAAATTTCGCATAACCGTAATCTTCTCCTTCTTTTTCAACGATTGAAAGAAAACTCAGGTCATCATTTGATTTGGCAATATATCCGTCTAAACTTGTGGCTATAAAGAGAGAGAGAGTTTACGCATGGAATGGTTTTAGTCAAAATTAGTTTTTGAACAGATTCGCGTATAGTAAAAATGAAATGAGTTTAGGCGTTTTATGATTTGTTTTCAAAGAACCTGATAAATTGTTTCCCTAATGGAGATAGTTCGTACCCAACTGTATGGCTAATAGTCAGACCTGCATTTTTTAACTTACGAATATTCAGTTTCAACCATTCTTTTTCGAAACCTGTAAGGGTTGAAATGCCTACTGCATGTAAGTTGGGATGTTCTTTAATCGCCATTAGAATTTTGTTTGTCCAGGGACCGTTACGGCTGTGTTTGTCCAGCTTTTCCAGTTTGTTCTTTAGTTTAATAAATTGCTCTTCTGATAAATCTGTTTGTTCTCTGAGTGCAATTCTCGGATCTTCTGAATGAAAGCGTAGTGAAATTTTAAAAATAATTCCATCTGTTTCTGATGGAAATGATTTTAATAAATTAGATCTATCAATAAAGCCGGCAAGTTTGGCCTCTTTATCTGTAATCTTTTCTTTTTTGATATCGACTATGTTTTGGATTTCAATCAAACCAACCGATGTATGTATCAGACTGCCTGTTTTTACGGAAGCTTTCTTCCATTTTCGGAAAGCAAGCTTAATCTCTCCTGCTTTAATTCCTATTAAATGTTGTTGCTTGAATAGCATTCAGTGATTCAATTTTATTCATTCGTTAACTGCTCAGCCAGACCGATTAGCAGTCCTTCTGTTCCGCGGATATAACATAACCTATAGATGTTTTCATACTGAACAATTTCACCTACCAGCTCAGCACCTTGCATTGTAAGCCGCGATACCAGTTCATCGATATTGTCGACTCTGAACATGATGCGGAGATAACCTAATGCATTAACGGCAGCTCTCCGGTGATCTGACGTAATTTCGGGACGAATAAATCTGGAAATCTCCAGCCGGCTGTGTCCGTCTGGCGTTACCATCATGGCTACTTCCACAGATTGATTACCCAGGCCGGTTACCCGTCCGGCCCACTCACCTTCAATCATACCCTGACCTTCCAGTTGCAGACCTATCTCCTGAAAGAAAGTGATGGCATTGTCGAGATTTTCCACAACTATGCCCATATTATTCATTTCAATAAGCTGACTTTTTTTCATCCTTATTCATCGTTTAGTGAATTAATTCCCTGCTCCCTGAGTTTATCAAGATGGGCTTTCATGGTTCTTACCTGATCCTCCGGATGCCCCTGCCATTTAGTAACTTCTCCCACCACCCGGAAGGGGGTTTTAGATCGATAGGATTTGGTTGGATTACCTGGAAATTTTTTATCTGTCAGATCCGGATCATCTTCAATTTCTCCGGTTGGTTCAACCAGATAAATTCTTTCTTTTCCCTCTCCTGCGGCTAACTCGGCACCCCAGATTGCAGCATCGAGGGTGGCGGTGAGAAAAATATAAGTGGCATTTTTTCGCTGTCCAAAGTTGGAGTTGTAACCTGGCGCAATCAGATCGCCCATGCTAAGGGTTGCTTTTGTTCCATGGAAATAGGTTGGTGCAAAGGGAGAAGGTGCGGGGTTGCGATCGTTTTCAATAGTAGTCATTTTGGATAATTTGGTCTTGTTTGAACTATTAGTGCTTTTCTGCTTTGTAATGGGCTTTCAGAACATCTTCTCCATATTCATTTCCTTTTTCCCGCCAGATGGCATGGATATGATTGGCCGAATTTCCCGGACCACCATTGTTGTCAAATTCAATCAAAAAACTTGGTCCGTTTAAAATATAATAGTGGGGCTTTTCTTCATCATATGCACCGATCCATCCGAAGTAAATTTTATCAATTCCGGCATTTACGATTTTATCATACTCCAATACAGCTTTTTCATATTCGAGATTGAAAACAAATTCCCGAATGATGTATTGTAAAACAGCTTTTTGTTTTGCGTTCATACCTGCACCCTGAATTCCCCAATAATCAACAAGGCGCTTACCGCTTTCCGCAGCCGTAATGATATCTTGCGGAACCGCACCGGAATGGGTCGCCTGCTTTTGTTGTTCGGATGTTAACAGCTGGATTAGTTTGAGTCCAAGATCTTCTTCCCGGCCCAGCACCCGCCAGCCTGCGTATTCCGAGATGGGATATTCGGCCGGATCTGTACCCATAAAATAAGGAGTTGCAGATATATTATCCCTGACAAAGGTGAAATTGATGGATAAATGATGCCCTTCTATTTTATAACCCCAGACGCTGTCATTCGGGTTGCCGAAAAAAGCGAAATAAAAATTCTTGTGTGACCATTGCAGGGATTTCAGAAAATTGTAAGTATCAGCGTTGATTTCTTTTTTATAAAAAATACTGTCGGCATACTGATTCAATAAATCATCCAGATGCATAATACTGGTCGCTTTCAGGTAGCCCTGAGAACTTAATGACACCGAAAGAATTCGATGCAGCAGTTTACGCTGGTCATCATTCATATTTCCGATACTTGCACCAACTCTTGCTCTGAGTCCTATTGGGAGATTGTTCCAGGCTGTTCTTGCGCTGTCATTAAATGCAAGTCTTCCTGAAATGTTTTGCATTTTGTCAAATGAATCGTAAAGCCGGATGGCTGTTTGTTTGATTTCTTCCTTATAGGCGGACTGACCGTTAACTGTTAATACAAGTAACAATAGCAGTATGGAAAAGAAGGCCGTCGGTATTGTTATTCTCATGAGTTAGTGGTATTTCTCAAATAAAATTATAGCAGAATATTTTTGACACTCCCATAAGCTTGCCACGAAAGCATAATTGTCGGGAAAGTCGTCTAGACTGAAAGAGTGCTGATTCGAGACGAGTTGAGGAGAAAGAAATTCTTTCCAAAAATTGAATAGATCGGGACTGTCAATCCATTCCGGCTTTTCACCAATGGAGGCGATCACCAATTTTACTGGATTTTCTCTCAATATCTCAATAATTTCCTCTTTGCTTAAATAGCTGATTCTTGTTGCATCCAATTCTTCAGTTGAATTCCAAATGGAGGATAAGGGAAGTGTTGTAACTATTTTATTTGAAGGATGCATGATTAAATTGGGTAAGAATGTGACAAACTTTCCAGTTAGGATTTAACTATTAATGAGGCAACTATTTTATCTGCTGTATCCTGCCAGCGGGGTTTGAGTTTTTCAATACAGTTAAATGTAAACAGAAGTATTTTTTCGTCCACAATTGTAAAAAAGAAATAGTTGAACACTTTTTGATCAATTGCCTGGGAGATAAATTTAAAGTACCCGATGTTTTTTCCATTGATCAGTTTAACTCCTGAATCAAGAAAGAAAATGTCTGGTAATTTTTGTTTCAGTTGTTCAATTTGGATGTCCTTAAATTCTTCCAGCTGGTTTTCCAGCACATGCTGTGGAGTCATGTGTGCAATCAGGTTGATTTCAGCATCCTCATCTGTTAAAACCATTAGTGGTCTTGGCTTTTTCTGGTACTTGAAATTCCACATTTCATCAGACATTTGAGATAATTCGGCGGGTGCCAGCAGTTTGACCCTGCCTTCTAAAATGGATATGGTATCCAGCTTTATTTGCGCGTATATGGTGGAGGTGGAAAATAAAAGAAGCTGAATCGGCAGACTAAACAAATATTTTTGTAGCATAAAATATTTAAATTAAGAAATATTCTGATAATAGTTAATCCGTTGCTCCTTGCCAAACTGTTTCATTGCTATCGAATTGATTTTTCTTCATCTATGATAGAGTCAATAAAATCATTGACATTCAGTTCCTTCAGCGCTGCATACAGCTTTTTGTCCTGATTGGCTCTTTCAGCCAACTCATATTTCATTTGCTGATACTTTACTCTGGCCCAATCGTTTTTTCTTAAAAAGTTGCGGGATAAAATATGTCTTTCCAATGCTTTGCTGCCATCCGGACAAACATAAAGATGATGCTTAATTGAGTCTAAAACATCATTTATGATTGTTCCATTCCGTTTAAAAACATCCCGGTCTTTGATTCCCTGATTCCCATTATGAGCATATCCTATTTTTTCGAGACTTGATTTTATTTTATTAAAATCTGCCGGATTATAATAGACTATGTCAATATCTATTATTGGTTTTGCATCTAAATTCGGCACAGAGGTGCTTCCAACATGTTCAATTGTATAGGTTAGTTCGCTAAATGCAGTTTCCAGTTCAAAGGTTATAGCTGTAAAATGATCAATCCAGACGGAGGTGTATTTTTGGAGTAGCATTTTACCAGATTAATTATATAATTAGAGAAGTCTGATTTTTTTATAAAATTCTACTATTACACAAATTATTTCACATGTAAGTAGGGGTTTTCAGTATCTATTAAATCGTAAGTTGTAGGTGGGCCCATTATGAATTTTCTGGATACCATACATACAACTATCTGTAAGTTGAGTGATCGTGTAGGTATGCATGGAACCATTACCATTAGGAAAAAGGATTGACTTTTTATTCGTATCAACTGTATATGTGTCGAAAATTAAATCCTCAAATTTTCCACTATGAAAATTTTGTATCAAAAATGTTTGATCCTGATTAAATGTATAACACCTAAAATTGTTTTTTCTGGTCGTATGGTAATATTCTCCAACGGACCGCCATCTTCCCACCAACTTCGAAAAATCAATTGTTGTGTCGCAGTCCGGGAAAAAGTAAGGGAGTTCAATTTTTTCATAGACACCCAGGCTCTTCATTTCATTAACTACCTCCTGATCGATATTTACCATTCTTGGATCCGCGGGAGATTTATCCCAGGGAGCATATTCAAGTTGCTGAAAAAAATCGAAAAAGCTATCCAATGTGTCACTAACTCCGGCAGTAACTGTATAATTTTTAACCTGTTCACCTATCCTGAATTCAACATTATATTCCCATGCACAGTATGTTGAACCTTCAGGTATATTGTGAATAATGCCGGTTGGTCTCCAATTTAATGCGTTAATAAGCTGCTTTAAACTGTCTTTAAAATTGGTCTTATCAAATTTTCCGGTAAAGGCTTTATTGACATAACTATGTTTACCATAGTTTGCAGCGTTTTCTTCAAGTGTTGAAAATTCCGGATACAGATATATTACTGAGTCAGTAGTTAAATCAAAATAGGAATAATAGTGTACACCTATCCCTTTATTGTATACCGTAGGGTTTAAAGACTCAGCAGTTATACTTACCTTAACATATGAATGGTTGATTGTTTTATTTTCATTATTGGAACAGGATATTAATATACCCAGATAAATTAGTATCGTATATATTGATCTCATTCTTTAAATATCTTATAAACCAATTGATGCTTGGTCCCATAATGGCTCATAGTACTGTACAGTTGCACCTGATTTCAAAGGTTTGGATTGTATAAGATTTAAAACGATCCTGTCTTTGATTTGATCGAATAGTTTCAAGCCTTTACCTTCAATAACAGGATGAATACAAATTTGAATTTCATCAATAAGATTATTGTTTAAAAGTTGAATGATTAGGCTGCGACTCCCAATAAGAATTTCTTTTTCTGATTGTTGCTTTTGTTCAAGAACTGTTTCAAGAAGTGATTTGTCTGCAAGCCTTGCGCTGTTCCATCCTGTATCTTTAATGGTATTGGAAAAAACGATTTTTGGAATCCTGTCTATTGAAGTAGCAAATTCATTCATTGATTTTTCAACTGAAGGATTCTTTAAAATCTCTTGCCAGAATTGCATAAGCTGGTAGGTTGTCCGTCCATATAATATAATTCCTCCAGAATTTAGCAATTCAGTATAATGCTGATGCAGGTCTTCATCAGCAATTCCTGTTGTATGGTCGCAAACGCCATCTAATGTCATATTAAATGCCGCAATAACTTTATTCATTGCCTGTGTTAACTATTTTCCACTATTGTTAGGGTCATAATCCACCATCCATCAATATCGTATTTATCTCTGAAGGTACTTCAATTGTTCCGCGTACAGTGAGCCCATTAAATAATTTATTAGCTTCTTCTCGTTTACTTTTCCCAGAAATTAAGGTGCATCGTTTCCCGGCAACAGATTTGTTTTTCCGATTGGAAGGGCAATATTCATGATTTTTTTAGCATGGGTTTCTGAAATGGGAAAATCGGTAATTGTCTGGTCTTTCAGCCGAATAACTTTAGTGAACTCTCAGCTAAAAACTATTTTATGAAAGTTAAAAGCCTCTTCTGAATTTCCACTGAAATTGATATGGGGGTTAATGGCAGCCATGGTTTTAGTTTAACATGTTAGTTGATTTTGATTGGGATATCTGGATTCGAACTTAAGGTTTTGGAGTCCTATAGGGCAGGCAACTAACCTCATGCTGGCTACTGCCTTATCTTTTTGTTTGTGTCCACCATTTTATAAGTTCATCCGCTTCTTTTTCATTTGTCTTAGGACATGTATAAAGACTGAATCGTATGTCCTTTTTGTCCTTATACTGTTTTAAAAATAGAATAGCATAACCTCCTAATTCAGCATAATCATTTGTCGGCAAATATGAAGAAAGCGGATCAACAACACACTTGCATTGTCTGTTTGATTTTATTAGTGCAATTAACGTATCAACATCTTTTGGTTTAATCCAATCATTTGGAGTTCCATCGTCTTCTATTGTAGTTAAGTTTAAGTCCTTACTGTCAACTTTAATAATTGTTATTTTGTCAAGAAATGATAAAACGTTCATTTTTTTTAAACTGTCCCGCATGCCAGTATCAGCCACTGTATTTATTTTTTCTGAGAAATTATTCACCTTTTTTAATTGCTTGGGACTTTTATGCTCCTTACAAGAAGAAAGATGTATTGAAATTAGAAAGACAATAAGTCGTTTCAAAGTTGAATATTTTTGCGGTGTCTAAAAAGGTAGCAGCCTACGACCATACATTGGCGAAGACACTGCATTTATTATATGCTACCCAGAACCAAAGCTGAGTTTGTATAAATAGCTGTTTGAATATTATAAAATATCAATAAAAACACTTTCGCGAAACAACTTCTGATCAGCGAATTTCCTGACGAAGCGTATTTGCGTCCGACATGCTTTTACTAATGAAATTGTTGTGTGCTATTCTGCCTCTACAGCTGGTTTTGTAGTTATTTTAAAATTCGAATTGTGTCCGAATATTCCATGTATTTATTTAGGCTATCTACTCTGGCTTTAAAAACATAAAAATCATTACCAACTCCAATAATGGTCACCTTAATGGGTGTGATTGAAAAAAAAGAGTCTATCCCGTCATGATATGCTTTATTATCAGAAATGGCGATTATTTCATATTCGCAAGCATTTTTCCATACAATTTTACTTTTCAATACTACACTAGTCTTTTCATCGGTTTCAATTTGCAGAGTATCTTTTCTGTCTATAATGATTTTGTTACCTGTTACAGGTGAGAAAGTGTAAAACTTTCCTTTTTGAAATCTTAAACATTTCGATGAGCTTTTGCAACTTACTATGATAATTGACGAGATAAAGAAAGAGATTATACCAAGATTCATTTACGTCATTATTTGTTAGCTGGTTAGTTATTCGTCTTTTTATGGCGGACAGCGTAACGGAATGGAGCTGTGTCGGTATTCAGTGTTACGTCTGCTGACAATTGAAGCCGGTTGAAGATAAAAGTTTTAATTATTTCTACTTATGCCTATTATAGAATTTCAAACAGGAATCACAGATGAATAGCATATTGCCGCTGATTGTTTCAACTTCTCGCCGCCATAATGGTAACCGGATGTTGAATGCTGGCTTCGCTTAGCAGAAGTCCAGCAGAAAGTGAGTTGCTTTATAATACGTAGAACAACAATTTTCAGTATTTATATATGTCAATCAGTTTTAAGTCTTTTGGCAATTTCAGCGAATCAAGTTTTGTTATAAGCTGCTGTTTGGTTAGAGTTTTAAAAACTAATTTTTTATGGGTATCAAGTATCCAATAGTCTATTACAGTTGGGTCGAGAATCTGGTATGCATCTGTACTATCATTAGGTGAACGCCTTTTCAAACCTTGTCTTTCCGCGATGACAAATTCATTTGATTCATTAAGTCTTATAACTTTTTCTGGAATGAAAGCAGCATCTTTATTCCAACCTACTTCAGGTGCTATTATAACATTATTTTCAGACATCCTATAAAGTTTATATCCTCCTTCTAGGCTTTTGGCAAAATCCTGCGCTCCAGGTCCAAATGGAATGTTAGCGAGAAAGGAAAGCATCCCGAGTCCAACTACTGCAAGAATAGTAATAGTTGTAAATAGGAGTTTGTATCTTTTGGTCATTGGTGGCGTACAGTTTTGCAATTAGATGCTGATTTTTTGAGATAGTGTAGGTGCTGTTTGATTGCACTGGGAAGCAGTTTTGAAGTCTTTTATTTTTTGCTTACTTGTACCAGAAGAAATTTACTGATTTATCCGGCTTTGTTTTATGGAATGCTTCGCCACATGAGTCCCATCTAATTGGACTCAAAGGATAAGTACAGACAATATAGCCATTCTGAAGATTCCCTGCAAGCGGGTCTAAAAAAATAAGGTCTCAACCCGGCTGCATTGCACAGGTTGAGACTTTTCAAAAATGATCTTAGTTACCCCAAACGTATTATCTGCCTTTCTTACCCATCATCATGGGAGAATGCGTCAGGATCAGACTCACCTGTACACGACCCAGTCTGTCTGAAGGAGCATTGGCTAAATCCTGCCCTTCCTTACTCCGCCATTCGCGATCCTGGAAGCTGCCTACATATGCTGCCTGCAACCCTACAGAAGCTCCACGCTCCTTAGGTGAGAAGAGATTTAATCCCATTCCGAGCTTGTAATTGAAAAAGGAATTATTAAATGCAATGGAGGAAATTCCATTCTGAACTACCGGAGACTGCAATACATCATCAAAATCAACATTGGAGTTATCGCGATAGAATTTCGCCTGGTACCATTCATACCCTATGCCGGCAATTGGATACAGCATCACCTTATCCTGCTTCAACAGATCATATCCAAAATCAGCACCGATCCCTGCAAAACGGGTGGTACTGCTCTGCCGGTTACGATCCCCGCTCATACTGCTTCCCAGCGTGATATTCGACATCGAAATTACGCGGTTCCGTTCCTTCATCCAGCCTAATTGCAATACCCCTGTATAATCACGCAGGGAACGATATTGTGGGAAATTCGACAGCCTGTTATTCAATCCGTCGAATTCCTGAAATCCCACACCAACCCCAATACTGGTCATGGGGAGATAGTTGTTCCAGTCCTTTTTCTTTTGTGCCATTGTGGTTCCACCAGCCAGTAAGGCCGCAGCAATCAACCATGCTTTCATATAGTATAGTTTAGTAACCTTTAACAGGCGGCCCTCGATATGGTTCTTTTTTTTCGCAAATTGAAGGCAGGGTTAACACAATTTTTACAGATATTTAAGCAAAAAATGCGTCGAACCAAGCTTGCCATCCTGGGATCAGGATTTATTGCAGATATCCATATCGAAAGTTATCATCGTTTTATACCTGAGGCAGAAGTGGTTGCCGTTTATTCCCGGGATCTTTCAAAAGCAAGAGCATTTGCCGATAAACATAAAATCACACTATTCTTTGATGATATAGATGAATTGCTTGAAAAATCAGGCGCTGAGGTGATTGATATCTGTCTCCCGAATTTTTTACACTGCAATGCCACCCTAAAAGCGGCGGCCGCCGGTAAACATATCATCATTGAGAAACCATTGGCAGTTACCCTGGAAGAAGCCGATACCATGATCGATGCGTGCAAAAAAGCCAGAGTGAAACTGATGTATGCAGAGGAACTCTGTTTTGCTCCCAAGTATGAGCGGGTTCGGCAAATGGTGAAAGAGGGTGGAGTAGGAGATATCTATATGCTGAAGCAGGGAGAGAAACATTCCGGTCCGCACAGCGATTGGTTCTACGACAAAAACCTGTCTGGCGGTGGAGTGCTAATGGATATGGGCTGCCATGCAATTGCCTGGTTTCGCTGGATGTTGAATAATTGCAAAGCGGTGAGTGTGTATGCTACCATGGCCACAGTGTATCATAAGGGCCGCACGGTATGTGAAGACAATTCGGTTGTTATTGTGGAATTTGAAAATGGTGTAGTAGGTGTTGCAGAAAATTCCTGGGCCAAACACGGCGGTATGGACGATCGGGCCGAAGTGTATGGAACCGGCGGGGTGGTATATGCTGATCTCTTTATGGGGAATGCTGCCCTTTCCTACAGCAAACACGGGTATGGATATGCGATGGAAAAAGCGGATACTTCCATAGGATGGAGTTTTACCATTTTTGAAGAAGTGTTCAATCAGGGATACCCGCATGAACTAAAACATTTCATTCACTGCGTGCAAAACGATACCACACCATTGGTAACGGGTGAAGACGGGCGCGCAGTTTTGGAAATTATATATGCGGCTTATGCGTCTGCGGCAGAGGGGAAAAAGATATTTCTCCCCTTCCATCCAAAGGTCGACCGGCCGATCGATTTATGGTTAAACGGGAAGAAATAATTTTTCGGGAATAAAATGGTTTTCCAGGTGTTGCAGGTAGGCTTCCTGATACCTGTCAAGGCGTTCCTGTGTGACGTTTTTCTCCATATCGTGAAAATGAAATCCGGGGATACGGCTCATTCCGGTAAACCTGTTCATTTTGTGAAAGCCAAACAGAATTCCATCATCTACCGGGGTCTGCTCAAAAAACTCGCCCGGTAGAGTAAAAGCCGTATCAGGAGCATTCCAACTGGTTGTAACCAAATATTTCTTTCCGTGCATCAGGCCACCGGTTCCGTAATTGATAGCGGGATTTTTCCGGCTTCTGCCATCACTTGAATAGAGCCCGTTGTTATGACCGGCGGTAAACACTTCATCGATGTATTTTTTCATCCGGTTGGGTACCTGAAACCACCAGATCGGTATATGATAGATGATAATATCTGCCCATTTAAAGTTTTCCGCTTCCGCCATCGGATCAAACTTATCGTTGATATCGGTATTGCGCAGTTCAAATCCTTTTTTAGTCAGAAATTCGTTTGTCCAACTGGTAAGGGTATGATTGAATCGACCGCCGGAATGAGCAAATTTCTGACCGCCGTTTATGATGAATACCTTCATTTTACTATTATTTTACTGATTGATAGAGCAAATTTCTATCAGAATTTAATAGCATGCAAATAACTTAACTTGTAGATTTGTATCAGAAAAATGATAGATTATGCGATGGAATCTGGAATGGCTACGAACGTTTAAAGCGATTTATGAAACCGGAACCCTGTCTGCCGCGGCCCAGGAACTGTTTATTTCTCAACCGGGCGTAAGTCTGCACCTCAATTCGCTGGAGGCTTATACCGGTTACAGGTTGTTCGACCGGTCGGCGCGTAAGATGGTGCCCACGGAAAAAGGAAAGATCCTCTACAATTTTGTGTTGGAGCCGCTTAAAAAACTGGAAAATGGGGAGCAGCATTTTCATAAACGATCTGTTGAGGATCGGGTAACGATAAGTGTGGGAATGTGTTTTGAAACCTTTCAATATACGCTGGAGGAGCATATCCGGGAATTACCGTTTAACCTCATCATCAAATTTGGAGAATATCCGCAGATGCAACAGGATTTGGACAATGGCCTGTTGGATTTGATTGTAACGCCCCAAAATGGCAGCCAGCAAAATCTGCAATACCAGGCATTTTCAAAGGAGCGCATTATACTGATTGCCGGAAGCGAAACCGACACTAATGAGTTAGAAGAGTTGTTGCAGAAAAGTGATACAGCCGGTGCTGCTGCCTGGTTGAAACAGCAAATCTGGTACAGTACGGCTGCCGATATGAACCATCTGAAAAATTTTTGGCTGAAGCATTTTGGTGAACATCCTGATTTCAGTCCCAACTATATCGTGCCCAATATCAGTTCTATCATCCGTTGTCTAAGCTATGGCAGTGGGTTTTCAGTTGTTCCAGATTTTCTTTGCAGGGAATCAATTGGAAGGGGCAAAGTAAAACTTGTGTGGGAAGGGTATGAGCCCAGTGAAAACACACTTTATTTTGGTACGAGGAAGAAAACCATTTACCGGAAAGAGATTGAACAATTGGAGCAGCTTTTTGAAAGAAAATGGGAGATGGCACAGGGAGGGTAATGTTTTATTCTACTGTTTCAAGGTATTCCCATTTGTCACCTACACGTTCGTATATATGGCGGGTAATGAGTCCTTCGGTTTTTCTCTCATCAAAATAGAAATTCACCATCTCTCTCAATTTTTCCCTTCCTTCCGGATTGTTTTTAGCAGTAAAGAAGAGTAAGTCTCTTGCTGGTATCGCAATACAAATATCGTCTTGAATCAGATTCGTCAATTGTTCCCAAATGAAGTCTATCAAAATCATGGGGGCTTCAAAGTTGCCTCCATTTGTCAGCATCATAATTCCTTTAGCATCACCAGATATTTCTGTTTTATCCGATACTGCAGTAGCCAGGTTTTCCATGGCAGCATCATGCAGCATCTCTATTGTTATCGTATTGCTGATATCTCCATAATTAATTAACCGAAAACTATTGCCCTGATCCTCTGCATAGAAAATGGCAATTCCATTGGTCAATTCTTTGGAAACCGGACTTTCATCCTGTGTTAGAATAATTGCTTTTCCGGACGATCGAATGTCAGGATCTGGAAAAGTGTCGGTATCAACCAGTGTTTCCTCACACTGAAAGTTTTATTATACTATTTTCCTGTTGGCACCATATATCCTTTTTCAATAAACTCCATAAAAGTAAGGAGTGCACCCCAATGATAAAAGGCATCCGCGCTTCCTACATCGCCGCCTTCGCCCGTTACTGTATTGTAGTTTTCATAAATGCCGCCTTCTTTTTTCCAGTTCTTCATTAACAATGCTTTTGACCTTTTGATGAGGTCAGCCCTTGCCTCCGGTAATTTATATTGCTGCATACCCATGTAAACCAGAAAATTCATGGGACCCCAGATCCTGCCCCGCCAATACTCATTGTCTTTAAAAGCTGAATCATTCCGCGCAATGGAGGGAAGTACATATTCTCCATGAAATTCTTCCGGATTAAAATAATGTTCTTTCATCATCCGCTCTGCCTGTGCCTGGGTACATACACCCGCCAGCAACGGATAGAAATTGGTGGGGGACAGGCGATAAGTTTTTTCTTTGGTATCAATCCGCTGGTTCAGAAAAATGCCGCTTTTTTCGTCCCACATTCCGCGCAAGGGACGGGCATATTGGGCGGCCCTTTTTTTGAGCTCGGCAGCATCCTGCTTCAAACCTATTTCAGTTGCCATGGCTGCCAGTGAATTACAATCCATTATATACATGCTCATCAGGCCAACATCGGCCAATTCCATGGTGTTGGTTTCGGTATTGAAAGGGATACTGTCGTACATGGGAGAATTATCCAACCCGGATTCAAAAGCTGCCGCCTGCAGGTTATGGCTTTCAATGGTCTTCACGCCCTTCGCCACCGGATCGGATCCCCAACAAAGAAATCCATTCCTGTCGCGGTGTTTTGGCCACCACCGGTTCCAGGTCAGCAATTCCTGGTATACTTCCTCCAGCAGCCATTTTTCCTTGTATTTTTTATACATCTCCATAATCACGGTACTGCCAATCGGCGGCTGCGATCGATCAAAGGAGGTTTGTCCGTAGGGCGATTGATAATTGGGAATAAATCCTTCCGGTGTAATTGCTTTGGTGATTTCTATAGCATTCGCATAAGCCAGGTCCTTATTAAAAAGAGCATACATATAACTCGCGAAATAGGTATCCCAATCGAACAACACAAATCCACCCCATCCATTGCTCCAGAGCCTGCTAACGGGAGAGATAACGCGCTCATTGGGGGCATCGTAAGTGGCGTTCCAGGCCAGGATGGTTTGCATCGCCTGAAAGGATTCTGACAAAGGTCCATAACTGCTGATTCGTTGTTCTGTGGTCCGGCGCTGCTTGTCAATAATTGTATTGATTTCACCAAGACTGCGTTGTTTGCCGGTACAAATTCCAAGGGCTTTTTCTGTTGAAAAAGCAAGATGGGGAGCGCTTGTTACGGAATAGGCATCTGCCACCGGTGTTTCAGTTGTGAAAACCGCTATGGTTCGATCTCCTAAACTGGCTGTCAGTTGATCACCCGTTCTGCCAATACTTCCTTCTCGGTTCCATAATAAGCCGGCTTCCACCACCAGATAATTCTCTTTGCTGTTTACGGGAGATACTAGGATATACTGCTCGCCGTCTACAGCAGCAGTTTGAATAAAAATAGTTTCCTCTTTATAGATCACCGTTATACTGGTATAACTACCGTCATCAGACCGAAGTCCGGGTATTATTTTTTCAGGTCGTTTATGGATATCGGCTGCCTTGTAGAAATTTCGAACGTATTCCGGAAGTCCGGGGCGCGTCAAACAGAGGTTAATGGAAAGGCCTTCGGGTAATAATACATGTGATAAAAAGCTGTTAGCATACCAGGTATTCCATCCGGTACTGAGTTTTTGTTGCAATGCTTTATACTGTGGGGTTACGATTTTTCGGTTCAGCGTTTGGGCAGGTGCGATTAGTTGAAGTAGCAGAGTTACTACGAGCAGGCAAAGCGGTTTAGTTTGATTCATGGCACAGGTGAAAAAATGAGTAGTGAATATACTGGTTTTTTTGACGGATTTGCGGTCAAATGTTGAAACGATTCAATTGCGCAAATTCTTTTACAATTTACGCAAATGTGTTGCGTGTGCTGGTGCGAAGAAAACGATTTTACTATTTTTATATGTCCCATTTCTGCCGCTAGATGCAAAGCGGTAAATCCTCTATTGTCTTTTGCGTTCCTAAAAGCACCAGATTTAAAAGTGTTTCTATATGCTGCATTTTGTTCGACTGCCGAGCACTCAAATAAGGAGTTGCGCAGTTGATAACTTTTGCGTTTAAATCAGCCCCAAGTTCTAGTAGTTTTTTCATTTACTCTATGCTTTTCGCTGATATATTTCGGTCATAAATTCAGGTGATTCATATGGATATTAGTGCATTATTTACATAATTCAGATGCGTCAATATTATTTGAGAAAAAATTTTTTTCACCGCATCGTACTATTACTCGTCAACCTTCAGAATTATTCGCTCTTGTATGTTATCTATGGCAATGCTTTCAACATAACTTTCTATGCCATATTTTTTGATTACTGACCATGATTGCGGGGGTTAAATAGAGAAAGAACAAAAGTCAATTGTTGAATAAAATAGTAATTACAAAACCTATTTCTGATACCACAGTGTATCCGATTTCCCCCTGGCATATTTTTCAATAACATAATCATTGGTAACTTTGGTTATAATAATTTTTTGGCCTTTAGGGTACATATTCGCAATAGCCGAATCACCCCAATCTTGCAAGTCTAAAATTGTCCTATTATATTCACAAGCCGAAAGCCAATTGATTTTATAAGTTCGTTTACTTCTTAAAGGAGATTTCATTCTCTCAATCTGTATAGTATCTGTTCTGTCGATATTTAAAACTATATGTGTCCAATGACCTACCCCTGTTTTATTATAGATGTTGTTTATAAACTGCCCTGTATGTGCTTTCTGGCACAAATCAATACTTGTTTTTTCAGTTCTGCAACTTCCCAAAAATGAAATAATTAGGAAAGTCAATATCTTATTTTTAAAAATATATACCACACCTCGAGATGTTTCTAGACCAATTGTTATCGACTGTTTTTCGAGCCACAAAATTCTTGAAAGGCTTCTACAATCATTTTGCCTCTGTCACCTAAAAATATAGCCTGTTTTAGGTCATTGCAAATAATTGTCAACTCCCATTCAGGAATTCCAGGATTATCTTTAGATGCCATGACTGTCACACCGTTTTTTTCTGATAACTTTCTGCCACTTCCAAATTGATGTTTTCTTATTCGGGCAAATGCTCTATTGGATAGCGCGTTTTTAAAAAATGGTTCAAATAATAATGCTTTGTTAAAATCACTAATTGCCTCGTCAAATTTGAAATTATTCAATTTAGCCGTTCCTCTCGAAAAATAGGCTTCTGCATTTGCGGTGTCAAGTTCGAGAACTTTTGAATAATATTTTATCGCTGTTTTATAATCGCCTTCTTTACTACTTACATGGCCTTTATTTATTACCTGATTTAGTTTTTCTAGTCGTTTATCAGGGGTGGTTATTCCATTTTTTGTTATCTCTACAGCCAATATTTTTCCTGTTGAATAATAAACTGTTGTTTCGCCTTCCATTTTTCCATTTTTAAAAAAACTGCGCTGTTTAGTTTGCCCATTTGGAAAATACATTTCCCAAATTCCTTCTTCTATACCGTTAACAAATTCTCCTTTTTGTTTTAATGATCCATCCTCATAATATTCTTTTTCCAAACCGTTTTCAATTCCATTGGTATAATACCTTTCCAGCGCTATTTGTCCATTTTGATGAAACATTATTCTAGATCCATCTACTTTCCCTTTTTTAAAAATTCCTTCGCCCTGCTTCTTGCCATTGTAGAAGTAGTCAATAAATTTACCACTATATGGTTGGCCATGAAAATGCCAAATACCGTTTTCCCTTTCCATTTGCTTTGATGATGGTATCTTTTTTAGTTCCTCGGGTCTTTTACGATATTCCTTTGTGAATACGTAGATAATTCCATCATATTTCTCATAGCCTAAAATTCGTAATGTGTCTTTGTTTTTGATAACTGTTATATCTGCTATATCTTCATTTTGTATTTCATTTCCATCTTCCTGGTCTTCTATTACTGGGATTGAGTCAACAACATAGATGATATTTTCCTGCGTACTTTGTGCAACAGAATGCAGAACAGAGAAAATAAATGCGAATATGTAAAGTAAGATTTTCTTCATTTTATTTGCAGAATTTGATTTGGCGTTAATGTTTGATCCCATTTTTAAAATTAAAAGAAATCCCCCTGGTACGACCCTTCGCTCGTTCCCATTACTTAGCTACCTCGGTTACATAAAACAGACCAGGCAGTTATCGACTAATTTAATATTTTGCTTCCATCTCTGCTTAAGGTGAAATTTCCCGGTAAACCGGGTACCTTAGGTTACCTTAGAAAAATTATTGAGCTAAAATAATAAACATGGATTTGTTCCTTGAAACTGACTACCAAACTCTCTCCGCAAAAGCTGCCGAACAGTTGCTGCAACTGGCCCGCAATAAAAAAGAACCACTTATCTGCGTTGCCTCCGGTGATAGTCCTGCCGGACTCTATAAAGAAATAATTGCCCAAAAGGCGGCAGATGAAACCGACTCCTGGAACTTCGTTGGGCTCGACGAATGGCAGGGTATGAACGCGGCCGATGAAGGCTCCTGCCAATGGCATCTCCACCAGCAATTGTTTAAACCCCTGAACGTGCAGGCAGAAAAAATCTGCTTTTTTGATGGAAAAGCTGCCTCACTGGAAAAAGAATGCCAACGGGTAGACGAATTCATCACTAACAAAGGCGGTATCGATATCGCTATTATCGGCCTCGGTTCCAATGGCCATATAGGAATGAACGAACCACAGCGAGACCCAACCTTAACAGCACATATAGCCGAACTGGATCCCGGCACCATCAAAACCGCTCAGAAATATTTCAATAGAGAAACCAACATCTCTGGTGGACTCACCCTGGGAATTGCCTCCATCCTGGCAGCCAGACATATTTTCCTGATCGTATCGGGCGCGCATAAAGCAGACATCATTAAACAACTGATGGAAACCGAACCCACCCCGGCCTTACCGGTTACCTGGTTGAAAAACCACCCGAACGTGTACCTGTATCTCGATGAAGCTGCTGCATCTGAATGGAAAAAAACGAACCATGCGCAATAAACGGATCGGCATAGATATCGGCGGCACCGGCATAAAAGCCGCACAGGTTGAAAACGGACAGGTACTCAACAAACTCGAATGGCCCGTGCTCGCCAGCGGCACCAAAGAGGAAGTGATTGAACAGGTGAGTCAACTCATCCAAACCATTGGGCTCGATGGTGTGCAGGGCATAGGCATCGGTATACCCGGACTGGTAAACCCAACCACCGGTCTGGTATACGATGTGATGAATATCCCGGCATGGAAAGAGCTGGATCTGAAATCCATCCTCGAAAAGCGATTTGGCCTGCCCGTTGCACTGAACAACGATGCCAATTGTTTTGCTCTCGGCGTGTACCAGCATCGCAAATTGATAGAACGAACCTCCATTCTCGGTGTTACCATCGGCACGGGTTTGGGTACGGGTATAATTCTCGACGGCAAACTGATATCCGGACTGCACGGTGGGGCAGGAGAGTTTGGACTGATTGAATACCGCCAGCAGGATCAGGAATATTATGCCAGTGGCCGCTTCTTTGAAAACATATATAACCAACAGGGAAAAGCAGTGTATGACCTGGCTATCTCCGGCGACCCTGCTGCCCTTCAACAATATGCCGAACTCGGCACCCATATCGGTAACGCCTTTAAAACAATGCTCTATGCCCTCGATATCAATTATTTTATTTTGGGCGGTTCCGTTGCCGCTGCCTGGCCGCTGTTTCGCGATGCAACCCTGCAGCAATTGAGTAGCTTCGCCTATCGACAGGCCATCGAAAACCTGGTAATCGAAATTTCTGATACGCAGGATGCCGGCATCATCGGCGCAGCTGCGTTGATTGTATAATAAACTACCTGACATGCGCAACTGCTTTTTCTTCTTACTGCTTCTTCCTTCTTTTCTAAGGGCCCAACCATTTACCCCAAAAGAAACCGCCGCCTGGGAAAAGCAGGCTAAAAGCATTACCATCATCCGAGACAATATGGGCATCCCCCATATTTATGGGAAAACAGATGCCGACGCGGTGTTTGGGCTCCTCTACGCCCAATGCGAAGATGATTTTGCAAGAGTTGAAATGAACTATATCGAAAAACTGGGCCGCCTTGCAGAACTGCAGGGCGAATCCAAACTCTATGATGATTTGCTGATCCGGTTGATTATTGATTCCGCCGAAGCAAAACGTGATTATGCGAAAGCTCCGGACTGGTTGAAAAAATTATGCATGGCTTTTGCAGATGGTATCAATTATTATCTCCATAAAAATCCACAGATAAAACCGGCACTCTTAACCCGCTTTCAACCCTGGTACCCGATGCTCTGGACTGATGGCAGCATCGGCGCCATCAGTACCGCCGATATTACCGTGAAAGAACTGGCGGCCTTCTACGGTTCTGCATCGCCGTTAGGCTATGCGAATTCCGGTGCGCCCTTCGAAGAACCTCAGTCCACCGGTTCCAACGGATTTGCTATTGCGCCTTCCAAATCTGCCAGCGGACATGCCATGCTATACATCAATCCCCATGTCAGTTTTTATTTTCGTCCCGAAGTGCATATGGTGTCGGAAGAAGGCCTCAACGCCTATGGCGCCGTTACCTGGGGACAATTTTTCATTTACCAGGGCTTCAATGAAAATGCCGGCTGGATGCACACTTCCTGTTATATTGATGCCGCCGATACCTATGTGGAAAAGCTGGAGGAACGCCCCTATGGATGGACCTATCATTATGAAGGAAAACTTCGTCGGGTAAAAACGAAATCCATTTCCCTGCGCTATAAAAATGAGGCGGGATATCAGCAAAAAAATATTGAAGCTTTTTTTACGCATCATGGTCCCATTATGGCCAAACGAAACAATCAGTACCTGAGCCTGAAAGCAGATAATCGACTCATGGATGGATTGATTCAATGCTGGAATCGCACTAAAGTAAGGGGACTGGCCGATTTTCAAAAAACACTTGAACTGAGAGGAAATATATCCAACAGTACCGTCTATGCGGATAAGGACGGCAATATCGCTTACTGGCATGGTAACCGCATTCCGAAACGGGATCCCTCCATCAACTGGACCCAACCGGTTGATGGCAGCAAAAAAGCCACTGAATGGCAGGGCTATCATTCCATCGGTGAAACAGTGCATCAGATTAATCCGCCAAATGGATGGTTGCAGCATTGTAATTCGAGTCCGTTTTTTATGTCGGGAAAGAATAGTCCTAATCCGGCTGGATTCCCTTCCTATATGGCGCCTGATGGCGATAATTTCAGAGGCATCAATGCTGTCAGAACACTTTCTGAAAAGCAGCAGTTGGATCTTGACCAATTAATCAAAGTCGGCTATGATCCTCGTCTGGCGGCATTTGAAGAGTTAATTCCGGCATTGGTTAAAAATTTTGACAACCACATTAAACCGGAAGACAGTCTCTTTGCCTGGCTGGCCGGTCCTATTAGTGTGCTGCGGAGCTGGAATTTCAAAACCGATACCGGTTCAATCGCTACCACGCTTGCGGCGGAATGGGGACAACGAATCCTGCCTTCTATGATGGCTTTGAAAGGCGCCGATGGAAAGCCCCTTGATCTGGTTCAGCGTGTACGAACCTATATCCAACAGGCACCCGCAACCGAACAACTGCAGGAGCTGTATGCCACTATTGCTGACCTGCGGGCGCGATTCGGTAAATGGCAATTGCCCTGGGGTTCCATCAATCGTATTCAGCGGATTTCTCCCGCACTGGACCTGGAATTTGATGATGATAAAAAAAGTTATCCGGTTGGTTTTGCTTCCGGTACCTGGGGTATGCTGCCTTCCTATAACAGCCGGGTTTTTAAAGGCACCCGGCTTCGGTACGGCGTTTATGGCAACAGTTTTATCTGTGCCGTGGAATTTGGAGATAAAGTAAAAGCCAAAGCTCTGCTGGCAGGCGGACAAAGCGGCGATCCCGCTTCCCCGCATTTCAACGACCAGGTCGAAGCCTATAGCACCGGCCGCTTCCGTGATGTGCTCTTCTACAAAGAAGACGTACTCCGCCACGCCGAACGCACCTACCACCCCGGTAACTAATTCACCGGTCGGGTGCCACCCGACCGGTGAAGGAAACTCCCTAAATATATTTTTAGGCTCATCTAATAATTTGGGAGATTTCTGTTATTTTTATGCTTGATGAAGCAATTAGAACAATTCTTTTCTGAAATCGGACCGGTTCAGTCCGCTTTGATCGCCACCACTTTTACCTGGCTCGTTACCGCAGCCGGTGCCTCGCTGGTTTTCTTTTTCAAAACAATCAAACGAAGTGTTTTCGATGCCATGCTCGGGTTCACCGGCGGAGTAATGGTGGCCGCCAGTTTCTGGTCGCTTCTGGCCCCGAGTATTGAATACTCGGAAAAAATCTACCCTGATTTTCCCTGGATGCCGGCTGCTGTCGGCTTTTTAGTGGGCGCCCTCTTCATTTTCGCCCTCGATAAATTTATGCCCCATCTGCATATCAATTTTGGTGAAGATGAATCGGAGGGGATGAAAACCAAATGGCATAAAACCACCCTCTTATTACTGGCCATTACGCTCCATAATATTCCGGAAGGACTGGCAGTAGGCGTGCTGTTCGGCGCTGCTTCCATCGGGGTGGGCGATCAATTGATTCCCGCCGCTATTGCTCTGGCTTTCGGTATTGGGCTGCAAAACTTTCCCGAAGGAATGGCCGTTGCCATGCCCCTCCGCCGCCATGGTGTTAGCCGCTTGAAAAGCTTCTGGTATGGCCAGCTCTCCGCCATAGTTGAACCGGTAGCCGGAGTATTGGGTGCTGTAGCAGTCATTTATATGCAGCCTGTGCTGCCCTTTGCCCTTGCCTTCGCTGCCGGTGCCATGATTTATGTGGTGGTGGAAGAAGTAATCCCCGAAACCCAGCGCGATAAATACACCGATGTTGCCGTGCTCGGTTTTATTGGAGGTTTCGTGGTAATGATGGTACTCGATGTTGCCCTTGGGTAACATTTATCACTTTTCAATTCGGAAGGATAGCCCATTTTTACCAAAATATCCATCCCAATGATCAAAACATTTCTTCAGAAATACGGACTCATCCTGCTTGGTGCACTGATTGGCGGCATAGCAGGCTATATTTATTACAGTACCATCGGATGCGTTTCCGGTACCTGCGCCATCACATCCAAACCGCTTAACAGCACCATCTATTTTGCGGTGATGGGAGGATTGGTTACAAGTATGTTGAAGAAAAAGACAGCCTGAACAAGTAAGATGTAAGATTTTAGATGTAAGATTTTAGATGTAAGATTTTGAAACTAACCATTTATCAATGAGACAGTTAATTTTGCTTGCAATTTTTTTTTGGAGCGATGAGCAATACAATGGCACAAACAGGTACTGAAACATCGCCTGCCAAACACCACCTGGTTATTCAACTGAACACCGGTGATACCCTGATCTGGAACGGGATGATGAAAAACCTCAAAAACCTGAAAGCCGGATGGGGTGATTCCGTTCAGGTGGAAGTAGTGGTGCATGGTCCGGGTATCCAATTCATGATGAAAGAAAAAACAACACAGGCAGCAGGAATCGCCACATTCAAAAAAATGGGAATCGAATTTGTTGTCTGCGAAAATACCATGCGTGAACGAAAAGTATCCAAAGAACAACTCCTGCCCGAAGCCGGCTTTGTAAAAATGGGCGTAGGAGAAATAATATTGAAACAGGAAGCAGGATGGAGCTATCTGAAGATGTAAGATGTTAGATTTTAGATGTAAGATTTTAAAGGCTCTTCAATTTGTGCACCAAATCTAAAATCTTACATCTAAAATCTAAGATCCAAAGTCTTACTTCAGGCGCGGATCATTAAACGTATCTCCATTCCGAATATCGCCCGACTCATAGCCTTTCTTAAACCAGTACATCCGTTGTTCGGATGTGCCATGGGTAAAGGATTCGGGAACAATATAACCCTGGGCCTGTTTTTGTAACCGATCATCGCCAATGGCATTGGCAGCCCGCATGGCTTCCTCAATATCATTGGCATCCAACAGGTTCTTATTGGCGGTGTGATGCGCCCAAACACCGGCTAAAAAATCTGCCTGCAATTCCAGCATTACCGAGTACTTGTTGTATTCTTCTGCGCTTAAGCGTTGCCGTAATTGCGACAGTTTTTGTGTGGTGCCTAACAAAGTTTGGATATGATGTCCCACTTCATGCGATACCACATAAGCCATTGCAAAATCACCCGGCGCACCGAAACGCTGCGATAACTCATCATAAAAGGATAAATCAATATATAGTTTCTGGTCACCCGGACAATAAAACGGACCACTTGCAGCACTTGCATTGCCACAGGCAGATTGCACTGCGCCCGTGAATAAAACCAGGGTCGGTTCCTGGTACTGTGCACCATTTTCGGCAAACACTTTATTCCAGACATCCTCTGTTTCTGCCAGAACAACTTTCACAAACGCAGCCATCTCGTCTTCCTTCGCTTTCGCTTCCGTACTCATAGGAGCACCGCTTCCACCCGGAGCCTGCAATTGTGATAGGTCCACTTCACCACCTGTAAACAGGTTGAAAAGCAACGCAATGATTCCGAGAATGCCACCACCAATGGCTACCGGTCCCGCCATACTTCGGCGATCTTCAACATTTCCGCTTTCGCGTCTTCCCTGCCAGCGCATAGTTTCTATTTAGTAACAAATTAAGCAGAAAATGCATACCCCCGATTGGTTACATTTGAATAATTTTAGCACTTTTTAGAAATAAGCAACATGAATCGATTGAAATGGTGTCTGGTAGTGGCGATCAGCTTTTGCACAAAAGGACTGACCGCACAGGTAGTGAATCCGCTGGAGTATGTAAACCCGCTGATGGGAACACAATCTCTTTTTAGTTTATCCAATGGAAATACCTATCCAGCCATTGCCCGCCCCTGGGGAATGAATTTCTGGACACCCCAAACCGGTAAAATGGGCGATGGATGGGCCTATGTATACACCGCTGAAAAAATCCGCGGCTTCAAACAAACCCACCAGCCCTCTCCCTGGATGAACGATTATGGTCAGTTCTCCATCATGCCGGTTACCGGATCGCTTGTTTTTGACCAGAATAAAAGAGCCAGCTGGTTTTCTCATAAAGCCGAAACCGTTTCGCCGGATTATTACAGCGTGTACCTCGCCGATTTTGATGTTACCACAGAAATCACGGCCTCAGACAGAGCTGCACAATTCCGTTTCACCTTTCCGAAATCAGATAGTTCCTTTATCGTAATCGATGCATTTGATAAAGGATCCTATGTAAAAATTATTCCCGCTGAACGGAAAATTGTTGGCTATACCACCAAAAACAGCGGTGGTGTTCCGGCCAATTTCCGGAATTATTTTGTCCTGCAGTTTGATCAGCCTTTTTCCTTATCCGCCACCTGGCATGATTCCGTTCTTGTTAAAGATCAACTCGAAATGAAAGCCGATCATGCTGGTGCCATCGTTGGATTCAAAACGGTAAAGGGCCAAAAAATCGGACTAAAAGTAGCGTCTTCTTTTATAAGCGAAGAGCAGGCCCTGCTGAATCTGCAAAGAGAAGTGGGGAAAGAAAATTTCGATCAGACCCGAAAAGCTTCACAGGCTATCTGGAAAGATATCCTGGGCAGAGTACAGGTTTCTGGTGGAACGGATGAACAGCTGAGAACCTTCTATTCCTGTTTATACCGTACGGTATGTTTCCCTCAGAAACATTATGAATTCGATGCTTCCAATAAAATTGTGCATTACAGTCCGTATAATGGGGAAGTACTTCCCGGTTATATGTATGCAGGTACCGGTTTCTGGGATACGTTCCGTGCACTCTATCCGTTGCTGAATCTTTTATATCCTTCCATCAATAAAGAAATGCAGGAAGGCCTCATCAACGATTATAAAGAAGGCGGATTTTTACCCGAATGGTCGAGTCCGGGTTTCAGAAGCGTGATGGTAGGTAATAATTCTGCATCAGTAGTTTCGGATGCGTATATGAAAGGCCTGCGAGGTTATGATATCAATAAACTCTATGAAGCGTTACTGAATGGTGCCAATAATGAAGGTCCGCTGGATGCTGTTGGCAGAAAAGGCGTGAAGTATTACAATGAGCTGGGGTATGTTCCTTACGATGTAAAAATCAATGAAAATGCTGCCCGCACCCTGGAATATGCCTACGATGATTTCACCATCTGGCAACTGGCTAAAAAACTGAATCGCCCGAAGGAAGAAATTGCACTCTATGAAAAGCGTATGCTCAATTACCGCAACCTTTTCGATCCCGAAACCAAGCTGATGCGGGGAAAAAACAAGGACGGAAAATTTCAGGCTCCCTTCAATCCGCTGAAATGGGGCGATGCCTTTACAGAAGGCAATAGCTGGCATTATAGCTGGAGTGTGTTTCATGATATACAGGGACTCATCAATCTGATGGGTGGCTCTTCCACCTTTATAAAAATGCTGGATTCGGTTTTTGTAATGCCGCCGCTTTTTGACGATAGTTATTATGGTTTTCCCATTCACGAAATCCGCGAAATGCAGATCATGAATATGGGGCAGTATGCACATGGTAACCAGCCTATTCAACACATGCCTTATTTGTACAATTATGCCGGACAACCATGGAAATCGCAATACTGGATTAGAGAAGTGATGAACCGGATGTACAAACCCACACCCGACGGGTATTGCGGTGATGAAGACAATGGTCAAACCTCCGCCTGGTATGTGTTTTCTGCCATGGGATTTTATCCTGTTTGTCCGGGTACCGATGAATATGTACTCGGTGCCCCATTGTTTAAAAAGATGACGCTCCAACTTGAAAACGGCAAACAAGTTTCTATTCAGGCACCCACTAATTCCGCTGCCAATAAATATGTAAAAGAGTTGAAATGGAATGGGGTGGTGAATTCCCACAACTATGTAAAACATGGTGATCTTTTAAAAGGCGGACTCCTGCAATTCAGCATGCAGTCTGTACCGGATACCAAAAGAGGAACTGATAAAAAATCTTTCCCTTATTCTTATTCTTCCAACTAATTTACCATGTCAACCAGAAGAAAATTTATACAGAAATCTACGATTGCCGCTGCGGGCTGGTTCCTGCTTCCTTCAACCGGATGGTCAATAATGACAAATGGTTTTGAAAGCAAACGGCCACCCTTAGCCGAACGCAATTTTACCAGTGATGCAGTAGAAGCAACCATCCAACAGGTAAAGAAAAAAATCGCCGATCCTGAACTGGCCTGGCTATTTGAAAATTGTTTCCCCAATACATTGGATACTACGGTTGATTTTGAAACCATCGATGGAAAACCGGATACCTATGTAATTACAGGCGATATTGATGCCATGTGGCTGCGCGACAGCACGGCACAGGTTTGGCCTTATCTTCCTTTAATCAAAGAAGATAAAAAATTACAAACCCTGATTGCCGGAGTAATTAATCGGCAAAAACATTGCATTGAACTGGATCCCTATGCCAACGCCTTTTATAAAGATGTGACCAAAGAAAGTGAGTGGAAATCGGATATCACTGCAATGAAGCCGGGCATTCATGAGCGCAAATGGGAAATTGACAGTTTATGTTATCCGATCCGCCTGGCTTATCATTACTGGAAATTGACTGGTGATACTTCTGTATTGGATGCGGCATGGGTGAATACGATCCGTCTAACGGTAAAAACATTCAAAGAGCAGCAACGTAAAACAGGTGACGGACCATATACCTTTCAGCGGTCCACCTCCTGGGCAACAGATGGTGTTCCACTCAGCGGTTATGGATATCCGGTAAAACCGGTTGGATTAATCTGTTCGGTATTCCGGCCCAGTGATGATGCTACGCTCTTCCAGTTTCTGGTGCCGTCCAATTTCTTTGCCGTCATCAGTCTGCGACAGGCAGCTGAAATGCTCTCTGCTTTAAAACTGGATGCTGCATTAGCTTCTGAATGTACGGCACTGGCAACTGAAGTGGAAAAAGCCCTTCAGCAATATGCAGTGGTTACACATCCTTCTTTTGGAAAAGTGTACGCGTTTGAAGTAAATGGATTTGGAAGTTTTCACTTAATGGATGATGCCAATGTGCCCAGTCTTTTGTCGCTTCCCTATCTGGGTGCGGTGAAACCGAATGATCCCGTATATGCGAATACGCGCCGGTATATTTTATCAACGGAGAATCCGTTTTTCTTTAAAGGAAAAGCGGCCGAAGGGATTGGCGGTCCGCATGGCGGCAACCATACCATCTGGCCAATGAGTATTATCATGCGCGGACTTACCTCCAATGATGTATCGGAGGTTAAGAAATGTTTGCAGATGCTGAAAGCAACGCATGCCGGAACCGGATTCATGCACGAAGCATTTCATAAAGACGATCCAACAAAATTTTCACGCAAATGGTTTGCCTGGGCAAATACGCTGTTTGGTGAACTGATTTTGCATACCAATAAAAAATACCCACAGCTATTGGCTGGAAAAATATAAGTAAGATGACAAAGCTTGAGTCGGTTCGTCCCACTGCGGATGATTTCCCTGCCCTTACTGAATTATGGGAAGCATCTGTGCGGGCAACCCATCATTTTTTACCGGAATCAGATTTGCAATTTTTTAAACCACTGGTTCAAAACCAATACCTGGGGATGGTTGAATTGGTTGCGTTGAAAGATGATATGGGTCGCTTTCATGGTTTCCTTGGTGTCTTACATGGCAAAATCGAAATGCTCTTCATTCATCCGGAGAGCAGGGGGCAGGGATGCGGCAAACATTTATTGCATATTGCCCTGGAGGAATGGAAGGCAACCGAGCTGGATGTAAACGAACAGAATGAGCAGGCAGTTGGATTTTATCAGAAAATGGGCTTTGAGGTAACCGGGCGTTCTCCCGTGGATGGAATGGGAAAACCCTATCCGTTATTGCATATGAAATACAAAAGTACCTGATCAGTCTCCTTCCAGTAAATCGGGTCTTTTTTGTTCTGTGCGCTGAACTGCCTGTTCATAGCGCCATTCTTCCACTTTTTTGAGATCGCCACTCAACAAAATTTCCGGTACTTTCCAGCCTCTGAAATCAGCCGGACGGGTATACACCGGGGGAGCCAATAAATTATCCTGGAAGGAATCTGTTAGGGCGGAAGTTTCGTCGTTCAGCACACCTGGCAGTAACCTGCCCACTGCATCCACTACTACGGCAGCGGCCAGTTCTCCGCCACTGAGCACAAAATCACCTATGGAAATTTCCATGGTTACAAAATGGTCGCGGATGCGCTGGTCGATGCCTTTATAATGCCCGCAGATGATGATCAGATTGCCCATCAATGACAGGCGATTGGCTGTTTTCTGGTCAAACCGATCCCCATCCGGGGTCATATAAATCACCTGTTCATAGGCACGTTCTGCTTTTAATTGCTCAATTGCCTTCGCCAGCGGCTCACACATCATTACCATTCCGGCTCCTCCACCATATTGATAATCATCCACTTGTCCGTATTCATTAACGGCCCATTGCCGAAGATGATGCACCACCACTTCCAAAATTCCTTTGGTTTGCGCACGCTTCATAATGGAATGGCCCAATGGACTGTCCAGCAATTCCGGAACAATAGAAATGATATCAATTCGCATTTGGCAAAGATATTGGTTACATTTATCAACTTTGCGGCAACAAAGAATTCGGGAACCCATGATTATGCGTAAAATATCTGTAGTTGTGCTGCTGCTGGCATTTGCCTTCGCCTGTAAACAGGCTGACCCGGCATTGCCAAAAATAGACCTGACTTATGCCGATTCTCTTTTTTTTAAACAGGTTGGTACGCCCTTTTCCATCGACCCGGTTACCAAACCTGCAGAAGCCGGCTATTTTAAAGCCATTCCGCTGGGGTTGTCCATTGACAGTATTACCGGCCGGATTAATATCAATGAAAGTGAAGGCGGGGTTCGGTATAAAATCTTTTATATCAGTGCCGATCAGGAAACCGTGCTGGATAGTGTAAAAATGGTTGTATCCGGAATTGATTACAGGGATAGTATTTATAATTTGAGCAGTGCCGGTTTGGTTTTTGCCAACCCGATTTACAATGCAGATCCATCGTTGCCATTGCCCTGCACGGATGATGACGATGATGATGATGACGACGACGATGACGACAATGATTGCGAATTTGATGAAAAGGATACAGATGATGATGGCGATGATGAGATTCCGGGTGTCAACAACGATGGTTGTAAAGTGGATGTGGACAACGGCATAATTGATTTGGCAGGCAGTTTTGCCGATGGTTTCCTGGGTTCCAATCCCGCCAATGGTACCACCCGTGATTTTGAATTCTTCTATCGTATAACGGATGTGAGTAACCGCAGTTTGCAGGCGATTACCGTACGGTTTTATTATTTTAATTCCCGCGCTGATATTCCGGCTGCTTTATTGGCAGAATTAGGTAACCGCGATGCACAGGCAAGAGATGTGGTGCTCCGCAACCGGGATCGGATTATTCAGCAACAACTGGTAACTGCTCCTGGTGTGGCAGGATCCACCGAAATAATGCGGGTAGCCAGAGAAATTACCAGTCGGCCCAAACGTCCGCCTATTATAATCCTTACCGGCCGATAAATAAATAGATTGTAGTTTAGTGCGCTGGAATATATGCGCAAAGCTGCCCTTGCATATTGTTTGTTTGTCCCGATTTTTCTGATCTGGAATGGATTTTCACAATCCATTCCGGCTATTGAAAAAGCCCGCCAATTATTTCAGGAAGCGGAAAGATTTTACAACAGCGAGAACCCAACAACTTTATCAGATAGTCTGGCATTAAGCAGGTACCAACAGGTGATTGATCTGCTTGCTGTGCAGGCTCCTCATTTAGCCATTCAGGGCGATGCCATGATCAAAAGGGGAAATATATTACAGGGACAAAGACAGTTAGATAAAGCAGCAGCTGAATATCGGAATGCGATGGCCTGGTTTGACCAATCCGGTAAAGATTCAGCACTTTATTTCCAGGCATGCCTTCATTTGGGTTCCAATTTTTATAATGGGTTTAAAATTGATAGTGCCAGATTTTATCTGGAGAAGGCAGCATCCATCGCCATTAATCGGCCATCCTATCCCGATCTGGATGTGTTGTATAACTCTCTCGGTGCCATGTATTTTCAGAGTTCCAATTATTTGCAGGCGGGTAATTATTTTGAAAAGGCAAGAATGCTGCTGGATTCCAAAGCCGATGATTATAAGGAAACCTATAATGGCTTCTCCAACAATATTGCCATTTGTAAGGCTGCATTAAATCAATATGATGAAGCGCTGAACATCTACCAGCCTTTGTTGAAAGATCCCTATCTGAAAAACAGGGTGCTGCAAAATATCGGGCATCTCTATTTTGCAAAAGGAAATCCGGATAGTGCCCTGCATCGATTTAACCAGGTGGTGCCGGTTCAAACGAATTCAACTGTTCGGATGTATCATGAAATGGCCAGAATCTATCTGGATAAAAAAGATCAGACAAAAGTCCTGTTTTACCTGGATGAAGCTGGCAAGCTGAACAAGGCAATCGGGGAAAATCCAAAAGAACGGGCAACCAATTTTCTACTCAGAAGCCGCCTTGCATTTGCCCAATCCAACTACAAGGATGCGCTGGGTTTTATTGATACAGGCCTGCGGGGAATCAATGAAAATAATGCACCGCTGGTAGTAGTTGAATTGGAGGAGTTGAAAGCTGATATCAATTTTACCATGTATGAGGCCACTAATCTGCCTGTTTACCTGGAAGCTTCGGTTAAGGATATTTTGAAAGCCATTCAAACAGCTTCCAATATTAGACGGACCTACGACAATGATGAGGCAAAATTGTTTTTCAATAATAAGCAGCACCAGATTTATTACAAGGCGGCTGAGATGATTTATGCTTGGTATGCAACCGTTAATAAGCCGGAAGCATTAGACGCTTTTTTTAAAGTGGAAGAACAATACAAGGGTACGGTTTTGAATGATCAGTTATTGCAATCGGGACAAAGAGCAAGGATGGGAGACGAAAATTTAGCAGCCCTGCAGGAGGAATATGAGCTCAAACAAAGTATGGCCTATTATTCTTCATTGCTTAATACCTTAAGGGAAGAGGAGGAGATCAGCCGCATTGAAAAAGAGATGGTTTCAACCCGCGTAGCCTTATCCCGTCTGCAAAATAAATTGACAGAACTTTCGGATAAGGATCTGGCAATGGATTCTGTTTTGACATTGGCCGGCTTTCAGAAAGGATTGCAAAAGAATCTTGCCGTACTGAGTTTTTTGCAGACGGAATCCGGAATTTTTCGATTTGTTATAACGGATACGGATAGGCGACTCGACCGGATATCACTTGATGGGCAATTCAAGGAGAATTTACAAATCTATATAGATGCACTTCATACACAGGAAGAAGGGGTTCGGTTTAAAGGAGCAGCTGCCGGAATGTTTATCTATCAGCGACTATTGTCTCCGGTTGAGGACCTGCTTAAACAGGCAGAAAAATGCACCATATTGGCAGATGGCTATTTGCACCTGCTTCCCTTTGAAGCGCTTCCGGTTGATGCAACGCTCGGTTCTTATTTTCTGGATAATAAAATGATCAGTTATCATATGTCTTTCGCTCAGGTGGAGAATAAACGAGTACCCAATGTTCAGGGACTCGCTGATTCTGCCTGGCTCAGTTTTGCTCCTTTTCAGGAAGCAGATACTAATATTCGGCAAACAGGATTAGCGGTTCTTCCTTATTCTGAAGAAGAAGCAGGAACTGTTGATGCTCCTGGTTCATTTGTACAAACGGCTGCCACAAAGGAAAATTTTCTGCGATATGCAGGAAACAAATCTATTCTGCATATTGCTTCGCATGCTTCTGCCAACAAAGAGGGAAATGGGAATTCCTGGATCAAATTTTATCCGGTTAAACCCGATTCAATGCTGGGGTACACCCTGTTTCTGCCTGAAATTTATCCGCTTCAATTAAAGAATACCGAGTTGGTTATTTTGAGTGCCTGTGAATCGGCCAATGGAATGGCGGCTTCCGGCGAGGGATTGCTAAGTTTATCGAGGGCCTTTCTTTATGCCGGATCAAACGGAGTGCTGGCCTCTTTATGGAAATCGGAGGATCAGGTAACGGCCTACATTATACGCAGTTTTAGAACGGAACTATCGCAGGGGAAATCAGTGGAAGCAGCCCTGCAGACAGCCAAACAGCAATTTCTGCGCGATCCGGCAATTCCGGTTCAATTTAAACAACCCAATTATTGGGCACACCTGGTTTATATTGGCAACTGTGCTGAGGAAACAGCCGGATTAAACTGGATGGTTTTCGGCAGTCTCATTCTTGTATTTATGGTGGTTATGGGTTTTGTTTATTTCCGTAATAAATCTTCCAGTTCCTTTACCTGATCTGCACTTATTTGCATATGATAAAGATGCTGCGGATCTGCCAGGATGGCTTTAAACAAGTCAATTGATTTTTCGATTGAACCGGCTTTAAGATAAGCAAGGCCTCCATAAAGTTGTGCTTCATCCTGATAATGGGGATCAGGCATATTCCTGTTGGCATCCAGAATTGATTGAAAAGCCTGAGCAGCCTGATTCCATTGTTCAAGGTTAGCAAAACTTAAACCGGCTAATAAGTGTTCCTGGTTATCCGGCGCATCTATTTTTTCATAGGCAAGGATCACTTCACCGAATTTTTTAGTACGATACAATTCAACCAGCTCAGTTGATTTATCGTCAGACCGGAAAACCGGAACCTGATAAGGTTGGTAGATTTCCGAATACAGGCTGTTTGCATTGGATTGCTTTCCCGACTGCCAGTAAAAAACTCCCGCCAGAAGAATGATGGCGGCGGCTGCACTGATCCATTTCACCAGGCTGCTGATACGGGCAACTGAATTCTTTTTTTCCATCCTTGTTTCTTTCAGAAACTGCTCATGCAACAGATGCACCTGGGCAATTACCGGAGCTCTTTCCAAAAAGAGACTGGCTGCCTGATGCAGCCGGATTTCTTTTTCCAGTTGCGCTTCCTGGTATTGGGGTGTCTGGTTTTTCAATACCTCTTTGGTAATGTTTCCCTGTAAAAATTCATCCAGCAAATGATCAATGGGTAAATTAGGATTCATGGACATCAGTTGTTTTGAGTTGGTTAATTAAGGTTGGGTTGCTTAGCAGAAATTCTTTCAGACTTTTCATGCATTTGGATTTTTTATTGCGCAGTGCCTGCTCACTTGCAAAGGATACTTTCTCCAGCAATTCCCGCATAGGTAATTTCTCATAATAAAATCCGATCAGGATGGATTTACAAACTGCTCCTATCGAATCAAATACCTGCAGCCAGGTTTTTCTCATTTCTTTATTGAACAAACGGGCTTCCGATGATTCAATTGTTGGCTCTGTCTGTTGAAAAATCTGTTGGCGTTTGTTCCTTCTTTCACTGCTTCTTATCTCCTCCAGCCAGAGGTTTTTGGCTATTCCAAAGAGATAGGATTTGATGGAGCTTTCTCCTTTAAACCGGTTTTGACGGATGGTATCAATAAAAACCAGGATGGTTTCCTGAAAAATATCAGCAGCTTCCTCACTGGTGGCTCCTTTGGTACGAATGAAGGTGGTCAGCAGGTCAAAATAAGCGTTGTACAATTCTTTTACAGGGCGATTGATATCTGCCAGTTTTAAAGCCAGCACCAGCTCTGTATCCGGTAGCGGTGCCTTTCCTGCCTCTATAATTCGATCGCTATTTACCATAATTCAGTTTTCACTTCAAACAAGTCTGTTAAGAATTGGTTGCCTTTGGAACAAAGAATGTAACCGGATGAAATAAATTTATTGCCGGATAATACGTCCGTCCTCCATTTCAATGATGCGGTTGGTGCGTTCGGCAAATTCCGGATCATGGGTTACGATCAGCAGACTTTGCTGGAATTCTTCCGCAAGCTGCTGAAAAGTATGAAAAACGATTTCACTGTTCTTTTTATCCAGGTTCCCGGTGGGTTCGTCTCCCATCAGAATCCGGGGTTCATTTATCATAGCTCTTGCGATGGCCACCCGCTGTTTTTCACCCCCCGACAACTGGCGGGGATTCTTATCTGCCAGTTTCGTAATATCAAGGGTTTTCAGAAGTAAATGAGCACGCTCCTTTAACGCTTCAACCGGATGCCTGGCCAGTTTTCTGGCTGGTAATAATATATTTTCCATTACACTGAATTCATTCAACAGATAATGAAACTGAAATACAAACCCTATTTTTTCATTGCGGACAGCTGCGAGTTCCTTTTCTTTTAGTCCATTCATTTTTTTGCCATCTATCAATAATTCCCCCTGATAATCGGTGTCCATGGTTGATAAAATATAAAGCAGGGTTGATTTACCGCAGCCCGATTTTCCAATTACGGAAACAAATTCATCTGACTGCACCTGAAAGTTGATGTCTTTCAGTACATCCATTTTTACCGGGTCGTAAAACTGCTTGTAAATATGTTTGGCTTCGAGTATAGTGGTACTCATATTATTTACCTCTGATTATAACAACGGGATCAATTTTACTGGCTTTTCTCGCAGGAAAATAACCTGCAAACCAGGTCGTGAACAGGGAGAATGCCCCGCCAATCATATAATAAATCGGATTATAGTTAATTGGATAGGTCGTTACTGTAGGGAGTGCTGCCGTATTAAACGGAATCTGGTCAATGAGGGAAGAGAGCAGATAGCCCATCAATAATCCGGTTACGCCGCCAAAAAAGCCGATACCCAATGCAATCAGTATAAAAATACGGTTCACATCCCTGCCTGAAAATCCCGTTGCTTTTAGAATAGCAATGGAATCCATTTTTTCATAAATCATCATGTTCAGGATATTGTAGATCCCAAATCCGGCTACCACCAACAGTGTTATACCAACTGCATAGGAGATGATAGTTCGGATAGTGGTGCCTGTTTCAAACTGGGCATTAGCAGTTTGAATATCTTCTGCATCAATAGAGAAGATATTTCCAAATTCTCGTGCCATTTTCGGAGCCTGGGAAACATCAGTTAGTTTAATCTGAATATCCGTAACGTAATTGGCTGATTTTCCCAATAGTTTTTGTACGGTAGTGATGGATGCAAAACTCTGTGTCTTGTCCAATTCCTGCAAACCGGATTGAAAATGTCCTACCACTTTCAATCGGAATTGTTCTCCCTGCGCAGTGGTGACCTGCACCATTTCTCCCACATCGGCCAATAATTTATCGGCTAATCCTTTTCCTAAAATAATACTGTTGGCAACGTTTTTTAAATCAGCTGCTTCTCCTTTAATCATATAGTCTGTAAAGAAAAACAACCGTGTTTCAGCTTCTACATCAATTCCATAAACCACACCGGTTATATCCAGACTTCCTTCATTAAAGAAAACCTGCGAAGTGATTTTGGGTGCTATTCCCAGTACGCGCGGATCCTTTACAATTCGATCCATAATCGCTTCACTATTATAAATTTCCTGTCGGCTGTTGCCTGATTTAATAGACCGGATCATATGATAAGTGGACGCGTATTCAGGGGCCATCTCCACCGGTTGAATACTATCCGGGCGAACTTCATTGTATAGACGAACATGGGCGGTTCGGTTTAGAATGAGTCCGTCCAGTAGCTTGTTCAATCCCGTCATGAAACTCAGCAGGGTTATAAACATGGTAATGCTGAAGGTTACGCCAATGGCAGCCACCAGGGTTTGTTTCCATCTTGCCATCAGCAACGAATAGGCAATCTGTATGATTAGTCTGCTGCTCATTTTAACGGATCAAGAAGTTTGTCGCTTGCCGTTATACCATCCAGAATTTCCACTATCTGATAATCTTTCAATCCGGTTGTTACTTTTCTTTTTTCTTTGTTTTCCAGTAGAACAAAGGAATCCTGCACCAGGTAATTTCTTGGTATGGTGAGCGTTTTTTCTTTGGTCTGCACTACGATATTTGCTTCAGCAGAAAGGTTCGGATAAAGTTTTTCCGGTGCATTTATAAAACCTGCTTCAACAAGGAAACTGCGGGTTCGCTCATCCATAATGGGATCGATTCTGGTAATAACAGCTTCATAAATCTTTCCTTTGTAACTGTCCATCTGAACAATTATTTTTTGTCCCTCTTTTATCCGGGCAATATCATATTCATCTACTAATAACTCCAGTATAAATTCACCGGCATCGCCAATAGTGGCAATGGGTTGTTGCAGGTTCACGGTTTCTCCTTTTTCTTTCAGGAGTTTATAGACTTTTCCATCCGATTCACTTTTGATAGTGAAATCGTTTTGTTGGGTTCGGCTAATTTCCAGGCTTTTGCGTGCCTGTTGGGAATTGAACCGGATTTGCCGCTCCAGTTCCTCGTATTTTCTTCTGGCAATTTCCAGGTTGGATGCAGCATTTTCCATAGCCAGTTCCCGTTGTTCCAGTTCATTTCGGGTGCCGATTCCCTGCGACCATAATTCCTGCTGCCTTTTGAAAAGGGAGGAATCTGTTTTAAATTTGCTTTTGGAAAAATCGAGGGATGCTTTTAATTCATTCAGCCGGTTGCGGTTGTTTTCTTCTGCTGCATAGGAGGCGGTAAGTGCAGCGTTTTCGGTATTTAATCGAACCAGCTCATTATTGATTTTGTAAATGGGACTGCCTTTTTTTACAAGATCACCCTCCTTTACAAGCACTTCTTCAATGATGCCATTTACTGTAGAATACAATTGGTATTGATTCCTGGTTTTGATAGTGCCGGAAGCATATACCGATTCAGTAATTCCCTGTACGGTGGGTTGAATGGTTTTGTTCTTTTCAGAACAACTGCAAAAAAACAGCAGACTATAGAATAGGAATGCCGGAAAAGGAAGTAGTTTCATACAATCCGGGGTAGTTTGAATGCAATAAAATTAACCTTAGTTTCTTTATGAGCAGTAATTTTTTACCAAATCTCATTGTGCTTGTACTGGTGGTCGCAGAACCCATCCTTTCGCAACAGGTGCTGGATAAACAGATTAATACAGATGGGTATGAACGTGATCTGACCATTTCTCCAGATGGAAAGGAAGCATTCTTCACCCGACAGGGAGATGACTGGAAGGACCAGACGATCTATCGGCTGTACAAAAAAGCGGATGGATCCTGGAGTGATGCGACGATTGCGCCATTCAGTGGAAAATACCGGGATCTGGAACCATTTTTCTCTCCGGATGGTTCCCGTTTGTTTTTTGCATCCGGCCGGCCAAAACCAGACAGGGAAGGTGAGGATGTCGATATTTGGATGATGGAACGAAAACAGCAGGGCTGGGGAAAGCCCGTCAATCTGGGCGCTTCTGTTAATTCAGAAAAAGACGAATATTATCCTTCGGTTACCCGCGCAGGCCATTTGTATTTTACCGCTGAGCGGGCTGATGGTGTTGGTAAAGAGGATATTTACCGGGCTGAATTCAAAAATGGAGACTGGTTGCCGGCTATTGCCTTAGACACCGGTGTTAACGGCAGAACCTATGAGTTCAATGCCTATGTGGCACAGGATGAGTCCTTCCTGATTTTTACTTCCTATGGCAGGCCTGATGATACCGGCCGGGGTGACCTTTATATGAGCAGAAGAAAATCCGATGGCACTTGGGAGAAAGCAGTAAATCTGAAAGCTGCTAATTCCGATCAGCTGGATTATTGTCCGGTTGTTTCTCCGGACGGCAAAGTCCTGTATTATACTTCTGAACGGATGGGCAAAAAAAATGGCAACATTTTCATGTTGCCATTCGAGACCCTGAAATTTCAACTATAAACTTTCTGACTGAATTAAATACTGGGTAGAATATTGCTTTCCACAAGTAAAACGAACTACATAAACTCCGGAAGCAAGTGTTTTGGTGGTAAGATCATACTGAACTCCTTTTGGTGTATCAGACATTTTCTTTACCAGATCACCCTTTTCATTAAAGATCTCAACAAAGATCTGCTTTTGCTGCCAGGCAAGTGGAGTCAACAGAACGGTAGAACCGGTTTGAGGATCGATGGTCAGTTCTGTAGGGATGAAATCATCTTTTTTACCAAGCGCTACCATCTTAACGGAAGAGTATTCAAAATTACCCTGCATATCGCGGGTACGAAGGCGATAGAAAACCGCACCCATGGTAGAAGCTGCTTTTGAATCATCCGTGAACTGATACAATCCGGCTTTCGGCATAGAAGCTCTGTTATAGCGGGCAACTTCGCGGAAAATTTCACCATCCACACTTTTCTCGATGCTGATATCCTGCAGTTTTTCCTGAGAAGGACAAGACCAGGCCAGTTCAATGATATCTGTTTGCATGCGAGCCTGAAATCCTACGATATGCGGCATGTAAACAGTTGTCATATCAGGAGTAGAATTCTTCAGCTCAATTTTATACTGTGCACGTCCGGCCCACTCATTGTTATTACGATTTACACCTATTTTAACCCGGATGGTAGTGATGTTTTTATTTACAATGCTGATTTTCTCGCTGCTGGTATTTGCTTTACCCCATTTGTTCTCTGCGCGGTATCCGCTGTTGGCAGCAGAAATCATTAAAGAAGTGATTTCATTATCATATACCACTTTACTTCCATAACCCAGGTAACATTCTGCAAATTCGTGTGCTGCACCGTAGTTATTAAGACCTGAAACGGATGTAGTAATCTCAGGAAGAGCATACCCATTCGGCTGATCCAGGGGTTGGTTATTGTTTACAAAGGTGAAGCTGAATTCAACCCATGAAGGACCGTTGATTCCTGCATATTCAACCTCAGGTTGAAAAACAGATAAGTTATTGGTTGTATTATGGTGGAGTTGTTTCAATACAACACCCGGAGTGATATTTTCAATTTTTACGATACAATCCGCTTCTGCTTTTCCAAAAGCATTCGTAGTTACGGAAGAGAAACGGTACATAGCGCCTCTTTGTCCGGCTGCACCGCTTTCCAGCTTATAATTGGTGAAGTGAATATCCTGAGCTGTTGCTCCAAGGGTGAAGAAGTTTGTGATAATCACCAGCATTAAAAGGTACGAAGTTTTCATAAAGCTCATTTGGGTAAGGAACGTGATGCTGGTTTTCTTAGGACTTTGATTTTCGTTTTCTAGGTGGTTGTTTGTAGGCATCTTGGATTTGCGATCAACAATACAAAGATCATCAGGAGCTTCGGAAAATACAAGTAGGCATGGGGTTTTTTCGATGAATGGGCCAAAAACGCAAGTGTTTGTCCTCGAAACACGCATTTTTGGATGATTTATTCGTAAAAACACGATGCTTGTTCCGGGGATTTCCTGAAATTACGGTTTCAATTGCCTTCCATAGAAACCCTTATGCGGGGTTTTACGCAGGATAATTGTAAACACCTAGATATGGTTTTTTTCTAACTTTCATGTATGTTCAAAGAGAATCCACTCCCCATTATATTATTTAGTATCGCTGTTATAGGTGCTACTGCGTTCATGCAATACCAGCAACCCGACTATAGTTTTTTTGATGGTGGATATATAATTGCTATACTGCTTACCATTTTTTTAAAGGATGATTTGTATACCCGCATCTTTGGGGTAACCGGATTGATTTTCACCTTTATTTCAATGTATTATCCCAATGCATCTGAAACTACCGTGCAGATCTGGCTGCAGCATATTTTTTCAGCAGTCGTAATTATTATGACCATGACGCTGGTAATTTATCTGAAGCGATTGTATAGAAGCCTGGAAAGAGAAGAGAGACAGGTGAACGCATTATTTGAACATGCTACAGAAGGAATTGTGCTAACCAATGGAAGAGGCCAGATTATTCTGGTAAATCCGGAAGCTGAACGACTCTTTGGTTATGAGAAGCACCAGTTATTGGGACAAACCATTGAATTGCTGATTCCCCAACGGTTTCATCATGGACATGAAAAATCAAGGGCTAATTTTTATAAGAATCCAGGCAATAGACGAATGGGGCAGGGGCGTGATCTTTTTGCCAAAAGAAGAGATGGTTCAGAATTTCCGGTTGAAATCAGTCTGAGCCATTTCAGTGACAAAAGAGGCAAGTATGTAATTGCCTTTATTATTGATATTACGCAACGGAAAGAGGCTGAACAAAAGCTGCTGCATCAGAAAGAACAATTGGAAAGTATAACAAATGATGTTCGAAAGTTAAATGCGGATCTGGAGAATAAAGTAGAAGAAAGAACCCTGATTTTAAAAGAAGCGCTGCATGAACTGGAGCGATCACAATTGGAACTGGAAGATGCACTCAGCAAAGAAAAAGAACTGAGTGAGATCAAATCACGCTTTGTATCGATGGCATCTCATGAATTCAGAACACCGCTTAGTACCATACTTTCCTCCGCCACACTAATTAGCAGATACCAGCAGTCCGAAGAACAACCACAGCGAGATAAACACGTGAAACGGGTGAAGGATGCAGTAAAGCACCTGAATGATCTGCTGGAAGATTTTCTCTCCTTTGGAAAACTGGAAGAAGGGAAAGTGGAAACAAAATTGGAACTGGTTAATTTCAGAGGACTTGTTGAAGAAGTGGAAGATGAATTAAAACCATCTTTAAAGGAAGGCCAGTATTTTATCCAGGAACTTCCGGCAGCTATTCAATGTATAACAGATAAACGGCTGATGAAACATACGCTGATCAATATATTCAGCAATGCCATCAAGTTTTCAGATGCGGGTAAGCCGATTCAAATTAAGGTTGAAGAACATCCAGATAAGATTCTGATCTCAGTTAAAGATGAAGGTATCGGTATAGCAAAAGAGGATCAGGAGTATTTGTTTGATAGTTTTTTCCGTGCCAAAAATGCCTTTAATATTCAGGGTACAGGGCTGGGGTTACATATCGTAAAAAGATATCTGTCACTGCTTGATGGAGAAATTCAGTTTGAAAGTGAATTGGATCAGGGAACTATCGTAACGGTTACAATTCCCCGAAAGTAGAAAACCGGATTAATGACAGATGATGCCAGTTCCTCTGGCTGTTTCAAGTACCGGACTTATATAGGGAATTCCCAGATTTAAGCCACGAAGGATTAGGAGTATACCCATAACGGCAATTACATAAGGAGTAAGCTGACGCATCCTGTTTCGCAGGCTGATGCTGGCCATATGTCCAAACCAGTTGAGTGCCAGGAGTGCTGGTAAAGTGCCGGCTCCAAATGCAGCCATAAACAAAATTCCATTACTTATTTGATTGGTACTGAGTGCTCCGGCTATGGCCAGATATACCATACCACAGGGGAGAAGGCCGTTTGCCATACCAAGTAGGAAAAAGTTGCCGGCTTTGGGTTTGTTAAGCAGTCGGCTCATACTATTTAAAAGTCGGATCTGAAAACGGTTCATCCAGCCAGGTTGAATTCTGCTCTTCTGGTAAAGATATTGTACCAATAGCAACAATACCGCTACACCTAAGACTATTGAAAACCATCGCTGAATTCCTGCCAGGTAAACCTGTCTGCCTAAAAGACCAAATAATCCGCCCATGGCTGCATAAGTGAAAATCCGGCCAATATGATAACTGAGCGTAACAAACATTTTGGAGATTGTCGAAAATTGTTGAACAGGTAATGCAAATGCAATTGGACCACACATACCCACACAGTGAAAGCTACTGATCAGGCCCAGACTTAATGCCGCTATGGTGAGGTCCCAATTCATTATTGAAGATTCATATAATTTTCCTGGTAATAGGATTTTCCCGCTGCCTTCCATTTAATCCGCAATTTATAGGCTGCAGGTGCAACGGCTCCTCCAATTTCTACAATCTGTAATCCGGCTGTATCGGGTTGTAAGGGTAGAATGGTATCTTTTTTTGCATCAGCCGGACAGTAAAAATAAATTTCACCCGAATCCACTCGCGACTTCATTTCTGCCGGCATTAAAAGATGTAATCGTTTATCCTGATAATTCAGCGTAATGGAGGAGGAGAGGGTTTCTGCATTTTTTCTGGCATCAATCACTTCCTGGTAAGCAAGTTCCTCCTTGTAATACTCTTTGGATACCAATTCGAACTCAGTTTTTACACTCATATAAATAAGAGTACCCATTAGTAAACCAAAAACTATAAAAACCAGTATGATTTTATGTCCAAAATTCAGTGCCATAGTTTATTGTGTTACGGGGCCTAAAAAAGTGGTTTTAATAAGATCTATTCTTTCAGTGCCACGGTAAAGTCCCAATTGGATTATATTTTTTCGATCCTGAATTGTTTCTCTCGGTAATACCAGGAAAAAAGAGCCTGAGCCCTGTCCTTCCTGTTTTACAATGATTGGACCACCTCCAATAATTTCAACCTTACCCGGCTTGCTTTCCAATTTTACAGTAAGTGGTATTTCATTCATAGTTTTGTTCGCCACTTTTATATTATAAAGATTGGAGATGCTGTCTGTTCCTCTTTCCTGGTAGAGCATTCCGGGTGTACGCATAATGGTGGCATCCACATCCTTTCTGGTGATCAGCAAGCTCGATAAAATTACCACTAATACCAGCAGTAATGCGGTATATAATTTCATTCTTGTGGTATATCTCAGGGGTTCTCTTCCTGCAATACCATTTTCTGAAGCATATCGGATCAAACCTCTTGGTCTTCCAATTTTATCCATGATATTGTCACATGCATCAATACAGGCAGTGCAATTCACACATTCCAATTGAGTTCCGTTTCGGATATCAATACCAGTTGGGCAAACATTCACGCATTGTAAACAATCGATGCAGTCGCCCAGAGATAATGATTCTTTATCTTTCAGCTTTCCTCTTGGCTCACCTCTTTTGTAATCGTATGCAACTATCATGGAGTTGCGATCCAGTAATACGCCCTGCAAGCGGCCATATGGACATACCACCGTACAAACCTGTTCTCTGAAAAAAGCATATACCCCATAAAATATTCCGGAAAAAAGCAGAAGAGATAAAAAACCAATAAAGTGTTCGCTCACCGGTTCGGTAATAATTTTCCAGAGATCCTTCACTCCTATAATATAAGCGAGGAAAAAATTGGCAATTACGAACGACATAATAAAGAAAACGAGGTGTTTGGTTGTTTTCTTTAGAATCTTTTCCGTATTCCAGGGTGCTTTGGCCAGTAGTTTCTGTTCTGATGCACTGCCCTCAATCAGGTATTCAATTTTGCGGAAAACCATTTCCATAAAAATGGTTTGCGGGCAAATCCAGCCGCAGAAAAGCCGTCCGAATGCTGCCGTAAATAATACAATGAATATTACAAAACTTACCATGGTAAGTCCGAATATGAAAAAATCCTGTGGCCAGAATACTTTGCCGAATAAGATAAATTTTGCTTCCGGAATATTGAATAGTAAAAGTGGTCTTCCGTTTACCTGGATAAAAGGTATGGTAAGGAAAACGATGAAAAATATCCAGCTTACATAGTTTCGCCAGTTGGTAAAGCGCCCCTTGGGTTTTTGTGCAAAAATCCATTTACGTTTACCGGATTTATCAACGGTGGCGATCCTGTCGCGAAAACTTTCTTCTTCTTTTTCAATATTTTCCTTAGCCACACTCATGGAGGACGGTATTAATTGGAGAGTTTAGTGATTGCAGCAGAATCTACCACTGCTGTTGCCTTTGTTGAATCAGCAGCGGCCGGTGAATCGGTATGTAATTCTCCCTGTTTTTCTTTCGCATTAGGCGGATTGGTACCATGGATCGATTTGATAAAACTACTGATCTGGGCAATTTTTACCGGACTCAAATCTTCCTGCCAGGAACGCATTCCTTTTTCAGGAACACCGTACTTGATGGTCTTGAAAATTGAATTGATACTTCCACCATGTAACCAATAATCATCTGTCAGATTAGGTCCAACTGTTCCTTCACCGGCTTTACCATGACAGGCGGCGCAATTGGTGATATAGAGTGCCTGTCCGGCTGCAATACCAGCTGCATCCATCATGACCACACTGTTTTCATCAATATTGTTGGCAGCTTTTTTCAGGTATTCTTCCTTTTGTTTTTCTGCAATTGCCATTTGTTTGTTGTATTCCTCAATGGAAGAAGGCCCGGTATGAGAAACATGGAATCGCCAGAGATAGATTACAGAAAAAATTATGCAGAGATAAAATCCATACAGCCACCAGGGTGGGAGACGGTTATCCAATTCACGGATTCCATCATAATCATGTCCCAGATCAATATCTGCTTCCTGTTCTACGGGCTTGAACCGGTTTAGTTTTGACCACCAGCTTTCTTTTGGTTTTGCTGGAACAGCAGGCTGATTAACAACTGCAGTGCTTGCAAGCTCCGCTTTGATCAGCAGTTTCAGGTTATAGAGCAGGTAAAGAATGGCAATAAGTTCAATTGCAAGTACGCCGGTAAGGAAATAAAAAGCAATCGGATCCATACCTCCGATCAAATTTGAACCTGCCGCTGGTGCTGATCCGGCATTCTGTGCGCCTGCTGCATCCTGCGCCATGGCTGAATTGGAGAGAAGCGCAAATCCGATCAGAAGGGAAGAAACAATTCCGGACTTTGCTTTTCTGTATCGGCTGATAAATACATCAGCAGCTCCGTTAACCACCCAGGCCAATAAAATTATGATCAATGCCAATACGGCAATAATGATCAGTAAGGTTACAGCAAGTGGATTTTCCAGGCTGCTTACGGGTGGGGGACCAGCTGCTCCTTTTGCCCAGACGGGAAGGGTAGCAGTCAATAATCCCAATAACATGACCATCACCTTGCATGCAGCGCCTATATTGTGGCGTACTTGTTGGAAAAAAAACATAGTAATAGTTTTAGCGTTTAGTCTGGTTTCTGTTATCAAGCGGAATACGACTTATTTCATCAATCATTGTCTTATCCGCCTTGAATGTCCAAATCACCACCAGCAGAAAAAAAACACTGAAAATCAACAAGGATCCCAATCCATAAATGCTGATTCCCGCAATCGATTCCAGATAATTTATAAATTTCATGGTGTTTTATATTTTCACTTTTCACTTTTGACTTTTCACTTTCTTATGTCTGTTCCCATTCGCTGCAAATACGCAATCAACGCCACAATCTCATCATGTTTACCCACCTCAATTTTTTCCATTTTTAAATTGATACGTATGGCATTGGCCTGCGTATTCAATTCTTTATTCGCAATGTCTGCATACCCTTTTTCATAGGGCACCCCAAGTGTTTGCATGGCTTTTATCATTTTGGGTGTCATCGTGGTATCAATTTTATCTTCAAAGAGCCAGGGATAGGCCGGCATAATGGAACCCGGACTCATACTTGTTGGATCCAGCATATGGTTATAATGCCAGCTATCGGGATATTTTCCACCTTCACGCGCGAGATCTGGCCCCGTTCTTTTGGATCCCCACTGGAAAGGATGGTCGTACACGAACTCACCTGCTTTACTGTATTCGCCATAACGCGCAACTTCATCGCGAAATGGACGGATCATCTGACTGTGACAGGTATAACAGCCTTCCCGCACATAGATATCCCGGCCATGGAGTTCAAGCGGAGTATATGGTTTTACGCTGCTTATTGTTGGTACATTAGATTTTACCAGGAAGGCAGGCACAAATTCGAGAACACCTCCAATAGCAACGGCAACAAAACTGAAAACAAGCATTTGAATGGGACGTTTTTCAATCCAGCGATGCCAGTGTTCCTTGCCGTGTGTTTTGATTTCTTTTGGAAGAGGAGCGGCTTCTGCTTCTTCATTGGCAACAAAGCTGCCCGCTTTCATGGTTTTGTACAGGTTGTACACCATTATAAGAGCGCCAATCAGGTATAAGGTACCTCCGATGCTACGGGTAATATACATCGGAATAATATGGGTAACAGTTTCGAGGAACTGGAACTGCAATTGTCCCTCTGCTGTAAACTGTTTCCACATCATACTTTGAGCAAAACCTGCCCAATACAATGGAATTGCATAGAGTATGATACCAATTGTACCGATCCAGAAATGAGAGCCTGCCAGCTTTTTGGAGTAAAGAGGTGTATTGTACATTTTTGGGATCAGCCAGTACAGGACACCGAATGTCAGAAAGCCATTCCAGCCAAGTGCACCTACGTGTACGTGCGCCACAATCCAGTCGCTGAAGTGTGCAATAGCATTAACGCTTTTCAAACTCAGCAGGGGGCCTTCAAAAGTAGCCATACCATAGCAGGTAATTGCAACAACCAGGAATTTCAAAACAGGTTCTTCCCGAACCTTATCCCATGCACCACGCAAGGTAAACAGTCCATTCAGCATACCGCCCCAGGAAGGTGCTATCAGCATAACGGAGAAGACTACCCCAAGAGATTGTGCCCAATCCGGAAGTGCGGTATAAAGCAGGTGGTGTGGACCGGCCCAGATATAAAGGAAAATCAGGGCCCAGAAATGTATGATGGATAACCGGTAGGAATAAACCGGACGGTTAGCTGCTTTAGGAAGAAAATAATACATCAGTCCGAGGTAGGGGGTGGTGAGGAAAAATGCTACTGCATTATGACCATACCACCATTGAACAAGTGCATCCTGCACACCGGCATACCAGCTGTAACTTTTAAAAAGACTGATCGGTAATTCGAAACTGTTTACAATATGCAGCATCGCAACAGTAACCCAGGTAGCGATATAAAACCAGATGGCTACATAAAGATGACTTTCCCTTCTTTTTAGGATGGTGCCAAAAATATTGATACCAAAAACTACCCAGATCAGCGTAATGGCAATATCAATCGGCCATTCCAGTTCGGCATATTCCTTACCGGTAGTATATCCTGCCCAAAGTGTCAGTGCTCCTGCAACAATGATTCCCTGCCAGCCCCAGAAATGGATTTTGCTCAGGATATCGCTGAACATACGTGCCTTACAAAGACGTTGAAGGGAATAATAAACCCCCATAAAAATACCATTACCTACAAAGGCGAAAATCACGGCATTGGTATGTACCGGGCGCATTCTTCCGAAGGTCGTGGGTGCAAAATCGAGGTTGATAGCCGGGTAATAAAGGGCGATGGCTGCCCATAATCCGGCCAGCATGCCTACAATCGCCCATAAAATGGTAGCAAAGGCAAACCACTTAACGATTTTGTTGTCATAACTGAATTGTTCAAGCTGCATACAGGTTGCTGTTTTTCGGTTTATTGTTGGGAACTTTTTTTGGAAGGTTTATCGTCAAATAACATTCGAACAGGTGGTGAGTATTCGTCCTCATATTGTCCTTTTTTTACACTCCAGATAAAGCCAATCAGAAAAATTCCGGCGACGGAGATACTGGCAATGAGGAGAAGGATTATAACACCCATTTGTAAAATTTTTGTAAAAGTAGCCGGCACAGGCTGGGGCCTTTATGACCGCTCTCACCGGTTTTTATGATTTTGATCACTATAATTGAAGTTTGCGCGCATAGATTCCGGATGCACCATAGGTGAGCAGAATTATGCTCAGGGAACTGGAGGGCATTAGTATAGCTGCAACCAGGGGAGATAATTCCCCCTGCACCGCAAAATATAAGCCGATGATATTATACAGAATGCTCATGACAAAGCTGGCTATCACGATCTGTTTATTGCCTCTTGCCAATTGCAGAAAACGGTCCAGTTTACCGAGGGAAGTAGCATCCAATATGCCATCACTGGCAGGTGTAAACGTATTTGAATGTTCAGCTATGGCTATTCCCATAGTACTCTCCTGCAGGGCAATAGCATCGTTTAGCCCGTCACCTATCATCATTACTTTTTTCCCTTTTTCTTTTTCGCTTTCGATATAACGGAGCTTATCCTGTGGCTGTTGATGAAATAGCAGGGTGGTAGTTTTGCCAACCATGCTTTCCAGCTGAAGTCGTTCATTCTCATTATCGCCCGAAATGATGGCAAGTGTATAATCCGGCTGAATTCTGGTAAGCAGGGCGGAGACTTCATCGCGGTAAAAATTATGAAACTGAAAAAATCCCTTTAGTCGGCCATCAATTGAAATATATACACGGGTACCGGCACCAGGATTTTTCATTCCTGAAATAAATTGTTGTGAGCCAAGCGCATACTGAGATCCGTTGATGCTGCCTTCAATACCTTTTCCGATGCGCTCCCGAAACTGTTCAACCGGTATCCGCTGGCGGCCAAAGTGCTGCACCAGCGCTTTGCTGAGCGGATGACGGCTGTTACCGGCCAGTGCAGCTATCGCTTCCTGCTGTGAACTGGTTAAATCATCTCCTGTATATTCCACAGCATGTTTGCTGGTGGTGGTCAGGGTTCCGGTTTTATCAAATACAATCTCATTGATACCGGCCATTTCTTCAATGGCCTGTGCATTCCGAAGGTAGAGTCCGTTTCTTGAAAAAATCCGGAGGATATTTCCATTGGTGAAGGTATTGGAAAGCAGCAGGGCACAGGGACAGGCTATGATCAATATGGCAGTTACTGCAGGCCAGATTTTTGTGGTATCCACAGCCCACCAATAGGCTGCAGTTAGTACCGCAATGCTGAATACGATATAGGTAAAATACCTGCTCAGGAGATGAACAAAGGAAATACCTTTTTCTTCCTGCGCCGGTTTGTCAGCCTGGTTCCAGAGGCGTGTTAGATAGCTCTGCGCCACTTCTTTGATGGTCAGCAGTTCAATATTACCGGCAGTTTGTTTTCCGCCTGCATAAATAATTTCACCCACTTCTTTCAGCACGGGCAGGGATTCTCCGGTTACAAAGCTGTAATCAATATAGGCCCGCCCTCTGGTTAGGATTCCATCAGCAGGAATCAGTTCATCCTGGTGAATGGAAAGCGTGTCTCCGGGTTTAATGGAAGGCAGTGCGGTTGGGATCTCCTTATCATCTTTCAGAACGGTTACGGCTATTGGAAAATAAGAAGTATAATCGCGCTCAAAGGATAATTGCTGGTAGGTTTTATCCTGAAGTACCCGACCGATCAGCATAAAAAATACGATTCCGGAAAAGGAATCAAAATAACCCCCACCAGTATCCGTAATTACTTCAAGTATGCTTCGTAAAAAAGTTACCCAAATGGCGAGCACTATGGGTGCATCAATGTTTAAAAAACGATGTTTCAGGCTTTTCCAGGCACTGGTGTAAAATGGTTGTGCGCTAAAGAGTAAAACCGGTAATGAAAGCAGCAGATTGAGGTAACGGAATGCATATTGTAATTCCTGTTCTGCCTTTTCCAATCCCAGGTATTCGGGGAAACTCATCAGCATAATATTCGCAAAGCAGAATCCCGCCACACCCAACTGATAAATCAGGGTACGGGGGATTCTGGGTTTTGCTTTTTTCAACTGCTGTAAAGAGATATAGGGTTCATATCCGATGCTGGTTAATAATTCGGCTACTTCTCGTAAAGTGAGGAGAGAATGATGAAAAATGATATCCACTTCTTTGCGGGTAAACTGTACAGTTGCTTTAATAATTCCTGCATTTATTTTATGGAGATTTTCCAGCAAATACAAACAGGAACTGCAGTGAATTTGAGGTAAATAAAACGTTATATGCGTAGTGGAATCATCTTTAAAATGTATCAGCTCCTGTTCAATTCCGGTATCTTCCAGAAAAGCAAACTTGTCTTTCCGCACGGTAATTCGCTGACTTTGTCCGGGATTGGTATTAAGATCGTAATAATCGCAGAGTTCGTGCCTGTTTAAGAGTTGGTAGACCATTTTGCAGCCATCGCAACAGAAATTTTTCGATTCCAGAAGAATAATGCCTTCCTGGCAGGATTCTCCGCAATGGTAACAGGTGGTTTCCTTTTTAGATGTGGTTGCCAATACGCTTCTTTTGGCCGCTAAACTAACCCTCGTGCCGCCGGGAATGGGTGAGGTCCCTCAATCCGGGAACTGATTTTTCTCAATGAAGGCATTTTCGTTTATTTGGGGAATGAACAAGCTGCCGGATATGAAACATATTCTAATAATCGACGATCACACGGAAATCAGAGAAAATATTGCAGAAATTCTGACTCTGGGAGGATATCAGACAAGCACGGCAGAAAACGGCAAGAAAGGAGTGGAGCTGGCTTTGCAAAACAAACCCGATCTGGTGATATGTGATATCATGATGCCTGAACTGGATGGCTATGGTGTCTTACACCTGCTACGAAAAAATGCCGATACTGAACATATTCCTTTTATATTCCTTACCGCCAAGGTGGAGCGCAGTGATTTCCGAAAAGGCATGGAAATGGGGGCGGATGATTTTATTACCAAACCGTTTGATGATATTGAATTGCTGAATGCGATTGAAGTGCGGCTGAAAAAACAGGATATCCTGCATCAGAAATATACCAACGGAGAAGAAGGTGTAAAGGAGTTAATGCAGGACTTGCAGGAATCCGGTATGATTCGCCTGGATCCGGCTGATTATGAATCCGTTCAATTTTCGAAACGACAGCTGGTGTATGCAGAGGGAAAAAGACCCAAATACCTCTACTATCTGAAATCTGGCAAGGTAAAGGCCTTTCGCCTGCATGAAGATGGCAAAGAGTACATAACTAATTTGTACAGCGCAGGTGATTATTTTGGTTATATCGCCTTATTGGAAAATGGTTCGTATGAGGACAATGCTGAAGTGCTGGAGGATGCGGAATTAGCCCTGATTCCCAGAGAAGATTTTGTTCAGGCGGTTTATCATGATATGACGATTGCCGGCAAATTCATCCGCCTGATTTCCCAGAATGTAAAAGAAAAAGAAGACAGACTGCTGCACCTTGCCTATGATTCCCTGCGTAAACGGGTTGCAAAAGCATTGGTGGATATTCATCATAAATTTAATGGGGAAGAAGTTCCCAGTCCGTTGGATATTCCACGGGAAGATATTGCCCAATATGTGGGTACGGCAACGGAATCTCTGATCCGGACCCTGAGTGATTTCAAGTCGGAGAAACTGATTGAAATTAAAGATGGCAAGATCCGGATAACGGACCTTGCCAAATTGGGTAACCTGCTGTATTAATCTTCACCGCGGGTCAGTTCATAATCAGGGGTTGCGGATTGTGGTGTGTTTTCAGCCGGACTGGAAATTTCTCTACCATGTTCATTTTGCTGTTTGAGCGACCATTGGTCGGTCATGGTTGTTTCCAGCCAGAGGTTGCCGGATTTACGAAAAACTTGTATGGCCAGTCCAAATCGGTTCAGCAGGGTTTGTTCGAAATCTGCAACCGTCATGGTCGGTTGGATCTCCAATAGTCCTTCTTCCTTTACACTGCCTGTTACATCCTGTAACTGGCTGGATCGAATCATCTTTTGTGCATTGCTGCCTTCTTCAATGGCATGTCCGCGTTTGAAGAACTCAATTTTAAGGAAGGGGAACAGGTTGTTGAAATCCTGTTGCAGTTCTTTAAAGGTTCGGGTTTTGCTGATCCGGATGGTCATGGGGTGAAAATTAATAAGCTTTAATAGATGAACACATCTACTTCCCCGCTGTCGATGGCGGCAACATTTCGAGGGATGTGCAGAACAAGTTCACCGTTTGTATAAGTTGCCTGGGTGAGGGCTGTGTCAGCGTCTTCAGGAAGTCCGAAACTGCGCTCCCAGGCAGAATAATTGTATTCATAGGTAGATTTTCCGGCGGCGTTTTTTTCGGTGCTTTCTTCTTTTTTGCCGCTGATAACCAATTCCTTTCCGCTGACATGGATTTGAAAACAGGGGCGATCCATCCCTGGAACAGCCAGGCGGATGATGTATTCCTCCGCTGATTCCGATACATTGGCGGCGGGCACCCAACTGGTTGCTCTTTTTCTTTGTTCAGGTGCACCTTCGTACATGAACAGAGGCCTGCGCAGGCGGTGATTTCTTTTTGTGGTAGCTGCTGTCATAATCCGTGGTTTTAGATAAAATCGGAAATTATCATGCCACAAATTTAGGGGTGTGGTGAGGCTGGTTTTATGACCTGAAGTGGACAGCAATATGACTTTGCTCAATCGCCGGTAAAATCCTCCAGATCGCGGCGATCTTTCTTGGTGGGACGGCCCAGTTTGCTGAGTCTTTTCCCGGTATGGAAGCTGGCTGCCTGAAATTGGATGCGGTCAAGTTCTTCTGGTGGGGTGAGGTCCTGGTAGTTAAGTATGGCTTCAGGATAAGCGACCCTGTTTTGGATGATGCCGGTAACTTTGATTACCCATTTGCGGGCATCTGATCGTACTTCATATTCATCACCGATTGCCACAGTACGGGATGCTTTGACGGATACACCATTCAGCTTCACGCGCCCTTTATCCAGCGCTTCCGCTGCCAGTCCGCGTGTTTTGAACAACCGGATTGCCCACAGGTATTTATCAATTCGAACCTTCATAGGTGTCAGACAGGTGTTAGAACGTTGTTAGATACGTATCAGATAGATGTTAGAAGGGTGTTAGAACACAGTACTAACTCCTGTCTGACACGTAAAGATGAAAATAAGGAATCGTTTCAATGCCCTTATAGAAATTAGCGAGATCGAATTTTTCGTTGGGGGAATGCAGGTTATCGCTATCCAGACCAAATCCCAAAAAGATGATTTTTAATCCCAACTCTTTCTCAAACAGCGAACAAATAGGAATACTGCCCCCGCCACGAACCGGAATCGGTGCCTTGCCGAAAGTTGCCTGAATCGCTTTGGCCGCGGCCCGGTATTCCTTGGAATCAATCGGGGTCATATAGGGCTCGCCTCCATGATGCAAACTGGCTTTCACCGTTACTCCCACTGGAGCGATGGACTCCAGATGTCTGATCAACAGATCGGTAATCCTATTTGAATCCTGATTCGGAACCAGCCGGCAGGAGATTTTCGCAAATGCCTTGGATGGCAGCACTGTTTTTGCTCCCTCTCCCGTATATCCGCCCCAAATTCCATTCAATTCCAGCGTTGGCCGGATTCCCGTGCGCTCATTAGTGGTAAACCCTTTTTCTCCCCAAACTTCCTTCAATCCCAGATCTGCTTTAAATTCCGCTTCATCAAACGGCGCTTCCGCCATCAATGCCCGCTCTGCAGCCGTGGCTTCCACCACATCCGCATAAAATCCAGGTATGGTAATATGATTGTTTTCATCATGCAGAGATGCAATCATTTTTGCCAAAATTGTAATGGGATTGGCTACCGCACCACCGTAAACCCCGCTGTGTAAATCACGGTTTGGACCCGTCACCTCCACCTCAATATAGGACAGTCCGCGTACACCAATATCTATCGACGGATGCTCCAGACTGATCATCGCCGTATCTGAAATTAGAATCACATCCGCTTTCAGCAATTCCTTATTCTCTTTTACAAATCCCGCCAGATTGGGCGAACCCACTTCCTCTTCTCCCTCAATAAGAAATTTAATATTTGTGGGAAGCGTGCCCGACTGAACCATCACTTCCAGCGCCTTCACATGCATATAAAACTGGCCTTTGTCATCACAGGCTCCGCGGGCATAAATTTTACCATCTTTTAATACCGGCTCAAAGGGGCCGCTGTGCCATAATTCCAATGGATCAGGAGGCTGCACATCATAGTGACCATAGACCAAAACCGTCGGTTTGGAAGGATCTGTAATCAATTCACCGTATACAATCGGATGGCCACTGGTGGGATAAATCTCTGCCCGGCTCGCACCTGCTGCCAGCAAACTGGCTTTCACAGCTTCCGCACAGGTAACCATATCTGCTTTGTTCTCCGATCTCGCACTGATACTGGGAATTCGCAACAACTCCAGTAATTCATTCAAAAAACGATCCTGATGCTGGTCCTGATAGGCTTTCCATTCTTTCATACATTCCATTTTGCGCCACGAATTTAGGCGGTTTTAGGCAAAGACCCCTGACCGGTGCCCAATCGGTGCTTTTTATTGGAAATAATATTGTCCAGCGTCCATTCCACTTTCTGTTCAAAAGCATGCTTTCGAACCTGACAATCAGTTTTCGTGCAAATGGCACAGGAAAAATCCAGACATCCATCTGAATGCACAAACAATTCAATACTGCTTCCAAATTCCAGACGGATTTGTTCACTAAGTGCATCTACTTCCACATGCGCTTCATGCACATTCAAATACCAGGGTACGGTAAGATGACAATCCACATGCAAAATACTACCATACTTGATTACCCGAAGATTGTGCAGATCCACCCAGTTCTGCTTCCGTTGCTGATTCAGATGTGTTACCATTTTCTCCAGCAATGCTTTGTCCGCCTCATCCATGATGCCTGCCAGCGATTCTCTAAGAATCCTGTAACCTGTATATAAAATGAAAAGACTGAAAAGCAAAGCCACCAGTGTATCCAGCAACTGCCATCCGGTTATCCAGATCAACGCTACTCCAATCAAAATTCCAATAGTTGAATAGGTGTCGGTTCGTAAATGTTTTCCACTCGCAATCAATGCCAGTGAATTATTTTTTTTCCCCTGCCGTATCGCCACCGTACCCATTAGGAAATTTACCAGTCCGGCTAAGGCAACCAGGGCTACCCCCCAATCAAGTTTCTGTAAAGCCGGGGGGGAAATTAAATGCAGGATACATTCATAAATTATAAAGAGTCCGGCAAACAAAATCAGCGTTCCCTCTACTGCCGCCGAAACAAATTCAGCCTTCCCATGACCGTAAGGATGATCAATATCACGGGGTTTCGCTGCCACATGCAGACTGTATAATCCGATAAATCCGGATACCACATTTACGGTGCTTTCCAATGCATCTGTAAGGATGGAAACTGAATTTGTCAGCAAATAAGCAGTAAGCTTAATTCCAAATAATACTACTGCTACCAGTACCACCCAACGTTGAACTTTATAGTTTTCCTTTTGCTCCCGCATGGCCTTAAAGGGGAATTTATTGATACAGTTTGACAATTTAATGATACAAATCGATTCAACAGGCTACTGGCAAACCGGCATCTTTGCAAAAGAACTTTACATTGATGATTGCCACGAAACTGCCTGTCATATACCTAAGCTTATTATGCCCCGCCCGGATTCCGGTATGTACACTGGCAGCTCCAGCCATCCTTCCTTATAAAGATAGTTTTTAAACAGAAAATCAACCGTTTTGATCATGATCAGAAAAAAAATACAAATCAATTTATTAGTCATTGTAACGCTGGTAATTGGATTGTTTTCCTGTAACAATGCAACAGAAACAGCTGAAAAAACTTCAGAAAGCAATGAAGTAAGGGAAGTATGGTCGCTTGAAAAAGCCAAAGAATGGTATAGCCGGCAAGCATGGATGGTAGGTGCGAATTTTATTCCAAGTACGGCAATCAACCAACTTGAAATGTGGCAGGCAGAAAGTTTTGATACCGCTACCATCAACCGCGAATTGGGTTGGGCCTCCGCAATCGGTATGAATACTATGCGGGTCTATCTTCATAGCAAAGCATGGGAGCAGGATTCCAGCGGTTTTTTAAACAGAATGGATACGTATCTCGGAATCGCGGATGCCAATAAAATCAAAACCATCTTTGTGATTTTTGATGATGTTTGGAACAAGGAACCAAAAATTGGCAAACAGCCCGATCCCAAACCGGGAACACATAACTCAGGCTGGGTACAGGATCCGGGTGATCCATTCCACAAAGACAGTACCCTGTTCCCATCGCTCGAAAAATATGTAAAGGCGGTGATCAGCCGATTTGCTAAGGATAATCGCGTGCTCCTCTGGGATCTTTACAATGAGCCCGGCAATTCAGGTAAAAAAACAAGTTCTCTTCCATTGCTGAAAAATGTTTTCACCTGGGCCCGTTCGGTAAATCCGGATCAGCCACTAAGTGCCGGTGTGTGGGACTGGAGCTTTGAAGAATTAAATGAATTTCAGGTAGCCAACTCTGATATTTTAACCTACCACGATTATGAAGATGCAGACTGGCATAAAAGAGTTATCCAGTTACTTAAAATGCATGGTCGTCCAATGATCTGCACAGAATATATGGCGCGTACAAGAAACAGTATGTTTTCAACTGTGCTGCCATTATTAAAAGAAAAGAAGGTAGGTGCCATTAACTGGGGATTGGTGGCTGGAAAATCGAATACCATCTATGCCTGGGATACGCCGATTCCCGACGGCTCTGAACCAAAAATTTGGTTTCATGATATCTTTCGTAAAGACGGATCCCCTTACAGCAAAGACGAAATAGAATTGATTAAAAAACTGACACAATAATTTTTGACAAGCAGTCGTGCCATCCAATCACCCTCCCCTTTCCAGGGGAGGGACGGGATGGATTAAATGAATCTCATGGTTACTCAGGAAAAAGAAATACTCATTCAGCATATTCAACAAAAGTTTACAGAACTGTTCCATTCAGCTCCCTTACTGGTCAGTTCACCTGGACGAATCAACCTGATAGGAGAACATACTGATTATAACAAAGGATATGTTTTACCAGCAGCCATTGATAAGGTAACGGTGGTAGCTGTTCAGGAAAGAAGCGATGATGAAATTCATTTATACTCATCCGATCTGAATGCACATGCTGTCATTAACTTAACAGATGATCTGCTGCCTGCTCAGAACTGGAGCGATTATGTGCTGGGTGTTGTTCAACAATTTAAACAGCAGAAACTGGCGCTGAAAGGATTTAATCTTGTGTTTGGTGGAAATGTGCCGCTTGGTGCGGGTATGTCATCTTCGGCAGCATTGGAGTGCGCGGTTGCTTTTGCATTAAATGAACTATTTCAATTAGGGCTGGATACTTTGCAAATGGTGAAGCTGGCACAGAAAGCAGAAAACGAATTTGTTGGTGTGAACTGTGGTATTATGGATCAGTTTGCCAGCATGTTCGGAAAAAAGAACCGGGTACTTAAACTGGACTGCAACACCCTCGAATACGAATCCGTTCCTTTTGAAATGGATGAATTCCGGATCGTGTTACTGGATACCAACGTAAAACATTCACTCGGCAGCAGTGAATACAATGTTCGGAGAAGTCAGTGTGAAGAAGGTTTGCACCTGCTGAATCAGGCATTTCCTGCTATCACTAATCTGCGTGATGTAAGCCTTGATCAACTGAATCAGATCCTTCTTCCAAAATCAACGGTATTGTATAACCGCTGCAGGTATGTGATGGAAGAAAATAATCGCCTGCTCAGTGCCTGTAATGAACTTCACCAGAATAACATGCGTGCATTTGGTGAACGAATGTTTGGCTCGCATGCCGGACTTTCTCAGCTTTATGAGGTGAGTTGCCCTGAACTTGATTTCCTTGTGGAGCAGGTAAAGCCAATGCCTGATGTATACGGTGCCCGGATGATGGGCGGTGGTTTTGGTGGCTGTACAATCAATCTGGTAAAAACGGGTGCAGTGGCCGGGATGATCGAAACCGTTGGAAATGCCTACCTCCAGCATACCGGTACAACCATGCAGGCTTATATTGTTCAAATAGGGAACGGAACATCCCTCCATTAATCTATTAACTACATGCAATCCTTTACATACAAAGAACACCCTCACACAAGAAAGAATCTGTTAACCGGCGAATGGATTCTGGTATCGCCACATCGCACCAAAAGGCCCTGGCAGGGGAAACAGGAGCAGGTTCCCGATCCCAATTCACCAGCCTATGATCCTGCCTGCTATTTATGTCCGGGTAACCAACGTGCTGACGGTGCTATTAATGAACAATTTGATGGTCCCTTTGCCTTTACCAATGATTTTGCAGCATTGCTGCCTGATTCGCCTGAAGGTTCAACCCAAATAGGCAATCTGCTGGAAGCAAAATCTGAAAATGGCATTTGCAGGGTAATCGGTTTTTCTCCCCGGCATGATCTGACGCTTCCTATGCTTTCCATCACAGAAATTGAAGCAGTAATTGAGCTCTGGTGTACCGAATTTGTTGATCTATCAAAAAAGCCGGGCATTCAATACATTCAGGTTTTTGAAAACAAAGGGGCTATAATGGGCTGCAGCAATCCTCATCCACACGGACAAATCTGGGCATCTTCGTCTATACCGGTTGAAATTCAAAAAGAACTAACGCAGCAGGAACGCTATTTTGCGGAGCATGGAACCAGCCTGTTAAATGATTATATCCACTTGGAACTGGAGCAACAGGAACGTATACTCGAAGAGAATGAACATTTTGTTTTGCTTGTTCCTTTCTGGGCAACCTGGCCATATGAAACCATGATTGTTTCAAAAAGACAGGTGAATTTTACGCATGAATTTTCTGCAGAGGAAAAAAATGCCCTGGCCCGGATCCTCAAAAATCTTACTACCCGGTACGATAATCTATTTCAGGTTTCTTTCCCCTATTCTGCCGGCATTCACCAGGCACCGGTTCTTACAGCTGGTAAAACTGGCTGGCATTGGCATATGCATTTTTATCCGCCTTTACTTCGTTCGGCAACCGTTAAAAAATTCATGGTCGGTTATGAAATGCTGGCGAATCCGCAGCGTGATATAACTCCTGAATGGGCCGCTGAACAACTCCGGAAATTGCCACTTGATTATTATCGTACACTTCCTGCTTCCACCATATAAAATTTTCATCATGAAAAAAACGATGCTTCCTTTTTTTTTATTAATCTTTTCTATTGCCTGTAATTCTTCAGAAGAACCTCAATCAGAGGGAAATATCAGTACGATTATGAACTATAGTTTTGATTCAACAATAAATGGAAAAAAGACCGGCCTGTACTGGATCAAAAACGATAAAATGTCTGTTGGGATTACAAATTATGGTGGTCGGATCGTGAGTTTGCAGATACCCGATAAGAATGGAAAAATCCAGGATGTTGTAGTCGGTTTCTCATCTCTGGAAGATTATATCAATTCAACTGAGCCCTATTTCGGTGCCACAATCGGTCGTGTGGGTAACAGAATTGCAAAGGGAACATTCAGCCTTAATAATAAAAAGTACCAACTCTTTACCAATAATGGACCAAACACCCTACATGGTGGCAAAGTTGGATTCCAGTCGGTGGTTTGGGAGGCTGAACAACCGAATGATTCAACCCTGATTCTATCATATGTTTCTCCGGATATGGAAGAAGGTTTTCCCGGTCAGCTTAGTACTACCATAAAATTCACGGCAACCAATGATCAATCGCTCGAGATTCAATACGTTGCAACAACAGATCAGCCAACTCCGGTTAATCTGACCAATCATGCCTTCTTCAATCTGAATGGAGAGGGATCAGGAAGCATCAATCAGCATAGTTTACAATTATTTGCCAGCAGGTATACCCCGGTTGATTCAACGCTTATTCCGACTGGTGAAATTGCTCCGGTTGCAGGTACCCCATTTGATTTTACCAACTCAACTATTATCGGTGATCGGGTGGATGCTGACAATCAGCAATTGAGATTTGGCAAAGGGTATGATCATAATTTTGTATTGGATGATAGCTCAGGCTGGAAAAAAGCCGCTCAAATAAAAGGAGATATTTCTGGCATTCAAATGGAAATCTGGACGGCCGAACCCGGCATTCAGTTTTACGGTGGAAATTTTATGGAAGGAAAAAATACGTTCAAATCAGGTGCCCCGGACAGCTTCCGGGCAGCTTTCTGTCTCGAAACCCAGCATTTTCCGGATGCAGTGAATCAACCTTCCTTTCCAAATACTATCTTAGAACCCGGACAAACGTACAAAACACGTTCGGTATATAAATTTTCTGCACAACCTTAAGATTAGCTGCCATGAATATTCTGCATTCAAAAGACTATTTGGTTTTTATTGTTTATTTTTTGATCGTAGCCTTTTATGGATGGTGGGTCTACAACAGAAAAAAATCAGCTACTGCCAGTAGTAAGGATTATTTTTTGGCAGAAGGATCATTAACCTGGTGGGCAATCGGTGCATCTCTTATTGCCTCCAATATATCTGCGGAACAGTTTATCGGAATGAGTGGTTCAGGGTTTAAAATGGGATTAGCCATTGCTACCTATGAGTGGATGGCAGCAGCTACTTTAATCATTGTGGCTATCTTTTTTATTCCGGTTTATCTGCGGAATAAAATTTATACCATGCCGCAGTTTCTTCAACAACGGTATAATGGAACGGTGGCCATGATTATGGCCGTATTCTGGTTATTGCTCTATGTGGTGGTTAACCTTACTTCCATCTTATACCTCGGAGCTTTGGCAGTTAGCAGTATATCCGGAATCAATTTTACGGTCTGTATGCTTGCACTTGGATTGTTCGCCATAATTATCACACTGGGCGGGATGAAAGTGATCGGTTATACCGATGTAATCCAGGTATTCTTTCTGATTTTGGGCGGACTGGCTACCACCTACCTGGCGCTCAATTTGGTAAGCGATCATTTTGGTTCCGAAGGCCCCTTAGCCGGATTAAGTTTATTACAGGAAAAAGCTTCCGGCCATTTCCATATGATCTTTACGCAGGATAATCCCAATTATATAGACCTGCCCGGACTATCCGTCCTGATTGGAGGTATGTGGATTGTGAACCTCAATTATTGGGGATGTAATCAATATATTACTCAAAGGGCATTGGGTGCTGACCTTAAAACAGCCCGTGCAGGTATTCTTTTTGCAGCATTTCTGAAATTATTGATGCCGGTAATTGTGGTATTACCAGGAATCGCTGCCTTTGTTTTGTACCAGGAGGGTAATTTTCAGGAAGCTATGTTGCAGGATGGTGAACTAAACCCGGACCGGGCATATCCGGTATTGCTGAACCTATTGCCTCCCGGATTGAAGGGACTGGCATTTGCTGCACTTACAGCTGCCGTGGTTGCTTCACTTGCCGGTAAAGCAAACAGTATTTCCACCATTTTTACCCTGGATATCTACAAAAAGAGAATTGCACCTGAGGCGGATGAAAAGAAACTCGTTAGCATCGGACGAATAACAGTAGTGGTTGCAATTATCCTCGCCATCCTTATTTCTCCGTTTTTAGGAATTGATAAAAAAGGCGGTTTCCAATATATTCAGGAATATACCGGATTTGTATCTCCGGGAATTTTCGCCATGTTTATCTTGGGATTCTTCTGGAAAAAAGCAACCTCCAATGCAGCATTGTTTGCAACAATCGGTGGATTTTTGCTTTCTGTTTTCTTCAAGTTCCTGCCCGGATTTGTTGATCTCAGCGCACTGATTCCTTCAGGATGGGCTATTGCCAACGCAGATGGAGTTGCAGAGATTCCATTTATAGACAGGATGGCTATTGTCTTTGTGATTTGTATAGCTGCCATGTATATAATCAGCACCATTGAACATGCAAGAGGAGTTCGGCCGAAAGCCCTTTCCATAGATGCCAAAGAATTCAAACCTGATCCGGCATTTGCTGTTGGTGCCTTGCTGGTTACCGGTTTATTAGTGGCTTTATACACCTTATTTTGGTAGAGCGCCTGTTTTTCGATTGATTTGTATTCTCAATAGTTGCCATATGAGTACCAGTCAGCTTCCCGCACTTGACAGCCAAATCCGGTTGACAGAGACGGAAATAAGTTCATTCAGGACAAATGGACATCTTCACCTCCATTCTGTATTATCACCAGATGAACTGGCTGTTTATAGAAAGGTAATCAATGAGGCAGCCTACCGGTACAATACGGAAACCAGAGAAATGAAGGAGCGCGACACCTATGGAAAAGCCTTCCTTCAAATCATGAACTTATGGGAGGTGGATGAGCAGGTTAGAACATTTACTTTGGCTAAACGATTTGGAAAAATCGCAGCTGACTTGCTTGGAGTTGAAAAAGTTCGGCTTTACCATGATCAGGCGCTTTATAAAGAAGCAGGTGGTGGACATACACCCTGGCATCAGGATCAATACTACTGGCCCCTTGATACGAATAATACCATAACCATGTGGATGCCACTGATGCCAATTTCAATTGAAATGGGCATGCTGAGTTTTGCATCTGGTTCACATGCGAACGGAGCTGTTGAAAATATTGCAATTTCGGATGAATCAGATGTATTACTGGATGCCTATGTTAAAGAGAAGAAGTATCCGGTTACCCGCCCATCCACGATGAATGGGGGAGATGCGAGCTGGCATTATGGCTGGACATTACACAATGCACCAGGCAATCAATCCCAACAAACAAGAGAAGTAATGACCATTATCTATTTTGCTGATGGTGCAAGGGTTACAGACCCTGCGAACCAACACCAGGAAAACGATCGCCAACGCTGGCTGATGGGGATTAATCCTGGAGAGTTGGCTGATTCTGTTCTGAATCCTCTTATCGGTTAATTAATTTTCAGGAAGGCTTTTTCTTTGAGTGGATATAATCAGTAGGAGTCATATTGAATTGTTTCTGAAAATTCCGGGCAAAATTACTTTGGGAACTATACCCTACCATATCTGCAACTTCGTAGATTTTATACTCTGCATTTGCCAATAATTCGGCGGCTTTTTTTAATCGGGTTATATTGATTAATTCCAGCGGTGTAAGATTTGATACTGCTTTGATTTTCCGGTAAAGCGTGATCCTGCTCATATTCATAATTTTGGCCAGTTTCTCTACATCCAGATCAAGATCTTCCATGTGCTCCTGAATCGCATTATTTAATTGAGTAAGAAATTTCTCATCAGATTTTGTATGCGCAATGCTTTTTATATGCACCAGAGGAGAACTGGCGAAAAAATCACGGATCATAGCCCTGTTGGTCAACAGGCTGTGAATCTGGGCAAGCAGATGTTCTCTTGAAAACGGTTTTTCAATATAGGCATCTGCTCCTAATTCCAAACCCTCAACTTTCGCCTGGATGGTATTTTTTGCGGTTAAGAGAATAACCGGAATATGGGAGAATTCAACGGTGGATTTGACTTTCCTGCAGAGCTCAAATCCATCCATTTCCGGCATCATTACATCAGAAATCATAAGATTTACAGCTTCTTCACTCAGCAATTTGATTGCTTCAAGACCATTGGACGCCTTCATGATCTGGTATTTGCTTTGAAGAATATTTTCCAGCAATTCAAGAATATCTTCTTCATCATCAACTAATAAAAGTACAGGTTGCATAATCAGTTCATTTTAACCATCAAAGTTGTTTGGGTATGGATAATATAAAGGTATTCATTCCATTCATGCTGGTACATTTAATAGTACCGTTATGCAGTTCAGCAAGTGACCGGGATAAGGCAAGGCCGATTCCAGTTCCTTTTTGTTTACCTGGCTCATTGATTCGGTAAAACGGTTCAAATATTTTTTCCCGAAGCTCTTCCGGAATTAGTTTTCCATCATTCATTATAATTAATTGCCAGTAATTCACATCGGTTGCTTTTAGTTCAATCAGGACATTTTTATGGGCATACTTTATTGCATTGCTGATCAGGTTGGAAAATATTTTTTCCAAAGCATCTTCATCTGCTTTTACTATAAGATCATTTTCAGAATCTATCCATGTGAAAATTAATTTTTTCTTTGCGGCCAATGGAATAAAATCTTCATAGACATGTTTCAATAATTCGGAAATGGAAAGATCTGTAAAATAAAGTTTGAAGCCTTTGGTTTCTGTTTGTCTGAAATCAAGGATTTGCTGTACCAGTGCAACTAATCTGTTGGTGTTTCTTTCCAACATACTCACATCTTTCCTGATTGCCGGAAACTCATCAGTTACTTCCTGGAGATTTTCTACCGGTCCCTTTATTAGAGTAAGTGGCGTTTTTATTTCATGTGCCACATTGGTGAAAAAATCGATTTTGGCTTCGTAAATTTCTTTTTCCTTTTTGTTCTGTGTTCTATTGTGATAGGTAATAATCAGAAAACTTATCAAACTCCCAAAAGCAATAAAATAGGTAAGGTAGGCTACCTGCGTTGCCCAGAATGGTGGGAGGATTTTAATTCGTAATGTTCTGGTATCGCTCCTGTTTTCGTTGAAGGCATTTGCTTTAACTTTAAATAGATAACTGCCAGGGGCCAGATTGGTGTAATAAATCTTCCTGTTTTTTTCCAGAACTGTCCACTGGTTATCAAGTCCCTCCAGAATATAAGAATACTGGGTAACTTCCGGTGATGTATAACTCAATGCGGCCACATCCAGACTAATGGAGGATTGATCAAAAGGCAAAGTAATCTCATCCGTATAAAGAATTGATTTGTTTAAAATACCACCTGTATTTTCAATATTGATTTCATTATTGTGAATCTGAATTCCGGTTATATAAATAGGCAGGGAAAAGCGATTTTCCTCAAAACTGTCCGGATTGAAACGTATCATCCCTTTTATACTACCAAAATAAATAGTTCCTTTATGATCTCTCCATCCTGAACTGTAATTGAATTGATTATTAAGTAAGCCGGTTTCCTTGGTGAAAACCTGGATTTTGCTGCTCTCTCTGTTAAGCTGAACAAGCCCCTTTGAAGTGGTAACCCATAAGATACCATTTTTATCTTCCAGGCTTTTAAAAATATGGTTGCTTGGAAATCCATTCAGTTTATTATAAATCGAATCAATTTTATGGTCTTTATTGAGGGAAATGAGCCCACCACCCTCACTTGCAATCCATATTCGCTGCCGGGAATCTTCATAAATATCATTAACAAAAATATGACTCAGTGGGATCTGTTTTTTTGATTTGTCAGCATATTGAGCAGCTTCACCGGAACCGGGATTATAATAGTAGAAACCATTGCCATGTGTACCAGCCCAGATAGTTCCTGAATGATCTTCCTGAAGGATGGAAATAAAAATATTATGTGGAATTTCTCGAACCATTTCAAAATCTTGAGTGCCTGCACGATACCGGTACAGGCCATTGGCTGTTCCCAAATAGATTATTCCGGACGAATGTTTGATGATACTAAGAACGAAATTACTTTTCAGGTCATATTCCCCTGATCCGGCATCGTAATGCCGTATTACTTTTCCGGTTATTCGATTCATTATATCCAGACCATGCTCAAATGTGCCAATCCAAACTGAATTGTCATCAATAAGAAGCCCGTGAATATTTGAATAGGAGATATCTCCCTTTTTTCCGGTGGGTTTAAAGTGGATAATATTTCCTGTTTCCGGATCAAGTTTGTTTAATCCGCCATCTTCTGTGCCCAGCCAGATTTGGTGATCTTTGTCTTCCCTGATTTCTCTGACGGATGTTCCGCTTATGGAAGGTTCTGAGGAACCTGGATAATACTTGTGAAAATAATTGTACTGCTTTGGGAAATAATTGATTCCTCCGAAAAATGTTCCAGCCCATATACCGCCTTCATTGTCTTTCGTTAAATTATATACAGCATTATCTGAAAGGGAATAGGGATCGAGAAAGGTTTTTTTTAAGTTTGTAATTTTTGATGTTTCAGAATCATAGATGAATATTCCGGATTCGGTTGCAAACCAATATTGATTGGAGGATTCCTGAATAATGTCTCTGGCAAAAATGGGGGTTTTGTCTTCATTATAAGTGATGATACTGGACAGGCTTCTATCTGCTGTGTTCAACTTTTTAATTCCCTGACCAGCTGTGCATATAAAAAGATTATTCCCGTTTACCGGTACCAGTTTATTGATGCGTTTCAAAATCCCGGAGCTTGTATTGTTTTTAACTGAATAAAGCCTGAAAATCGAATCAGATGGATTAAACCGTAATATTTTTCCTTCTTCATCACCTATCCAGATAGTACCATCCTTCGTTTTGGCAAGTGCGGTTGCCAATACCTGCTGATCGGCAGCAACTGTTACCAATTTTCTGCTGATGGTGTCATACAGATATACCGAATGTTGTGCAAGGATCCAGTATTTATTGTTTTTTGCCTGAATGACTTTATAAATATTTCTAATTGCATTGGTAACAGGCACCAGTGTTTCTTTTGTTTCATCAATTCTGTAAAGACCGTTTTGGGCACCTACCCAGATTTGACCTTTTTCATCTTTACTGAGAGAATATATATAATTGTTGTTTATTTCATTTCGGCTGGTAACCGGAGTAAGAAATAATTTGAAATTGTAGCCATCGAAACGATTGAGCCCTTCTTTTGTACCAAACCATAAGAAACCATTTTTGCCCTGCAGGCTTGAAAAAACTGTATTATGTGAAAGTCCCTGTTCAACCTGGTAATGACGGAAATAATATTGCTGCGAAAAAGCATCCTGTGATAGTGATATAAACAGGTATAACAGTGTAATTACTGCTATTGAGCTGCCACCAAAATGATCTATTTTAAGCAATCGCTGATACATAGTGAATACATAAGCACATAAATATGAAATGCAAGTTCTTTACTGACTTCGGAAGTTACAATTGTTTGTGCTATTGAATTGGAATAATGATATTTTTTGTGGCAGAATTGATACAATATGAAACCATCAACCATATAAAATGGTGTTGTTTTGTTTAGGAAGATTGCCCGCTTATTCTTCCCTACTTGCCAATTAAAGATTAATTAACCAAAATTAACAAGATGAAAATTCGATTGCTTCCCAAGGTTGCTGCACTTTGCGTGCTACTAATTACCTGTGTAGCTGTCTATGCTCAAAAATCCATTCGTGGAAAGGTTCATTCCTCCGATGGAAAACCTGTTTCAGGTGCCAGTATTTTAGTGAAATCGACCGGCACTACCATTACCACCGACAATGATGGTGTGTTTGCTGCAAATTTAGCTGAGGGTGAATTGTTAACCATTTCACATGTGGGCTTTAAAACAAAAGATGTTGTTGTAGGTTCCGGTGATCTGCTCGATATTGAACTGCTCGCCGGGTCGGAAGATTTGCAGCAGGTTGTAGTGGTAGGTTATGGTACCCAGCGAAAGAAAGATCTCACCGGTGCGATTTCAGTTGTAAATCCGGATGATCTGAAAAAACGTCAGGCTACCACAGTTGCGGAAGCCATGCAGGGACTTGCTTCCGGTGTTTATGTACGGGCCTCAGGCCGTCCGGGTTCTGAAGCGAATATTCAGATCCGCGGTATTAAAAACTTAAGCAATACTAATCCGCTTTATGTGATTGATGGATTGATTGCTACAGCCAATCGTGATTTTAACCCAAATGACATTGAATCCATCCAGATTTTGAAAGATGCATCTGCTGCTGCCATTTATGGTTCACGTGCTGCTAACGGAGTTATTATCATTACTACCAAAAGAGGACGTCAGGGACCCATGAAAATGGAGATCAGTGCTAAGTCCAGTGCGCAGATTATGCCGAGGTTTGATCTGGCAGGAAGAGATGAATTTGTTACGTTAAACAACATGGCCTATGATAATGCTGGTAAGCCGCATCAGCAGCATGAACTGGATAATAATACCGACTGGCAGGATGAAACCTATCGGACCGGTTTGATGCATGATATCAATGCCAGTTTTTCCGGTGGTGGTACCAATAGCAGTTATATGGTGTCTGCCAACTATTTTGGAAACAAGGGTACCGTGATTAGTACCGATTTTAATCGCCTGAGTTTGCGCGTAAATTCACAGGGCTCCAAAGGTATTTTCAGTATTGGTGAAAACATCGCTATCAGTAATGCAGAAGAAGATCTGATGTCCGGCAACCCGGTTGCTGATGTGGTACGATTACTCCCAACCATACCAGTTCGGGATACAAGGAATCCGGGTGGTTACGGCTATGGACACGAAGCAAGGGCACGTACCTTTGGTACCAATCCAATTGCAATTGCAGACCTGGAAGATCGTACACAACAGAACCTGCGGATTCGGGGTAATATCTGGGCAGAGTTGAAATTCAGACCCTGGCTGAAATACCGGGCCAATGTAGGTATTGATGCCAGTAATGATCATTACAAATACCTTCGGAAAGAAGGGAACTGGACATTGAACCAGCCTTATGACCCTTCCATCGCCAATGAAAATATGGCACGTTCCATGTCTAAACAGATTGATAATACCCTGACGTTTAATAAAGATTTTGGTCTGCATAAGGTAAATCTGGTAGTGGGACAAACCTACCAGAGTGATCGGTATGAACAAATCTGGGGTACCAAAAGAAACATGTTGCCCAATCCTTTGGAAGGAGGGTATTACAGTACGTTGGATCAGGGAAATGAGCCACAAACCGGTGGTTTTATCAATGAGTCTGTTATAATGTCTTATCTGGGAAGACTGGAATATAATTATGATGACCGCTATCTTTTCAATGCGGTATTGCGAAGAGATGGAACAAGCCGCCTGGGCATGCAAAACAGATGGGGAAATTTCCCTTCAGTGTCCGCTGCCTGGAGAATCAGCCGCGAGCAGTTTTTTAATGTAAGCTGGATCAGTGATCTTAAATTAAGAGCCAGTTATGGAACATTGGGAAGCAGTAATATTGGTAACTGGGATTACCTGGCTGTTATCAATACCTTCAGTACCATTGCAATGGGTTCCAATCAGGCAATTCTGCCCGGAGCCACACAGGTTCGACTCGTAAATCAGGATTTAGGCTGGGAGCAATTGATACAGAAAAATTTTGGGTTCGATGCTGAATTGTTCAATAACAGACTTTCTGTTACTGCGGAATATTTTGACGCTACCACCAGTGATGTACTTACCACCATGCCAATTGCACTTACTACCGGTAATGACGGAGGTAATCCGGTTGTAAATGCGGCAACCATACGTAACAGAGGTTTTGAATTTTCTGCCACTTATAAAGAACAAAGAGAAAATTTCGGCTACAATGTCGGCCTTAATCTCACAACACTAAAAAATGAAGTGAAGGAATTAGGTTATGGCAGGAACAATATTTACGTTGGAAATACAGTAACTGAAATTGGCCAGCCGCTGGGTATGTTTTTTGTGCTGGAAACAGATGGAATATTTCAGAATCAGGCAGAAATTACCAGTTATGTAAATAAAGACGGAGTTATTATTCAGCCGAATGCCCAACCGGGTGATATCCGTTTCAAGGATAATAACGGAGATGGACAAATTACCAATTCGGATAAAGCAGTAGTTGCCAATCCCTGGCCGAAATATGAAGTTGGTCTGAATCTGGGTGCCAATTGGAAAAGCTTCGAATTTTCAATGAACTGGTTCGGCTCTTTTGGTTCTACTGTTTACAATGGATATAGAAGTCTGGTTGATCGTTTTGACGACAACTCAAACTATCGCTCTGGTGTAAAACCCTGGACGCCGGAGAATACCAACACCTCTTTCCCAAGAGCATTGTATGCTTCCACGCTGAACTCAAGAGGAGATACAGATCGCTGGCTGGAATCAGGGAATTTCTTTCGGATGAAATATGTTGGAATCAGTTACAGTCTGCCATCCAGCCTGTTAGCTAAGATCGGATTCAATTCTGCTCAGGTTTCATTATCCGGACAGAATCTGATAACCATCACCAAGTTTACGGGCCTGGATCCTGAATTCAACAATTCCAGTATTTATGAAAGAGGGGTAGCGGGTTTCCAATATCCGAATGTTAAAATGGTTTCCCTCGGTCTTGCTGTAGGATTCTAATCTTAACCAACAATTGAATGTCATGAAAAAAATACTCAATATATCATTTGTCTGTTCAGCACTTTTACTACTCGCTGCTTCCTGCAGTAAAACTGAACTCGATGTGAAAAATCCAAATACACTTACGGAAGACGTATTCTGGAAAACGGAATCAGATGCCCAAAAAGGACTGAATGCAGCCTATGCCATGTTTTATAAACCCGGACTCTGGTCGCGCTGGATTTATTTTCGACTCGATCTTACTTCTGATGAAGGATTCAGTAATAGTCCATGGATTGAACTGGCCGACTGGACGCGTTTTCAGTATATCAACTACAATTTCTGGGAAGGAAATAATATTACCTGGCGCGATACCTACAAAGCCGTTTTCCGGTTGAATCAGATTCTCGCCAATGTGGGTGAAATTCCTTTTGCTGATCCTGCAGTGAAGGAACGACTGATTGCAGAAGCAAAATTCCTGCGGGGCCTGCATTATTATTATGCAGGATTAATGTGGGAAAATGTTCCTTTAGTTCTCGAACCTTCCAAGCCCGATGATCTGCCTTTGCAAAGTACACTTGCTGAAGTTTGGGCTCAGGTTGAAAAAGACTGGAAAGAAGCAGTTCCCGCCTTGTCTGTAAGTTATGGTGCTGCCGATGTTGGACGTCCAACAAAAGGTGCAGTTCAAGGTTATCTGGCTCGCTTATATATGCAGCAGCGGAAATGGACAGAAGCGAAAACAGCCCTCGATTATTTCTTTACCGGAGAAGGACAGGGACGATATGGTCTAATGGCGAACTTCAAGGATAATTTCACTCATCTCCTGGAGAATAATACAGAGTCGGTTTTTGAAATTCAATTCTCTGATGTGAATAAAGGGGGCGATGGTGATGGCGTTAACCAAACCATGAGTACCAACCGTCCGCAGTTCTTTGCTCCAAGAGGTATTGGCTGGTCAGATGGTCAGGCAAGATACTGGGTGGTGAATGAATTCAAGAAAGAAGCAACAGCCAGTGGTGGAATTGATGAAAGATTACGCTACACCTTATTTTATCCAGCACTGGAAGCCGATTTCGGTGATAAAGTGTATGGCCGTAACTGGGAATGGGGGGCGCAGGAAGCCTGGTACAGAAAATATTCCCGTGATTATTTCCGTAATAATGAAGATTATTTTGCACAGAATAATTTCAGAATGTTGCGCTATGCAGATATCCTGCTGATGTATGCGGAAGTTCTTAATGAATTGGGTCAAACAGGTGATGCATATGAATATGTTGATTTGGTTCGGGCAAGAGTTGGCATGCACCCGTTAGCTACTGCATATCCTGCAATTGGGAATGATAAGGATCTCTTCAGGAATCGATTGAAAGTGGAACGCGTACTGGAACTGTGTGGTGAAAGTGTTCGCTGGGCAGATCTGAAACGCTGGGGTGATCTTGAAACCCAGGCCGGCGTTGATCTGATCAAACAACGTGATCCTGACTTCAATAATTTCCAGGTGGGTAAACATATTCGCCTGCCTCTTCCTCAGATTGAAGTTGAGAACAATACCAATCTTACACAAAATCCAATGTATTAATATTCCAAAGCAGGCTGGCGTACAGCCGGTCTGCTTCTTTTATTTACCTCAATACGAAAAGTTTGCAAGTACATCGTATACTGATACTTGTCCTCTGTTTTTGGTCCTGTTCCAAAAAAACAAGTGCACAAAAAGAACTTACTATTGCAGATCCTACCATTTTTCTGCATAAAGGAACCTATTACCTCTATGGTACAAGTCCGGAAAGCGGACAGGGATTTTTAGTGTACACTTCCAAAGATTTGATGAACTGGTCAAATCCGGTTGGTGCAACAAGAGGGATGGCCTTAAGTAAAGAGCATACATTCGGTACTACCGGTTTTTGGGCTCCGCAGGTTTTTCATTACAGAGATAAGTTTTATATGGCCTATACAGCAAATGAACAATTGGCAATTGCTGTTAGTGATAACCCTCTGGGGCCATTCCGTCAGTCGGAAAAAAAACAACTTTCCGGTGAGGGAAAACAAATTGACCCCTTTTTGTTTCAGGATGAGGATGGAACCTGGTATATGTACCATGTTCGACTTAATAATGGTAACCGGATTTATGTGGTTAAAATGAAACCCGATTTAAGTGATATTGAGCCCGGTACTGCAAAAGAAATTCTGGCTGCAGAAAAACCATGGGAAAATACCTGGAATGCCAATTGGCCGGTAGCAGAAGGACCTACAGTAATTAAACGGTCCGGGAAATATTATTTGATGTACTCCACCAATGATTTCCGCAATCCGGATTATGCGGTTGGATATGCAGTTAGTGATCATCCGGAAGGCCCGTTTGTGAAATCAGATGATTCTCCTATAATCAACCGAAAGACATTGGGAGTTAGCGGGCCTGGTCACGGAGATTTATTCACCACTACAGACGGGAAGTTTAAATATGTTTTACACACTCATTTTGATCGAACGACCGTGGCACCAAGGCTGGGGGCAATTATTGATATAAAATTTGAACAGGGCAATGTAAATGAAAAAATTGTTGCTGATCCAACCAGTTTCCGGTACCTGAAAACAGCAATCGCCCAAACCTTCCGCAATCCATTATTGCCATCAGGTGCAGATCCATTCAGTTATTGGAAAGACGGTTATTACTACTACACACATACGCTGGTTGACCGGATTTCACTATGGAAAACAAAAACCCTTTCAGGATTAACTGGGGCCAAAGAAGTAACGGTGTTTCGTCCTCCTTCAATTGCTTCCTATGCTAAAGATATCTGGGCTCCGGAAATTCATTCTATTGATAATAAATGGTATATCTATTTTTCGGCCGCAGATAATAAGGGACGTAATAACCGAATCTATGTGTTGGAAAACAAAAAGAAGGACCCAACACGCGGAAAGTGGAAAATGAAGGGAAAAATAGCAGCAAGCTCAGATTATTGGGCAATTGATGGGAATGTATTTGAATACCAGGGTAAACAGTATATGATTTGGTCGGGCTGGGAAAATGAAAGAAGCCGTCACCAGAACATTTATATAGCAACAATGAAAAATCCGTGGACAATTTCCGGAGACAGAGTATGCATCTCGAAACCGGAGTTGGAATGGGAAAAGATTGGCAAACGGAACGAACCAACTGATACGGCAACCGTATTTGTAAATGAAGGCCCGCAATCTCTCATAAGAAATGAACAGTTGTTTGTAGTTTACTCAGCCAGTGGGTGCTGGACTGATAATTATGTTTTAGGCATGTTAAGATTGAAAGGTTCGATGAATCCGATGGATGCCAGCGCCTGGGAGAAAACACCACAGCCCGTTTTTTCAGGATCTGCCGAGGCAGGAATATTTTCACCCGGACATAATTCTTTTTTTAAATCGCCCGATGGCCGGCAGGATTGGATTCTCTATCATGCCAATGATCGTCCGGGTATGGGCTGTGCCCAATATCGTTCACCCCGGGCTCAGCGATTCAGGTGGAAGGCTGATGGATCGCCTGATTTCGGAAAACCGGTTCCGCTTAAGAATCCATTGATGGTGCCTTCTGCCATTTCTATACAAAACAATTGAAATTATGCGTATAATAAAATTAACCTTCCTGTTCCTGTTTATACTGTTGACTGTGTCTGTTAATGGGCAGGTTATCTCCGGGAGATGGAGTGCAGAAAAAGCGGCTGCCTGGTATGAAAAACAGGGTTGGCTGGTTGGAGCCAATTTTCAACCATCCAGCGCAATCAATCAACTCGAAATGTTTCAGGCTTCCAGCTTTGATACGGCTACCATAAATAAGGAGCTTGGATGGGCAAATGAATTGGGTATGAATGTGATGAGAGTTTATCTCCATCATTTATTGTGGGTACAGGATAAGGAAGGGTTTAAGAACAGACTGAACACATATCTCGATATTTCCTCCAGGCATCGAATTAAAACAATGTTTGTTTTTTTTGATGATTGCTGGAATGATACGGCTTCACTCGGCAAACAACCTGCTCCGAAGCCGGGCATTCATAATTCCGGCTGGGTACGTGATCCGGGAACAATGATTCACCGCTTTCCGGATACAATAACTACCCTCGAATCTTATGTAAAGGATATACTTCGGACATTCAAAAACGATAACAGAATCCTTCTATGGGATTTATACAATGAGCCTGGAAATAAAGGACAACATGATAAAAGTCTGCCTTTGTTGAAGAAAGTATTTGCATGGGCGAGAGAAATTAATCCATCGCAACCCGTATCTGCAGGTGTATGGAATAACAATAAGCCATTTCAATCGCTTAATAAATTCCAGTTGGAGAACTCTGACATCATTACCTATCATAATTACAACTACGTAGAGCATCACCAGAATGCGATTGATACATTACGTGCTTATAAAAGACCATTGATCTGCACTGAATATATGGCAAGGAGAAACGGAAGTTTGTTTCAGGTAATTCTGCCTTTACTCAAGAAAGAAAAAATTGGTGCCATCAACTGGGGCTTTGTAAGTGGTAAAACCAATACCATTTTTGCCTGGGATACTCCCATAAAAGATGGAAGCGAACCACTTCTCTGGTTTCATGATATATTCAGGAAAGATGGAACACCTTTCAGTAAAAGCGAAGTAGAGGTGATTCGAAATCTGACGAAATAATTTAGTTGATTATAAATGTCATCCATAAAATAAGGATTTATGTATTTGCCATACAAAAAATTGAAACGGATTTCTCTATGTTTCCTTGTATTGTCAGCTTTATGCAGTCAGTTCGCGCAGGCGCAACAACCTGAGCCACCCGGACAGGTAAAAGATTCTTCAAAAGCAGTCAATCAGGCTTATCTGTTTGCGCATATGACACATGCTGATTATGGTAAATTGTATTATTCCGTAAGTACGGATGGGCTGCATTGGTATTCACTCAACCAGGGAAAGCGGGTCTTTGAAGAGTACAGAGGGCATCCTGATATTTGTAAAGGCCATGATGGCCGTTATTATATTGCCGGAAACCGAAGTGATGCTTCACCGGATATCAATATCTGGGTTTCAACAGATTTGATTGACTGGAAAAAACACAGCACTTATACGCCCGATCTCAAAAGCACACCGGATTATGCTAATGCTTTGCAACGGATTGGTGCCCCCAAACTTTTTTATGATACGGATTCACAACAGTATCTGATGACCTGGCATACGCCGCATAAAGAAGGAACCAAAGAAGATCCGGAAAGATATTGGGCAAGTCAGCGAACACTGTATGTTCTGTCCAAAGATTTGTTGACCTTCCCGAAGCAACCACAACGTCTTTTTGACTGGGATATGGGTACGATTGATGTATTTATCCGAAAGGTAGATGGGCAATATTTTGCAGTAATAAAAGATGAAACTTATCCCACATTGTATTGGCCTACGGGCAAAACAATTCGGATTTCGAAAGCGCCTTCCTTATTGGGGCCCTATTCTGAACCTGGAGTATCCATCAGTCCTAATTTCAGGGAAGCACCCATGCTGATCAAATCGCCTGATGACAAAATATTTTACATGTATTATGAACAATATCCTGGTGTATCATATGGTCTTTCGATTGCTGATCATTTGCAAAGTCCCTGGTATCAGGCTTCCGGTTATACCTTTCATCACGATTGGGATAAATATAGTTTGCCTGCAAAAGTCCGTCATGGATGTATGATAACAATTAGTCGCGCAGAATACAATAAATTAGTAGATCGTTTTGGAATAACCAAATGAAAGTAGCATTGGATATACTTGAATCACTATAATTATTTGAAATGAATGTAAAATCAGTAGCAGGTTTGATTGGATGCCTGGCTTTTACCTGGACGGTACAGGCGCAACAGGAATGGAGTCCCGTAAAAGGAAAAATTCAATCCGAATGGGTGGAAAAAGTTAATCCTTCGAGTGTGTTGCCGGAGTATCCCAGGCCACATCTGGTTCGTACAGAATGGGTGAATCTGAACGGATTATGGAACTATTCCATTCAGCCGGTGGTTAATACAACTCAGCCTGCTCAGTTTGAAGGATCTATCCTTGTTCCATTCGCGGTTGAGTCTGCCCTATCTGGTGTACAGAAAACAGTAGGTAAGGATAGTGTGCTCTGGTATCAGCGAAATTTTACCATTCCGGCGAATTCGAAATCGAAGAAAATCTTATTACATTTTGGTGCAGTAGACTGGCAGTGTGATGTGTTTGTTAACGATCAGCTGGTTGGTACGCATAAAGGAGGATTTGATCCTTTCAGTTTTGATATAAGTGCAGCACTTCGCAAAAAGGGCGCACAGAAACTTGTTGTAAAAGTGTGGGATCCTTCTGATGAAGGTCCTCAGCCCAGAGGGAAACAGGTGGTGAAACCGCACGGAATCTGGTATACTCCGGTTACTGGTATCTGGCAAACGGTATGGTTGGAAGCGGTTCCTGCCACCTACATAGTTTCAACAAAACAAACTCCGGATATTGATCAGAAAACAATAACTGTTGCTACACAGGTGGAAAATGCGCAGCCAGGTGATAAAGTACTGGTTCTTGTAAAAAAAGGTACAGAAACAGTAACCCAAAAAGAAGTGGATCCTGGACAGCCGGCAGTTTTGTCTATTGAAAATTCACAGTTATGGTCACCTGAAAATCCATTTCTCTATGATTTGAAAATTTCAATTGTTCGAAATAAAAAAACGATAGATGAAGCAGGCTCATATCTTGCCATGCGTAAAATTTCCATGAAAAAAGATGCCAATGGAATTCAACGCATGTTGCTCAATAATGAATTTGTATTTCAATACGGTCCCCTGGATCAGGGCTGGTGGCCTGATGGATTATATACAGCTCCTACAGACGAAGCATTGAAATTTGATATCGTTAAAACACGTGAAATGGGTTTTAATATGATCCGTAAACACGTAAAAGTGGAGCCTGCCCGCTGGTATTATTATTGTGATCAGCTCGGAATGCTGGTATGGCAGGATATGCCTAGTGGTGATATGGGAAACCGTTGGGAAATGCGCCCCGGGATCTATGGTAAAGCAACGGATAAAAACAGAACGCCGGAATCAGAAGCAATTTTTAAAACAGAATGGAAAGAAATCATGCAGGATTTTTACAACTTTCCTTCCATCGTTGTTTGGGTGCCATTTAATGAAGCATGGGGCCAGTTTAAAACGGCAGAAATTGTTAAATGGACCATGAAAGAAGACCCTTCCCGCCTGGTAAATACCGCGAGTGGTGGAAATTTTGAGCCCGTTGGAGATATTATTGATCTCCATAATTATCCCGAGCCACTGATGCCGGATCCGGCATTGTTTGGTGCTGACCGAATTCTTGTATTGGGAGAATTTGGTGGTTTAGGCCTGCCTTTGGAAGGCCATACCTGGCAGGAAAAAAACAACTGGGGTTACCAGAGTTTTAAGAATAAGGAAGATCTCTATAACAGGTATGCTGAATTTATAACGGTTATGCCACATCTTATTGAGAAGGGATTGTCTGCTGCCGTTTATACGCAAACAACGGATGTGGAAGTGGAAACAAACGGATTGATGACCTATGACCGGAGAATAATCAAATTCTCTCCCGAAGCATTGATGAAACTTCACAGGCAACTCTATAATAAGTCGCTCGTTCGATTTAAATAATTATTGTTCTTTACAAATGCACAAGAAGTGGATATATAGTTGTTTGATTTGGTTAGGTGTTGGCCTGACAGGTTTCGGACAAATGTCCGAAACCTTCACCAACCCCTTACTGCCATCAGGTGCTGATCCTTTCAGTTTCCATAAGGATGGGTTTTATTATTACATGCACACCATGGGTAATAAACTGGTGCTATGGAAAACCCCCAATCTTGCGCAACTTTCCAAAGCGGAGAAAATAACCATCTTTGATCCGCCACCGAATTTGCCTTATTCAAAAGGAATATGGGCTCCTGAAATCCATTTTATAGATGGCGCCTGGTATGTCTATTTTGCTGCGGATGATGGACAAAATAAGAATCATAGAATGTATGTGCTGGAAAACCGATCCGGTAATCCAATGAATCAGGAATGGGAATTGAAAGGAAAACTTTCCGACAAATCGGATAAATGGGCAATTGACGGAAACCTGTTTCGGTTCAATAAACAATTATACTTTATCTGGTCGGGATGGGAAGGAGATGAAAACGGGAGGCAGAATATTTATATCGCTTCCATGTCCAACCCCTATACCATTTCTTCCGAACGAGTGTTGATTAGCACCCCGGAGTATCCATGGGAATTGCATGGTACACTTAAAAATCCGGCTGATCCTCCTCATGTTGCTGTTAATGAAGGACCGCAGTCTCTGTTCAATGGAAAAAAATGCTTTATTGTGTATTCAGCAAGTGGTTGCTGGACCGATCAGTATACCCTTGGGTTACTTGAATTAAAAGGAAAAAATCCCCTTGATCCAACTGCATGGAAAAAACATCCTGAACCGGTGTTTACATCCGATCCTGAAAATGGAGTATATGCAACCGGACATAATTCCTTTTTTACATCACCCAATGGGAAAGAAAATTGGATTCTTTACCATGCAAATGATAAGCCCGGACAGGGTTGTGGAAAATATCGTTCTCCAAGGGCACAGCCATTTCGCTGGAATAAAGATGGTACGCCTGATTTTGGAAAACCTGTCAAACCCGGACTGCCCATTCCTTTACCCAAATAATCAGATTTTTATGAATTGCATAACCAACTTTTTACTTGTTGGAGGGATTTGCTTTCTCTCTAATTGCAGTCCAAATCATGAAGAAAAAGAACCTGGTCAGGAAGAAACCAAAACAGCCCATATCAACTGGGATGCCGGTTTTAAAATTGTATCTGACCAGACTGATGATAATTATCATGGTTATGCACGCATGATCCATTTAAAAGATGGCCGCTTAATGCTTACTTATTTCGATTCCGGTGAAACTCTCAATGGAGGAATTATTGCACGATATAGTGCAGACGAGGGCAAAACCTGGTCAGATCCGGAAGTGATCCATCACAATACACAAAATCATGAATTCAATAACCCTGAAATAATGGAATTGAAGGATGGCACCTTGATGGTATTGACCAACCTGCGTCCAAAAAATCCCGGAGGATCCAATAATTTTGAAATTGGATTAATTACAAAACCGACAGGAGGACCCTGGTCCACAGTTTCTATCCTTTATCGGGCAGATAATCAGTTTCATAATGGGTGTTGGGAGCCCAAAATGATCGAATTGCCGGATGGGAATCTGGAAATTTATTTTGCCAATGAAAACAATTTCCGAAACAACAATGAACAGGAAATCAGCAAACTTTATTCGATAGATAAGGGGCTTACCTGGACAGGGCCTGTTCGCTTTTGTTACTCTGCAGGGGCAAGAGACGGGATGCCGGTATCAATCGTGATGAACGAAATTCAGCCCAAGGTATTAACAGCAATTGAAGATAATTCCAAAGGGGGGAGATTTACGATTTCAATACTTGAAAGTCCCGCTGTAGCAGGTTCCGTCGCTTCTGTTCGGCTTCATGGCGTTGTACCGGATGAAATGGCTGATAAATCCATTTATTGTGGCGCTCCTTATCTGGCAGCCCTGCCAAATGGCGGATTATTATTAACCGGACAAACAGATTACCAGCGAATCAAACAGAACGATCCATTACATATTTCAGTACCCTTTATTGCCATTAGTGAACCCAACAGTTACAGTAAATTCAGATTACTGGATGCCAATCCGTTCAAAATATCCTCTCAACATGAGGGCCTGTGGAATAGTGTTTGCGTTGTTGGTGAGAAAGTGTACCTGCTTACTTCTTCCCAAACAGAAGGAGGCCGGTTCAAAGTGTTACTTAAAACCGGCCTCTTTAAAGACGCTGATTAAGAATTGGAACAATTTATTTCATGGCTGTTGTAAAGCGGGTTGCTACATACTCCCAGTTCACGAGATTCCACCAATTATCTACGTAATCGGCGCGTTTGTTTTGATATTTCAGATAATACGCATGCTCCCATACATCGAGTCCCAGTAAGGGAGTACCCTGCGTACCTGCAACCGGCATCAGCGGGTTATCCTGATTTGGGGTGGAAGTAACAATCAGTTGTTTGTCCTTCATTACTACCAGCCATGCCCAGCCACTTCCGAAACGTGTTTTTGCTGCTTCGGAAAAAACAGATTTGAAGTTGGCAAAAGAATTGAATTTTCCTTCAATTGCAGTAAGTAAATCCCCTGTTGGCTTATTATCGGTTCTGGTGGGTCGCATACTTTTCCAGAATAATTCATGGTTGTAATGCCCCCCTGCATTGTTGCGCATTTTCTCTGAATATTTCTTAATATTCAGCAGCACATCTTCTACCGGTTTGCTACGGTCAACTCCTTCTGCTATGGCTGCATCATTCATGTTTTTGGTATAGGCAGCTGCATGTTTTGTATGATGAATTTCCATCGTTAAGGCATCAATGGAAGGTTCCAGCGCACCAAATGTGTAGGGGAGGGCTGCCTGCTCAAATGAGGTACGGAACGGGTTATTGCCTGCTCCCTGGGAAGTTTTGCAGGAACTTAATAAGCCGGAACCAATAAATGTTCCGCCAATTCCCAGTGCAACGGATGCTTTAGAGGTGGTAGATAAAAATTCTCGTCTGGATGTGGAAGTCTTTTTCATACCAAGTATTGTTTAATTAGTGCGGCTGGACAGGCTCGCTTTTTTTAAAGAACCGGTCGAAATATGGACGAAGCCGGCGAAATGTCCTGTAATAAAATTCTTTATTGAAAAGTTGTGAATCGCGCATGGCCTTATAAGTTAGAAATACACCTATCGGGATCAGCACAAAGGTTGCCAGCCAGATTCCCCAAACCGGCTCCAATACAGCTTCCTTCACAAACTTCTTACCGAAATTGTTCAACAGGAAAAAAACCACAAAAAATACTACAGCAAATACCAGCGGTGTACCAATTCCTCCCTTACGAATGATCGATCCCAGGGGTGCTCCAATCAGAAAAAGCACAAAACAGGCAATGGACATTGAAAATTTCTCATGCCAAGCCATTTTGTGAAAACGCAGACTTTTCATCCGGTTTTCATAATCTGATTTGCTTATTTCAAGAGAGCTCCTCGTTATTGATAGTTGGGAAAGCACCCGGTCATTCATGGAAGAATGCATGCTGTCCGGAATTATGGCACCAAGGGAATCTGCTTTTGCCAATTCCGGTGCCGGTGTATAAGCAGTATCCATTTGTTTATAGAACTGCACATATGCGCCTATTTCATCGGCCACTTTCTTTTTAAATAGGGTGTGTACAGTGCCAAGTGAATCAATTGCCTTTGTTAACTGCCGAACACTTAACATCTGGTAATTATCCTTGAACAAACTGTCGTCTGTTGGATTAAACTGAAGCGCACTCAGGTCAAATACTTTTTTGAACTCTTTAAAACCAAGCCGGATATACTCCGTATTTGTATTTACCCTGCTTCCCCGCTCCGTGTAACGCCAGCCATCAATGAGCTTGAATTCCAGAAAACGTTTATCATCTGATACCCGCATAATGCCTTTATTGGCTATGATGATATTATCCTGAAGGTTGTAATCTTTTTCGAAAATGATAATTTCCCTCAGCGTGGAATCATCTTTTTCTTTTTTACCAACCTTAATTGAATAACCCGGAATATTCGTATAAAATGAACCTTCCCGTAAATCAAAGGCCGGCTTTTTATTGATAATGTCGTATTTCAGCCGGTTTAATTTGAGGTTGGACACCGGGAGGAGATAATTATTAAACATAAATGCGACACCGCTTAAAAACAGTGCCACCACCATGATGGGGCGCATGAAACGGAGGAGTGGAATCCCTGCTGATTTAATGGCTACCAGTTCAAAAGTTTCACCCAGATTGCCAAATGTCATGATGGAGGAAAGTAATACAGCTAATGGTAAAGCAAGCGGAACAACGGTTGCTGCAACATACAGAATGGCTTCTCCGATGGTAACTAAATCCAGCCCCTTTCCAACAAAATCATCAATATAAAGCCAGAAAAATTGAAGCACCAGCACAAAGAGGGTGATAAAAAAAGTGGCAATGAAGGGCCCCACAAAAGCTTTTAGAATGAGTTTATCTAGTTTTTTTATCACGGTTCACCGGAAGATTTCTGACTACCTTTATTTTCTATGGACCGGGTAAAATTACAGCTTTCCGAAGAGGAAAAGGTATTGGTGGGTAATCCGTCAGTTATTTTAACGAAGAATAGGATACTGGAGAAAATAAATGCCATGTTTGGAATGCTGAGTGAGCAGCAGGTGGCAATTGCAGAATCGCTGCGAAAACAACTCCCGCAGGAATTTTTCCTGGCTCCGCCAAAAATTTCCAGAGGTGATCAATACCGCCAGATGCCCTGGCTTATGCTGGATTTTCCCCGTTGCTTTCAATCGGGTCATCTATTAGCCATCCGGCAATTTTTCTGGTGGGGACATCTATATTCCTCGAGCCTGCTTGTAAGCGGCCAACTAAAAGCGTTAATAACAGGCAAGGATTGGAAGCTGTTGCCGGGTTTGTATATCTGCGTACATGCGTCACCGTGGGAGCATCATTTTGAAGCAGCTAATTTCAGGCCGATTGCATCCGTATCGGCAGCTGAATTAGAGGCGATATGTCAAAAGGAATTCATTAAGCTGGCCTTCATGATACCAATTTCTCATTGGGATCAGGTGCCTGACTTTTATAACCAGTCGTTTTCGGCTTGGATGCAGTTGTTGGCAGGGACTTAATTTCCCAATCGGTGAAAAAGGTCTTTTACCTGGTAACCCCAGAGCTGACTTTGGTCTTTTATTTCCTTTTTTTCAGCAAAATCATTTATGACCAGAATCGTTTGGTTCGTTACTTCCGACTTTTCAATTCTGAATTCAAAAAATTCTTCTTTAGGGGCATGCAGCCAGTGAAAGCGGATAAAACTGTTCTCTTCACTCTCCAGTACCTCAGCTTTATCAATGGAACCATTCCAGGAAAAACTGAATACCTGATCCCTTTCGTCCACTTTATCGGCAAACCATTCCTGCAATCCGGCCGGGGTGCTCAAAAATTCATATAAAATTGATGGCGAACACCTGACAGGATATTCTAGCGTATACATTTGTTTCTTACTCATCTCCAGTTCAAATCTGTCTTTAGGAATACAATCTCTGCAATGATAGAAAATTAAATGACACTGTAAAATAATCCTTCAAGTATTTTTTGTTAAAGGAAATAAGGTTCAAACTTCAACAAGGGACCCGTATAAACACTGGGATTCAACAAATTAAGGCTGGAATTTTTGGAAAACGCATACCTGAAAGCTAATTTGAGTCGTTCAAATAGTAGGCAACTCTAATAATTTAATACAAGAAAATTCTTATTTGTTCGTTTCCTATTTGCGCTAAACCTCTTAACCTCTAGAAAAAGAAACCTAAAACCACACCTATGAGTATGCGGCAATTAAAAATTTCCAAATCCATTACCAACCGGGAATCCCAAAGTTTGGAGAAATACCTGCAGGAGATTGGAAAAGTTGAACTCATTGGTCCTGAAGAAGAAGTCCGGCTGGCCCGGCTTATCAAACAGGGCGATCAGAGAGCGTTAGACCGGCTTACCCGGGCCAACCTGCGTTTCGTTGTTTCCGTATCGAAACAATACCAGAACCAGGGGCTTTCCCTTCCTGATTTAATCAATGAAGGAAATCTGGGCCTTATTAAAGCGGCTCAACGTTTTGATGAAACCCGCGGGTTCAAATTCATTTCCTATGCGGTTTGGTGGATTCGTCAGAGTATTTTACAGGCTTTGGCAGAACAAAGCCGGATTGTACGCCTTCCTCTGAATAAGGTTGGACTAACCAACCGGATCCAGAAAGCATTTTCCCAATTGGAACAGGAATATGAACGGGAACCTTCTGCTGAAGAAGTAGCCACACTCCTTGATATGGATACCGATGAGGTCTCTGCCAGTCTGAGTATGTCATCCCGCCACATCAGTATGGATACCCCACTTTCAGACGGGGAAGATAATACCATGATGGATGTGATGGAAAATCCCAATGCGGAACGTACCGATAAGGCAATCGAACACGACGAAAGCCTGAAAATGGAACTGGATCGCTCTATGCAGGTGCTGACCGAGCGCCAGAAAGAAGTGATCTGTTATTTCTTCGGTATCGGGGTGGATCATCCCATGAGCCTGGAAGATATCGGTGAAAAGTTTAATCTGACCCGGGAAAGGGTTCGTCAGATCAAGGACAAAGCCATTACCAAACTCAAAACCAACTCCAGATCGCAACAGTTGCGCACTTACCTGGGCGCTTAATCAATTGCATCCAATATATTTGCATTCCGATTTAAGGTGAACGATTCGTTCACCTTAATTTTTGGGTGAAAATTGACCGACTATGTTTGAATCATTAAGCGAACGGCTCGAATCGGCCTTTAAACAGATCAAAGGGGAAGGACGCATAACCGAACTCAATGTGGCAGCTACGGTAAAAGATATTCGCCGTGCGCTGGTGGATGCCGATGTAAACTATAAAATCGCCAAAGAGTTTACAGATAAGATCAAGGATAAAGCCATGGGCGAAAAAGTGCTGACCGCCGTTAGTCCGGGTCAGCTTATGGTGAAGATCGTAAAGGACGAACTGGCAGAACTGATGGGCGGAACCGAATCCGAATTAAATGCCAAAGGCAATCCGGCAGTTATCCTGATTGCAGGTTTGCAGGGGTCCGGTAAAACCACGTTCAGCGGAAAACTGGCCAATTACCTCAAATCAAAGAAATTTTCTCCCCTGCTGGTAGCAGCTGATATCTATCGTCCGGCGGCCATTGATCAGTTGAAAGTGCTGGGCGGACAGGTAGGCGTGGACGTATACAGTGAGCCGGAAAATAAAGATGCGGTATCCATTGCCCGTAATGCGGTGGCCCAGGCAAAAACCCTCAATAAAAATGTGGTAATCATCGATACAGCCGGTCGTTTGGCTATTGATGAAGTGATGATGACCGAAGTGAGTAATGTCAAATCTGCCGTAAACCCACAGGAAATCCTGTTTGTGGTCGATTCCATGACCGGTCAGGATGCGGTAAATACTGCCAAAACATTTAATGAGCGACTGGACTTCACCGGTGTTGTACTGACCAAACTGGATGGCGATACACGCGGCGGTGCGGCACTTTCCATCAAATACACGGTTAACAAGCCGATAAAATTCATTTCTTCCGGTGAAAAACTGGATACCCTGGATGTTTTTTATCCCGAGCGGATGGCGCAGCGGATCCTTGGCATGGGTGATATCACCACCCTGGTAGAGCGTGCCCAGGCCCAGTTTGATGAAGCCGAAGCCAAAAAGCTGGAGAAGAAAATCCGGAAGAATCAGTTTGATTTTGAGGACTTTAAGCAGCAGTTGGAACAGATCAAAAAGATGGGAAATATCAAGGATCTGCTTGGGATGATACCCGGCGTTGGCAAAGCCATCAAGGATATTGATATCAGCGATGATGCATTTAAAGGCATTGAAGCCATGATCAATTCCATGACACCCTATGAGCGCGCAAATCCGGATGTGATCGATGGCAGTCGCCGTAAACGGATCGCCAATGGAAGCGGAAAAGAGTTAACGGAAGTAAATGCGTTTATGAAACAGTTTGAGCAGATGAAAGATATGATGAAAATGATGAATAAGATGCCAATGGGCAGGATGCCGGGTATGGGAGGCCTCGGTCGACGTTAATCTTTTATAATTCCTTAATAATTATTAAGTTTGTTCATATTGATTGGATTGTTAATTTTGCAGTCCGTTATTTTTTAGAAACCCTATTTGTTCACCGCATTTAAATGTCTATTTACGATGCCAGTTAAAATGAGATTGCAGCGTCACGGCTCCAAGAAAAGACCCTTCTACTTCATAGTAGTAGCGGACGCCCGTGCACCAAGAGATGGAAAATTCATCCAGAAAATCGGTACTTACAACCCCCTGACTGTTCCTGCTACGATTCAGTTGGACCGCCAGCGTGCGCTGGATTGGCTGCACAAAGGTGCAGAACCTACTGATACGGTTCGCCGGATCCTGTCTTTCAAAGGAGTATTGTACCTGAAACACCTGCTGCGTGGAGTTAAACTGGGCTTGTTCGACGATGTTACAGCTATGCAGAAGTTTGAAGTATGGCACAAGGAGCATGAGGCTCAGTTGAAGAAGCGCAGTGATGAAAACCGCAGACAACGCCAGGTTCGTCGTTTCCCTAACCAGGGTGCACGTCGTCCCCAGCCTCGTCAGGAAGGTGGTGCTGAATAATTAAAATAGTCCAGCTCCAACATAATTAATCCCGGTAGCCTCCGCGCTCCCGGGATTTTTTTTCACCATTCACCATTCACCATTCAGTTCTTCATGAAATACAACAGCATCGGTAAAATCGTCGCCGCCCACGGCATTTCGGGTGAATTGATAGTAAAGCATGCGCTCGGTGCCAAAACATCCCTAAAAGGGCTTGAAATCATCTTTATTGAGGAAAGAAGAGGGGAGTTGTTACCGTATTTCATTGTTGGTGCCAAAGCCCGGAACGAACAGGAAATTTATCTGCAACTGGAAGGAATTCTCTCCCGCGAAGCTGCACAAAAACTGGTTAGCCGCGAATGCTGGCTGCCGGAAGAAGATTTTCATCGCTACGCCGCCCCGGAAGCAACCATATCCTTCCTGGGTTATACCATTTGGAATGGTGAGGAAGACCTCGGTGAAATCCTCGAAATCATTGAACAACCCCATCAGGTACTCTGCCGCATCGATTATTTTGGAAAGGAAGCGCTGCTGCCCATCCACAAGGACAGTCTGCTCGAAGTAAACCCCGCCAAAAAAATGATTCGCGTCCAATTGCCCGACGGCCTCCTCGATATCTACCGTTAACCCCTCCATCCACCGGTCGGGTGCCACCGGTCGGGTGCCACCGGTCGGGTGCGACCCGACCGGTGAGATTAAATTCAGGCGAGGGTAACCGGAAGGCGGCCCAGCAGGTTTTCTATCTGCACCCAGTGGCGCTGATTGTGCGCGCTTATAAAAAGGAACACATCTCCCAATTTTAAACGGATAAAGGAAGCAATGCTGATCGGTACCCGAATAGAACCGAGGTCTTTCTGACGCGCTTTTTCAAGCAGCAGAATCAATCTGCGCTGCCATTGAAGAAATTCTTTTAGGACCTTATCCCTATCCAGCTCCGGTGAGGGTGAATGCCCTTTCATTGCTTTCATTTTGTTTTTCACCTGCCCCTCTTTGGGTAGCATACTTTTAGTGAAATAGCCACCCAGCCAGCCCGGTTGGAAATGGGCCGCTGCAGGTAAGTTCGATTTGTCCATCGCTAAATCCAATACCGGAATATAATACCGGTAATAGGTATTCAGATGTTCCAATACCTGCAATGTATTCCACCTGTTTGGACCATCACTGGTTTCCAATAACTCGGTTGGCGTATGAGATGCAATGGATTCTACCTGATTCAACAAAAAGAGGGCTTCCTCTTTTAGAGATTGCAACAATTCTGCCGCGATAACTGCCTTCATATTCGAATGTTTTGACAAAACTACCAGACACCCCAAAATCTATTCTTGGTCTGGACCAAGATTTTAGAGCGGGCTCCCAATTATCAGGAATCCAATCGCACAGTACCCAGAAGTTTACTGAATGTTGTGGCATCAATTCCCAGATAAGAAGCCAAATATTTGTGCGGAACCAGATTCAGAATATGCGGACTTCTTTTCAGCAGGGTTCTGAATTTCTCTTCCGCTGTATATACCATTAATTCAATCTGTCGCTCGAGAATTCCCTTGGTTGTAAATGCCAGCGCCTGATACATCAGTTCGGCAATGGAAGGATGTTTTTTTCTGCATTGTTCAACCTGCTGAAAGGAGGCTCGTAAAAATACACTGCTGCTTAATGTTTCAAGGAAATAGCGTGATGGCTGTTGCAAAAGAAAGGAATCAATAATACCGGAAAAAGATCCCTGATAAGTAAATACAATAGTTGCTTCTTTTTGCTCATGAATATGAAAACCCCGCTGAATGCCTTCCACTACCCAATATAGGTATCGCTCCACTTCACCGGCAGCAGTTACTACTTCTTTTCGCTTATAGGAAACCGGAACCCAGATCTGCTGAAAATCCTCCCATGCTTTTTCCTCCATCGGATGAATAGCCGAAAGCTGCTCATACATCTCATTTAAAACTACTATCTGTGATTTCATTCGTAGTGTTACAGGAATATTTATAATTTCTTAAAATTAAATCAATAAATTAGAACGCGTATCGGTCTAGGTTTGTACCATATTAAGATGCCACTGCAATGCTGACTTGTCTAAAAGAGGGGAATCATCAGGCATTTACGGATGTCTATGATAAATGGAAGCGGAAAGTATACTATTACTGCCTGAAACGCACGCAGGATACGGAAGCCGCCAAAGATCTTACTCAACAGAGTTTTATAAAACTCTGGAAGTATCGTCGTCAATTAGATGAATCCATTAGCCTGGAAAGACAACTTTTCCAAAAAGTACGTCAGGTTTACCTCGACTGGTTAAAAAAAGAAGCGCAACGCCGAAAATATTTTGCCGATTCCCCGGATACCAAAGAAAATTCATCGGTATATCAGATGAACGCGGAATTAAGATCCACTCTGTCTGCTGCCCTGAATCAATTGCCGGAAAAAAGAAAAAAAATATTTGAGCTAAAACACATACATGGATACACCTACAAAGAGATTGCAGAGGCACTAGGCATCTCTATCAAAACGGTGGATAATCAATTACTCAAAGCAATCCATGAATTAAGAAAATCACTCAGCAGCTCCCAATTTGTACTTATTTATATTTTATTTTTTTTCGAATAGGGACTTTGTTTCTCATCTGCGTACATACTTGTACTGATTAGATAGAATTGGATAAAAAAGCACTCATAAGAAAATTTCTGAACAACCAGGCAACTCCTGAAGAAGCTGTTATGGTAACAGCTTTATTGAAGGAAAATCCGGAATTGCTGGAGGAATTACTTCCGGAGGAAGAATGGAACGCAACCGATGATGAAGTTATCCCTTTCAAAGTGGAAGAGCAGATGGACAGCAGGGTTCATAGGGCAACAACGCCATTCCGTTTACCGGCATACATTCGACCAATTTCTATCGCCGCATCGCTGCTGGCTGTAATCGCAACGCTGTTTTTATTGGAATCCAAGTCGCCCGCTCCGCAGCAACTGGTTGCAGAAATAAAACCTGCTGTTCTTCCGGTTAAACGCTTCGATACCATTTTAAACACTGGCCGGAAACAACTGTTTATAACGCTGGAGGATGGTTCTACTGTTAAGCTTTTTGGGAGCTCTGGTCTGATCATTCCCGCTTCAATGAAAAAAAGCCGTGAATTACAATTATTTGGTAAGGCAGAATTTGAAGTGGCTAAAAATCCGTCACTGCCTTTTGTGGTGAAATCCGGCGCTGTAAGTACTACTGCTCTTGGTACCGTGTTTATGGTGGATGCATCAAAAAAAGAATCCGCCATTCATATTGCACTTTACGAAGGAAAAGTGGTGGTGAAAGCACTTGATCCGGCACTCACTATTGAGGATACTTATTTGTCACCCGGACAACAATGCGATATCAATATTCTTACAGATATCGTTGCCGTATCGGCCATTCCTAAACTTACTCAAACAATAAAACCGGCATCGGTTCTTCCAATTACAGATGCTCCCTCTGGCGAATCGTCTCTTTCGTTCGTGAAAGTGCCACTTGCCCTTGTTTTTGATCGACTTGAAAAACGTTTTTCCACCAACATACAGATAGACAGTTCATTGATCGATTCTAAACTGTTTACAGGTAGTTTCGAAGAAACTGATTCCCTCGAACTGATCCTGAATATTATCGGTACCATGAATAAACTGGAACTGGTAAAAAAAGACGGATCCTATATAATGGGAAATGAAGCCCGGCCTAATCAGGCACAGGAGTCATTTGATTTAATTGCTGAACTGGTCAGCATGGATGAAAGATTCATGGATCTTGCACCAACACTTCCAATTGATAAACCAGTCAAAAAATCTGCCGGTACAATTGAAAAAACAACAGGGGGCGATTTGTACCAAAAAATGGCATTACCAATCTTATTCGATCATCTTCAGAACAAACACAGTATCCGAATTCAATACAACAGGGAACAAGTAGCCGGCATCATATTCACCGGTGTGATCCCTGATGATAATTCCTATATCAATATGCTCCAGGTTATCTGCCGGATGAATAACCTGAAGCTGCATAAACTGAAACGTGGCATTTATTCAGTAGAGCCGCAACAATAAAGGCTCAGAAAAAGAAAAAACATACATACCAAAGCATACGACTATGAACGTAGAACTACCTCGTCTCCGGGTGTTGGGGATACTCTTTTTGCTCTTCCTGTTTTATCAGCAACCGATTTATGCCCAAAACAGGATACTTACAGGAACGGTGCTGGATGATAATGGAGCCGTTCTCTCCAATGTAACGGTAACTGCTATCAACACAGCAGATACCAGTCTGCAATTCTCTACAGTAACAGATGCAAATGGCATCTTTTCACTGCCACAACTGAAGGCAGGCACTTCTTATCATTTCCGTTTCAGTTATGTTGGGTTCACGCAGTATAATGTGAACAATTTTCTGATTAAGGAAGGGGAAAATAATTCCATAATGGTTCGACTCCAGCCCGTTCCAAAAGGACTGGATGAAGTAGTGCTGGTGGGATACGGAACACAAAAGAAAATCAACCTGAGTGGTGCGGTTCAACAGGTGGCAGGTGATGACCTGCGCGACCGGCCGGTTACCAATATGACATCCATGCTTCAGGGAGTTGTTCCCAACCTGAATATCCGGGTGGGAAGCGGTACACCGGGACAGATGGGTACAATCAATATCAGGGGTGCTTCCTCTATCAGTGGCAGCAATCCTGTTGCTCAGGAGCCGCTTGTGATCATTGACGGTGTGCCCGGTACACTGGATCGGTTGAATCCGGAAGAAGTGGAAAGTATCAGTGTATTGAAAGATGCATCCGTTGCTGCCATCTATGGAGCACGCGGTGCTTTTGGAGTTATTCTGGTTACCACCAAAACCGGAAAGGCAGGCAAAACACAGCTTCGGTACAATAATAATTTCAATACATCAACCCCAACCGTAAGTACCGATTTTCTTACCAATGGCTACGACTGGATGCGAATTAATGATGCGGCGCTCGCACATGTTGGTGGTTACTCCGGTTATACGGAACGCGATTATCAGGAACTCTATGCACGTCGGAACGATCGTACGGAAGATCCCTCCCGACCCTGGGTTACGATCCAGAACAGGAATGGTAAGGATCAGTATGTGTATTATGGTAACTACGACTGGTGGGATATCATGTTCACCAAATGGCAGGCCGGACAAAATCATAACCTTTCGCTCAGTGGGGGAAGTGAAACAATTTCCTATATGATCAATGGTAATCTGAAAACAAAAGACGGCATCATGCGCATGAATACGGATAAATACAATTCCAAAACCTTGCGTACAAAAATCAGTGCTAAAATCAATCCCTGGTTACGAATTTCCAACAATACCAATTTCTATACCAACCGGTACGATTATCAGGGCAGGGAAGGAGGCGGATCCGCTAATTTTACCCATGTAAACGTACATGCTTCACCCGCTTATGCACCGTACAATCCGGATGGTACGGCTTCCTATAGAACTGGTCTAAATAACTACGATATCGGTGACGGAATTTTTGCGATGCTGATCAATGGAAATACCCGCGGTGAAGACAGGAAATATGAAATTACCACCATCAACGAAGTGGCCATTCAGCCATTGAAAGGATGGAATATTATTGGTAATTATAGTTATAACCTATATACGGATCCTGGTTTTTATCGCCAAACCGCCGCTACCTATTCACTGTATCCCGGTGTAGAAGAAGTTGCTCCAAAATACAGTGTAGATATGCTGAAAGAAATGCAGCAGATGAATCACCGGCATGTGGTTAATATTTATTCCGATTACACCAAAACATTTAATAAAGTTCATCACCTTAAACTGCTTGGCGGATACAATCAGGAATTACATATCGATAAACGGATCCGTGGAGAAAGAAATAACCTGAGCTCGGATGAACTGAACGACCTTAACCTGGGCACCGGCGATCAACGGGTATTTGGTGGTTCTTCCGAAATGGCACTTGTCGGAATTTTTTATCGGGTAAACTACGACTATAAAAGCAAGTATTTTTTTGAAACAAATGGTCGCTATGATGGGTCTTCCCGCTTTCCTAAAAGCGATCGATGGGGCTTTTTCCCCTCCATGTCTGTTGCATGGCGCGTAAGTGAGGAGAATTTCTTTGAACCGCTTCGTGATATCGTAAGTGATTTCAAACTGCGTGGATCCATCGGTTCACTGGGCAACCAGCAAATAAGCAGCAGATACCCTTACATATCTTCCATGAACCCCGGTTTGGCCAATTATATTTTTGACGGACAAAGGGCTAATTATTATAGTCCGGCTAACCCTGTTTCTGCTTCCCTTACCTGGGAAACTGCCACTACTTATAATGGTGGTGTTGATCTGTCTTTATTTAAGAACAAGTTGAATATCAGTTTCGATAAATATGTACGGATTACCGACAATATTCTTGCAGCAGGCGTAAAAATTCCAAACGTATATGGTGCAACACAGCCGCTTGAAAATGTTGCTACACTTGAAACACGTGGATTTGAACTTGCAATTAATTATCGCAACAGGCTGATGCTTGGTTCCAAACCATTATCCTACAGTATCAATGTGGCCCTGGGAGATAATAATTCCTATGTAAAAAAAATCAACAATCCCACAGCGCTAACATATAGCTTATATGAAGGGAAAGAACTCGGTGAAATCTGGGGATACATTACAGATGGCTTTTTTCAGACAGATGCGGAAGCAAAAGCCTATCCGGTTGATCAGCGCTTCCTGAACCGCGTACGGCTGGATAACAATATTCCTATTCGCGCAGGTGATCTTCGCTGGGTTGATCTGGATGGCAACAATGTAATCAGTGCCGGAGCCAATACCATTTATGATCCGGGCGATCAGCGTGTTATTGGAAACAGCACACCGCGTTATACCTATGCTCTTGGTGGTAATGCAAGCTGGAATAATATTGATGTTAGTTTCCTCTTCCAGGGACTTGGAAAAATGAACTGGTATCCCGGTAATAATGCAGATCGTTTCTGGGGGCCTTATTCCCGTCCGTATTTTTCCTTTATCCCCGCTGATTTTGAGAAAGATATTTACAGTGAGGATAATAAAAATGCCTATTTCCCCAACCTGCTCGCTTATGTAGCATTAAACTCGAACAATGAATTGAGAGCAACCAACAACCGGTATCTGCAGGACCTTGCTTATCTGAGATTGAAAAATGTAATCGTTGGTTACACGTTGCCGGTTACCCTTACCCGTATAGCTTCAATCAAAGGATTGCGTGTATTTGTAAGTGGTGAAAACCTGGTAACATTTACCAAACTCAGATCAAAATACATCGATCCTGAACAGGCGATGGCACAGATAGACGGACGTGTCTATCCGTTCAGTAAAACACTTTCTTTCGGAATTGATATTACTCTTTGACCGTTCTCTGAATGAAAAAAACAGCATTATGAAGAATTGTATTTATATAACATTATTCGCCGGATTCATGGCTATGTCCGGCTGTACCAAAGATTTTCTGGAACGTTATCCAACCGATCAGGTTGCTCCACAAAATTTTTTCAGATCGGAAAATGAATTTATTTCCTATACAAATGGCTTCTATGCCGCATTGCCTGCGGCCGGTGATGTTTATGGAGAAGCTGCTGATAACATAATAAAATCCTCTGTTTCTGCCGAAATAAGCGGAACCCGAATCGTACCAACAACAGATGGACGATGGTCCTGGGCGGAACTTAGAAATATCAATTTTCTGCTGAACAACCCCAGTGCGTTAAATTATAAAGACCCGGCTGTTCGCGATCGTTATTTCGGACTTGCCAAGTTTTTTCGCGCTGTATTCTATTTTGAAAAAGTTCGCTGGTATGGTGATGTTCCCTGGTATGGTCAGATTATCGAAAATACAGATCTGGAAAACCTGATGAAAGCCCGTGATCCCAGAACATTGATCATGGATTCAATTATGGCTGATCTGGATTTCGCCATCCAGCATTTGCCATCCGCCCGAAATGTGGAACGTGTTACAAAATGGACAGCATTAGCATTGAAATCCCGCATCGCGCTATACGAAGGAACCTGGAGAAAATATCATACAGAAAGCAATTTGCCGGATGCTGATCGTTTTTTACAACTCTGTGCCGACGCTTCCCTTGAATTTATGAATGAAAGCGGTTATGCGATTTATAATAAAACCTCCGGTCCATCTGGTAAACCCTACCAGGATTTGTTTGCCTCGCTGAATGCAGATGATGTAATGGAAGAAGTGATTCTTGCCAGAAGGTATTCCAATGAACTGGCTATGCGCCACAACCTGCAATTTTATATAACAGCACGTACCCAGGGAAAACCCGGATTGGAAAAAAGCCTCGTGAATAGTTATCTGATGGCAGACGGTAGCCGCTTTACGGATATCCAGGGCTATGAAACCATGGAGTTTTATGAAGAAGTTCAAAACAGAGACCCCCGTCTTGCACAAACCATTCGCACACCGGGTTACACTCGTATTGGACAAACCACTTCGCTGCCGCCCGATTTTGAAGCAACCATGACAGGTTACCAGCCCATCAAATGGATGAACATTGTTGCCATGGATGGTAATAATCAATCCTATCACGATATGGTACTGTTCCGTGCAGGTGAAGTTCTGTTGAATTATGCTGAAGCAAAAGCAGAATTGGGATTACTTACTCAGGAAGATCTTGATCGATCGATAAAACTATTGCGCAACCGAGTGGGTATGCCCAATTTAGACATGATGGCTGCCAATGCCAACCCGGACCCTTATCTCGCTGATGCCTATCGTAATGTAAGCGGACCAAATAAAGGCGTACTTCTTGAAATCAGAAGAGAAAGAAGAATTGAACTGGTGATGGAAAACAACCAGCGCTGGGAAGATTTGCTAAGATGGAAAGAGGGACATCTGCTGATGCGTCCATTCCTTGGTATGTATTTTCCCGGTCCGGGTTTATATGACCTGAACAGAGATGGCAGAAATGATGTGGAGATTTATGATGGAGCAAGACCTCCGGCCACCGGCCCATATCAGATTGCCAGCAGTGAGCTCACCAATTCTGAAGGCGGGAATATTTATACCAACCGGAATATTATCAAAACATTTAGGGAGGATCGTGATTATCTCTGGCCGCTTCCAATTGAAGACCTTGAACTAAACGAAAACCTCGAACAAAATCCTAACTGGTAATCTAATTTGATATGAAAGCGATTAAACTATACGGATATGGTTTTTTGCTGGCACTTGTGCTCGGAAGCACGGCCTGCAATAAGGACCCCTATTTACCCAATAAACCGCCTACCTATGTGGAGCTGGTAAATAATGTGGATGATTATGGTGGTAATAATGAAGATCAGGCGCTGCTGGATAAAATAAAAATCATGAGTTATAATATTCATGCGGCTGTTCCTCCTTCCACTCCCGGTGCTGTGAATATGGATGCCATTGCAGCTGTGATTAAGGCAGAACAACCAGACATTGTACTGCTGCAGGAAGTAGATAAAAATACCGGGCGAAATGGGTATAGCAAGGATCAGTCAGCTGAACTGGGTGCCATGACACAGATGAATGTGGCGTTTTTTTCTGCTACGAACGTAGGACAGGGATTTTATGGTGTGGCAATTCTTAGTAAATTTCCGCTTAGTAATATCCGGAAGCAATTATTGCCTAAAGGAACCGCTGGTGAAGAACAACGGGTGGTTGGATTTGCTCAGGTTGATTTGCCAGGCAGAGATTCGCTGGTTGCCATGGTTACGCATTTGCAACATAACAGTGCAGACTCAAGACTGCTTCAGGTGAAGGAACTGGCGAATATTGCATCGGCTATCAAACACCCCCTTCTTTTGGGTGGAGATTTGAATGAACAGCCCTCCGCAGCTCCATTTTTTTCCGTTTTTGATAACAGTTTTATCCGCACCTGTAGTACAGGCAATTGTCCGAATACATTTCCTGCCAATAATGCAACCTCCATTATTGACTACCTGGCTTACCGGCCTTCCAGCGCATTTTCTGTTCAGTCGCACAAAGTTGTGATGGAAACCTTTGCCTCGGATCATTTGCCTTTGGTAAGTGAACTAACCATTAATCGTTAATCAGCAAATTCATGAAACAGATAACCGGATATATATGCATGGCTGTTATGTTACTACTGGCAGCCTGTAATAAAAAGGACGATAACAGAATAGCAAAACCTGTTATCACTATTGAAGATAAATTTACGGAGTTAGACGGACTGAATGCAGGTGAGGAACTGGCTATACCTGTAACAGTTCGTGCTGAAGGAGGAATCAAACGACTGGCGTATTATATTATAACGAATACATCCAATGGAACCAGCTCAGGTAACACCGTCAATAATGATCCGGCAGACCTGCCGATAGAGCTGACAGATACCATTCGGTTCAAAGTGACAGAAAATTTCAGAGAACTGGTGGTGATCGTCTTCGACCGGTTTCATAACAACAGCGAAATTCACATTGCTACTGATAATATCCGTTCCATTCAATCCATTCAGTTCAAAGATGGAATTTCTGAAAGAGAATCTGTTTTTGAAGGGAAAAATCTGCTGATTGAAGGCATAGTTGAATCAGAATTTGAACTTCAATCCATTCATTACCAGACCATCATTGACAACACCGTTTCAGCTGAAACAGCGGTTCCGATTACCGATCCAAACAATGCGCCCTTTGCCATTGGCATTGAAGTGGTAAAAGGATTGTCCGGGATTATCCTGACAACAGTTAATGAATATGAAGCGCTTGTTCGGGATACGTTTAAAATTGGAAATGTTCAGGACGATGCGGTGGTGATCAGTTTATCATCCGGATCTGATAAAATTGAGAAGCTTTATTCCACGGTTCAAAATACGATTAATGGAACAGTGTTTTCAGGAACAGCTATTACACAGTTCGCTTACGCCATAAAGAAAAATGGTATGTATGGACCTGCTGTAGATTTGCCAATTGGAACTCCGGCTGATGAATTTTCTTTCAGTTTGGATTTTCTTGGAGAAAAAGAAATGGAGGCAATACGGATTTCCGGTACCAATGAGGGTGGTAAACAGGTTGAAATGGAGTATCTGATAGGTGCCATTTATAGTCCGTTGAAAGTATTTAGGAATATTGTTCTGACAACGGAAATTGGTCCGGGTAAGAAAAATTTCTTTTCTGCCTATCAGGAACCGCATGTGTTTGAAGCTGCTGAAGCAGTTCCTTTTGATGAGGTGATTGACCTGGGATTTTTCAAATACACGGCCACCAGTAATAATATTATGCCGCCGGCTGTATTTGCTGCCGGTGCTGCTTACGCAAATGCATTGGCACCTTATATGCAGGGTTGGGATAAAGCACCATACACACTGGTAACCGCCAATCGCGCCAGCGTCAATACTGTTTCATTTGATACACTGGATTGGGATACGCAATTGATGAATCATGTTGCCAATATTGTGGCTGCTCCAAGATCGGCAGGTGGTGAGCAGTATAATATTTATGAAACCAATCGTCGTACCAATAATGTATTCAATGTTGGCCAGGGATTTTATATCGGATGGGGAAGATGGGATCCTATATATAATTTTTCATTCGGAATCGTATTGGTAAAAGACTATGTTGTAAATGGCGATTATGCAACAATCACATTGGATATAAAAGTTCCGGAAGAAAACCAGCGATTAAAATACAATCCCTTATCATTGTTTAATTATCCATAAGCAACATGAAAAAATATAATTGGATTTTTCTGGCTGGACTGGTTTTCTTTTTTGCCTGTGCTACAACCGGAAAAAAGAAAACGGATGCTGCAAAAGAACTGGTAGTTCTGAGTTATAATATTCATCACGCAAATCCTCCAACAAGAGAAGCGGGTTTCATTGACCTGGATACCATTGCTGCAACAATCCGGTCTTCCGGTGCCGATCTGGTTGCGGTTCAGGAACTGGACAGCGTAACCACCCGAAATAATAAGGTGGATCAATTGAAAGCGCTCGCTGATAAGCTGGGTATGTATTACCGGTTCGAACGCACCATTCCTTATGGCGGTGGTGCTTATGGAATTGGCATTCTTTCCAAATTTCCGCTACTTGAAACGATCCGGTACGATTTGCCTAACATTGAAGGAATACCTACTGAGCCCAGAATAGTATTGGTAGCTAAAGTGGAAGTTGGTGGAGAACCTTTATATTTCGGATGCACCCATTTCGACTTTAAAAACAAAGAGGTGAAACTGGCCCAGGCCCGTGCTTTTCTTCAGCACCTGGATCCGGTTAGCAGTAAGCGGCTGATAGTTGCCGGTGATTTCAATGCCGTTCCGCAGGAAGAAAGTATTCAATTGATTGAAGCGCGTTATCGCTCCGCAGGACCTCCGGATGCATTCACTATCCCTGTCCTGAAACCCAATAAAAAAATCGATTATATTTTTTATAACAACAGCCGGTTGAAGCTCTTGCAGGACAGTGTACTGACCTCCCATTCCTATGGGTCTGATCATCTTCCGATAAAAGCGGTCTTTCAACTCCTTCCCTGATTCACCGGTCGGGTGGCACCGGTCGGGTGCCACCCGACCGGTTAGGGATTTTGTACCTTTAGGGGATGAATCAACCGCCCCGCTGGATTGCGCATTTTGACCTGGATGCATTTTTTGTGTCGGTGGAATGTTTGCTAAACCCTGCACTCAGGGGTTTGCCATTGGTGGTTGGAGGAAAAGGTGACAGATCAGTGGTGGCAGCATGCAGCTATGAAGCCAGAAAATTTGGCATTCAATCTGCCATGCCGATGCGAAAAGCAGAACAACTTTGCCCAAACCTTACCATTGTAAATGGAACCAGAGGCGAATACAGCCGCTATTCCAGAATTGTAACGGATCTTATCGCCGACTCAGCACCCCTTTTTGAAAAAGCCTCCATCGATGAATTCTACATCGATCTCACCGGAATGGATCGCTTTTTCAATCCTCTTCAATGGACAAAAGACCTTCGGCAAAAAATAATGAATACCACCCAATTGCCCATTTCCTTCGGATTAGCCCCCAATAAAATGCTGGCTAAAATGGCTACCAGCGAAGCCAAGCCAAACGGGTGGAAATTGATTGAACCCAATCAGGCCCAGGCTTTTCTTGATCCGATGCGGGTAGATAAAATTCCCGGAGTAGGTGACCAGACTTTTCGGAATCTGCTTCAATTGGGCATCGAAACAATTTTTGAACTCCGACAGGCAAAACAGGAATTGCTTCAAAAACAATTAGGCAAACACGGGTTGGATCTCTGGCAAAAAGCACAGGGTATTCATACCAGTGAAGTTGCTCCCTGGCAGGAAGCCAAATCCATCTCTACCGAAAATACCTACGAACAGGACATCATTGATCCCGAATTTCTGCTACAGGAACTGGTGCGCATGACCGAAAAACTGGGCTATGAACTTCGTCAGGATAATAAAATGGCGGGATGTGTTGCCGTTAAAATCCGCTACCCGGATTTTGAAACGAGCTCCCGGCAGGCATCCATACCCTATACCTTTTATGACGACGAACTAATCCTTCATGCAAAACAATTATTTGCTGAACTCTATCGAAAAGGCCAGCCTGTTCGGTTACTGGGTGTTCGGGTAAGTGAATTAACCGATGAAGCAAGGCAAACCAATCTCTTTCAGGATATGAACAGAAAGGCCGACCTCTACAAAGCAATCGATTCAGTCAAAACAAAATTTGGGAAAACGGCTATTTTTAAGGCAGGGGGCACAAAAAAATCCTAGAAACCCCTATCAGATTACTAGGATTTTAGTATTTTAGCACCCCATTGAACAACTAAATTCAAAAATATGAGTCTACGTTTAGGTGATGCGGCACCCAATTTCAAAGCCGTAACTACAGAAGGTGAAATCGATTTTTATGAATACCTGGGTAATAGCTGGGGTGTATTGTTTTCACACCCGGCAGATTACACACCCGTATGTACAACCGAACTGGGCAAAACTGCCTTATTGAAGCAGGAGTTTGAAAAGCGTGGTGTAAAAGTGCTGGCTGTGAGTGTGGATCCGCTGGATAAACACCTGGGATGGAGAAATGATATCAACGAAACCCAGCATTGTACAGTGGATTTTCCAATCATTGCAGATGAAAGCAAAGAGGTTGCTAATTTGTATGGCATGATTCATCCCAACGCATCTGAAACTTTTACTGTTCGTTCTCTATTCATTATCGGACCGGATAAAAAAGTAAAACTGATGATTACCTACCCGGCATCTACCGGTCGGAATTTCTATGAAGTTTTACGCGTAATTGATTCTTTGCAATTAACCGCCAACTACAGTGTGGCTACGCCGGCTGATTGGAAAACAGGAGAAGATGTAATTGTTGTTCCCGCAGTTAGCACGGAAGATGCCATAAAAAAATTCCCTAAAGGTGTTAAAGTGGTAAAACCCTATTTGCGTTATACCCCACAGCCAAATAAAGATTAATCAAATTTTTAAGTTGTGTAGCCCGGTGCAGATGCTGCACCGGGTTTTTTTTTATGAGTAATCCATTCCCCAAAAGGAGTAATTCTGTCGTTAAACAAAATTTGCAGCTTTAACAAATACCAGTTTTCCCCGGTCCATCGATCTGGTATCATTTTGGGCTTAGACCCTGTAAATGTTAAGCTATGCAAATGAAATTGAAATGGATGAGCCTGCTGGCATTACTCAGTGTTATGCTGGTTTTCAGCAGCTGTAAAAAGGAGGATGATGGTCCGGCTCTGCAAAATGAAACTTTTCCACTGGTCAACCTGTCTTCCGGATCTTCACAGTCTGCCGGCACCTTCCGGATACTTGAACAATCAAACGGAAACGCAGCCGTTGAAATAAATCTGGCTCAGGCATTCCGGATCAATGGTGCAAGATTCAGTGCTGTCATTGTTACTTATGATGAATCAACAGACAGTGAACTGGTTTATGCAAACCTGGGTGAAATCAATGGTAACTCAGCCAGGGTATTGATTAATCCGGTCCTTCAGTTGAGTACCAATCAGGCTATTTCTTATGCTGATTTAACCGCAAGAACAGGGTATACGTTGAAACTGCTCAATGGGGCCAATGTGCAGGCATCCGGACAAATTCAGTAAACCTTAAAAAAGGATAGTATATTCATGTACTATCTTTTTTTTATGCGACAAATTTTCCTGTTACTAACTACCTTATTCCTTTCATTGGCAGCTGAAGCACAGCGGACAATTTTGCATTGCGGAAAGTTGGTGGATGTTAAATCCGGTAAAATGCTGAGTACGATGTCGATCATCGTGGAGAAGAATAAAATTACAGATGTTCGTAACGGTTACATACAACCGAATAGTTCTGATCAGGTAATTGATTTGAAAAGCAAAACCGTATTACCCGGATTGATTGATATGCATGTTCACCTGGAATCAGAAACAAAAAGAGGAGGAGCTGCAGAACGGTTTGTTCTAAATCCGCCTGATATTGCCTTTCAGTCTATAGGATATGCAAAAACCACGCTGCATGCAGGCTTTACAACAGTTAGAGATCTGGGCGGTACTGGTGTGAACATTGCCTTGCGTAATGCCATCGCTAAAGGACAGGTGGAAGGTCCCAGAATATTTACGGCAGGTAAATCAATAGCAACTACTGGCGGACATGCAGACCTGACCAATGGCTATAGGAAAGACCTGATGGGAGACCCCGGACCAAAGGAAGGCGTTATCAATGGAATAACGGATGCCTACCAGGCCGTTCGGCAACGATACAAGGATGGTTCGGATCTGATAAAAATTACCGCAACCGGAGGTGTTCTGAGTCAGGCTAAAGATGGCGCCAATGCACAGTTTACAATCGATGAAATTAAAGCCATAGTTGCTGCTGCTAAAGATTATGGTTTCCGGGTTGCTGCACATGCACACGGTGCAGAGGGAGCTAAAAGAGCAATTATCGGTGGAGTAAATTCCATTGAACACGGTACTTTTCTCGACGATGAAGCAATCCAACTGATGAAAGCAAACGGAACCTGGTATGTGCCCACCATTACAGCAGGAAAATCGGTGGCCGACAGTGCAAAAATACCGGGCTATTATACTGATATTGTAACTCCCAAAGCATTGGCAACCGGACCTCAGTTACAGGCTACCTTTGCAAAAGCGTACAAAGCCGGAGTAAAAATTGCATTTGGAACAGATGCCGGCGTATTTGCGCATGGCAAAAACTGGATGGAATTTGTTTACATGACCGAAGCTGGCATGCCGGCGATAGAAGCCATCCGCGCCGCAACCATCCACGCAGCAGACTTGTTAGGAGCTGCTGAACAATTTGGTGTAATTGAATCAGGGAAACTGGCTGATATTATCGCGGTGGATGGTGACCCGCTTAAAGATATCAGTGCAATGGGTACTGTTAATTTTGTAATGAAAGACGGAAAAATAGTTCGGAGAAATTAAGTTATGACGGTTCTATTTATTTTTTCCTGGCTGATGATTATAACGGTGGTTCTTCCGTTCGTTAAACACGATTATTGGATCTTTCGAATCTGCGAATACCCACGCTATCAAAAATTGGTTATAATTATTGGTTTGGCACTTATCTGGCTGGCCCTGGGCGATTATGGCCAACTTGGGCAACATATCACGCTGGTGTTTATATTAGTTTCAATCGGGTACCTGATTTTTTTAATCTGGCCTTACCTTCCATTTGCCAGGAAAGAAGTTTTAAAAGTTCGTTCTGCTGATGCTGCAAATCAAATCCGCGTTTATACCTGCAACGTGTTTCAGGATAACAGAGCTTATCACCGGGTAATTCATCAGATTCAGCAATCCAATCCTGATCTGTTTTTTCTGCTTGAAACTGACAAGGGTTGGGAAACAGCTATGGATGCGGCTTTTGCTAATGATTATCCATATACGCTGAATGAACCGCTACCGAATACCTATGGATTACTTCTATACAGCCGCCTGCCCTTCCGGGAAGCGGCTATTCAATACCTGGTAGAATCCGATGTGCCTTCAGTTGAGTTGATGGTGGAACTACCATCCGGACAGCCTGTTAAAATATGGGGACTTCATCCCAAACCACCGGTACCGGGTGAAGATGATCGATCTACTGCGAAAGATAAAGAACTTATGAAAGTAGCTTTAAAGGCAGAAAAAGAAAAACTTCCCGTGATTGTGATGGGTGATCTCAATGACGTGGCCTGGAGTTATGTGACCAGCTTGTTCCGCAAAACAAGCGGCTTGCTGGATCCAAGAATTGGAAGAGGTTTTTACAGTACATTTTCTGCAAATTATTGGTTCATGCGTTTTCCGCTGGATTATATATTCAGCTCAGCTGACTTTGGATTAATTGCCATGAAAAGGATGCCCCATGTTGGGTCTGATCATTTTCCCATGTTTATTCAATTGCAATACCAGCCGGCTTTGGAAAAACTGCAGGAAGCTCCCGAAGCAACCGCAGAAGAAAAGCAGGAAGCCACCGAAAAGGCGAATAGCGCAATCGATTGATCTGCAAATTTTAGCATCAATTTTATTTTTACGGGTTATAGTTCCTCCCGCATTGCTTAATTTGGGAGCATGAAATATACTGCAATTCTCCTGCTGGCTATCTGTATGAGTAGCACGATGCTGGCACAAAAATCAAAATCGCTTTTCAATGGCAAGAACCTGAAAGGCTGGACCATCCATGGTACTGAAAAATGGTATGTTGAAAATGGTGAACTGATTTGCGAAAGTGGTCCGGATAAACAATACGGCTACCTTTCCACCAAAAAAGCCTATAAAAATTTCGAACTTAATCTGCAATTTAAACTGGAAGCCAATGGCAACAGCGGGGTGTTTATCCGTTCCGGAATTGAAGGCACCAAAATCAGCGGCTGGCAGGTGGAAGTGGCTCCTCAGGACAAACATACCGGAGGAATTTATGAGTCCTATGGAAGGGGATGGCTGATTAAACCAAAACCGGAAGATGAATCAAAATTAAATGCAAACGGATGGAATGCTATGCGCATCCTGGTTCAGGGAGATAAAGTCACCACTTTTTTAAACGGCCACCAGATGGTTGATATAACCGATGCAAAGATTGGTGCAGGAGAGGGTTTTATTGCGCTGCAGATTCATGATGGCGGCGGTATTAAAGTACGTTGGAAAAATATTCGAATCACAGAATTATAATCAAAGTATGAGCAAGAAAGAACAAGCATCGCGCAGAGGTTTCCTGCGTAATATGGCGGCTGCAACCGCGGCACTGGCAGTTGGGAATGTGGCAATGGCAGCAGAAGAAAAAAATGTGTGGGTACAATCGATCCGTTCCAAAAATGGTTTCGATGCCAACGATCAGATTAATATTGCATTGATTGGGGCAGGTGGTATGGGGGTTCAGGATACAATCACTGCATTGCAGGTGCCCGGAATTAAACTGGTGGCAGTTTGCGATCTGTATGATGGCCGTTTAAAGGAAGCGAAAGAACGCTGGGGTTCGGCAATTGCCACCACCCGCAGTTATAAAGAAATCCTTGCAAGGAAAGATATTGATGCAGTTATTATTGCAACACCTGATCACTGGCACCAGCAGATCTCTATTGATAGTCTGAAAGCCGGCAAACATGTTTATTGTGAGAAACCAATGGTGCATTCTATTGGGGAAGGCCCGGCTGTTATTAAAGCCCAGCAGGAATCCGGAAAAATTTTCCAGGTAGGAAGTCAGGGGGTATCATCCCTCGGTAATGAAAAAGCAAAGGAACTATTGAAAGATGGCGCTATTGGCGAGTTGAATTATGCAGAAGGTTTCTGGGCTCGTCATTCTCCGCTTGGAGCATGGCAATATCCGATTCCGGATGATGCATCCCCGGCAACATTGGATTGGGAAGCGTTTATCAGTAATACAACCAAACGTCCCTTTGATAAAACCCGCTTCTTCCGTTGGAGAAATTATACCGATTATGGCACGGGAATGTCGGGTGATTTATTTGTACATCTTTTCTCAAGTCTGCACTTTATAACAGATTCTTTTGGTCCGAATAAAGTGTATTCATCCGGCGGACTTCGCTACTGGAAAGATGGCAGGGAAGTGCCCGATGTTTTATTGGGAACCTTTGACTACGGTGTACAGAAAGCACATCCTGCTTTTAATCTTTCCCTTCGTTGCAATTTTGTGGATGGCACAAGTGGAACCACCTTCCTTAAACTCGTGGGAAGTGAGGGGTCAATGGATATAACCTGGGATGATGTTACAGTTAAGAGAAATACGGAAGTAACCTCGGATGATCCGTTCTTTCTGGAGCAAATGCGTAAAGCCGGAAAAGAAGTGGGTGGAAGAAAACGCATTCTTCCTCCCCAGGAATTCAAGTTTAGTGCTGAAAAGGGATACAAAGGTGGTCCCTACGATCACTTTGTAAATTTCTTTGAAGCGATTCGCAAAAATGGAAAAGTTGCGGAAGATGCGGTATTTGGTTATCGTGCTGCTGCTCCGGCCTTATTGTGTAACGACAGTTTTCGCCAGGATAAAGCCATTATCTGGAATCCGGAAAAAATGGAACTGGTAAAAAAATAATCAATCCTGCTTCTCCAATTGCTGAAGGCTTGCCCGCAAGTCCTTCGGCAATGGAGCATGCAGTTCTATAAGTTTTCCATTGGTATCGGTAAATGAAAGTGAAGCGGCATGCAAACCAAGTCTGTTTAATAACGGCCGTTCTTCCAACACATCTTTTCCCAGTTTGAATTTCTTCTTGATGCCGGATAGTAAAAAAGGTTTTCCATCTCCATAATAAGGATCACAAACTATGGGATGACCATGGTGTTGCATATGCACCCTGATCTGGTGCGTTCTTCCCGTAAGAATGGTGAACTCCATCCAGGAGTACATCGAAAAGCTTTCCAGCGTTTTGAATAAGGTGATGGATGGTTTTCCTTTTCTGATAACCGTCATTTGTCCGGGTTTGCCAGGATGCGGTCCAATTGGCACATCAATAATTCCTTCTGCTTCGTATACTTTCCCAAGCACCAGTCCATTGTATTTTTTTACGGTTGACCGTTCTTCAAATTGCTTGGACAAAAACTGGTGACTCTGTTCGTTCTTGGCAAAAAGGATTACACCACTGGTTTCTCTGTCGAGCCGGTGAACAGTATAAATGGAACCATATTCTTTGAGGAGGTAATCCTTTAGGGAGGGTGTTGATTGTTCCCTGTCTGGTATTGAAAGCAATCCGGCTTCTTTATTGATTGCCACCCAATCCGAATTTTCCTGAAGTATGGCTGTACGAATAGATTTCATCTTATTTGCCGGATGATTTGGTACGTGTTGCTTTGGAAGTTCCTGTACGGTCAGTTGGTCTTGCAACCCTGTTCGATTTACTATCTGGTTGAAACTTTGCAGGATGATCCGGATTTACCGGTTTTTCTGCCGCCGGTTTTTTAGTGTCTTTATTGAAATGCTTCAGCAGTCTGATTTCTTTTTCCGTGAGTAAGCGCCATTTGCCACGATTTACATTCTTTTTGGTGAGTCCGGCATAAGTTACTCTGTCCAGCCCTTTCACATCGTATTTCAGATGTTCAAATATGCGTCGTACGATTCGGTTACGCCCGCTATGGATTTCAATTCCGATTACCGATTTATCACGCGGATCTGCATACCCGATAGCATCCGGTTGTACAAATCCATCCTCCAGTGTTACACCATGGGCAATCGTTTCAAAATCAGCCTTGGTAACAGGGCGATCGAGTTTCACCTCATAGATTTTTTTTACCTGATTTTTGGGATGTGATAAGGTTTGGGCCAGCTCACCATCATTGGTTAAAAGCAGCACACCACTGGTGTTGCGGTCCAAACGACCAACCGGATAAACCCGTTCAGCCGTTGCGGTTTTGATGAGATCGAGCACGGTTTTTCTTCCCTGGGGATCTTCTGTTGTAGTGATATAATCCTTCGGTTTATTTAATAAGATGTAAATGAGGTTCTTTGTAATTGTGATTCGTTTTCCCTTTACCTTGATTTCATCTTTTTCGCTCACTTTAAATCCTGGTTCGCTGATTGGCTGACCATTTACCGTAACCACACCTGACTTTACCAGTTCGGCAGCATCCCTGCGGGCGCAAACCCCTGCATGAGCAATGAATTTGTTTAAGGGCATGGGACCGGAAGCTACAGCCGAACCGCCTGTTTCAGCACGATTTGCTTGGCTGCCGGCGGCGGGTGCATTCCTTTTTTCAAACTTTATCTTGCGTTTTTCTTCGAAGGATTCATCAATGGCCTGCGACCTTTCTTTTTTTTCCACCCTTCTTTCCTGGCGGTATTGTTCTTTTACGGTACCCGCTTTTTTCTTGTTGGCGAATTTCTCGAAGCCTGTAGCTTTTTTCATGTTGTTGTATTTGCTGTTTTTCAACAGGAATTGCAAAAATACAAAAGACAGCCGGGATGGCTGTCTTTTTGTCGTTTCCAGGGGTTGATTTATCGGGCCGGACCGTCCATAGGTGATTTTCTTGAGCGCTTTTTAAGCTGTTCCAGCTGTTCCGGACTCAGGATTTGGCGCATATTTTCGCGATTTGCCTCATGAAGGGCTTTCAATTTTGTTTTTTTCTCGGCGTCTGATAAAGCGGTATTTGCTTTGATCAGTGCTGCATCTTCGCGTTGTTTTTCCCGCATGGTACGCATGCTTGATTTTTGTTCTTCTGTCAGGTTGGACACCATCGGGCCTTTATGCTGTCTGCCCTGTTTCATCCGATGCTGCCTGTTTTTTTGGAATTGTTCCAGTTTAGCTTTTTGTTCAGGCGTATATACGGCCAGCCGTTTTTGCTGGTATTCCTCGTTAAGTTCCTTCAGTTTGATTTTTTGGGCTTCGGTCAGTTGTAAAACCGAGTCCATCCGATGCATGCCTTGCTGCCCCTGCATTCTGCTGGTTTTACGGGCTTTCCGTTCGTGTAACTGAACTTTTCTATCGGTTGATTTGTGTTGGGTGCTGTCCTGCGCCTGAATGCACAGAACGCCCAATCCCATCATGGTAAGTAGTAAGATTTTTTTCATATTCCTGTTCGTTTCATATCTGACCCAAACAGGACTCCCGGGTTTAATGAACCCGTTTACAATAATATACTTCTAACATCTGTTTAACAGTTCTCTCTTTTCACCTCTCACCTCTCTCTTTTCACCTCTCACCTTTCACCTTTCACTTATTTGCCAATTGCCCACAAGCAGCATCAATATCCTTCCCCCTGCTTCTTCTCAGCCGCACATTCACCCTGTTTTTTTCCAGGTACTGCATGAATTGCATGGTCTTATCCTCATCGGGTTTTTCAAACAGTGCCAGATCAATCGGATTGTATTCGATTATATTAATTAGATCAGCCGGTACTTTGCGATAGAGTTTAACAAGTTCAGCGGCATCTTCGAGGCTGTCATTGAAATCCTTGAAAAGAATATATTCAAAAGTGATTTCATTACCGGTTTTCTGATAGAAATAATTCAGGGCTTCCACCAGTGATTGAATATCATTGGTATCATTGATCGGCATGATTTCGTGACGTTTCGCATCCGTGGCTGCATGCAGGGAGAGGGCCAGTTTGAACCGAACCTGATCATCGCCCAATTGTTTGATCATTTTGGCTACGCCTGCAGTTGAAACGGTGATTCTTCTCGGACTCATGCCCAGTCCGTCTGGAGAAGAAATTTTTTCAATGGCTTTCAATACGTTTTTATAGTTGAGCAGGGGCTCGCCCATGCCCATGAATACGATATTGGTGAGTTTTTTTCCGTAAACAGCTTCGCTTTGTTTATTGATGAGTACCACTTCATCAAAAATTTCATCAAATTCCAGGTTGCGTTTGCGATCCATGTAGCCGGTTGCGCAGAATTTGCAGCTTAGAGAACACCCTATTTGGGAGGAAACGCAGGCTGTTTTGCGGTCATCGGTCGGGATCAGCACGCCTTCCACCAGGTGGCCATCCACTGTGCGGAACCGGCTTTTAACCGTGCCGTCGGAACTGTGCTGGCTCAGATCTTCGGTTAAAGCAGGCAGACTGAAAGATTCCGCCAGTTTGGCGCGCAATTCCTTGCTGAGGTTGGTCATGTCCTCAAAACGCAGGGCCTGTTTGGTCCAGATCCACTCATAGACCTGTTTGGCCCGAAAAGCTTTTTCTCCCTTTTCCTTGAAATACGCATCCAGTTCCTCCCGGGATAATTGCCTGATATTCGGTTTTGCCAGCTTTAACATCCTGCAAAGATAAGGGGGAAGGGAGAAAGGCGAGGGAGAAGGGGAGGAGGTAGGAAGAGGGGTAAGAGAGGAGCGAGGCAGGAGAGGGTATACAACGGGCACTTGGAATTTAAAAATGTTCGGGATACCTTAACCTGAAAATAAGGCAAGGTATAACTATGCATTCTTCCACCAGTTTATTCATCAGTTCTAAATCAGCAATTACCAGAACGCAGGAAATTCAGCAACAGTTGAACGATCGGTTTTCCTATATCGTGTTTTATCCTGAAATGGCGGATACAACTGATTTACAGGCAAAAGAATTCTGTGATCATCTCCGATCGTTGAAAGAATTTGCCGGAAGAAATAAATTTGATGAAACATTGAATCAGCCGATTAAAAATAGTTTTGCAGGTATCCCGGATCTGGAGGAGACTGATTTTGATTTTGGTGTTTTGGGTCTGCCCTCTTTCCTTTTTTACCTTGTTTTGCCTGTAGGGATTTTCACATGGATTTACCGATATTATAAATTGACTGGTATCCGCAATAAGCTGGGAGAAGCCCTTTCAAAAATGAATACAGCGGTTTTTTACTTGAAAGCGACGGAATCCTATCTTTAATTTATGAACACAGTATATGTAATTGACGCCATTCGAACGCCCATCGGAAAATATGGAGGTGCTATAAGTGGCGTACGTCCCGATGATTTGCTTGCATTTATCATAAAGGAATTGCTGGTAAGAAACCCCACTGTTGAACCGGCTGCCATTGAGGAAGTAGTTGCAGGCGCTGCTAACCAAGCGGGGGAAGACAATCGGAACGTGGCAAGAATGGCTGCTCTGTTGGCCGGATTGCCGGTTTCTGTGGCAGGTTCTACCGTGAATCGTTTGTGTGCCTCCGGCTTGCAGGCTATTATGGATGCTGCGCGGGCCCTTCAAAATGGCGATGGCGAATTCATTATTGCAGGTGGTGTTGAAAGTATGACCCGTGCCCCTTTTGTGATGGCCAAACAGGGTGCCGCCTGGTCGAGGCAGGCTGAAGTCTATGATACCACGATCGGTTGGCGATTTACCAATCCGACTTTAGCTGAACTGTATCACCCGTTTTCTATGGGAGAAACAGCCGAAAATGTGGCACGTCAATGGAATATATCGAGGCAGGAGCAGGATCAGTTTGCATTTGACAGCCAGACGAAATACCAGAACGCTTTTGAAGCCGGCAAATTTCAGGATGAAATTATTCCGGTTCCGATTCCGGGAAAAAAAGATAGCATTTTTGAAAGGGATGAACATCCGCGCCTGAGTCCGCTTGAAAAACTGGCATCCTTGTCACCTGCATTTATCAAAGACGGAACTGTAACTGCAGCAAATTCCAGTGGCATCAATGATGGTGCGGCTGCGATGTTGTTGGCTACTGAAGCTGCTGTTTTAAAATTTGGTTTAAAACCATTGGCTAAAATTCGTTCAATGGCGGTAGCAGGTGTTGACCCATCCATAATGGGAATTGGGCCGGTACCTGCAACAAAGAAGGCTTTACAACGTGCAGGAATAACCGAACAAAAATTGGATCTGATTGAATTGAATGAAGCCTTCGCCTCCCAGTCCATTGCCTGTATCCGTGAATTGGGACTTGATCCAAAAAAAGTAAATGTAAATGGAGGCGCCATTGCATTGGGTCATCCATTGGGTTGCAGCGGTGTAAGGATTGCAACAACACTCTTACATGAAATGAAAAGGAGGGGAGCAACGATGGGATTAGCTACCATGTGCGTTGGCGTTGGACAGGGCGCGGCAATAATATTTGAGGCATAAATTATCTTGTCAAACGCATTCATCCTTATTTCACTTTCTTCTGCAGGTGTTGCCTTTTAATTTACCGGTACATCAACACCTTGTACAATGATTCAGCAATCACCCCTGCGCAGTATGTTGCTACTATTAGCAATTGCTGCCACCAGTTCCTGCAGTGTCATGCGGGAGACCGACAAATTAGAATATGCTTATGCAGAAGGCTACCAGCATCGCAAACTGGTTCTTTCTATTCCGGATGGTTATCAGTCAGAATCGCATCACCGGGATGAAAACGGCGTTCTGATTCGCACCTTTCATTATAAAGATGGTGCAGAGTTTTTTATAGCCTGCAAAGACCGGGAATTCTTGCCTGTTATTGCGGTTGAACGTACATCTACTTCACTTAGTGATTTAAAGAAGTCACTGGGAGAAGAGGGGAGCGGAAAACATTCAAACGGAACCAATTGGAGACGGACTGTCCGCGATTGTTTTATCATCGGTTATGATTTTGTAGAGCCCGATCGCGCCAAACTTTTTGATCAGGCCATCCATTCCCTGAAAGTACGCCGCGCTTAAAGACAGGTATCAGATACATGTTAGCACTGTGTTCTAACACTGTCCTCACATGTATCTGACACCTCTCTAATTAAGTTCTAACACCTGTCTGACACCTTGGGTAGGAAACTTCCACTGCTCACCGGTTACCAGGTTTTTTACCGTGAGGGTACCCGCAGCCAGCTCATCACTGCCCAGGAATATCGCAAAAGGAATTTTTTTCTGATCCGCATACTTGAACTGCTTCGGAAGCTTCACCGCTTCCGGATACAACTCACATCGCCGCCCCAAGGCCCGCAACTCCTGCATCAGCGCAAAAGCCCGGCGACTCTCCGACTCGCCCAGATTAAAAAACAAAAACTCCGTTCCCGCAGCCACCGTCTCCGGAAATAAGCCCAACTCCTCCATCACATCGTATATCCGATCCACCCCAAAACTGATCCCAACCCCGGGTATATCCGATACACCAAACAAGCCGGTTAAATCATCGTACCGGCCACCTCCTCCAATACTGCCCATCTTCACCCCAACTGCCCGAATCTCAAAAATGATCCCGGTATAATAATTCAATCCCCGCGCCAACGTAAAATCACAAACCAGCTCAACCCCGCCGGTAGCAGCAACCGAAGCACGCGTTTCGTCATACAATCCCAATACAAATCGCAACTCCTCCAATCCCATTCGTGCCGATTCCAGATGCCCAAGCAAAGCTTCCACCGCCGCCAGCTTTTCTTCATTCGACCCCTCAATCTTTAAATAGGTTTCAATCCCGTTCACCTGCTCCTCCTTCAGTCCCCGTTCCACCAATTCCTCCTTCACTTTTTCCATCCCGATTTTATCCAGCTTATCAATGGCAATCGTGATATCCATCATCTTTTCCGCACCACCACAATGTTCCGCTAAAGCAGCTAAAATTTTTCGGTTATTCAACCGGATCTCAACCGGAATGCCCAACTGCTGAAACGCTTCCGCATAAATCGATGTCAATTCCACTTCATTATACAGGCTCCGGCTTCCCACCACATCTGCGTCGCATTGATAAAATTCGCGATACCTGCCCTTCTGCGGACGATCAGCCCGCCATACCGGTTGAATCTGATACCGCCGAAACGGCAATGCCAGCTGTCCATGATTCATGGCAACATATCGCGCAAAAGGAATCGTCAGATCATAGCGAAGTGCCCGCTCCGTCAGGTTTTTATCATTTTTACCCGCCAGCACCTGATCAAATGCAGCCCTTGCCTTATCTATATTTTTCGGATCATTCAACCCATTATTCAGGATCTTGAAAATGAGTTTATCGCCTTCATCGCCATACTTACCCATCAGTGTATCCAGATTCTCCATCGCCGGAGTTTCCAATGGCTGAAATCCATATAACTCAAAAACGGATTTGATCGTATTCAAAATATAGGTGCGCTTCCGAACGGTATCCGGACCAAAATCACGCGTGCCCGAAGGCAGGGAGGGTTTCGACATTATCTTTCTATTGGTGTTTTTCAATCAGTTTGTCACAGGCTGCAGCAAGCATGGCATATACTTCATGGTAGCCGGGCTCCGTTCCATACCAGGGATCAGGAACATCCAGGTTCTGACCGGGATGCAATTCATTCATCAGTAAATCAACTTTGGATCCATCGAATCGCTGACGGGAGATCGACTTCATTTCATCCACCACATCCTCCGCCATGGCATAGATCAGATCAAATTCTTCAAAATCCGCCGCCCGGAACCGGCGGGCTCTTTGCAGGCTGATATCAATCCCATTTTGCAGTGCCACTTTTTGTGAAAGGCGATGCGGCGCTTCTCCCACATGGTACCCATTGGTGCCGGCACTGTCAATTTCCCAATCCAGTCCGGCTGCTGCAGCTTTCGCCTGTAATATTCCTTCTGCCAGCGGACTCCGGCAAATATTCCCGAGACAGACCATCAAAATCTTCATGGCGGCAAAAATAGGACAGATTCCCTTATGGAAAGTTGTAACCCCTGCATCTCTATCTCAACACAGCGCTGCGTTCCTTATTTATCCAAACTAAACTTAATCAGTATGGAACCTTCTACCATTCTCCGCAGCGATGCGCTTGACATTCTTTTCGAAAACCGCAACAAACAATACGGCGCCTACACGCTCAGACGGGAATACCCAAGACGCCTTTTGGCAGCCATGGCTGGCATGGCAGCATTTGTTTTCATTGCAGGCTGGATCATTTTTCCTAAAGGAAACCCGCCGGGGAAATTTATGAATCCATTTGATGGACCAGACTCTGTCAGATTGGTTATAATTGACCCTCCGGTGCCAACACCGCCTCCGCCACCTCCCGCACCTGCACCGCCACCACCACCTGCTGCCTCAGAACAATACGTGGTGCCGGATATTGTACCCGATGATCAACACACTGATCCGCTCCCCGAAATGGAAGACCTGGTTAATAAAGTCATCTCAACCATCACACAGGACGGACCTCTATCCGATAATATCACCCGTCCACCAGCCCCTGAAAGCTCCGGAACCGGTGCGGCCCCCATCGAGCCGGAAGTAGAAAAAACACCGGAAATTCTCAAAACTGCCGATATAATGCCCAGTTTCCCGGGTGGATTAAGTGCCCTCCAACGCTGGCTCTCCAGAAACCTTAAACCCCAGGACGGACTGGAACCAGGACAACGAGTAAAAGTAATCGCCCGCTTCGTGGTGGATGTAAATGGAAAAATAACCGGCATTCAACTCACCCAATCAGGCGGAGATCCCTACGATCAGGAAGTTATGCGCGTAATAAAGAAAATGCCCCAGTGGAATCCGGGTAAACAAAATGGTAATGCCGTTGCCGTTTGGTTCAATATTCCCATAATTTTTGAAACCCCCGAAGAGTAGTGAAAGGGGAACCCCATATTTTTCCTAAATTGCCCAACGCAAACAAAGCAGCTTAACATGGCTATTGATCCACAAAATAAAAGAAGAAAGCAATACAGTCTGATGCGATCCATCCTCGATTATGGTATGGGCGTACTCATCCTGACATTTGGTTTCTTCTTTTTATTTTCTGAAAAACTGGGCTTTGATTTCGAAATGGAACCATTTTTTAAATATTTCTTCTCCGGACTTTGTATTGTGTATGGAGCCTGGCGAATTTATCGCGGTTACCAGAAAAATTATTATTCCGAATAAGAATTAAGATATCGTGTATGCATAGGCGCTGGAAAGTACAGATCACCGTGGTAGTGGCAATGTTCGCGTTCATTCGCTGTAACAATCAACCGGTTGTTTACAGGGGAGATACCGCAACCAAAGGAACCATTCATATAAGTGTGGATGAATCCTTTAAACCTGTTATAGATTCACAGATTAAAGTATTCGAATCCTCCAATCCCGAAGCAAAAATTATTGCACATTATAAAGCAGAGGCGGAATGCCTGAAAGACCTGCTGGTAGACAGTATCCGCATGGTCATCGTCACCCGCAAACTCTTACCCATTGAGGAACGTCGCCTGAGAGATACGTTGCGATTTATCCCCGTTCAGGGTAAAGCTGCCTACGATGCGGTTACGGTAATAGTGCACCCCTCCAACAAAGATTCCCTGCTCGATCGCAGTGACCTGAAATCAATCCTGAACGGAACCAGCGGATATAAATTCAGGCCGGTTATGGATGGCCTTACTGCCACCAGTACCGTCCGTTTCGCTATTGATTCCATCCTCAGAGGCGATAAATTAAGCAAAGAAGTAACAGCCGCCACTTCCAGCGAAGGGGTAATCGATTATGTGTCCAAAAACAAGGACGCCATCGGTTTTATAGGTGTTAGCTGGATTGGCAACAACGATGACCCCGTTCAACTCAGCTTCCAGAAAAAAGTTACCATAGCATCATTGAAATGTGAAATTTGTCCGGATGATGCCTTCGTGAAGCCCTATCAGGCCAATATTGCCACCCGCCGTTATCCTTTGGTACGCGGATTGCATTATATTTTAAAAGAAAATTATGAAGGGCTGGGTAGCGGATTCGCGAATTTTCTAATCTATGAAAGAGGACAGCTGATTTTTCGCAGAGCTTATCTGTGGCCGGCTAAAATGGCCTTTGAGATAAGAAATGCAGGAATAGACGAGTAATCTGTATTATTTTAATATTTTTATCATCCGACTAACGACTAAAAACAGCAACGAATGAAGAAATACCTCTACAGTCTGGTAGTGGCCGCAGTAATGTGTAGTAATGCACTGTTTGCGCAGAGTGTTGACCAGGGAAAGAAATTTTATTATTATGAGCGCTATAAGAGTGCAAAAGAAGAACTGGAAAAAGTACTGGCAGCCAACCCCAATAATATCGAGGCTACCTACTGGCTGGGTCAGACTTTACTGGATATGAAAGATACCGTGGGTGCCCGATCAGTTTATCAGAAAGCCCTCTCCACTAATGGTAATGCCCCACTGCTGCTGGTAGGCACCGGTCATATGGAATTAATGGATGGCAAAAAAGAAGAAGCAAAACAACGTTTTGAAACAGCGATCAGTCTCACTAAATCAAAAGATTTTGATATTTTTAATGCCATCGGTCGGGCCGTTGTAAATGCAAAGGACGGAGACTCCGATTATGCTATTGAAAAACTCACACAGGCTACTCAGATTAAGAAATTCAATAATGCGGAGACCTATCTCATTATGGGAGACGCCTATCGCAAAAAAGTAGATGGAGGAAGTGCTGTTCAGAATTACCAGAAAGCACTGGAACTGAATCCCAACCTCGCTGCCGCAAAACACCGCATCGGCCGCATTTACCTGACACAGAAAAACTCCGATATTTTTATACCTGCATTTGAAGATGCGATTCGCCTGGATGCCAATTATGCGCCGGCTGTTTACGATCTCTATTATTATTATTTCAGTCGCGATATCAACAAAGCCAAGGATTATTACGATAAATACCTGGCTGTTTCCGATCCTTCACCAGAAAACGACTATGAAAAAACCGCTATCCTGTATGCTTCCCGTCGCTATGACGAAGCAATCAGCACTGCGAATGGTTTCATAGCAAAACTCGGAGAGCAGGCCGATCCTAAATACTATAAACTCATCGCTTATTCCTATGATGAGAAAAAAGACTCCCTGAACGCAAAAAAATTCCTGGAGCAGTATTTCACCAAACAGAAGGAAGAAGGATTTGTACCAAAGGATTATGAATTCCTGGCAAATACCCTGGCTAAATTCCCCGGTAATGAAGAGCAGGCAATGGCAAACTACGATAAAGCCATCGCCATGGATACTGCTATGGAATCCAAACTGGAACTGATGACCAATGCAGCTGCCCTGGCTAAAAAAACCGGTAACCGGATAATGGAAGCCAAATACCTGGGTGAACTTTTCAAAACCAAAAAAGACCCTAACAATGTGGATCTGTATAATTGGGGTTTTGCCAATTATCAGGCTGCACAGTACCCTCAGGCCGATTCAATTTTTGCCATTTACACAGAGAAATACCCCAATGAAATATTTGGTTACCTGTGGAGAGCCCGTGCAAATCAGGCAATGGATACCACCATGGCCCAGGGATTGGCAGTACCACATTACGAAAAACTAGGTGAAATGTCGCTGAGCCTCGATGCAGCCAAATACAAGGGGCAGGCAGTCTCTTCTTATTTCTACCTGGTTCAATACCATAATGATATTAAAAAGGATCCGGCAAAAGCACTCGAATACATCGAGAAAGTGCTGGCTATTGATCCGGCAAATGAAACAGCTGTTAAAATCAAAGACATTCTGAGCAAAGCAGTAAATAAGAAAGCGGGCAGTTCGGGAGGAACTACAAAACCCTCCGCTTCATCGGGAAATTAGCCGATCAGATTAAATTAAATCTAATAGGAAGGCCTTCGGATACGCTCCGGAGGCCTTTTTTCGTTGATAAATGCCCTTAAATCGAATGCAATGAACTTATTTTCAATGTTCCGCGTTTTATTTGGCAGGCTATCTTATTTTTGCCCCACAACAGCAAAAGCATGAATATTTTTTTCTTACAAACTGCGGTTGCATCCAATACCACAACCAATTATTTGCCCATCGCCATTCAGTTACTGTTTGCGCTGGGATTTGTTGCTCTGACCCTTGGAGGTACCCATTTACTTGGCCCCTCACGCAAAACAAGCGACAAGTTAGCCAACTTTGAAAGTGGAATTGACGCAGTAGGAAATGCCCGCCAGCCCGTAGCCATCAAGTATTTTCTGGTGGCCATCCTGTTTGTATTATTTGATGTGGAAGTTATCTTTTTTTATCCTTATGCCGTGAATTTCAGGGAGTTAGGATGGAATGGATTCCTCGCTGTATTGATGTTTGTGGGGTTTTTCCTTTGTGGATTCTATTACATCATCAAAAAAGGCGCCCTCCAGTGGGAGGACTAAATTAAAAAAAGCAAGTATGTCACGTCCGGTACAGTATAATGTAAAAAATGAGGGGGGTAAGATTGTTACCATGGGTGAATTACCCGATGGTCACATGGGAGAAGGTTTTTTTGCATCCAAACTCAGCGATATCGTCGGATTAGCACGTAAAAACTCGATCTGGCCCCTGCCTTTCGCCACTTCCTGCTGCGGAATCGAATTCATGGCTACCATGGCATCCCACTATGATCTGGCCCGATTTGGTTCTGAACGGGTGGGATTTTCCCCCCGCCAGTGCGATCTGCTGATGGTTATGGGTACCATCGCTAAAAAAATGGCACCCGTGGTAAAACAGGTATATCTTCAAATGGCAGAACCCCGCTGGGTAATTGCCGTTGGAGCCTGTGCTTCTTCCGGCGGAATTTTCGACAGCTACTCCGTATTGCAGGGAATTGATCAGGTGGTTCCGGTGGATGTATATGTGCCGGGCTGTCCTCCACGCCCGGAAGCGATCATCGACGGCGTTATGAAAATTCAGGAACTGGTAGGTAATGAAAGTCTGCGTCGCAGAAACGGAGACCGATACAAAGCTTTACTTGAATCCTACGGAATACAATAATTACAAATCAGCAATACCATCATGGTTTTGACGAACGAATATATCACACAGCGATTAACAGAAAAATTTGGAGAGGCCATCACGAATGTGGAAGAACCTTATGGGTTGCTGACTTTCGAAGTGCCCAAAGACCTGAACCTGAAAGTGATGCAGTTTCTGCAGGATGACCAGGAGCTCGCCTTTCGTTTTCTGACGGATCTTTGCGGTGTTCATTATCCTGATCAAAAAGGTCGTGAACTGGCTGTTGTGTACCACCTGCATAATATGGTCGAGAATGTTCGCATTCGAATGAAAGTATTTACCGATGTGCAACAGCCGGATGTATTTACGGCAACCAGCCTCTATCAGTCCGCCAACTGGCAGGAAAGAGAAACCTATGATTTCTATGGAATCAATTTTGTGGGTCACCCGAATCTGAAGCGGATCCTGAATGTGGAAGAAATGGATTATTTCCCGCTGAGAAAGGAATATCCGCTGGAAGATCAGACACGCATTGATAAGGATGATGAAATGTTCGGCAGAGGCGGAAGCATCTGATCAGGCAATTTCAACAAGCAACCAACACCTTAAACAACAAGACAGCAATGTCAGAAATTATACATCAAGAACAGCAGCACGTCAGGCTTCCGGAAGGTTCTATCGGAAAGCAAACCACCACGCTGAACCTTGGCCCAACACACCCCGCTACCCACGGTGTATTTCAGAATATTCTGGAAGTAGACGGAGAACGAATCGTATCAGCCGAACAAACCGTTGGTTATATTCACCGGGCATTTGAAAAAATTGCCGAAAGAAGGCCGCTTTATCAGATTACTCCCCTCACCGATCGCCTGAATTATTGCTCTGCCCCCATCAATAATATGGGCTGGCACCTGACTTGCGAAAAATTGCTGGGAGTGAAAACCCCCAAACGGGTCGATTATCTCCGGGTAATCATTATGGAGCTCGCACGCATCTCCGATCACCTCATCTGTAATTCCATTGTTGGGGTGGATACCGGTGCATTTACCGGCTTCCTCTATGTAATGCAGTACCGTGAATTGATTTATGAAATCTATGAAGAAATCTGTGGCAGCCGCCTTACTACCAATATCGGTCGCATTGGCGGATTCGAACGTGATTTCACCAATACTGGCTTCGAAAAAATTGAACGTTTCCTAAAAGAATATCCGGTTGTATTAAAAGAATTTGAAACCCTGTTCCAACGGAACCGCATCTTCATGGAAAGAACCATGGGAACCGGTGCTATTGCTGCAGATCGCGCACTGAACTATGGCTTCACCGGACCCAACCTGCGTGCAACTGGTGTGGACTATGATGTACGTGTAACCGCTCCATACTCTTCCTACGAAGATTTTGAATTTGAGATCCCGGTTGGTACAACCGGAGATAACTATGACCGCTGGCTGGTGCGGAACCAGGAAATGTGGCAGAGCCTTCGCATCATTGAACAGGCTTACCGCAAAGTGCAGGATTTTAAAGGGGAAGAAGCCACCATTTATCATGCCGATGTTCCCGAATATTATCTTCCAAAAAAAGAAGATGTTTATACCAAGATGGAAGCCCTGATCTGGCATTTCAAAATCATCATGGGAGAGATCGATATGCCAAAAGGGGAAGTGTACCAGGCAGTGGAAGGCGGTAATGGCGAAGTGGGATACTACCTGATCAGTGATGGTGGTCGCGCTCCCTTCCGTTTACATTTCAGAAGACCCTGCTTCATTTATTATCAGGCATTTTCTGAAATCAGTGAAGGGGCGATGCTGAGTGATGCGATCATTACGCTGAGTAGTTTGAATTTGATAGCAGGGGAGATGGATGCTTGAGAAAGTAAAAAGTTTAAAGTAGAAAGTTAAAAGTAGGCAACCCGAAAGTGGAACAACCGGAAAAGGTTGGAGCACTCAATAAGGAAATAAAGCGAATAGAACAAATAACTTAAACCAACAGAATTATTTAGACAGACGAACACAACATGACGAAGGTTACGTGAACCAATAGCATATACCAAAAGAAAAAGACGAGATCGAATACCATAGACGAAAGGATAACAAAGACGAATAGTTACCATAGACGAAAAGTTAACATACACGAAAGGATAAAAAAGACGAAAGCGTAGGAAGTTGGACTCAGGGAAGAAGTGGTGAAACTCCGGACTAAATAAATATCGGAGAAATTGATAGTTCAAATTTGGCAATCAATTGTTCACCTTAAACATTGTTAAATACCTGGAGATGCTAAATGGACAAACAAATTGGTGAATAAATAGTAGAGATCTGAAATAGTTAATACGATTCCATGAAGGAGTTCGTAAAATGTAGAATAAGGCAAGGAGAAACTAGTGAAGCAGCAGAGATAGACGGTTGAGCAAACGGAGTAGTTATGGTGATGCTGTGTTGATCAAACCAGGTTGATAATGGGTAGGAGTAAAATTCTTGGAATAGAATGGCGGCAGGGAGATGGAGAGAAGGGAGTTTAAATTTGGAGAACCCGGACCGCAGTAATTAAAATTTAAAAAAACTGATTAAAAATAGAAAGGGAATGACGAAAATTTGATGGCTGAAGGTTAATGAGCTTGAACGTTAAACGTCGGCAAACTCGCTGTCGTTTAACAGCTAACTTTTCACCTTTCACCTCTCATCTTTTCACCTTTCACCTTTCACCTTTCACTTAACTATGTTACAATTTTCAGAAGAAAAAATGGCCAAAGTGCGGGAGATCATCGCAAGGTATCCGGAAGGAAAGCAGAAATCTGCTTTGTTACCGGTATTGCACCTCGCACAGGAAGTGTACGGATGGTTGAGTTCGGAAACGATGGATTATGTCGCTTCCCTGCTTCAGATTGAACCTATTGAAGTGTATGAAGTGGCAACTTTCTATTCGATGTACAACCTGAAACCGGTTGGGAAGTATATGTTTGAAGTTTGCCAAACTGGTCCATGTATGATTAGTGGAAGTGATGATATAATCGATTATATAAAACAACGGTTGGGTATTAGCGTTGGTGAAACAACCCCCGACGGATTATTCACGCTAAAAACGGTGGAATGTCTGGGTGCCTGTGGGTATGCACCGATGATGCAGATGGGCAAACATTATAAAGAACACCTGACCCGCGAAAAAGTGGATCAGATTATTGAAGACTGCCGGAAACAATCCGGACAATTAAATTAGTGAATTGCGAATAGTAAATGGTCAATTAGTTCTGCCATTCACTACTCACCATTCACCATTCACTTTTAAATGACTAATGTTCTATATGGGCGTTAAACTACTTTTAGAAAAAGCACATGTTGAAGGCATCCGTTCTTACGAGGTATATCGTCGGGAGGGTGGCTATCGCGCGGCAGAGAAAGCATTGAAGACCATGGCGCCGGATGCGGTAACGGAAGAAGTGAAAAAGAGTGGCTTGCGTGGCCGCGGTGGTGCCGGATTTCCTGCCGGAATGAAATGGAGTTTCCTGGCTAAACCAGAAGGGGTTCCCCGTCACCTGGTGTGCAATGCAGATGAATCTGAACCAGGTACCTTCAAAGACCGGTATCTGATGGAATTCCTTCCGCATTTGCTGATTGAAGGATTACTGATTTCATCCTATGCACTGGGTTCCAATGCAACTTATATTTATATCCGTGGCGAATACGCCTGGATTCCGGATATCCTGGAGCAGGCCATTGCTGAAGCAAAAGCAAATGGCTGGTTAGGGAAAAATATTCTGGGTACCGGATTTGATTGTGAAATTTATGTTCAACGTGGTGGTGGTGCCTATATCTGTGGAGAAGAAACTGCGTTGATTGAATCACTGGAAGGTAAGCGCGGTAATCCACGTATCAAACCTCCTTTCCCGGCAGTGAAAGGTGTATGGGATCGTCCAACGGTAGTGAATAATGTGGAAACCCTGGCAGCAGTTGTTCCCATCATCAATATCGGGGGCGAGGAATATGCCAAAATCGGCGTGGGCCGCTCAACCGGTACCAAATTGATTTCTGCCTGTGGAAACATCAACAAGCCGGGCGTATTTGAAATTGATATGACCATATCTGTAGAAGAATTTATCTACAGTGATGAATATTGCGGAGGTATAAAAAACGGGAAGCGATTGAAAGCCTGTATTCCGGGTGGTTCCTCTGTTCCCATCCTTCCAGCTAATTTGTTATTGAAAACTGCCAAAGGCGAAACCCGCTACATGAACTATGAAAGTTTAAGTGACGGCGGCTTTGCTACCGGATCCATGATGGGATCGGGTGGATTCATTGTGTTGGATGAAGACCAGTGTGTAGTGAAAAATACCTATACCCTGGCTCGTTTCTATCGCCATGAAAGCTGCGGACAATGTTCGCCCTGCCGGGAGGGAACCGGATGGATGGAAAAGATTCTTAAAAATATTGATTCGGGAAAAGGTAAAATGAGCGATATCGATTTGCTTTGGGATATCCAACGCAAAATTGAGGGAAATACGATTTGTCCCCTTGGTGATGCCGCTGCCTGGCCCGTTGCTGCCGCCATCCGCCATTTCCGCGATGAATTCGAATGGCACGTCAAAAATCCGCAGGAATGCCTCACCCGCAACTACGGACTGGCAAACTACGCAGATCCGCTGGTGACAGCCTGAGAAGAAGGTGAAAGGTGAAAAGTGAAAAGTGAAAGGAAGAAGTGAAAAGTGAAGTGAAAAGTAAGAAGTGAAAAGTAGGAAGTGAAAAGTAAGAAGTGATTAGTGAAAGGAAGAAGTGACCCTAAATTGATGGATGCAGATTTAAAAGAGGAGAGCGAGCACACAGCGCGGGTATTGAGAATTCAAGACATAGTCACTGAATCAAAAAAAGGGTGTTGGTGAATTAATTTGAGAGGAAAGGATTAAAAATGGGCGGCAACATATGCCAATGGTTGAATAGAGGAACATAATGCAGAGATGAGAGATAGTATATGAGATGATAGAGATAAGTCGTGAGTGATGAGACATGAGTGGTGAAACATAAGATAGGGGAGGTGAGACGTGAGCTATGAGAGGTGAGACATAAGACATGTGAGGTGAGAGATACTACAAGAGAGGTGAGACATAAGCCATAAGTCATGAGTGATGAAAGGTGAGTGATGAGACGTGATACTTAAGACAGGTGAGGTGAGACAAAAGAGATGAAGTTGATTCAGCAGAATTGATGATGTAGCGAATGGGATTGAAAGATAATTGTTGAATTTTGTAATGGAATAAATTGTGCGTTATGGAATATGTGAGCATGTCGGAATTTAATTCCTGGATTGTTGAAGAAGATGGGCAACCTTATGATGATTCTTCAAATATTGGAAGCAGAAATCTTAAGGATGTAAAGACCTACAACTTGAAACATCGCGCATTTTATTTTGCGAAGGATGTAATTGAATTTGTGAAGGGAGTTGAGGTTACCGGTTTATATAGTTCTTTGTTTGAGCAACTGATTAGGTGTGCTACTTCCATCGGTGCCAACCTTGTTGAAGGTGCTGCAGGAAGCAGCAGACGGGATTGGCTAAAATTTACGGTAATTGCACTCAAATCCGCCAATGAAGTAAAATACTGGTTGTGTCTTATAAAAGACACACAAAACGTAAATATGGATCTGGTTGTCCGGCTCATTAACGAAGCAAATGAGCTTTCAAATATCCTGGGTTCCATCGTTCTGAAAGCAAAAAGCAATGAAGGTGAAAAGTGAGAGGAGAAAGGGAATTGGAGATTGGATAGGGGAAAAAGGAGAAAGGGAGACAGTAGAAGGGGAGATAGGAGATAGAAAAAGGAGTAAGAAGAGGCGAGAAGGGGAATTGGAGATTGGATAGGGGAAAAAGGAGAAAGGGGGACAGTAGAAGGGGAGATAGGAGATAGAAAAAGGAGTAAGAAGAGGCGAGAAAGGGAATTGGAGATTGGATAGGGGAAAAAGGAGAAAGGGAGACAGTAGAAGGGGAGATAGGAGATAGAAAAAGGAGTAAGAAGAGGGGAGAAGGGGAATTGGAGATTGGATAGTGGAAAAAGGAGAAAGGGGGACAGGAGAGGGAAAAAGGCAGATGGGAGAGAGGAGAATCCCGATTTATGGGAGTGGCGATTTGGTGACAGGAAAGGACAAGAGAAGTGAGAAATGGGTAGTGAGAAATGGGTAGTGAGAAGGAGTAAGGGAGAAGTGTATGAGGAATGTGATGCTTTTTCTAAGATGTTTGATATATAAGTTGGGTGTTGAATAAAGAGGAGTGCTTATAACAGAAAACCGCCCACTTTTAACTTATAACTTTTGAATTTTGACTTTATAACATGCCTGACGACAAAAAACTTTTCAAAGTAACCATCGACAACATTACCGTCGAGGTAGAACCGGGAACAACCATCCTGAATGCTGCCCGCAGTATTGGTGGAGAAGTTACTCCGCCTGCCATGTGTTATTACAGTAAACTGAAAAACAGTGGTGGTAAATGTCGGACCTGCCTGGTGGAAGTGGCTGCCGGATCTACTGCTGATCCACGCCCCATGCCCAAACTCGTGGCCAGTTGCCGTACTACAGTAATGGATGGTATGATTGTAAAAAGCATCACCAGCGAACGGGTACTCGATGCCCGTGCCGGTGTGGTGGAATTCCTCCTGCTCAATCATCCCCTCGATTGCCCGATCTGTGATCAGGCCGGAGAATGTCACCTGCAGGATCTCAGCTATGAACATGGGAAAGAAGGCACCCGCTATGAATTCAATCGCCGTACGTTTAAAAAACACGACCTCGGTGAATATATTCAATTACATATGACCCGCTGTATCCTCTGCTACCGTTGTGTTTTCACAGCAGATCAGCTGACCAACAAACGGGTGCATGGTGTGCTTGATCGCGGCGATCATGCCGAAATTGCAACCTATATTGAAAAATCGCTCGACAATGACTTCATCGGTAACGTAATCGATGTTTGTCCGGTTGGTGCCCTGACCGATAAAACCTTCCGCTTCAAAAACCGCGTATGGTTTACCAAACCGGTGGATGCCCATCGCGATTGTACCAAATGTTGTGGCGAAGTTCAATTATGGATGCGCGGTGATGAAGTATTTCGCGTTACTGCCAGAAAAGATGAATGGGGTGAAATCAAAGATACCAGCGATGGTAAAACCGGTTGGATCTGTAATGAATGCCGTTTCGAGAAAAAAGATGCAAAGGATTGGGTAATCGATGGACCGACCACCGTAAACCGCCACTCCGTTATTTCACAGGGGCACTATGTAAATGTGGTGAAGCCAAAAGAGACCCTGCCTGATGTAATGGGCGGACGTGCACCCAAATTACTCATGAATATTCATAACGTAAGTGAAGTGAACAGTCCGGATATCGAATTGTCAAAAATTGACGGTCCGGCTCACAGTGATGATTTCAAAAAATAGCCTCGATAACGGTAAATAGTGTAGGAATTTATGATACAACTAGCAATAGACCTGGCCTTTATACTGGAGAAAGCAGTCCTCATAGGAGGTATTATAACCGTTTCTCTTGTGGTGGCCATGTATTCTACCTGGGCAGAACGTAAGGTTGCCGGTTTTATGCAGGATCGTCTGGGTCCTAATCGTGCCGGCCCCTTTGGTTTATTACAACCCCTCGCAGATGGTTTGAAACTTTTTATGAAAGAAGAAATCATCCCGAATGCGTCCAACAAATTCCTGTTCATACTCGGACCAGGATTGGCCATGATGACCGCCATGATGACCAGCGCAGTGATTCCCTGGGGGAAACAAATCGAAATTTTCGGTCGCACGGTAGACCTTCAAATTGCAGATATCAATATTGGTATCCTCTATATTTTTGCGGTTTTGAGTATGGGGGTATATGGAATTATGATTGGAGGCTGGGCTTCGAATAATAAATTCTCTCTGTTGGCTGCCCTGCGTGGCGCATCTCAGATGATTTCTTATGAACTGGCAATGGGACTGGCAATTATTGCACTGTTGATGTTAACCGGTTCCCTGAGTCTCAAAACAATTGTTGAACAACAAAGTGCTGCCGGCGGATGGTGGAATATTTTTTACCAGCCTCTGGGTTTCCTGATTTTTATTGTATGCGCATTTGCAGAATGTAACCGAACCCCCTTCGATTTACCGGAAGCAGAAAATGAATTGAACTTCGGTTATCACCAGGAATATTCCTCTATGAAACTCGGGTTCTATTTATTTGCGGAATACATCAATATGTTCATGAGCAGTGTGCTGATGGCAACCCTGTATTTTGGCGGATATGATATACCATTTGTGAACGATGCGTCCCTGATTGAAAGCATGGGAATGAATACAGTGGCCATTTTGCAGGGATTATCCCTTTTTGCAAAAGCAGCCTTCTTTATTTTCTTTTTTATGTGGGTTCGCTGGACGATTCCGCGGTTCCGTTACGATCAGCTGATGCACCTGGGCTGGAAAGTGATGATCCCGTTGGCACTGATCAATATGTTGATTACCGGTGTAATTGTTCTGATTAAAGAAAACGGTTGGCCATTTTGATTGGAATCAAACTTGGCCTGTAACCAGTTTAAAAATATTTTTACGCTCGAATTATGCAAACACTCACCAATAGATCCAAAGCAGTCGATCGGCACCCGATGACGATGTGGGAGAAAATGTACCTGCCTTCGATTGCCAAAGGGATGAGTATTACGCTCTCGCATTTCTTTAAGAAAAAACCGACCATCAATTATCCGGAAGAAACCCGACCATTCAGTCCGGTTTTCCGTGGATTACATATCCTCAACCGCGATGAAGCCGGCAGAGAACGTTGCACTGCCTGCGGATTATGCGCTGTTGCCTGTCCGGCTGAAGCCATTACTATGGAAGCAGCTGAGAGAAAAGAGGGCGAAGAGAATCTTTACCGCGAAGAAAAATATGCAGCTAAGTATGAAATCAATATGTTGCGTTGCATTTTCTGCGGATTGTGTGAGGAAGCCTGTCCGAAAGATGCCATTTACCTGAGTGAAACCTTCGCTCCATCCAATTATAAGAGAGAAGGATTTATTTATGGTAAAAATGATCTGTTGATTCCTGACCCTAAAACGGAACCGGAACTTTACCAGAAAGCGGTAGGGGAAAGGGCCCGCAAAAGCTGATTGCATCAATTTCAAGTAACTGCGAACAACAAACATGAATATCACAGAAATTTTATTTTGGTTGCTGACAGTGGTCGCCTTAACGGGTGCCCTGCTGGTGGTTATCAGTAAGAATCCGGTTTATAGTGTGCTGGCATTGATCGCCACTTTTTTTGCCATATCCGGACATTATATCCTGCTCAATGCACAGTTTCTGGCCGTGGTCAACCTGATCGTTTATGCCGGAGCGATCATGGTATTGTTCCTCTTTGTGATCATGCTCATGAACCTGAACACAGAGACGGAACCACAAAAAAACAAATGGCTGAAAATGGCCGGAACTATTGCCGGTGGCTGTTTACTATTGGTATTGGTAGCTGCCTTGCGCGAAGCTGATTCCAAATCAACCATCGCCCTGGTGAATGCCGGCGATACCGGCCTCATAGAAAACCTGGGCAAAACCCTTTTCAACGAATACGTCATCCCCTTCGAAATAAGCAGCGTCCTCTTCCTCAGCGCCATGGTCGGCGCGGTAGTATTGGGGAAGAAGGAGTGATAGGAAGTGGGAGATAGGAAGTGGGAAGTAGGAGTAGGGAAGTAGGAAGTAGGAGATGGGAAGTGGGAAAGAGGAGAGAGGTTAGAGGAGAAGAGGTTTTATTTTCCTGCAGGGCACTGAAAAAGATTAGATTAATAGTCCTCTGCCCGGCGGATAAATGTGCGGCGAATGAATAAAATGGAAAGAAGTTGATTGGAAGTGTGCGATTTGATTGTGTTTTGATCCTTGAAATTTGATCCTTGAAATTTGATCTGTGAAGTTTGACCTGTGTTGTTTGATCTGTGTTGTTCGACCCGTGAATCTGATTCGTTCTTTGAGATCCATTTTCTTCCATTCGAAAATTCGATGGAAATTGTTTGATCTGTGAAATTTGATCTGTGAAGTTCGACCCGTGTTGTTTGATCTGTGAAATTTGATCTATGAAGTTTGATCTGTGAAGTTCGACCCGTGAAGTTTGACCTGTGTTGTTTGATCTGTGTTGTTTGATCCGTGAATCTGATTCGTTCATTGAGATCCATTTTCTTCCATTCGAAAATTCGATGGAAATTGTTTGATCTGTGAAATTTGATCTGTGAAGTTCGACCCGTGAAGTTTGACCTGTGTTGTATGACTTGTGTTTTTCGAGCCGTGTTTTTCGACCCGTGAAGTTTGACCTGTGAAATTTGATTTTTGAAATTTGAATGTTGAACAGTGAATTTGATTCTGTTATTGGTATTTGTTGACTGAATATATTAGTGAAGTTGCACCCCCAGGGTCCACCACTTTTAACTTATAACTTTAAACTTTTGACTTTATAAAATGCCTATTAATCTTTACATATTTCTCTCCCTTGCCCTCTTTTCCATAGGGGTGATCGGAGTGTTAACCCGCCGGAATGCCATCATCATCTTTATGTGTATTGAACTGATGCTGAATGCGGTGAACCTGTTGCTGGTTGCATTTTCAAAAATGCACCTGGCGGATAGTGCCAACAAAGCCATGCAGGTGGTAACCAATGGTGCCGATGCGCAATTATTCGTGTTTTTTATTATGGTGGTGGCTGCTGCGGAAGTTACTGTTGGACTCGCCATTATTGTTATGATGTACCGTAATATCCATTCGGTGGATGTGAATTTCCTGAACAGACTGAAAAACTAATATGAACAATATCATCGATTACGTTTGGCTGGTTCCCCTCTTTCCGCTGGTAGGATTTCTACTGAACGGTTTGCTGAGAAACCATGTTTCGAAGTCACTGAGCGGGATTATCGGCTCGGGGGCCATCCTCGCTTCTTTTGTGGTAAGCATTCTTATTTTCCTCCAGGTAAAAGGCGGCTCTACCGGCGTGGTGACCCTCTTCAATTTTATTGAATTTGGTGAAACGGTCATTCCATTTGCGTTTCAGGCAGATCAGCTCAGCAGTTTATTCCTGTTGATTATTACAGGTATCGGTTTTCTGATTCACCTGTATTCCACCGCCTATATGCACGAAGAATCCGACATGCATTTTGCAAGGTATTTTGCTTATCTCAATCTCTTCGTGTTTTCGATGTTGCTGCTGGTACTTGGATCGAATTACGTGATCATGTTCATTGGTTGGGAAGGTGTTGGTTTGTGTTCCTATCTGTTGATTGGCTACTGGTTCAAAAACATCGAATATACCGCGGCTGCAAAAAAAGCCTTCGTGATGAACCGGATCGGTGATGCCGGCTTTTTACTGGCCGTTTTCTATCTTATTAATAAACTGGGTACGGTAAATTATATTGATGTATTCAGTAAGGTGGACACGCTATCCGGACAGGATCTTACGATTATTACACTGTTGCTTTTTGTTGGAGCAACCGGTAAAAGTGCACAAATCCCCCTATATACCTGGCTGCCCGATGCAATGGCTGGTCCAACTCCTGTATCTGCCCTCATCCACGCGGCTACCATGGTTACGGCCGGCATCTACATGATTGCCCGCTCCAATATTTTGTACACCCTGTCGCCTGTTACACAAACGGTGGTTGCCGTTGTAGGTATTGCTACCGCACTGCTTGCAGCCAGTATCGCACTCAAACAAAATGATATCAAAAAAGTACTGGCTTATTCTACAGTAAGTCAGTTAGGATATATGTTCCTGGCTCTCGGTGTGGGTGCTTATACCGGTGCGGTTTTCCATGTGATGACACATGCGTTTTTCAAAGCGCTGTTATTCCTCGGTGCCGGTTCGGTTATTCATGGTATGCACCATGAGCAGGATATTCGAAACATGGGCGGATTGAAAAAATACATGCCCACCACGCATATTACTTTTTTGATTGGCTGTCTGGCAATAGCAGGAATCATTCCTTTCTCCGGCTTCTTCTCCAAAGATGAAATCTTAGCCGGTGCTTTTGCAAATAACCCGCTTTATTATGTCCTCGGTGCCATCGGTGCATTAATGACAGCTTTTTATATGTTCCGTTTATACGCCATGACCTTCCAGGGTAAATTCAGAGGCACCCATGATCAGGAACACCACCTGCACGAATCTCCGGCTGCTATGACCATTCCATTGGTAGTGCTGGCGATCTTCAGTTTCGGTGGCGGTTTGGTGGGTATTCCGGAAGTGCTGATGCACGGCGGACATGCACTGAATGAATTCCTTGCACCGGTATTTGCTGAATCAACCCGTCGTATGACGCCGCATGCAATTGATCATTCCACTGAATTGATTCTCATGTTTGGATTGATGGCGGTTATTTTAATAATAATTGTTCTGGCCTGGAAAAAATACAGCGGTTATCAAAAATCGGATGCAGAAGAAACCGGATTGGGTAAAGTATTGCAAAACAAATGGTATGTGGATGAGCTCTACGATGCGGTTATAACCCGGCCGGTGAATGGATTTGGTAAAGGTCTGGAAAAACTGGACCGATTCGGTATCGACTGGATCGTGAACGGAGTCGGCAGAAGTGTGCAATATGCCAGCCGGCAGTTGCGCCTGCTGCAAAGTGGCCAGGTAGGCAGTTATGTTTTGCTGATGGTATTGGGAATGATCCTGCTCTTTGTGTTGCAGATCTTCCTGAAGAAATAATTGATCAATTGAAAGAAACGAGATTCAAATAATGGTACCTGTTTTACTGATTTTGATTCCCCTGCTAACCGGTGTCGCCCTGTTTGCGATCCGGCAGGAAGCAACCGCTAAATCGATTGCCTTTTTTTCCACACTGGTTTCCCTGGCTGTTATGCTGGCGGGAATGAGTGTCTGGAAAGATGCAGCCCACCTGAGTTTCAACCAACCCTGGATTGGCGCACTGAACAGCCATTTCCATCTGGAACTGGATGGCATGAGCCAGTTGCTTTGTTTGCTGACCACCCTCTGTTTTCCGCTGATTATTTACAGCACCTGGAATAATACTTATGTAGATGCCAATCGGTTTTTCGGACTGATGTTATTGGCACAGGCTGGCTTGCTGGGTGTTTTCATGGCGATGGATGCCATGTTGTTTTACTTCTTCTGGGAACTGGCGCTGATCCCACTGTATTTTCTTTGTTCCCGCTGGGGCGGAGAAAAGCGGATTCAGGTTACCATCAAGTTTTTTATCTATACTTTTTTGGGTTCGCTCTTTATGCTGATCGGATTGATCATGCTTTATTTCAAAGCAGGCGGATCCTTCGCATGGGCGGATTTCGTGAAACTGACGCTGACCGGCCGAGAAGAGATGACCATCTTCATTTTACTGGTGGTGGCATTTGCAGTGAAAATGCCGCTCTTTCCTTTTCATACCTGGCAGCCCGATACCTATGAGCAATCTCCCACTGCCGTCACCATGATCCTAAGTGCGATTATGGCGAAAATGGGCGTATTCGGTTTGCTGCGCTGGCTGGCTCCCGTGGTTCCCGCAGCTACTTATCAGTGGGGGGATAATTTCGCTACACTCGCTGTGGTGGGAATGTTATACGCTTCTTTTGTTGCCATCAAACAGGACGATCTGAAACGATTGGTAGCCTGGTCCTCCATAGCGCATATCGGGTTAATGATTCTGGCTTTGTTTGCACCCAGTTATAGTGGCATTCAGGGTATCATGATCCAGATGTTCAACCATGGTATCAATATTCTTGGTATGTGGATCGTAGTGAATGTAATTGAGCAGCAATATGGTACACGTAAAATAAGTGAGTTAGGCGGACTGGCACAGAAAGCCCCGATACTGACCATTTTGCTGGTGATCATTGCACTGGCTAATATCGCTATGCCGCTGACCAATGCCTTCATTGGTGAGTTCATGATGTTTAATGGTATTTGGGGATCTACCGCTACCAAGTTTGGGATGGTCTACGCCATTGCGGGTATCATCACCATTATTTTAAGTGCGGTATATACCCTGCGCATGGTGCAGAATGTATTTTACGGACCAACCAATGAGCGTACGGAGAAAGGTACGGATATCCGCTTTAATGTGCAGTTGGCATTGGCGATTTTGGTAGTTGGAATTATATTGATTGGAATCTATCCGAAACCGTTGTTGTCGATGACAACCGAAATTTCGCAGCAGATTCTGGACAGGATGAATTTAAAATAAACAGCAAACGACCTGAAATAGTATGAACGCAATTATTCTTTCCGCCTTACTGGGTGTAGTGCTGATGTTCACGGGCATCTTTACAACGAATAAATCGACGATCCGCACCGTCGCTACAGCTGGTCTGCTGCTGCTGCTGCTGGCTAATATAGCCGAAATGAATGGCTGGAAATTGTTTGAAGTGAATACCAGAAATATGCTGGTGTTTACAAAATTCGGACTGCTGTTTAATACGATCGCATTTTCTGCCACCCTACTTTATTTTTTATTATCTGCACGCGATATTCTGAAAGTGGGAATCAATGGTGCCGAATATTTTGCCCTGATCTTTTTTATTCTTTGTGGTGTTTCCATAGTATCGTCTTTTAATACTCTGTTGTTATTATTCCTTGGCATTGAGATCATTTCCATTCCTCTGTACATTCTTACGGGAAGCGATAAACGCAATCTGAAAAGTAATGAAGCGGCCTTGAAATATTTCCTGATGGGATCGTTCTCAACCGGTATCATGCTGATGGGGATTGTGTTGATCTATGGTGCCAAAGGAACCTTTAGTATTGATCCGGCCCTGCAGGCTTCTATTGAGGGTCGGCAGGTATGGTATACTTCCGGTTTATTGTTGTTGTTTATCAGTATGGCGTTTAAGGTGTCGGCAGCTCCATTTCATTTCTGGACACCCGATGTGTACGACGGTGCCCCCACGGTATTTACCTCCTTTATGGCAACGATTGTAAAGGCCGGGGTATTCATTGCATTTGTGCGCCTGTTTGATTCGAGTTTTTCCGGATCAGGATACGATTGGAAATTACTGGTGGCAATTGTAACGGCAGCCACCCTGTTTATCGGAAATATTACCGCGATTTTCCAGCAAAGTGTTAAACGGATGCTTGCTTATTCTTCCATTGCACAGGCAGGGTTCATGTTGTTTGCCCTGTTTAGTTACAATAGTTTGTCGCGCGAAGGGATTATTTTGTATACCCTGGGATATAGCCTGGCTACGATCGGAATTTTTGCCGTGCTGGTAAAAATGAAGGACTATACCTTTGAAGGCTTTAATGGATTGGCCCGTACACAACCGGTATTGGCGGCAACCACCACCATTTTTTTATTATCGCTCGCGGGCATACCTACCACCCTTGGTTTCTTTGCAAAGTATTTCATGCTCGCTTCTGCTGTTAAAAGCGGATCGCATCTCTGGCTGGTGTTTTTTGCCATTCTTTGTGCCGTGGTGAGTGTGTACTATTATTTCCGGGTGATCCAGTCCATGTACTTTAAGGATGGGGCTGGTGCTACGGAAGAAATCAGTCCGGCTTTCCGCTGGATACTTGTGGTGATGGCCGGATTGATCATCCTCTTCGGTATCTTCCCCAATATGATCCTGAATTATCTTTATTTCTGATAATGTTCACCCGTCGGGTTTACCCGACGGGTGAACAGTTTTCCTTACTTTCATGGTATGAACTTAGCCGATACATTGAGTTTGTCGATGCGCACCATCAGGTCGAATCGACTCCGCACGGGCATTACGGTAGCCATTATTGCATTGGGGATTGCCGCCCTGATCGGCATCAATACAGCCATTCAGGCAATCTCTCAGAAGTTCATGGAAAGTTTCTCCAGTATGGGGGCAGATGGATTTACGATTCGGTATCGTTCGGCATTCCGCTTTGATCGGGGGGAGTTGAAAAAAGAAGAGAAGGGCGGAAAAAAACTGAAAAAATCGAATACCAATAAACCGATTACAAGAGAGCAGGCAGAAGGATTTAAAGAACTGTATAAATTCCCGGGAAAGGTTTCTCTTTCTTTGAGTGGAGGGAATAATAATTCAGCTTCATTTGGGAATAAAAAAACCAATCCAACAGTGTATATCAATGGGGGTGATGAGAACTACCTTGATATGAATGGATTTGAAATTGCTGCGGGTAGAAATATTAATGAGCTCGATGTAAGTACAGGTCGGAATGTTTGTCTGATTGGCAAGGATGTGTATGATAAATTGTTTGGTACCAGCAATCCGGAAACACCGGTGGAGAAGATCATCAACATCAATAATATTCCTTTTCGGGTGATTGGCACCCTTCAATCGAAGGGATCCACTTTTGGACGCAGTCTGGATAATAATATTATCACCACCTATAATTCGGTTCGTCGGTTTTTTACCAGCAGTGCTTCATCTACGTTTACCATTGGTGTGAAGACGGCGGATATTTCACAGATAGAAACTGCAATTGGGGAAGCTGAGGGGTTGTTTCGGGTGTTGCGAAAAAATGAGATAAAAGAGGAAAGTAATTTTCTGATTGATAAAAGTGATGCTTTTGTGGAGTTGGCCATGCGGCAGATTGGCTGGCTGACCGGCTCGGCTGTTGTAATTGGTTTTATTACCCTGATGGGGGCTGCAATTGGTCTGATGAACATCATGCTGGTAGCTGTTACCGAACGAACCAAAGAAGTGGGTTTAATCAAGGCGATCGGCGGTAAACAGGGCGATGTCCGCTGGCAGTTTTTGTTGGAAGCAATTTTGATCAGTCTGCTTGGTGCGGTGATCGGGATTTTTCTTGGCGTGCTGTTGGGGAATATTGTGAGTATGCTGATGTCTACCGGCTTTGTTATACCCTGGTTATGGGTTTTCCTGGGTGTGCTGATCTGCACTGTCGTTGGCCTCGCTGCCGGCTCCTATCCCGCCTACAAAGCCAGCCGCCTCAATCCCATCGAAGCTTTGCGGTACGAGTAGCAGGTGTCAGATACATGTTAGAACGATGTTAGAGAGGTGTCAGACAGGTGTTAGAACGTTGTTAGATAGGTGTCAGACAGGTGTTAGGATAATGTTCTAACATGTGGTTAATTATTGGATCCTGAAAAAGCGAGTTCGTTAAGCGAATCTACATATTTCTCATAGGTGAGATGCCAATCTTTTCCGTTTCTTTTATTGAGCCAGTCTGCTACTGTTTGATTGTAGTGTTCGATTCCATTTAATTCCGCCGGGGTTACAATACAGCCGAATTCTACAGTTTTGAAACCATATACGGATTGAATGGAATCAATTTCCGCCTCTTTCGAGGACCAGAGCGGAAGACCATATCCAACAAACTGCACGATGCCGTTATGCAGGTCAGATTTCGCCTGGAAATAATTATATGCAGTTCCCAATCCATAATGGTGCCTTATATAGAAACAGGCAGTAAGGAATATGACGAGTAGTAAAAGAGTGCTGGCTTTTTGCTTCATGCATTATTGGATTCATCTTCTTAAAGATTCCATATCAAACCTGCACGCAAAAAAAACCGGCTCATCTACTGAGCCGGCCTAAGTGTCAGACACCAGTGAGACAGGTATCAGACACATGTCTAACAACGTTCTAACATGTATCTGACACCTCTCTAACAACGTTCTAACACCTGTCTGACACCTAATCCCTAATCACTTCACCGTCAAACCGTCCGTTATACGATCCAGTAAATCCTGGAGATGATATCGCGTGGCTGTATCGGTATAAGCTGGAAGCGCCAGCCGAATCTCAGACTGCAGCGTCCGCAATGTTCCCCGCGCAAAAGATATCGCATCACTGTTCCGGCTGATAGTCGGACCAAAACTGATCGTGATACCCCCGCCCAAACTCGCAGGCGCTGTTGCCGGCTTAATAAACGTCAGTAACCGCTCTGTCATATTTTTCTGCAAATTCCGACGGTAAATATCAATCGGTTTGCGTGCCGGTAACTCCGTAAAGATCGAACGACGCAAATCCGTCATCAACTCATTCAGCGTATAGGTTTTCGAACCCAAGGCAGCTTCCGCATTCAGCAACTTATTAATCGTACCCGCACTCAGCACCCGTGCCAGGGCCGCATCCTGCAAACGATTCACCACCGCAGTACCCGTATTCCCCGTCTTGGCAAAAATCTGCTGATCCAACAACCATACCGGCGTTGTAAACACCTGCTTATTCAGAAAATCCATCGCTTCTTTCTGCTGCTCGCGCGACACCTGCTCATACACCACTCCAGCCTGCTCCACCGTTTTCGGCGTTTCCATCACCCCGCCAATATTCTTACCAACATGCCCGATATATCGGCCAAACTGGGTAACCACCTCATTGTACAGTGTAGTCAGACTCTCATAATCCTTATTCGACTCCTTCGACCAGGCCTGTAAATTGGGAACAATGCGCTGCAGATTCTTCACTCCATAGGCACTCGCTTTCATCGAATTATCACCCAAATCCTCATTCTGTGAACGTGGATCATCCGGATTGGTTTCCCGACCAAACCACAGACGTTTATTCTTCAATCGCTCAATCGTTAGCGCATTCAAAATCGGCGTTTCATCCTCTGCCGATTTTGCCTGCGGATACCATTTGTATCCCCACTCAATAGCCCAGGTATCGTAATCTCCAATGCGTGGAAACAATCCTTTTTCTCCTACATTATCTTCGGGTTGCGCAACATAATTGAAGCGCGCATAATCCATGATTGAAGCCGTATGTCCATTTTCTTCCAGCCATTTTTTATCGCGCAGTTTTTCAACTGGTGTTGCAGATGAAGATCCGAAATTATGACGCAATCCCAATGTATGTCCCACTTCATGTGAACTCACAAACCGAATCAGTTCACCCATCAGCGCATCCTCAAATTTCGGAGATCTTGCACGCGGATCATTGGGCGATGCCTGCACAAAATACCAGTTGCGCAACAAAGCCATCACGTTATGATACCAGTTGATATGACTCTCCAGAATCTCCCCGCTCCGCGGATCATGTTCATGCGGACCACTTGCATTCGGCACATCAGAAGGCTTGTAAACAATGGCAGAATACCGCGCATCTTCCAAACTCCATTCCGGATCATTCACCGGCGCTTCTTTCGCAAAGATGGCATTCTTAAATCCGGCTTTTTCGAAAGCAGCCTGCCAGTCATTCACGCCCTGAATCAGATACGGCACCCATTTTTTTGGTGTAGCCGGATCAATATAAAACACGATTGGTTTTTTCGGTTCCACCAACTCACCACGTTTGTATTTTTCAACATCTTCCGGCTTTGGTTCCAGTCTCCAGCGGGTGATCATGCGAACCGATTCAACCCCTTGCGGATTCTTTTCAAAATCAACATACTGACGCGTGAAATAACCAACCCGATCATCGTAATACCGGGGCTGCATAGGCTGATCAGGCAATAACATCATCGAGCTGTTGATCTCCACCGTATAAGAACCGGTTGGTGCTGCACCAAACGCTGCCGGCGCACCGGGAGTAGCTCCGGTAGAACGCGCATAGGTTTTTACTGTTTTAATTTCTGTATTTACCGGGAAGGATTTCACCCCGCTGATATAGGATTTATCACTCTGCAATCCGCCTACCCGAAAGGTCCGTTTGGCACTGGCTTCAAAATTCAGAATCTCATTATCGCTGTTGAGATAACTGGTTACATCCAGCACCACTCCGGTTGAATCCGCATTAAACGCAGCAATATCAAATGCCTGCGCAATGGGCTGGATATTTGAATTGGCCACGGCCTTAAACATGGAAGAAGTAGAATCACCTGCCATTTCATCATAGGAAATCAGGCGGATAAAAACTTTGTTATTCGGCCCTTTTTCAAAACGGATAACATTGTCGCCAATTTTATCACCCGCATATCCAAAGAAAAAATTCCGCATGCCGGCCGCCGCTTTGGAAAGCCGGTTCACCACCAGGATATCGCGACCCAGTAATTTATCGGGGATCTCAAAAAAATACTTGTCCTCCACTTTGTGAACGGTAAACAATCCGTCATCGGTCACCGCTTTGGAAGTGATCACCTCTTTGTAGGGTTTGGGGCCACTGGGTGGTTTAGGAGGCGTGGCCGCTGCTGCCGGCGCTGTTCCCGGTTTGGCATTGGCCGGATTAGGACGTTGCTGGGCATCAGCACCCAAACTGGCAGCCAGAGCCATAACCATTACCGGGATCCATTTTCCCGGACTCATTTTTTGATGCATGTGTATACAGTTTAAAGCCGATAATAACACAAATCATCTAGAAAAGATGAGCCGTCTGTAAAAAAGACCAAAAAATCGATAAATCCCCCAAAAACCGCTCCTGAGGCATTTTTTTTTAATTTGTAACGGTTTCGGATATTTATTGTGTTAATTTGACTTTTTTAAATTTTTTTTATTTAGACTTGTGTCCCCAATAACGCGTTGGGTCAATCAAGCACTTTTTTATACCTGTTTACAAAAAAAACTAAAAACAAACGATTATGGCAGAGACTAAACCAACTGCAACAGCGAAGGCGACTACATCTGTTCAAGCGAAAAAAAGAAGCAACGCGATTTCATGGATTGCTCCCGTAATGTGTATTTTGGGTGGTTATTTGATCTGGAGATTTGGTATGGGTAGCGCAAGCGGCTTTACCAGTCCTGATCCTGCTGGTGGATTCTGGCCAAGTCACGTTGGACCAATTGGCGCTTTCCACAGTATTTATGAGGGTGGTATCGTTGTACCTATCCTGATTGCCAACTTCCTGATTGTGGTGGTATTTGCTCTTGAGCGTTTACTGACTATCAACAAAGCTACCGGTGCCGGAAATATTGACGAATTCGTTCGTAAAGTTCAGTATCACCTGGCTAACAAAAATGTTGATGCAGCCCTGACTGAGTGCGACAAGCAAAAAGGTTCTGTAGGTAATGTAATGAAAGCCGGTCTGCGTAAGTACAAAGAAATGATCACTGAAACTGAACTGGACACCGAGCAAAAAGTTCTGTCTATTCAGAAAGAAGTGGAAGAAGCTACTGCATTGGAACTTCCCATGCTGGAAAAAAACCTCGTATTCCTTTCAACCATCGCTTCTGTAGCTACCCTGTTGGGTCTGTTCGGAACGGTATTGGGGATGATTCGTTCCTTCTCCAAACTGGGTGATGAAGGTGGTGGTGATGCTGCACGTGAACTTTCCCGCGGTATCTCTGAGGCCCTGTATAACACTGCACTGGGTATCGGTACTTCCGCTCTGGCAATTATCATGTACAACATTTTCACAACCAAGATTGATGGTATCACCTATGGTATCGACGAATCTGGTTTCACATTGACTCAAAGCTTTGCTTCTCTTTACAAATAAGAAAGAGCATTGCAGCTGGAAACAGTAAACAGGTTTAGCCTAACAGCGTCACTGTCTGAATCCGGCCCTACGAAGTTTTTCGGGAAATTTTCGTAACTTTTATGGAATCCCGCGAAACCTGAATCTAAATGTGGAATTCAACAATTAATTAAATATGCCAAAAGCAAAATTACCAAGGAAGAGTACGCATATTGATATGACGGCGATGTGTGATGTGGCATTCCTGCTTTTGTCCTTCTTCATCCTTACGACCAAGTTCAAGCCATCTGAGGCATTGGCGGTTCAAACCCCCAGTTCAGTGGCTTCCAAGGTAGCACCTCAGAAAGATGTTACCCAGATCACGATCGATAAGGACGGAAAAGTTTTCCTTTCCTTTTCGGAGGATGCTCCTAAAAAGGAAATTATGGAAGCCCTGAATACTTCCCGTAACCTCGGTTTGTCTGATGCGGAGCTGAATGCACTGGCAACAGGTCCCTTTATCGGGGTACCATTTGCCCAGTTGAAATCGCTGGCAGCTCAGCCGAAGGAAAACTGGCCAAAGCTGGATAATCCTGGTATACCTGTACTGGATACCATCAACAATGAACTGGTTGACTGGATGCGTGCAGTAAAAACCGGCTTTACCGGTATCAAAATGAATCTTCTGGTTAAAGGTGACAATGCTTCTAAATATCCTTCTTTCAAAGGCGTAATTGATGCCTTCAAAAAAGTGGATGAGATGAAGTTTCAGATGGTTACCAATCCGGAAGGAGTAGCAGAAGGAACTGAACTCTATCGCGAGAATATGAGTCGCGGTGGAAAATCAGCCGACGCAGCGGAATAAATTAACTAACAACAAAATTTTTGCATCATGGCAGAAATGGATACCTCGTCCGGCGGGGGACATAAAAAAGGCCCAGGCGTAAAAAAGAGTAAAAAGCTGTCAACCCGTGTGGATCTGACTCCAATGGTGGATCTTGGATTCCTGTTGATTACCTTCTTTATCTTTACGACCACCATGAGCCAGCCTACGGCAATGCGGTTATTCCTTCCTAAGGATACCGAAAAGCCTGAAGAACAAAACAAGGCTAAAGAATCCGGCGCGCTGACCATTATGATGTCCAAGGATAACAACGTATACTATTACGAAGGAATCCTGTCACCAGATGGCTCCAACTTCAAAAGCACCAACTTTAAAGAAATCCGGGACGTAATTCTGAATAAGAAGAAATCAACCGATCCGAAGGACTTTGTAGTGGTTATCAAACCCGGCAAAGAATCTACGTATAATAACGTGGTGAATATGCTGGATGAAATGCAAATCAATGTGGTAAAACGGTATGCACTGGTTGACATTGCAGAAGCCGAAGCCATGCTGATTGCAGCAACTGAAGGTGGTCCGGCTCCGGCACCCGCTCCGCAACAATAATTTGTGGAAATTGAATAAAAACGCATCTTTTAAAAAAGCGAATCATGGACGTTAATAAAATTTTGAATGCGGATGTGCTGGACATCATTTTTGATGGCCGGAACAAGGCATACGGGGCCTACGACCTTCGCAGGACCTATGCCAAACGCATGACCGTGGCTCTGATCGCAACTGCTTCACTCCTGGTATTGTTTTTTGTTGGAACTGTTTTGGCAAACAAGCTGAAAGGTGACAAAGACAAGACTGAAATGGTAGTTCAGGATGTTGAGCTGGAAGCGATCAAACAGGAAGAGCCGAAAAATGAACCACCACCTCCACCACCACCACCACCGCCGGTTGAACCACCGAAAGTGGAAATGGCAAAATTCACTCCTCCTAAAATCGTGAAAGACGAAGAAGTGAAGGAAGATGAAAAGCCACCTGAAGTGGAGAAACTGGAGGAAACCAAAATTGGTACCATCAACCAGGAAGGTATAAAAGATGAAGGTATTGTTGCTCCACCTGTATCCGATGAGGGTAAAGGGGTGGTAGAAGCTCCTAAAAAAGTGGAAGAAGACTGGGATAAAACCTTTACCAAGGTGGAAATCGAGTCTGATTATCCCGGTGGAGCCAGCGCCTGGCAGCGTTACCTGAACAAAAGCCTTCGTTACCCACAGGATGCCATCGATAATGAGATCCAGGGTACGGTAGTGGTTCAGTTCATCGTGGACAAAGAAGGTGTGGTGAGTGAAGTGCAGGCCATCAGCGGTCCGCAGGAACTGCGCGATGAAGCGGTACGTGTAATCAAAAAGTCGGGTAAGTGGACCCCTGCCGTTCAGAACGGTCGTCAGGTAAAATCTTACAAGAAGCAGCCGATTACCTTCCGTTTGGAAATCGAATAGTCTACAACAGGAATAATCTTTACAAATCCCTCTGCAGCTCGCAGGGGGATTTTTTGTTACCTACCTTTGTCCCATGAAATATACCACCCCTCAGTGGGATGATACCATTGTTGCATTGGCTACACCGCCGGGTGTAGGTGCCATTGGCGTGATACGGCTAAGCGGTCCCCAAAGTTTTTCCATCACCAATCAGCTTTTCCTCTCGAAGGATTTGCTGCAACAGGCATCGCACACCGCGCATGTTGGCCTGCTGAAGGAAAACGGAGAAGCCATTGATGAGGTGGTGGTTACCCTGTTTAAAGGGCCGCGTTCTTATACCGGTGAAGATGTGGTAGAAATCTCCGGACATGGATCGCCCTATGTGCTGCAAAAAATTATCGATGCCTGCACCCGCGCTGGTGCGCGCATTGCCAAACCGGGGGAATTCACCCAGCGGGCATTTCTGCACGGCAAACTGGATCTCGCCCAGGCAGAGGCCGTTGCCGACCTGATAGCAGCCAATACAGCCGCTACCCAGCGCAATGCCTTACACAATATCCGCGGTGGATTTTCAGCCGAATTAAAAGAGCTGCGCGATCAATTGATCAGTTTCTCCGCCTTAATTGAACTGGAGCTGGATTTTTCCCAGGAAGATGTGGAGTTTGCGGATCGCTCGCAATTGTATGCCCTGGTTACCGGTGCGCATGAGCGGGTGCGTAAACTGGCGGCCTCTTTTCAGTTGGGCAATGTGATCAAAAACGGGGTTTCCGTTGCAATTATCGGCAAGCCCAATGCCGGCAAATCCACCTTATTAAACACCCTGCTGAACGAGAACCGCGCCATCGTGAGTGAGATCGCCGGTACCACCCGCGATACCATTGAAGAAGTGCTGAATATCGACGGGATTTTATTCCGCTTCATAGACACCGCCGGCATCCGCGAGCATTCAGCCGATCAGATCGAACTCATAGGTGTTGCCAAAAGCCGCGAAAAAATGCAGCAGGCCGATATTGTGCTTTATCTCTTTGATGTAAACACTATGTCCCCTGCCGATTTGGAGCAGGTGCAACGCGAGTTCAATGCCGCGGGGTATAAGTACCTGCTTGTCGGCAACCAGATTGATAAATCCACCGGTCGAGTGCCACCGGTCGGGTGGGACCGGTCGGGTGCCACCGGTCGGGTGGACAGTAGTCGACTGATCCTGATCTCCGCAAAGCAGGGCCTGCATGTTGAACTGCTGAAAGAACGTCTGGTGGATCTGGTTCTCGGTGGCCAGGTTGCCGGCGATACCACCATCGTTACCAATGCCCGGCACTACCACGCTCTCCAGGAAATCCTCGGCTCCCTCATTGACATCCGCAATGGCCTGGATAATCACCTGCCCGGCGACCTGCTGGCCCTGGATATCCGCCGCTGTTTGCATTATGTTGGAGAAATAACAGGTGAGGTGAGCAATGAGGATTTACTGGATTATATATTTAGCAAGTTTTGTATTGGAAAATAGACGGGCTACTTCTGTTGACTTAATTTACCTTAACCGGTCCACGTATAAAGACATTAACGGTGCAAGGGCTTCCTGGCTTTGTGAGTCGTTACCCAAACAAAATATTTTGGGTTTGGCAGGATTATTAAACAGTCCGTTCTGACAGCCCTTCTGCACCGCAACTTTTAAAAGTAAAAGAAGTCTGTGAATTATTTCAAATATCAAAACCTACGATTTATGATTGGATTCGTAAAGGTCAACTATGTTCTATTAAAATTGAATCAAGACGCTTTTCTTTGGCCAGTGATATTGAGGAGTTGATTATAAAAAGCAGGACGCTTATCAATGAATGAAATGTAATTAATCAGCGTCGCACTTTGCTGCGGGGCTTAGCGTTTCACTTTTGACAAAGGGAGCTGCCTTTTGATTAAACTTTTGCTTTCAAAAAATAAGTATCAAGAGCTTCCTTTAACTTTTTGTTTTTCATTTTTATCACTGTTTCTCTGATCTTATCAGGCTCATAGTATGAAACTTTAAACTTTTTAGTTCCGGCAATAAATTTATCAAGTGCTGCCTTTGCGTCATCGGTAAAGCCTCCTGTTGCCCAATATTCGAATTCAATGTCATGGTTTTTCAATGTTTCTTGTTTGAGAAGCCAAGTTCTGAAGGCAGGAATTTTTATATCCCTCCATTTTGTAACCTTGTCAATGTCAATTTTGCTGTTGGTAGCTTTACACTCACAGAAAACAACCTTGCTATCGTAGATTACAAATACATCGATCTCATGCCTGCCGTTATTTTCCAGTATTTCTCTTCCTATGTCTATGCTTTGACTATTTCTGGAGTGAATATGTCCTACAAAATATTCGAATAATGTTCCCCGAATATTGAATACTAAAGTTTCATTGAATATTTTGAGTTCACTTATTAATTCTAAATACTTATTTGGTTGGCTTTTCAGGTTTGCACCTGCATTGTTTAAAATTGATACAAGCTCATTCAAGGCATTTGCATATTTCTCACCAAAAAGTTCACTGATTAATCCAAGGGCGACGCCATTCTTTTTTAATTCTTCCAGTGCACTTATATGCACATTGTCCACAATCAAAAACGGGACAACCCTAGGACTATTTTTAAAGCTTTGTATGTGATTTAATTTTTCGATGTAGAAGAGAACATCGTCTTTATAAACCTTTTTGCCGAACAGAATATCTGCCAATACAAAACCTGGTTGCTTATTGCTGACGAGTCCTCTGATATAGGAAGCTCCTTTAAAGCCCCAACGGAATTTTCCGAATTCACCAAATAGTTCCCCGGTGTTATAAGAAATCAATCCTGTGTTTCGTAAGAGTGAATGGAAATGGGATAAAATATCTTCCTTAATGGTTTCAATAGTTCTGTGGGTTAAACTGCTTGTGTCGATCGGACAAAACCTGGGAGCAAAGTAGTATTCATCTGTGCCATTAAAAACCAGCACACCTTGAGCGACAAATTTTTGCATTACCTTTTTAAAAGGAAGATGCTTCTTTAAAGGAAGTACAGGGTAGTTTGTATAGCACTCTAAAAACTTAGTGTTTATTATTCCTCCGTGTACTTTTAATGCGTTCATGCAGTACCAGTATTTTCGGCCGTTATCGTAAAGGGCTTTGGAAAAAACGGTATACAATTGTTCATCTTTATATTGCTCGTTAAGGAAACATAAAGACTGGTTACTTACGAAAAACCCTTTAATCTTTTTAATGGCTTTTGTACGGGAGATCTTTTGACTGGCAGTATTCAACGGAATTTTTTCAGCCTTCGCCAATTTTTCCGCAAGTATCCCTGACATCATCGGACCATGCTTTACCAGTATCTGCTCCAGTGTTGTCATATGGCTCTATATATACAAAACTCTTTAGAGTTTAGAGGCAAAACGTTTTTTTTTTGATTTTACGCATAGACCGGGAGAAATTTTGGGAGAAAACACCCTAAAGTGCTGTCATCTCCGGATTTAGGAAAGGGTATTTCCAGATCCTGCTGTGCGACTTTTTGTTAAATTTATACATAATCCGTTAGAAAGGCAAAGGCGTCGCTTCCCTTATTGTTTCATTTCTGCAAGAAAATCCTGCAATAGACAGCGATCAAATCGGGGAGATTATAAAAGCAATTAAGAAGTAAGATCGTAATTGAAAATTAGTTCAACGACTCTCCAATAGCTCTTCCCAACATCGCTAATATCTCGATATCATATCTCGTTTCATCTGGTAAGCTTTCAAACTTCTTCTGAAGTATTGGGAATATTTTAATTTGCGATGTGATCATCATGCAAGTCAAAAGCTGCGCATGATGAATATCTAATTTGGCCTGACCAGTTTGGAAAGTGGAATCCGACACAGCCGAGTTGAGCTGGATAGCACTCAGCCCTTCTGAATGAGCATACACACTAAGCATAGTATAAATCGAAAGAAATGGATTGTTCTTTACAAACCCGGTTTCCTCCATAATCTTGCTCCAGTGACTGAACAGTTTTGCGCTGCCTTCTTTGAGTAATGAAGCTTGTTGTTTAGGAGTCAGTTGCTGGTAAGCCGGTAGTTTAATGATGATGTCTTTTAGCCTTTCTATTTCTTGCTGATCTCTTTGCTTTTGAGCCTGTGCAAATTCCGTTGTTGAAGGAAGCTCCTGCCGGTGCAGCAGACCTGTATATATCCAGGAGTAATAACGGAGTTCTTTAACACCTTCGTCTTCCGGGTTGACATAGATATAATGATGCATTAGGAATGTCTCCAGTTTTGAACGCAGCACTGCTTTACCCGAAGAAATATCGACATACCGAGCGCCGTTGATTTCCTTTCCGAAATAACCCGATGAAAGCGTCAGCCCGGAATAGACCTGGTGTAGGGTCAGACCGTGAAAAAAGAATTTCATGAGTAATGTTTCCGAGAACTTCTGCCAGGACTTAATTTCATAGTCAGTGTCGGCCAGTTCTTGATTCAGATACACAAGCGTATCCAGAAAATGATGATAATCTTTCAGGCGGGTGGGCATATCATCATTTTTATATTTGGCCAACAGCTCGATGGCTCGTTTGTCTTTCGGGGTTAGTTCGTACATGGAACAAAGGTCTGGGATTGGGGTCATCTCTTTTCCGGATAGCTACTGCCGGCTAAAATGAGTGGAAAATGTTAGCATTTAAGGGCTGGCGAATTTGACCTGAAATCCGGCAGAGCATAGATTTGGTAATAATTTTACTCAATACCCATGCTATCGCTTGAATTTAGCAATTAGTTTCTATACATTTGATTTTTAGTTTACTATGGCGGCATCTGACCAAATAAAAAGCCTTATCAAATCTTTTGGGGACGGAGACGATATCCGTTTCTTTGCTTCCGCCATGCAGATCGCCGCAGCCGAAGCCCGCCAGGGTCATGGCAATTTCGCCAATGAACTGAAAACCCTAATCGAGGATGCACGCAAGAAACGTTCATCCGTGGAGATCGAGCAAGGACGGATCGTCAATATGCCAGCGTCCAGGCGGGAAGTACATGAGCTGATCGAAGTGTTTAAGCCGCGGACTGGACTTTCCGATATGGTGTTGGCCGGGACAACAAAAAAGCGGATAGTTAAAGTGATCGAAGAACAGAAAAAATGGCAACTCTTAAAACACCATAATCTCGATCCTATCCGTAAACTGCTAGTAACCGGTCCTCCCGGTACGGGTAAAACAATGACAGCACATGTGATTGCTGGAGAATTGGGAATACCACTATTTGTGATTCGCCTGGACGGGCTGCTGTCCAAATATATGGGTGAATCCATTGTCAAGCTGCGAGTGATATTCGACCTGATGCCCAGCCAGCGAGCGGTTTACCTTTTTGATGAGTTCGATTCCATCGGTTCCAGCCGACAGCATGGACAGGATGTGGGTGAGATCAAGAGAATACTGAACAGTTTCCTGATCAACATTGAAAAAGATACCAGCAACAGTATTATCATCGCTGCGACAAATATCCCCGATGCACTTGACCCAGCGCTATTCAGACGATTCGATGAGATTATAAAGTATCCCATGCCGAAAATTCAGGACATTATTGATACGATCAAGAAGAACACCAAAGGTTATTCATTTGATAAGCGTGTCAACTATAAAGCCATTGCCTCGGACCTTGAGGGTATTAATTTCTCCGACATCGCCAAAGCCAGCCAGGCCACCATCAAGGAAATGATCCTTACAGAATCCAGTAAACTGCATGTTGATTTTTTACAGGAAGCCCTTAAAAACCGCAACAGGTAATGGCTGGTGAGTTTCGTCATCTTCGTATTGATTCTTTTTTCCGCTCCCGGGATTACAGCTATCCTTTGCCTGGGGGTGGGTCTACTGATCCCATTGATCGTGATAAAGCTATTCATGGCAACAAGATCATCCGTCAGCTCAATGAAATCCGTGAACGCTTCGATATTCAGAAAGAAGAGCGGCTTCCTGAAAATATAGTCCGTGACGATGCAGTTTATGTGGAGTTCCATTCTGAATGGGGCTATGAATTAAAATATGAAAGCTTGAACCAGGAAGTGGACAGGCCGAACTATCAACTGCTGCAGATCAAAAAAGAAACCAAGGAAGAGAATGGTGAAACCGTCACCCGCGATAAAGTAGTGGTCATGATGCGTCCCGGTGGCGCCAGTCAGTTTCTGAAAAAAGCAGGGGAGTACTTGGTCAAAACGACCAAAGACAGGGAGGGAAACAATACAGGCCTGCCGGCACACAGGGCCCTTTTCAACAACATTGAAAATATCCAGCTGGCAACTTTGCATTCATTCTGGGCTGATGAGCCGGAGATTGCTCTCCCCGATGAGAACGCAAATATTTGGTGGGAAGCATGGTTTCGCAAAACAGACAATGACCGGGCAAAGCTTGACCAGGTAATGAATAATATCAGGTCAATTGGCGCGCAGGTGGGCGAACAGGTGCTGGAATTTCCGGAACATCATGTACGTCTGATCAAAGGAACGGCCCGGCAGCTATCAGGATCAATTATGCTGCTAGACAATCTTGCAGAGCTCAGGAAACCCCAGCAGTTGAATGATTTTATTACCCGCAGAAATGTGGATCTGGCGGAAAAGAGCGAATGGCGGGATGACCTGAGTAACCGGGCAAATCCGTCTTTTAACGAGAACCACGTCGTGGTTTGCCTGCTTGATTGTGGTGTGCAAAACAGGCATCCATTATTGGAGAAATTCTTGCCTGATGATCGCATGTTTACTTTCAAAACTGCATGGGGAACGGATGATAGCTGGGACAGCGGGGGACACGGAACGGGTATGAGCGGATTGGCATTGTATGGCGACCTGACGGAAGCTCTTTCATCGCAAGAGAACATTCAAATATATCACGGTCTTGAATCATTCAAAATAGCCCATCCTGCTGATCCCAATGACCCCAGGCTTTACGGTGCTATTACTGAGTATGCTTGTAGCGTACCTCAGGTGAGTTTCCCTCATAATCCAAGAATATTTTGTCTGAGCCTTTCTGATAAAAGTCAGGCAAAAAGAGGAAGACCCTCTACCTGGTCGGCCGCTATTGATAAGATCGCTTGCGGCAGGGCCATGGACTCCCGTCATCTTTTTATCGTTAGCAGCGGGAATGTAGTATATATGCAGGCGGGTATTAACGCCACTTATTATTCAAGCTTGAATGATAACGAAAGCATTCATGACCCTGCCCAAAGTTATAATGCACTTACTGTTGGTTCCTATACGCGTATGGACCGAATCGATCAGACGATTTACCAAGGATACAGGGCACTTGCACCCAGCGGCGGTATATCCCCTTCCAACTCCACCTCGCTGATGTGGGAAAGCCACTGGCCGATCAAACCCGATATCGTAATGGAAGGCGGCAATCTTGCGGTTGACGGCGCAGTCATTCGTGACGATGTGCCAACTCTAATGCCACTGTCACTGGATAAAGAATTCAATACCTATGTCTTTAACCCTTTTGGCGATACAAGCGGTGCAGCAGCACTGGCAGCAAAACTGGCAGCTGAACTTTCAACAGCCTATCCAAAACTCTGGCCGGAAACGATCAAAGGTCTTATTGTTCATTCGGCGGACTGGACACCGCAGATGTTAAACGGACTTAATTTTTCCAACGCTACCAAGGTGCAGAAAATGAACCTCCTCCGCACATTCGGTTATGGTGTGCCGATCGTAAGAAAAGCTTTTGACAGTGCAAAGAATGCTGCCACACTTATCGCTGAGAATACCATTCAACCTTATAAACTGGAAGGCTCCAGCGACAAGACCAACGAATATCACTTGTATAATCTTCCCTGGCCGACCGATATACTAATGGACTACCTGGGAGAAAGGGATGTTACACTCAAAGTAACGCTGTCTTATTTCATCGATCCCAATCCCGGCGGTCGTAGTTATGCCTACGATTTTTCTTATCATTCCCATTCGCTGGATTTTAAAATGATACGGCCAACTGAGACCCTCGATGAGTTTAGAAGAAGAATTTCAGCAACCGAAATAACAGAAGGAATTGCCTACAACGGTGATGAAGAGCCTTGGGCGTTGAAAGAATCGGTCAGGGACCGTGGCGCCATTAAAAAGGACTTTTTAGTTTCCTCCGGTGCGGACCTTTCAACCCGCAATGTAATTGCTGTTTTTCCCAAACGTGGATGGTACCGGACACGTAAACGGCTCGGCATGGTCATCACCGAAGTTCGTTATAGTCTCATTATGTCCATTGAAAGTGAAGACATCAATACAGACATTTATTCACCGATCCAGGAACTGATCCGTAATGTTGTTCCTATTGAGATTGTTACCGCATGAGATTTATACTTTGATCTTTATTCATCAATTTCAAAGTACTGGGAATTGGTTTCATCATTTACAAAGTCACATAGCCGGTAAAGAATGGTGCCCAATGTCTGCGGGCAATCATTAGAGCGGTGAAATCCAATTAGCTTTCGGTGTTCTGCCTCCCCCGTAATGAACGCAATGGCCTAAAGACTTGTGAATTCCGGATCATTCAATATCCCATTGCGCGTAAATCGTCCTCTGATATTAGGCCTTCCTTCAAATTCAACCCAATTATAAACTGGATCGCCGGCTTGCGCGAAAGCGGCGTTCCAAAGAATACCGCTGTTGGGCTCTTTATACAGCCTCCCTTTGGTTACTGGTAGGCCCTGGTCTTTTCCTGGTGGAATCAAGAGATTGCTCGCATCAACCAGGTATAAACCTTTAACTCGCTGATAATTGACTTGTTCAAATTTATAGTTGTTTTTTGCTTTTGCGATCAGATCTTCGATGATCACACGATAATCATAGTGTGTCGCTGTGTTTCCTCTTTTGAAAGGCGATATAAATACCGGCTCACTGAAATAAACGTGCTTTTTCACATTCTTCATTTCCTTTTCCAATGCAATCTTTGAATCGGCCCCCTGGTTTTGGATATCGATATGTTAAGATTGCCGTCCACAAAGTGAAGCGATTTCAGATCAGAGAAAATGAAGTCTTCGTGATTGAGACTAAGTTTATAATCGAGTGTTTTTGAGACTGATAAAGTAGTTGCAAAAAACACCTAAGTAATATTTATGAAACTGGTGAATTAGATAAATCGGCAACTATTTCCATTTTGGAAACAGTTCAACTGGAAGGTAGCCGGATGGTGCCATAATTGCTGTAGGCTATCGGGTAAAATACCTTCTGGCGACCCAATTTTGAATTTGGGCTGCCAAAACCCTAAGAGAGTTTTTTAGCATAGGCATTGTTCTGGACGATGAAAGACTTAAACAGGGTAAACGCTTTGGCAGGACTATTTTGATGAGCTTCTTGAACGCATCGTTACCATGTGCCTTGATTTTGCTGAACTGCAAGCCGAAAGACAGCCTATCCCCTAAACTGCTCCTTATACTGCGCTCCAATTGGAATAACCGCTGCGCCGATTTCGATTTCAGCAGCAGTATAGGAGCTTATCTTGTTTTTATTTACGATGAATGATTTATGCACACGAATAAAGCTCTCAGACAGCTCCTGATCCAACTGACTGATTTTGTATTTCAGAAGTAGTGTGCTGCCATCTGCTTTGTGTATCTTAACATAGTCCCTTATGCTTTCAACATATAAAATATCAGGTTCTGCCAGTTGATAGGTCTTAGCCCCTGATTTTATGGATATCGTTTTTTCTTTTGTTGGATCCTGTAGGATACTTTCTCTCTTTCTGTGTAATCTGAAATACTTATCAATTGCCTGAGAAAAACGAATAAATGTGATAGGCTTTAATAAATAATCAATAATGTCTAAATCATAACCTTCGATTGCATGCTCGCGATAGGCAGTGGTTATAATTACCGCAGGTGGATTTTTCGATGCCTTCAGCATTTCCAGTCCCGTTAGTTTTGGCATTTGGATATCCAGGAAGAGCAGATCAACCGAATATTGCTGCAGAAAGGCCATGGCTTCTACCGCATTGGTACAGGTGCCAGCCAATTGAAGAGTGCCAAATTCCTGCAGGTGTTTTTGCAGCAACTGGATGGCCAGGGGTTCATCGTCTACCAGTAAACAGCTTGCTTTCATGTTAAATCAATCGATAGATGTGTTCTAAAGATACCATTGTCTGCCTTCCTGTCAAATCTATAACGACCAGGATAGAGTAAGTCCAGTTGCTTTTGTAAATTCCTTAACCCAATTCCCTGTCCTTCTGGTGAGCTTTCGTCAAATGAATTTTCTGCTACAATTTCCAGGCGATTATTTGCTGCTTTGATGTCCACCAAAAAATGAATATGTCCGTTTACCCCTTCTGCACTGTGTTTCAGCATATTTTCCACAATGGTCAATAATAGCAGCGGTGCTATCTTATAGGAATTGTCCGTACTATGGGTAAAGGAAGGTTTCAATCGGTTACCATACCGTATTTCACCCAGCTCCATATAATTTCCAATTAATTCAATTTCCTTTTGCAGGGATACATAGTTGTCTGTACTCCTGTATAATACATAATCCAAAATAAAGGACAGCTTTTCAATGCATACCGCTGCCAGTGGAGATTGCTGTACGGACAGCGAGTAAATATTATTTAGTGTATTGAACAGGAAGTGTGGATTCAACTGGGATTTTAATGCAATCAGTTCTGCCTCTTTTTTCTGTTGTTCGGTTTCAACCTGTTTTCGCAATACCATTTGACGCTCCAGTATCAGGTAGAAGATGATAAAGGGTAAGGCATCTGCGATATTCCCAATGATATAATGCCGGATCAATACGGGAAAGTCGGTAGCAATTTCAAACAGTGCTTCCTTTTCTTTGTGAATGCCCACCATGGGCTCCAGCAGGTAGATCACCGCTATTCGGTTGATCAGTCCAATCAGGTAAACAGATACAAAAAGAAAAAGAGAGCCGGTCAGCCAGTTCTTTTTTTCCAGTAGGGTGGGCAGAACTTTTAAACAGATTATATAACTGGTAACACCAACTGCCAGTAAGTGAAAGAATAGTTTGAGCAGTAAATCAGGTGAAATGGTCTGTGCTATTCCGTCTTCCTCCACCATAAAAATTCGCTGTGCGATATAAATGAAATAGATCGTGATCCAGAACAGGACATGTAGTATCCATTTATTGCTGTTTCCCGATACCATGGAGTTTTATTTAAAAATATACAAAAAGCAGCAGCGGATGGCCCCCAACATACAAACAAGTTCATTCCTGGTATAAAAACGCCTTTTACGGATACAAACTTAAAATTGGCCTGTAAGTCTGCGCTATTCAGTGCTATGTCGAATAGTCCGTAAAGCGGATTGCTAACAAAATACATTGCACTAAAAAAATGTTACGTACAATTATTTTGATCGCTGCATTGCTGTTGCTTCTTTCTGATAAAGCAGCTGCACAGTCAGATAGGCAACAAATTCAGGAACTCCTTCAAACCTTTATGAAGGCCCTTAAGGAGAAAGACAGCCTTACCATGTATTCCTTGTTTATTAATAGTCCGGTTACCTGGGTCCGGGTCTGGAAGCCCACCACTTTAGAAGCGAGGATGAAGCAAAATGGTGCTGAAAAGGAGCTGACCGTATCTGACTACAAAACCTGGTTTAGACGGGTTATGCAGGGTGGTATAAAGGAAGAATTTTTTCTAAACCCGGTTATAGTCGAAGACGGAAGCATTGGCTCTGTAACTTTTGATTATAGTTTCTGGAGTAATGGACTGAAAGGGAATTGGGGTAAGGAAAGCTGGGCGCTTGTTAAAGAAAATAATAACTGGAAGATCGCCAGTGTGATTTTTTCGGTTGAGCTGGAAAGAATAGTTCCTCAAAAAGATGGCGTCCATTCCGAAATGCCAGTACTACATCCCCAAATGGACGCGTATTTGAAAACACTGGTGGATACCGGCCGTTTTCAGGGTGTGGTGTTAGTAGCAAAAGGAGACAGCCTCTTACACCACCAGGCCTATGGAAAATTTGATTGGTCCACCGGCTCATCCAACCAGTTGGGAACACAATTTTTTATTGGCTCCCTGACCAAGTCTGTTGTGGCAGTTGCCATCATGCAATTGGTGGAACAGGGAATGATTGATTTATTCGCACCCATCAAACAATACCTGCCCGAACTTAAGAATAATATAGCAGAAGGTGTTACCGTGCATCATTTATTGAAGCAGCAATCCGGACTTACTCAATTCATTGAAGACTGCACTGAAATTCAGGTAATGGATATTAGCTCACCAGAACTTCTTGCCATTATCAATAAGGCGCGCAGGTCATTTGAGCCCGGTAAAAAATTTGCCTATTCCAACCTGAATTATAATTTGCTGGGTATCCTTATGGAAAGAGTAACCGGACTATCCTATACCGATTATATGCAACAAAAAGTCTTTGTTCCGTTGGGATTGCAGTCTACAGGAATTGAAAGACTTTCCAATATTCCCACTAATAAAGCAGTTGGTTACCGAACAGTCAATGGGATCTTCCGTCCCATTCAGAATGTTACATCTTATGCACTGGGTACCGGAGATATTTATTCAACCGCAGCTGATATCTTCAAATGGGGACAAGCATTGCATAAAGGATTGCTGTTGAGCGAAGAAAGCCGGAGACAACTCTTTGATGGTGGAAACAAAGCCTGGGGTTACTATGGATATGGTTTCAGAATCCAGCCATACCAGCGGGCAGCTGGATTTCAAAATGCCGGTACTTTAATTCGGCATGGTGGTACCATGAATGGTTATATTTCAAATTATCATTTCTATAAGGAAGATGAGTTGACCGTGATCCTGTTATGCAATAACAGGGATATCCCAATTCGCAGAATTACGTATAACCTGAAAGAAATAGCAATTGGAGAACCTTATTCAAACAGAATTAATAAACACCTGGAGTAAAATGACGGCTTTATTCTACAGGTATTCAAAAGCTTTTGAGTTGCATGAAAATGGATCATTGCTGGTAGTCTTTCCTACTAAGATAGGAATGGCTTTCCATGGGCGGGCAGCCCAAGGAAAACAATAGGATGCTGCATGGCATACAAAAGGCAGTTTGATTCCTCAGCCGGAATTTACAGACGGGGTGTGGAAGATGCTTAAGGGAGGGCAAAAGGAGGGCAAACCATGGTCCCTTTTTCAAACGAAGGAAAACGTAGAATAACGAAGGATAACGGAGGATTACGAAGGTTTGGATAACCGGAAAATCTTACTTATATTAGAAAAAATCTATTTTTATGGCCCGGATTTACACCGATAATATATTGGAAGGCGCCCAGGGCGCTATTGGAAAAAAACTCGTGGTTAAACGCATCAATGGAAAATCCTTCCTCTGCAAATACCCTGAAATGAATGAAGTACAATTCAGTCAGAAGCAAAAAAAATGCCAAAGCATTTTCGCCCAAGCCGTTGCTTATGGAAAAGAAGTCTTAGCCGATGCAGATAAAACACTGTTTTATAAGCAAATGAAACGCAATAATAAAAAATTGAGATCGTCCAGTATTTATCACCTGGCTATACAGGATTTCATAGGGAAAAACAGTAAAAAACTCGCTAATCAAAAAGCCTCACAAAAACTTAAAACATATCAGCAAACCTACACAGTGAGTAACCGTCAGCTTATTGCTTTGCAACAATTACTCACAAAGGGCGTACTCACCAATGCCATCTACCAACAACTCAACCAGGTTTCGAAAGCCACAGCAACCCGCGACCTTCAAAACCTGGTGTATCAGGGAATCTTATCCATTCCGGCTAAAGGTGTTGGCGCCCGCTATGATTTGATGGAGGATTACTAACACCAAAAAATAGGATAAAGCGCTGCATCAACCAATTGGCTCTTGATTTCCGTGAATTGGCTCAAAATCTACTGAATTGACTCAAAATACGCCGTAATTGGCTCATTAATCCCTCTAATTGGCTCAAAATTAACTTGAATTGGCTCATCTAACCGCAACTCCTTGCGCTTTCTCCAGCACCTTAAAAAATCCAATCCGCTCCAAGCCGCTGTTCAAGGTATTTACCTGCTCTTGTTTCAGGGCCGTCAATGGTAACCTGCAATCACCCAAATCAATTCCCTGCAATAACATGATGGCCCGCTGAGCCGGTATGGATGGATATTTTGTAAAACAACGGATCATCTCCACCGCCTGCAATTGCCAGTACTGCGCCTTCTCCAGGTCACCATTAGTAAATGCCTGTATTACCTGCTGATAAATGGGTGTCGCAAATGTATAGGTACTTCCTATTGCGCCCTTTGCACCCACCGCTAATGCCGGTAGTAATAATTCATCATACCCAAACAGCATATCAAACTTTCCCTTCTTATAATTCAGGCAGGCCTGAAACTCATGAATGGTGGAAGCCGTATACTTGATACCCGCCAGAGAAGGGATGCGCTGTTCCGCTTTCTCCAAAAATTCCATCATATCAATCGCCACACCGGTAAGCATCGGAATATGATAATAATAAAAGGGCAGGGCAGGTGCCGCTGCTGCTATCGCTGCCATACATTCTACCAGATTATCAACCCCTGATGGTTTAAAATAAAAAGCAGCTACAGATGAAATTGCATCTGCTCCTATAACTGCCGCATGCCGCGCCAGCTCCTGTGCCTCTGCAATGGAGGAGTGTCCCACATGTACAAATACCAAGGCTCGTTTGCCCACTGCTTTTACATAGGTCTCTGCTACCAGTTTTCGTTCTGCTATCGTTAAATTGGGCCCCTCTCCATTGGTGCCACACACATAAATTCCTCTCACTCCATCCAAAATCAATTTATCTACCAGGGTCGGAATAATAGAAACATTTACAGCGCCATCTGCCTCAAACCCACAAAAGGTGGCAGCGATTAATCCTTCAACTTTTTGCATACTTAATTATTCAATAATTTCTTTAATCGAGATTTGCTGAAACACCAGGTGTGCCTGGCTGCTCTCATATAACAGACCTATCGTATTTGCATCTACCGATGTAATAGAGGAATAACCTCTTCCGCTCAATTCATCCAGTAATATATGTTTCGATACCGGCCAGGTTTTTCCCTCATCAAAACTTACCTGTAAGGTGATATGATCCCGCTTCGTATAGGAATAGGGATTCAGAAACAGCAATACCGACTTCTCTTTACCACCCGACCGGTAAATATGTTTATATAAACTGGCCATACATACCGGCTCCCGCAATGCCTTCCGCGATGTGGGATGTTCTACCCAGGTCTTACCCAGATCATGCGTAACTGCTATCGACCGGCCATTGCCTTCACCCACCAGTCCACGATTGGAATTCGTTCGCATGTTTAACATGATTCCTCCATCCGACAATTCCACTGCCATACATTCCGTGGTGGATTCATCCAGCGCGGGATTACTGGTAGTCCAGGTATTGCCACCGTCTTTACTATAAGTAATATTCGAAAAGGCTTTACCTGTTGCATCTCTTCCCTGTGTGGGAAATACCAGGGTGCCGTCTTTTAAAACAATGCCACTTCCCGGGGCCGGTGCCCATAACCACCATTCCTTACGCTTACACATCGATGTTAGATTGACGGGCTCCGACCAGGTTTTACCATGATCCGTACTTTTTGTCAACAGAAACTGTGCGGTTTCTTTGGGATCAAATCCCGGTTGTGATCCTTTTGCACGCCACTGGTGATTCCAGTTTTTACTGGTATCTGTCAACCCTTCTATCCAATGTCCTTCTGCATCCAGCACGCCATACATCCACAATCCGGCTACATAAATAGTTCCTGTTTTGGGGTCCACCAAAATACAGGGATCTGACACCCCGTTGAATTTCTCCGGTAAATTTCCCCAGCTTCCTTTGTCCAGCACTACCTGATAGGGTTCCCAGGTGGCTCCCTTATCCTTACTTCGGTTTAATCCTATATCGATATCACCCTGCAGGTCGCCGCCTTTTTCATAACGGGCATCATAAATCACCAGTATGTCTCCATTCATTGCACGCGCCATTCCCGGAATACGCGAGGTATGTACATTGTCCTGCATAAACTGTCTCACAGCGCTGCCTACACGAAAAATACTATTGCCTCCGGCAACGGGATAGTTTCTGGAATTTATTTGGAGAGCTGTTATATCAATTCCGATTTTATTCAGCAGTGAAATATCCGGTTGAACTGCTACTGCTGCCCAGATATAATTACTACCTTTATTCAGCCGGAGATTTCCTTTCAGTATCAACTCCTTCTTAAACAGCGCCTTTGTATGCAAGGCAAAGAGCGCATTGTTTTTACCTGCCAATGCCGGATAAACGGAGTCTGCATTAGTTGAAAAAATTCGGATCTCCTTAATGTCTTTCAATTCGGTAGTGCCATCCAACTGAAGCTTAATTTCCTTTAACCAGGAACCAGCATCCGCCGTCTTTACTTCAATCCGCATCAGGGATGTTCCTTCCAGTTCTTTCAATAAAGGAACCTGATAACTCCGAACCGTAACACGTATATCCTGCGCCTGTACGTAGCCCGTACAGCATAAGAGATAAATCAACCCAATTAATAAACGGCTCATATAAAACGTTTAATTAAAAAATTACAATTGTATCAAAGCCTGAATCTCCGTTTCGCTTAATGATTTCCGGTAGATCAGGAAATCATCCATCAGTCCGGTATAAAAATTATTGAAACTGGTGGTTCCTTCCTGCATCGCAATTTTAAATGCCTGATTGCCGGTTACATTCCGCACGTTGGGTGTTGTCATCTCTTTTACCTTGGTTCCATTGATATACACCATCATTTTGGTACCGGCCCGTACGCAGGCAAAATGAGCCCATTGATCCGTATTCAGTTTTCCTTCATTACCCATATTCAGAATACTTCCGCCACCCGGAGCTTCGGTATTGAAACGAAGCTGTCGGTCGGTACTGTTATCACCCATGCGCAACCAGGACTGGTTATCATTGCTGCCGTTCTTTCCACTTTCCTGCCAAAGCATCATTCGCGCCGTACTGCTTGCTTTGACCCAGCCGGTTACGGTGAAATCTCCTGTTCCCAGATTCAATATCTCCTGACTCTGCACTGCCAATCCGGATGCTCCGTCAAAACTGGCAGCTGCTCCTGCTATTCCCAAACGATCCGTAGCATTATAAGATGGCGAACCTGCCACCACCACCGGAATGGCATCCGGACCAAGATCATTTCCTGCTCCATTAAATGGAAAAAACGCAGCAAGCTGATCACCCGGAACAACCAGCATGTATTCCTCCTGAATTTTCTCTGAACTGTTTTCTGTATTCGAAACGGTCAGGCTCACCCGATAACGTCCAGGAGCTGCATAACTCACTGTCGGATTTGCTTCTGTTGAACTTGCCGGAGTGCCTCCTTCAAATGTCCAGCTGCGATTCTCTACGTTGCCCAGCGATTTGTCTTCAAAACCTATCGAACTGCCGGTATAAGTTGCTGTGACTATTGCAGTGAACTCTGCTGATACAAATGCCGGATCAATTACCTCAATCATTTCCTCCACCGTTTTTTCTCCTTCAAATTCAGGATTCGATGCTTTTAATGTTACCGTATAAATTCCCGGTTCATCAAATTGTATCAACGGATTCTGTTCGGTGGATGTATAAAGGACTCCCTGTGTTGCATGAATAAACTGCCATTCCCAGCTTTCCGGAATTCCGGTTGTCTGATCGGTAAACTGAACCGACTCGCCCTGTTGTAGGGTTGTTTTATCCGCGATAAAAGCCGCATTGATCTGGTTGTAGCCCACCGTCACAAATTCTTCTTTGGTTACGGTTTGTGAGGAGACAGCATTGCTGATTTCAAGGGTCACTTTATAGGTGCCGGGTTCCAGATAGGTTACGGTAGGGGACGATAATTCCGAGCTGGCCGGATTTCCTCCCTCAAATGTCCATTTCCAGCGCGATGCCTGACCGGAACTATTGTCCCTGAATGTTATACTGTCGCCAGCCAGGATTTCATATCCTTCGCCATCTATGGATGCGATCAGTGGTTGCTGCTCACTGTCTTTTTTACAGGCAAACAACAGGCTCAGCAGTGCCAGTGTGGTGAATATCCATTGTTTCATATAAAACAGTCTTGTTGGTTAGTTAAAATCTTCCAGTGAAAAAATCTCAAAGGAAATACCGGTATAAGGCGATGATTTTCCCCCTTCAAAAAGAATTCCGATCTCCTTATCTGATAGCTGAATCAGATCTGAATAAGCAGACGGCCCTTCATAAACTTCCAGCTTTTTTGCCCAGGTACTGCCATTATCCAGACTTTGACGAATCGTCATTTTTTCTCTTCTGGTACTTGCCGGATTGCTGAAAAATACCTGATGAAGTCCGTTCATATCAGCAGATAATAAACTTGCCTGGCAGGTTGGCTCCGTCAATGCCGGATCTCTGCGCATATTGGTCCAGGTTAGTCCGCCGTCTGCACTGTTTGCAACAAAACGGGTTGGACCGCCATTGCGCATATTCAGCATCAGTTCTCCATTGGATAACTCTGCCACTGCTGATTCATTGGCACCTTCTGATGGTGAAATTCCTCCGATCTGCCAGGTAGCTCCCTGATCGTCAGAATAAATTACATGAGAGAAACCGCGTTTGGTTCCGATTTCTATATAATCACAGGGAATAACCAGACGACCAGCAGTGGGGCCGTTTTTTATCTGAATACCGTGACAGGGACCTGTGGCATACCATCCCCACTCGGGACGTTTTACACTGCTGGTAATTTCATTCGGAGCTGTCCAGGTAGCACCGTTATCGGTTGAACTTGAATGATACACTCTTCGGGTATCTGTTCCTGTATTATTGTTGATATCTCCAATATCATCCGTACCAAAATTCCAGGTCAGTAATAAATGAAGGGTACCGGTGGTTTCATCCAGAACAGGAGCCGGATTTCCACAGGTATTGCTTCCATCATCCCAGATCACTTCCAGCGCGCCCCAGGTTTTTCCATTGTCTGTTGAACGTTTCATTACCAGATCAATATTCCCGATATCACTGCAACTGTTTTTTCTTCCTTCTGCAAATGCTATCAGCGTACCGTCTTTCGCACGAATCAATGCCGGAATCCGGAAACAGGCATATCCTTCAAAGCGCTGACGGAATATATAATTGAAGGTGGAATCTCCTTCATTTAAATCGATGATGGGTTTGGCAGGCGGACCATCCAAATCCCATTCCCGCTTGCCTTTGGTGCAGGCCGTTCCGATGCAGATCATTGCAATCAGTACGTAGTGAAAAAAATCGAATGAATTATTTTTCATAACAGAATCGTTTGTATTTCGGTTATTCATATCCTTCTGTTTGTGTCAGGTTGTTATTGATATCAATCTGAACCTGAGGAATGGGAAAATAGAGGGGAGCAGTTCCGGAAGATAAATTGGGTACTTCCTGGTAAATATTGATGGTTCCTGCTGAATGAAAACGAATCAGGTCGTGCCAGCGTGTAAATTCAAAATACAATTCCCTGAACCGCTCTTTTAAAATCTCCCGTTCAACCGTTTCCTTTCCGGTACCTCCGGTATAATTACCAATACCAGCGCGGTTACGTACTTTATCAAGTTCGGTGATGGCATCGAGCGGGCGATTCAGTGCCGCCAGAATTTCTGCTTTCATCAATAATAAGCCTCCCAATCGATACAGAATGATATCATTGTCAAAGAAACGGTCATCCGGAAACTGGGTTCCTCTGAATTTATTATCAAAAATGCCCATGGTGGATCCATTGGTATTCAATGCCCGAATAATAGAAGCTGCTTTCCGGTTATCAGTTGGATTTTCATTGAAGGCTGCTTCAATTTTTGGACTTGGAGAGTAAACACTTCGCGCGCCGTTGATGGCATAAGCCAGCTGGTCTTTATTTGTGGCGGTTGCTACAAAAATATCACGGGGTTTCATACGGCTTCCATAATGGTCGCTTTTTTCATCACGCATAAAACGGAGGGCCATTACAATTTCTGCATTGCCTTTATTGGCCGTACTGAAAATATCTCCGAATGGTTGTATCAGGCTTGTTTTGGTGGTAGGATGTTCCACCGCATTCAGTGCTTCCTGCAGATCTTCTGTTGTGCCCTGTACTACTTTGAATTTCCAAAGTAATACATCTGCTTTAATGGCATTGGCCAATGGTTTGGAGGCGCGGTTTTTATTTACAAATCCATCATCAGGGAAGCCGGCAATGGCGCTGTTCAGATCACTCAGGATTTGTGCAATAACTTCTGTTGCAGGCTGGCGTTGCGGCATATCATAACTGTCGCTTTCAATAGCATCCAGCACAATCGGCACATTGTTCCAGCTTTTCATCAGCAGGAAATAAATATAGGCCCGGATGGTTTGTGCTTCCGCCATCAGCCGGTTGCGTTTAGATTCCTGGACAAACGGAATATTCGGAGCGTTTTTTAACAGGAGGTTGCAATGGTAAATGATGTTGTAATAATTGATCCAGTTTGGCGCATTCTGCGGGTTCAGGTTTTGTTCCCAGGCAGCAGTTACCGAGCCTTCCAGTCCGGCTATAAATGCATCTCCCCGGTCTTCAAAATGATAGGTGCTGTTCATGAGTCCCCGGAAATCGGAATAGATGCCGGTAATATAGGCTTCCACATCGCCTTCTGCTTTCCAGTAACTGGAGGAATCAATGCTCGATATGGTATCGACATCCAGCATTTTTTTACATCCTGCCAATACCAGCAGCAGGGTAAAAGCGTACGCAATTTTTCTTACTTGTTTCATATGGAAAACAATTATTTGAAGTTTACTTTAATTCCCAGATCGTACATACGCGGACGTGCATACGAACCCTGATCATTGCCGGAATAGATTTCAGGCATTAGTCCTTTGTAAGAGGTGATGTAGCCAAGGTTGAAGACACCTGCAAACAGGCTGAGGCCTTCGATTCTTGCCATTTTTACAAAAGCGGGCAGAGGTACCTGATAGGTCAATGAAAGTTCGCGAAAAGCCAGGAAATCTCCTTTCTCATAATAGAGCGAATTATTGGTGGTATATCCGGATCCCGAACCCAGTCCATTACTGTTGCGTAAGTGGTTGCGGAAACGATAATCTGCATCACTTTGTACAGTGTATTTGGGAATACTCGCAATATCTCCCTGTTCTTTCCAGATGTCATCACTCAATACATCGGTAAGCGTCATGTTATTATTCCGGGCACTACCCATCAGTCTGCCGCGGAAGGAATTGTCAATTACATGTCCCACTGCAAAATCTGTAACAAAACGGAAGGATAGTTTTTTATAACTGAAGGTGGTGGAGAAACCGCCTACTTTATCCGGACGGATATATCCCATAAACACCATATCCCGGTTATCCAGAATTCCGTTGCCATCCACATCTTCGAAAATAGCATCACCTCCAAGTTTGGTACGGCCGCTGTTTTCGGTATCGTAAGGGGCGCCAGATGCATCTTCATCAGTTGCATATACACCGGTAAAATGATAGGCCCAGCGCTCACCGAAACGTTCCCCTTCTGCACTTCCGCCTACTTTTTCATATTGCCCGGTGGATTTGTTGTAAACAAAATTGCCACCAATCCTGTTTTTCAATTCACCATTGGCAGGTAATTTATTTACGATGCCTGCATTGAACCCAATATTAAAATTGACTTCCCAATTAATATCTTTTGTTCGGATAGGGGTGGCTGATAGTTCAATTTCAAACCCTTCATTCAGGAGACTTCCGAAATTACTTCTGATGGAAGAAAAACCGGAGGTTGCATCAAGGGGTTTGCTGAACAAACGGTCGGTGGTAAGTTTATGGTAGTAATCCAACAGGATGCTGACACGGTTGTTGAGTAAACCGATATCCAGACCAACATCAAAAGAGGAAGTAGTTTCCCATACCAGGTTTCTGTTGGGTAGGGTGGTGGAAAGAATCCCTGGCATACCTGCATAATTGTAACCGGTATTGTAAGCTCCTTTGGTATCAGCAACGGATAATTCGTTGTTCCCTGTTTGTCCCCAGCTGGCACGTAGTTTAAAAATATTAACCAGTCCCCTGAATCCTTTCCAGAAGGGTTCACTGTGGATATTCCAACCGGCGGAAACGCCCGGGAAATAACCATATAAATTATCCGAGGCGAAACGCGAGGAACCATCTGCCCGAAGACTGAGGGCCACCATATACTTACGGCGGTAATCATACGCTACGCGTCCGAAAATACTGCTGATTTTATCCGTTACCTGTGAGGTGGATATACGTTTGGTGGAATCTGCTGCCGCATTGAGCGTTGTTATATAATCAGTTGGAGCTCCTCTACCGGTACCGCTCATACGATAAGCGAAATTTTGAATGAAGCTTCCACCTGCCACTGCATTCAGGTGGTGATTTTTTCCGAAATCCTTTGTATAATTGAATACCCCATCGTATTGCATTTGACGGTCGAAATTATGTTCGGCAGAGGCGTTTCGGTTGACATTGATTTCATTATAGGCTTCGAAATAATTTTCTATGCCTTCTGTTGTGAAATAATAAATTTTCGGCTGGAAGGTGAGTCCCGGTATGATTTCCCAATCCAGTCCCAGGTTGATTGTGCTGCGATACACATTGATATCGTTGTATTTTTCCTTGTAGAAAATTTCATGGTTTCTGTTTCGGAAAGAGGAGACACCTTCACCGGGAGCAGGCTTGCCATCTTCATAATTCAGGCGATAGGTAAAGGGCATGGTGACGGATCTGCTCAATACATTCTGATAGTTCCACGCACCGTTTGATTTGCGGTACTGGTAGTTGATATTTGTATTCAGACTGAGTTTATCACTGAATTTGTAAGTGGTATTGATGAGTGCGCTGTATTGTTTGTAATCGGTACCTCTTACAATGCCTTCCTGGTTCAGGCTACCCAGACCAATATAATACATGAATTTATCGCTACCGCCACTTACATTGAAATCGTATTCTGCTTTTCGGGCATCCATAAACGTTACATCCTGGTAATTGGTTTCTTTGAAGAGGAGTTTTCTTCCGGTAACCGGATCGTCCATGGTTTCCCAGCCCTGGCGATCAATCAGTTCCGCCACATAATCGGCTCCATAATTGGCGATATAGGTATCGAGAAACTCCAGGGTGTTACGGCTGTTGCGGGGATTACCGGTGGATAAACCATAGCGTCCGCCGGTAAGAAAGAATTCCGGATTGGTGGTGTTATAATTGGCAATATTCTGGCGACTAACTCTTATATAATCCCTGGCGCTGGTGAAATTGTATTTTTTACCCAGCTGGGAAATACCCTGGGTGGTTTTAAAACTAAACACTGGTTTTCCTGCTTTCCCGGATTTTGTTTTCACGATGATCACCCCATTGGCAGCTCTTGCTCCATAAATGGCGGTAGAGGCAGCATCTTTGAGCACCTGAACCGATTCAATATCATCGGGGTTGAGGTCGCTCATATTCCGCATTTGTCCAACAATACCATCTACTACCAGCAGGGGGGCATCACCTTCAGGGGAAGTGGAGCTTCCTCCACGGATGAAAATCTGGGGATTGGAACCGGGTTGTCCGTCAGAAATCTGCAGACTTAATCCCGCTACCTTACCTTGTAAAGCCTGAAGGGGGTTGGCTCCCTGGGTTTGTTCCAGTTCTTTGGCACTCACCGTAGAAATGGAGCTGGTAACGGTAGCCCGGCTTTGCTTACCGTAACCGATGATTACAACTTCATCCATTCCTTTTTGTTGGGGTTCCAAGGAAAGATTCAGGGTTGTATTTCCGTTTGCCGGAAATTCACGGCTTCCGAAGCTGGCGTGCGAAACAATAAGGGTGGCGGTAGCCGGATTGGCAACAGAGAGGGCGAATTTTCCTTCTTTATCGGACTGGGTAAACAGCTCGCTGCCTTTAAGTTGGATGGTGGCTCCTTCAACCGGTTCGCTGTTGGCTGCATTTCGGATAATTCCCGTTATCCGGGTGGTAGCTTGTCCGATTGCCATCAGGCCTGATAAGAGGCAAACCAGCAGGAGGCTGGTAAAGGCAATGCGAATCGTTGGTCGCATAAACAGTAATTTGAGGTTTATGAATTAATTGTAGATATGTACTACAAAACAAATTTAGTAGATTTTGCTATTTAACCGTCAATATGGGCAAGAACTACTTTATTTAGTAGGTTTTGGGTAGGGTTGCTCAGTTATATATAGAATAAAATGAGCATTATGTTATTTTTTTCATTTCTTTTGTAGTACAAAATAAATGAATGGATAAAATAAGATCCATATGATAGCACTCGAAACTGGTCATAAGCTGCAACCCATTCTTAGTAAAACGATGGCTGATATTGTGGAAGCCCGTTTAAGAGAATATTTCCGCAAGCAGAATTACCGTCCGGGTGATTCCCTGCCCACAGAAATGGAAATGGCCCAAAGCCTGGGAGTAAGCCGGAATGTGGTTCGGGAAGCCCTCAGCAGATTACGCATGCTCGGTATCGTGGAGTCTAAAAAGAAAAGAGGAATGTTGATGGCCAAACCCGATATCCTGGGTTCCTTTGAGCGGGTATTGGATCCGTTTATGATTGATGAAGCAACCCTGCGCGATATTTTTGAATTGCGGCTGGTACTTGAAATGGGATTGCCCGATTTGCTCTTTCCCCGACTTACCGACCAGCACGTTGAAGAACTGGACAAAATAGCAAGAGAAGAATTATCTGCCGATAATTTCCGGATCCAGAACGAAATTGATTTTCACGGAAAGCTCTATGAGATTTCAGGAAATCAGACACTTAAGCGTTTCCAGTCTATGTTGCTGCCCATATTCGCTTATGTGGTTGCCATGGAAGAAAAACCTACCCGCGGAAAAATTTCCCACGCCGGCCTGGTTGATTTATTACGTACCGGAAATAAAGAAGCTTTCCGCCAGGGAATGCTGGAACACCTGCGGCCCCATTTCGATCGATTACAACAACCTGTTTAATGTACCAGTCGTACACCGGCAGGGAAAACGGTTGTTTTCGTTATTAATGTAGTACATAAGGTCAATTAATTCTCATGTTTTCATTCCGAATCACCCTAATAGTTACTATGATGAGCGCTCATCTGTTGCATTGTAAGCAGCCTCCAAAAACTACTGACTCCGTTCAATTTACCTGGGAAAACATTGCGCCTATCCCGGATAGTACAGGCTTCGCAGGCTCCTTTGCTGGTAACTGTGAGGATGGATTGCTGGTTGCCGGAGGAGCCAATTTCCCCAATGGCGGAACGCCCTGGAATGGCGGTAAAAAAGTCTGGTATAATACCGTATATCTGTACGATTCTCTTACCAACAAGTGGGCTGTGGCCGGAAACCTTCCGCAGGCTGCCGGTTATGGTGTTTCAATTTCCACCCCAAACGGTCTGCTCTTAATTGGTGGCAGCAACGATTCTGGTCACCTTAGGACGGTTTATAAAATCAATTGCCTCCATAAAAAACTTTCCTTTACGGCTTTTCCTTCCTTACCTGTTCCGCTTGCCAATACCTGCGGTGCACTGCTGGGAAATACCATTTACATAGCAGGTGGATTAGAATCTCCGGACTCATCATCCACCAGCAGACTGTTTCTTTCACTGAACCTGGAAAATCCAGGGGAAGGTTGGAAAACCGAAACTCCCTGGCCTGGCCCGAACCGTATGCTTTCTGTAGCTGTTACGGATGGGAGTGCTTTTTATCTTTTCAGTGGAACCCAATTGGTAAATGGACAACGGGTTTATCTGAAAGATGCCTATTCCTTTTCTCCTGATAAAGGATGGAAACAATTGGCTGATTTACCGCAACCGGTGGTTGCAGCCCCATCGCCAGCAGCTTTCTTGCCGCAACAGGGCTTTTTTATTTTCGGAGGCGATGATGGTTCCCTTGCAGCAAAAGCGGCGGAATTAAAAGAGAATCATCCGGGTTTCAGCCGGGCTATTCTTCATTTTCAACCTGAGAATAATTCCTGGAAACAGTCGGGAACAATTGATCGGCAATCCCCGGTTACAACCACGCTGGTGGAATGGAAGGGCGGCTTTTTGCTGCCCGGTGGCGAAGTTAAGCCGGGCATCCGAACCACTCATGTACTGAACGCCTTACCCGCCAATAAGTAAGGATAACATATACCTATAACCGAAAAACGATTGTCTTGTTAAGTAATAAAAAATGGTATCCCTGGCTCGTAGTGGGATTATTGTGGGTAGTTGCTTTATTAAACTATCTCGACAGACAAATGCTGAGTACTATGCGGCCCAGTATGCAGATCGATATTACAGAATTGCAATCTGCCACCAATTTCGGCCGGCTGATGGCGGTGTTTCTTTGGATCTATGGTTTTGTGAGTCCATTTGCCGGTATGCTGGCAGATAAGCTGAATAAAAAAGCGTTGATTGTTTCCAGTTTATTCATCTGGTCTGGTGTCACCTATGCCATGAGCCATGCTGAAACATTCAATCAGCTTTATTGGTTACGTGCCATCATGGGATTCAGCGAAGCGATTTATATACCAACTGCACTGGCACTGATTGTAAGTTATCACTCCTCCGGCTCCAGGTCCCTGGCGGTGGGTATTCATATGACCGGTCTCTATCTTGGTCAGGCACTGGGTGGATTCGGAGCAACCATTGCGGAACAATATTCCTGGCAGTATGCTTTTCAACTTTTTGGATTAACCGGAATTATTTATTCCATCGCATTACTGTTTTTGTTGAAAGAAAAAAAAGAACTGTTTTCAACTGCTCCGCCACTGAAAACTGGTACCAGTATTGCCGATATGTTTAGAGGAGCCGGCTTACTCCTGGGAAATATTTCCTTCTGGATACTGCTGTTTTATTTTGCAGTACCCAGTATTCCGGGCTGGGGTGTAAAAAACTGGCTGCCCACTTTATTCGCCAATAAACTCAATATTGAAATGGCCGTAGCAGGTCCATTATCCACCATCACCATTGCTGCTTCTTCTTTTGTGGGTGTTCTGGTAGGCGGACTTAGTTCAGACCGATGGGTGCAAAAAAATCTGAAGGGAAGAATATTCACCAGTGCTATTGGTTTGGGACTCACCATTCCTGCACTTTTACTGGTGGGATTTGGAACCTCTTTATTTCATATTGTATTGGCAGCCTGCTGTTTTGGTTTTGGGTTTGGTATGTTCGATGCGAATAATATGCCGATACTTTGTCAGTTCGTGAGCAGCCGATACCGGGCAACTGCTTATGGCATCATGAATATGGGCGGTGTTTTTTCCGGTGCAATGATTACAGACTGGCTGGGTAAGTCTACCGACAGTGGAAACCTGGGCAGGGATTTTGCCTCCTTATCAGTTATCGTTCTGATAGTGTTGCTGATTCAACTGGTTTTTCTAAAGCCAAAGAAAAAAGATGCAGATGAAACAGCGGTGGATCAGTTGCCTTAAATTTGAGTATGTCGATTGTCTCCGTCAATCCCACCACCGGACTGCCAATTAAGGAATATAAAACGCATACACCGGAAGAAGTTCAATTCAAAATTGAACAAACACAGACGGCATGGAAAAGGTGGCGACTAACAGATATGGCTACCCGCAGCAGCCTGCTTTTATCACTGGCAGCAGTTTTAATAAACCGGCAACAGGCACTTGCGGAACTGATGGCCGATGAAATGGGCAAGCCGGTTAAACAGGGAATTGCGGAAGTGGAAAAATGTGCGCGATGCTGTGAATATTATGCAGCACATGCAGCCGGCTTTTTAACAGATGAAATAATAGACACCGAAGCTTCCAAATCCTATATCAGCTTTCAGCCTTTAGGAATTATCCTGGCTATCATGCCCTGGAACTTTCCCTTCTGGCAGGTTATCCGTTTTCTTGCTCCGGCACTGGCTGCCGGAAATGCTGCCCTGCTTAAACATGCCTCCAATGTTCCCGGATGTGCATTGGCGATAGAAGAAATAATAATAGAAGCAGGCTTTCCCCCCTATATTTTTCAAACCCTGCTTATCAACAGTAAAGAGGTTGCAGCAGTATTGGAACATCCGCATATTAAGGCCGCCACGCTCACCGGCAGCACGCCAGCTGGCAAAAAGGTGGCTGAAAAAGCAGGTTCCCTTTTAAAAAAAGTAGTGCTCGAACTCGGAGGCAGTGATCCCTATATTATTTTAAAAGATGCCGACCTGGAACTGGCTGTCGAAGCCTGTGTAACCAGCCGGCTTATCAACAGCGGACAATCCTGTATTGCCGCCAAGCGATTCATTGTGGAGTCGTCCATAGAAGAAGCTTTTACCCGGCTCTTTCTACAAAAGATGAAAGCCAAAACCATGGGAGATCCGCATGATCCCAAAACCGATATCGGTCCCCAGGCCCGCGCTGATTTAAGAGATGAACTGCATGAGCAGGTGAAAACTTCGATTGAAAAAGGGGCTGAATGCCTGCTCGGAGGGGTTATCCCGCCGGGTAAGCATGCGTTCTATCCGGCTACCCTGCTTACCCAGGTACAACCCGGTATGCCGGCTTATGAGGAAGAGCTTTTTGGTCCGGTTGCTGCTATTATCAGGGCAACGGATGAGGCTGATGCCGTCCGCATTGCCAATGACACCTGTTTTGGGTTAGGGTCGGCCGTGTTCACCAGCGATCTGGCCAAAGGAGAAGACATCGCCCGAAACCAACTGGAAGCCGGGGCCGCATTTGTAAACAGTTTTGTACAGTCTGATTCCCGCCTGCCATTTGGAGGCATCAATCAATCCGGCTTTGGCAGGGAGTTGGGCATGTTCGGGATCCGCGAATTTGTCAATATCAAAACGATTTCGATCCGGTAGAACTTAATTTCGCTTTCTTTGCAAGGCAAGAGTTCCCATGGCAGAAGAAAAGGAAGTTACCATTTATGATATCGCGAAGCACCTGAATCTTTCCGCTGCAACGGTCAGCCGGGGGTTAAAAGGCAGCACGCTGATCAATAAAAATACCCGCAAAAAAATAAATGAAGCTGCAAAAGAGCTGGGTTATCGTTCCAATACCTTCGCCAGCAATTTACGCAGCAGGCAATCACATACCCTGGGAGTGCTGACGCCCCGCCTTAATAGTCATTTTGTATCGGCTGCCCTTGCAGGTATGGAAGATGTGGCCAGCAGGGAAGGGTATCGCCTTATCATTGCACAATCGCTGGAAGATGTGGAGAAGGAAAAAAGCAATGTGCAGAGTATGTTCAATTCACGGGTAGACGGACTCCTTGTTTCACTGGCTGCGAATACCGAAAACCTGGATCATTTTGAACCCTTTTTTAATCGGAAAATTCCGGTTGTTTTTTTTGATCGGGTGGGGCAGCACCCGGATAGCACATCGGTGGTAATTGATAATTTTGCAGCGGCTTATCAGGTTACACAGCATTTGATTGAACAGGGCTGTACCCGGATTCTCCACCTGGGAGGAAACCTGCTGCGCAATGTATACAATGATCGATTGAAAGGATTTAAGCAGGCATTGAAAGAACATAATCTGCCACTGCCGGCCAAATTTCATCAGATCAGTAATTTGTCCGGGGATGCCGGTGTCCAGGCCGCTGACTGGATCCTCTCGCTGCCGGTTGATAAACGCCCGGATGGTGTGTTTTCTGCCAATGATACAGCCGCGGTTTTTTGTATGCTCCGATTAAAAGCAGCCGGTATAAAAATTCCGAATGATATTGCTTTTGCCGGTTTCAACAATGATCCGATCAGTGTGGTAATTGAACCCAATCTTACCACCATCGATTATTCCGGATATAATATTGGACAAACAGCCGCCAAAAACCTGATCAATCACCTGAAAGGTTCCATCGATATTTATATGACCGATATCATCTCCCTGCGTTCCGATCTGATTATCCGCGGCTCTTCTCTCAGAAAACCACCCGTCGGGTGAATGGAAGTTAGAGGTAGTTCAGGATAGATCGGCAATGCACACCTGCAACATCGCGGTAGGAATTGGTACAGTAAATGGCGTCGATGCCATCCAGGTTGGTACCCTTGCTGAATATACCATGACTCACCACCAGCACTACTTTAGCGGCACCTTTTGATTGGAGTAATTGGGCTGTTCCAATGAAGGTACCACCACCATCACAGATATCGTCAATGATAAAACAGGTTTTTCCTCTTAGATTATCAGCGGTTGTGTTGAAGTTAGTGAGTGCACCGGTTTTTACATCGCGTTCTTTCATACATTCCACCACATCATGCACTTCAAGAAACTGTGCCAATTGATGGATTTTTTTCAAGGCGCCTGCATCCGGCGAAACCAGGCAATAGGCACTGCGCTCATTGGTGGAAAAATAGTCTGCCAGCACATCCCGCACAAAAACATGATTGGTAATCGGGTAGGAACGATCTATCAATGCAACACTAACTTCCGAATGCGGATCAAATATTCTTATTTTTTTAAAATTTGCAACATTCAGCATTTGCGAAAGCACTTTTAGAGAAAATGGTTCTCCGGTTGTCATCACACGATCCATGCGAGCTGCCAGTAAATAGGAAATGCTCAGTTCAATATGTTCAAATTCCAGATAATCCAGGCTGTTCTTTAAAAATAAAACCTGTAATAAATCTGTTGCTGAAGCAATTCTGCTGAGCAGATGCAGGGGTTCTTTCCGATTCAGTTTTTCCACCGAATTCATGTCTAATTTTATATGCGGCTGTCCATCTGGAAACAGCATTGCCTGATACAGGATATCGGAAGCGGAAGGGTCAATTAGGTTGATAGTATTCATGAAAAATCTGCTATAATTATTTATTTCGACCGGCTTCACCCGGATAAAGCAGTCGTACATTATCCGATTGAAAAACCGTCTTTGTTTCGATTTCTATTGCAGTAAGCGGTCCGGAAAACCCTGCACCGGTATCCACATTCCAAAGATTTTTACAATTCACAGGTGTTGTAATTCCGTAATTAGTGGTAGGAGTATGACCAATATAAATTTCGGTGAACTGCTTCAGTCGTTTGGGATAAAAGGGATGTTCCGGTTCCAGGGATGGATCCATTGAAAGCGCCATTTCCCACAGCGAACGATCCCAATAATAATTGGTTTCATAATGTTCTTTCGATGGACCATGCATGGAAGCGAATCCGGCATGAATGAAAAGCCGGTTCCGATCATCAATATGATAATTCATCAATGACTTTAAGAAGAATAATTGTTCTGATCTGGCGGAGGCGTCAATATTTTTATAACTTTTAATAGTCTCCATTCCGCCGGAGTTTAACCATAATGGGGGAGATGATTTTCCTTCCAGCCATTCCTGGCACCATTTATCGTGGTTGCCTCTGATAAAAATACAGTCAAACTGCCTGCTCATTTCAATCAGGTATTGAATAGTCTGTGCGGATTCAGACCAGCCATCCACATAATCCCCTAAAAAAATAAAGCTATCCTGGCCAGTCGGTTGAATCTGCTCCACCAACTGTTTCAATGCGTTTAATGCACCATGAATATCTCCAATTACAAATGTTCTTTTCATATCTGTTTTTATGAAAACGATAGGTATTTTACCGGTACAGCATCAGTGAGCCACACTTCATTCGCAGATAGAAAGAATTGAAATCCGTCTGTGTGCATCTGTTTTGCATTAATTTTTAGTACAATTGGTTTGCCTTTACGTTGGCCCACTAAATTGGCGGTTGCTTCATCCTTACTTAAGTGAACATGTAATCGATTCATTTTTCTTAGCCCCTCGGATTGGATAAAATCAACGGAGCGCAAACTGGTACCATGGAATAAAATCTCAGGTGGTGTTTGTGGCTCCAATCCCGGATCTATTTGAATGGAATGTCCCTGATTTGCCCGAATCCGTTTTCCGGTTTCATCAATAATAAAGCGTTGTTTGGCATTGGAAGCTACCAGTTCTTCTAATTGTGCTCTGTCAATTGAAACCGGGCAATTCCATTTTTCCAACAATTCATGGATATCTGCCCAACCCTGTTCGTCGAGTTCAAGGCCAATCAATCCTGGCTCATGCCTTAGTAAAAGACTCAGGTATTTACCTGCTGTTTTGCTTTCTTTTTCATTCATTTGCTAACATATTTTATTGTTCTATCACCCGGCAATCAGCCGATTTTCATATAGTTCGGTTGGTGAAAGGCTTTCAGCCAATTGCTGCTGGATCAGCTGGCGGATTTCCTGCAGGCTCCATTCTTGCACTAATTGCCCGTCTCGGAAAACAGTTACCAATTCACCCTGCGCTTCTTCCTCCCAGCTGCATTCATCTTTTACAGCCAATTTTCCGGTTATACCATCCTTATAAACCTGCATTAGTCCTTTAGCAGATTTTTTTGTTCCATCATCTGTTTTCGGGTCTTTGAAAATGGCTCTTCCTTCTCCATTTACTTCTCCATAAGTAGCTTTCATGGCAAAACCAAAGGTATCACGGGTCACATATTCATAAGTGAAGGAGCCGATCCCTAATACAACATTGTAACTGGCAAAGCCTTTTTTCATTAATCCGGATAAAATGGCTTCCTGTCTTTCGAGTGTTATACTGTCGCCATAAATAAGACCAATATGCGAATCCAGTAATTTATAACCTTTCTCTGTTATTTGTCCTCCAAATATTTCCCACAAACATTCAATAGCACCTTTGTATTCGGCGGTTCCCACCGGTGCCTGCTCATCTCCAACAATTATTTTTACCGGATCGCCACTATCCGGACGGATGACCACTTTCCCCTTTCGCTCAAGTATTTCATTTTTAAGTTGTGGAAGAAAACTGGTAATCACCTGCCAGAAATCCCAGGTGTCACTCACAATTGAAACTACTCCGGTTGGGTAAATTTCATTAATCAATCTACGAAACGTGGCAACTTCATCCTGTTGGGTTCCCATGCACATTACACTGTGTTCGGTTGCCGGCACTGATCCGCCAAGTATGCTTTCTTCACAATTTGCAGTATAATATTGTTCCAGGAAATCAATTGCAGGAATGGTATCCGTTCCGGTAAAACATAAAAGATGCGCAGCACCACTTAACACAGCATCCTCTATTCCGCTCATACCGCGAAAAGAGAAATCATGTCCCTGCCAGGCAGTAAATGATCGGTCAGTTCCTACTGTTCTTGCTGCGTATTGATGAAAAACTTTCAGGTATTGGAAAGCTGTTGTAGCTGACGTGGATGGTTTCCATAATACAGCACTCATCACGGTTTCAAGCATATTGGTCAGCCAGAAAAATTCAGGTTTTGTATTCCGGATAGTAAAAATCGGCACACGCATTGGCACCTGGATACCTTCCGGCAGTGCTTTGATTTCCAAGGGCAGGTAGCCCAGATCATGTAATGCTTCCAGATGATCCAATGCCACGGTATCGGGCCCCAGATAAGCGTCCATTCTTCTTTTGTAAGCAGCAATTATTTTCTCTTTAGGCTGTTCAAAAAAATCTTCCCTGAATTGCTTTAGTAAATATTCTTTGATAAAATACTGTAACCCAAAAAATACAATTTCATTTATATCTGCATGCCTTGATTTCCGTGGTGTGAGATTGGAATACACCAAACTGGTTCCTTCCGGATATTGAAAGCGATGGCCGACTTTATAACCATCTTTTAGTAGAATGGGTGAAAATTTCATAGTAGTTGTTTATTATTCTAGGATAGGTTTAAATTAAATTGGTGGGGGGAGATTGTTTTATTGAACCGGTAAATATCAGGATGTCTGTTCTTTGCCCCTGTACGTTTTTCGCCAGTGGGAGTAATAAAGCCTGACTCCAGCAGCTTTCTTCTGAAATTGCGGCGGTCAATTGAAATCCCAAGAATGCATTCGTATAATTGATGCAGGTCGGGCAATGTAAACTCTTCTTCCAGTAATTCAAATCCAACCGGATGATACAATACCTTTGCACGTAAGCGTTTTATGGCCAGTTGAACTATTTCGGTATGATCAAATCCCAATGCCGGCAATTCCTCCGTTTTGAACCACTGTACATCATTTGCCATAGTGCCAGCAGTTGTTTTATAGGAGTCCGGATTTATCAAAGCAAAATAACTGATGGATAATACCCTGCCCCTGGGATCCCGATCCAATGCATCAAAAGAATACAATTGTTCCAAATAAAAAGTGTCCAATCCTAATTTAGACCTTAGAATGCGGGAGCAGGTATCCAGCAATCGCTCTTCCATCTTCAAAAATGCACCGGGTAAGGTCCATTGATTAATAAAGGGTTCTTCCTTTCGGTTTAGCAACAGAATACTGAGCTTCCCATCCCGATACCCAAACACCACAAGGTCAATAGCAAGAGAAGGATTTTGGTAGCTGTTGAAGGATGACATCTAATTTGCGTTATTATGACACAAAGTAAATCGTTTTATATTAAACTGGCAAGTGAATTGCGATAAATTGGCGAGATTTATTTGTAACTACCAGATTATCAATACTTTCGTAATTTTTCTAGTTTAATACTAAGAGTAAATACTTATAGTTTTTATACCATTGGATAATAAAAAATACCATTAAACCTTTAAAAGTTGCAAATTCGTAGTATTCTGAAATCCAATCTCCTCCGGTAATACCGGTGGTATCTAATTTGTGCTTATGAATCGTAGCTGCCGGCAGGCAATTGAAGTATCCAGTACATCCCCTGATGAACAAGTGGCGGTGCGAGCTATTGCAGCTGCTACTCATGCGCTTCTCCAGCGAGATCTGGTGGCCATCCTGGATGAACTTGGAAATTATTCGTATGTGAGTCCGGCTTATTTTTCCACCCTGGGATATCAAACAAATGAACTCGTTGGTTTAAATGCATTCAGTCTTATTCATCCGGATGATCAGGCACATTTACAGGAAGAATTTCAGCGCCTGTTGGTACAAAAACAGGAAATCTCTGATCCATATCGATTTAGAAAAAAAGATGGTTCCTATGTATGGCTAAAAACAATCGGTTCAAATCTCGCTGATGATCCCGATGTGAAGGGCTACATTATTAACAGTACAGATGTCACGGATATAATTGAAGCACAGGAAGCACTTCATGTTTCTGAGAAACAATACAAATACCTGTTCGAGAACAATCCCGCGCCTATGTTTATATGGGATTTTGAAACCCGTAAAATTGTAGATTGTAATGAAGAATGCCTGCTTCTTTATGGTTACACACGGCAGGAGTTTCTAAATCTGACTATTCTGGATATCCGACCTAAAGAGGAACTGGATCGGATTCTGGAAGCAACGAGTTCAGCATCCATTTTTGCAAATCGATCCAGTTCAATTCATCGGCAAACCTGGAAACATCTAAAAAAGAGTGGTGAGCTAATGCTGCTTGAAATAACCGGGCATCTGCTCGATTATCAGGGCCGAAAATCCTCTCTTGTATTACTTCGCGATGTTACCCGGTTAAAGAAAGAGGAACAACAACGGAAATTATTGGAAAGCGTAGTAACCAATAGCGGTGATGCCATCCTTATAACAGAAGCAGAACCATTTGATGAACCTGGCCCCGGAATTCTGTATGCAAATGAAGCTTTTTGCAAAATGACAGGTTATGATGCAGCTGAGGTAATTGGAAAATCACCCAGAATTTTACAGGGACCAAAAACCAGTAAAACCGCATTAAAAAACTTCAGCGCTTCTCTGAGAAACTGGCAGGCCTCTCAAATGACAGTAATTAACTATGCAAAATCAGGAAGAGAGTTTTGGGTAGACATTTCTGTTAGTCCGGTTATGGATGATTCCGGTTTGATTACACATTGGATTGCTATTCAACGAGACGTAACAGATGAGAAAAGAATAGAACAAAAGAATAAGCTGAAAGTAGATTTAAGTCATCGCTTCAGTAAGCACTCCCGAATGAAAGATTGTTTACGATCAGTACTGGATTATTTAAAAGAATCGACCGGGTTTGAAATGGCTGAATGCTGGTGGTCCAATTCTGATAATTCAAATTGGGAGTTGTTTAATTTTGATTCAGTCAGTGGTAAAGGCCTGATTTTTAGAAACGGACAGAAATTGCCTTCCAGCCTCTGTTTAACCCGAAAAGTTCAGCTTCTGCAAATCAGTAATGATCTTACTGTCTTGGGATTACCGCTACTTTTTGAAGAGCAGGTTTTTGGTATATTGGTTTTTGCAAATATTGAACACCGGGATATTACAGAAGCCGTTACATTATTATCCGGGATGGAAGAGTTTCTGGGAACGGCATTTAAAAGAAAAAAACTGGAAGAAGAGCTGAACCAGATATTTTTTACGGCACAGGATGTAATGGGCATTGCAGGCATTGATGGCTATCTGAAAAGGATCAATCCGGCGGCCTGTTCTCTCCTAGGTTATACCGAGCAGGAATTATTGAATATTCCTTTCCAGGATTTAATTTATGAAGATGATAAAGATGGTACGATTGATAAATTGATGGCACTATCCGAGGATAACAGTACTGTGAATCTGGATGCCCGGCTGGTAGCAAAGGATGGAAACCTGATCTGGCTTAACTGGAGTTTTACCTTATCGAAAGAAGAGGGTGTTATTTTTGCAGTGGCGAAGAATATCACTGAGCAGCGTACATTGCAAAAACTACTGAACAATGCAAGCAATCTTGCCCGAATTGGAGGGTGGGAATATTCACTTAAAGATCATAGGATTTCATTATCTGCCATTGCTATGGAAATGCTTCAATTGCAGCATGACGGCATGGTAAATGATATGGATTGGGATACGCTATTAGGCTCTGATGAAAATTATCAGAGGATAAAGTTGTTATTGAAGGAAACTATAGTAACAGGAGGGAAAATTGATGAAGAATTCCTGATAAAAACACAGGATGGCACCATGAGATGGGTTCGTATCATTGGTGAGCCGGATGGAAACAGTTGTAATCGTACTACCATTGCAGGAAGTATTCAGGATATTCATCAGAGGAAAACGTATGAGGCATCTCTTCAGAAATTGAATAGAGAACTGGAACAAAAAGCAAGGGAGCTTGCAGCATCCAATACGGAACTGGAGCAGTTTGCTTATGTAGCTTCGCATGATTTACAGGAACCTTTGCGAATGGTTACCAGCTTTCTTACTCAAATTGAAAAGAAATACCAGTTTGTATTGGATGATAAGGGCCGTCAGTATATTTTTTATGCAGTTGACGGTGCGATGAGAATGCGGCAGATTATTCTTGATCTCCTGGATTATTCAAGGGTGGGGCGTATCAATCAGGCAAAGGATCGGATAAACCTGAATGAAATTATAAAAGAGGTCCGTTTGCTGAATACGACGAGTATTGCCGAGAAATCTGCAGTTATTGTTGTATCCGATTTGCCCGTTTTATACTGGTATCATACGCCGGTTTTACAATTGTTTCAAAACCTCATTGGAAATGCATTAAAATATAGTCGGCAAAACATACCTCCTGAAATCCGCATTTCTGTAACCGATCTGGGAGAACAATTGAAGTTGACCGTATCTGATAATGGTATTGGTATTGCTCCTGCCTATTTTAGAAGAATTTTTACGATTTTTCAACGGCTCCATTCAAAGCAACAGTATGGTGGAACTGGTATGGGGCTCGCAATAGTGAAAAAGATTGTTGAACATTGGGGTGGAGAAATTTGGGTAGATTCTGAGCCGGGATACGGTAGCTCTTTTTATTTCACTATCCCTAAAGAACTTTTATATGAACCCTGGGTTTCTTAAACAGAAAGCTTACCTGCTGCTGATTTTTTCCGTATTCCTGATTGGTATTGGCGGATTTTTTTATTTTGGTAATTTGCTCTACCAGCAAAAATTGAACAAAACACTGTATGCCAATGAAAAAAAGTATAGTTCAATTGCTGAATTAAATACCCTTCAGCTTAAAGCTATAAAAGACAAACGAGGTTTTCAGATAAATAAGGCAGACTATATGATAAAGTCTTATCTGGAATATAAGAAGCAATCTGTTGATTTGGCCAGAAAGATTGCCATAGAGTTTCGCGGAGATTCCCTGAAAGACCAGGTTGATTCACTTTTACTGCTGGTTAGGAAACGATACGAAGATCTTGATTTACAAATTCACTATATAAATACTTTGCCCGAGTTAAAGGCCAATCAAAAAATTGCAGAGAATTTTGCTGGTTCAAGAGCACTTTCAGAATCATGGGAACACGGATTTAATAAACTTCAATCCGACTTACATCTGAGGAGTATTAATCTTGCAGCAAAGGAAGAGCAGTTGGCCCAACAAAATAACCTGAGTTTTATTTTCTTATTATTTTTAACAGTGGGATTGCTGACCTGGTCTTTTTTCTCTATCAAGCGGCAGGAAATACTAAAACAGCAGAACGATTCTGCCATGCGAATTAATTCTGCAGTTCGTGCCAGTGAAAGAGAATTCAGTTCTGCGTTCGAATATGCTTCCATTGGCATGGCACTGGTTAGCGTGAATGGTAAATTCATGCGGGTAAACAGCAGTTTGTGCAGATTGCTGGGCTATTCGGCAAAAGAATTAAAAGCGCTTAATTTTCAGGATATAACTCATCCGGATGACCTTGATGCGGATGTGGATTTTGTTAATAGGATGATTAATGGGTCTATTGAATCTTATACTATGGAAAAGCGGTACTTTGATAAAAAGGGTAAGGTACTCTGGATTAACCTTAGTGTTTCCATGGTTCATCATGCAGATGGCACACCAAAATATTTCATTTCCCAAATTGAGAATATAACGGATTGGAAAAACGCTCAATTTTCTTTATCGGAGAGTGAAGTAAAGTATCGATCACTTTTTGAAAATTCATTACATGGGAAACTATTGCATGAGTTTTCCGGTACAGTATTGGATGCAAATCTGGCAGCCATAAATATGTTTGGTTACACTGCAGAAGAATTGGATCATTTGTTATTAAATGAATTGCTGGACTCGGCAGATAGCAGACTTTCTGATATTTTGTTGGCAAGGAATGAAACGGGAAAAGCACAGGGTGAAAGTACCGGAATCCGTAAGAATGGAGAGCGTTTTCCCTTATTGCTATCCTCCGTCCTGTTTAAGGATAAATCCGGAAATGATATTTACAGCACCACCCTTGTGGATCTTAGTAAGCAGAAAGAAACGGAAAAATTACTGGCGCAAAAAAATGAAGAGCTCGAAAGCTTTGCTGCTACAGCAGCCCATGATTTGAAGGAGCCTTTACGAATGATTGGCAGTTTTATGAGTCTCTTAAAGTCTAAATATGCAGGGCAGTTGGATCCATCAGCCAATAAATACATTGATTTTGCGATTTCTGGTTCAACGCGAATGAATTACCTGATTACTGATTTGCTGGATTATGCCAAGGTTGGCAGTGAGCAGGTTCCTTTTGTAGAAGTGGACCCTGAACTGCTATTGCTTGATATTATGGCTCTGAATGATTCCTATATTACCGAGAAGTCAGCAAAAATTAGCTGGACCCAATTGCCCGTTATAGTGGCTCAGAAAACCCCGGTTCAACTGCTTTTTCAAAACCTGCTAATGAATGGGTTAAAATACCAGGCACCTGATTCAGTCCCGAATATTCAGATAAGTGGGCAGGAATTAACTGATTGCTGGATGTTTTCGGTAGAAGACAATGGAATAGGTATTCCTACAAACTATCATGATAAAATATTTCAGGTATTTAGCCGATTGCATTCCAAAGATAAATACGGGGGTACCGGTATGGGTCTGGCCACCTGTAAGAAAATTGTTGAATTACATGGCGGAAAAATCTGGGTTGAATCACAGGAGGGGCAGGGTAGTTGCTTCCATTTTACCATTAGTAAAAATTCGATAGCATAATCCCTATTCATTTCTCCGGATAAAATGAGTATTTTCAGTAGTACAAATTCATCTATAGTGAAAACCACTGACCTGAATACTTATCTGGAGGAACTGGCACATCCGCTTAAACAGGAGATCATGGAAGTGCGTCAGATTATATTGAATTCCAATAAACAGTTTACGGAACATATTAAATGGAATGCACCCAGTTACTGTATTAATGGTGAAGACAGAATAACCTTTAACCTGCATGGAACCAGCTATTTTCGACTTATTTTTCATTGCGGTGTAAAAATCAAAGCCAGAAAAATCAAGGGTAAAATCTCATCAGATAAAGAGCAGTTGCTGGAATGGGTTGCAGATGACCGGGCTGTTTTGCAATTTTCAGATATGATTGAAGTGATGCAGAAGAAAAGATCAGTTGTATTACTAATAAATGAATGGATCAAACTAACTACCTGAATCTGGAAATTCTCACTTAAAATAACCGGTGCCCAATAGAATGTTGTTACTTTGAACAGTATCAACATCCGGACAGGATTTGAAGAATTCCTTTTTATATTGCCGAACTACCTCTTTGATGGGTAATTATTTATTTCCTTTAATAAGATTTTAATGGAAGGAACTCCTTTGGTTACGAATGATGCAGTTGTTTTTGGGATCCTGATGGGTTTGCTTGCCCTGGTCTTCTATACTTCCAATCTGGAAATTAAATGGGTTAAGAAGTTCTATAGTGTTGTTCCCGCTATCCTTTTATGTTATTTTATTCCTGCACTGCTTAACACCTTCTCAATTATATCCGGTGAAAAATCAGCGCTTTATGGGATGGCTTCCAGGTATTTGTTACCGGCAAGCCTTGTATTGCTAACCATTGGAATTGATATGAAAAGCCTGCGGCGATTAGGTGGCAAGGCCGTGCTTATTTTTTTTGCGGGCACAATCGGTGTTATTATCGGAGGGCCGGTTGCACTGGCAATTACGGGAACCATCTTCCCGGAGTCGCTCTATTTTGAAGGAGAGGAGACCTGGCGGGGACTGGCTACTATTGCCGGTAGCTGGATTGGGGGAGGGGCAAACCAGGCCGCTATGCTGGAAGTTTTTGGTTCCGGTAAATCTCTTTTTGGGCAGATGATTGCCGTGGATGTGTTGATCGGAAATATCTGGACCGGAGTGTTGCTTTATGGCATCACAAAAAATAAACGAATCAATGCCTGGTTAAGGGCTAATGATCGCTCAATAGTGGAACTGGAACAACGGGTAGAACAATTAAGACTGGAGCAAACAGCTCATCAGGCCGCGGTAAAAGAATGGATTCAGGTGTTGGGAATTGCATTCGCTTTTACTGCCCTCTCGCATTTTGCCGGTGATTGGCTGGCTCCCAGGTTTGCAGCAAATTTTCCTGAATCTGCGAGTTATTCCCTAACCAGTACATTTTTCTGGATTGTTATTATTGCTACCACACTGGGTATGCTGGCTTCGTTTACTCCACTCCGAAAGCTGGAACAATATGGCGCTTCCGATTTGGGGACCGTCTTTTTATATGTTTTGGTCGCTACCATTGGTATGAATATGAACCTGAAAGCACTCGTGAATAGTCCGGTATTTTTTATTACAGGTATAATCTGGATGCTGATCCATATTTCCATCCTGCTGCTTGTTGCAAAGAAGATTAAAGCACCTTATTTTTTTGTTGCTGTAGGAAGCCAGGCTAATATTGGTGGTGCTGCATCAGCTCCTGTTGTTGCAGGTTTTTTTAATAAATTCCTGGCTCCGGTCGGCGTATTGCTGGCCGTTCTTGGATATGCAGTGGGAACCTACGGTGCCTATATCAGCGGGTTATTGATGCAGGCTGTTTTTCATCTGCTTCGGTAATAGCGGTTCCGGATTAATTTCTCCAATTCAACCGCATGAAAAATAATGGCAGCAACCCCAATACAGATTAATAGATCTGTCAGACTCAGAGGAGCGGTTTTAAATAGTTTATTGGCAAATGGAAGGTAGATTACTCCAAGCTGAATAATAAAAGTACCAATCACTGCAATAGCCAGAGAGGGATTGGAAAATAGTCCTATTTTAAAGATAAAGCTATGATCACTTCGGATCGCCAATACATGTCCTAACTGCGCCAATGATAAAACTGTAAATACCATGGTTTGCCAATTATCATGATTGGTGTGAATGGCCCATGCCTGGGTTCCCAGTGTAACAACGGCCATTAAAAGTCCCACCCAAACAATATGGTAACCGGTTCCCTCTGAAAACAAGCCTTCATCGGTTCTTCTCGGCGGGCGTTTCATAATATCATTCTCTGCTTTTTCTGCACTAAGTGCCAGTCCGGGTAAGCCATCAGTTACAAGGTTAATCCAAAGAATGTGAATGGGTAATAAAGGAATTGGCATGCCCAGTAAAGGCGCCATAAAAATCGTCCAGATTTCAGCACCATTACAGGTCATTATATATTTTACAAATTTTCGGATATTATCATAGATCCGCCGGCCTTCCTTCACTGCTTTAACTATTGTAGTGAAATTATCATCCAGTAATATCATATGGGCGGCCTCTTTACTAACATCTGTACCTGTAATTCCCATGGCTACGCCAATATTTGCGGATTTAAGAGATGGTGCATCATTCACTCCATCACCTGTCATGGCAACAAAATGTTTTTTTCTTTGCAATGATTGAACAATATTCAATTTCTGTTCCGGTGATACTCTCGCATATACTTTAATCCGTTCTACTTTATTATCCAATTCCTCCTGACTTAATAAAGCCAGTTCCTTTCCGGTAATGGCCAGATCGTCATTACCGTATAATCCGATCTCGCGTGCAATAGCAGCAGCTGTTTCAGGATGGTCACCCGTGATCATTACGGGCTGGATGCCGGCTGTTTTACAATCTTTTATTGCTTTTTTCACCTCTTCTCTGGGAGGATCAATCATTCCGGCTAATCCAGCCGGTTGTAAATCAGTTTCAACATTTTCATAGTCAAACGGATCAGGTAGTTTATCAATTATTTTATATCCATAGGCGATCACACGCTTGCCTTCTTTTGCCATTTGTCCGGCTTCTTTCAACCATTCAGCCGGATCAATCTGATTGTTCAATCGCTGGGAAATTGCTTCCGTAGCTCCTTTTGATACAACAAGGAATTGTTGCTCATAACTATGAACAGTTGTCATGCATTTCCGATCAGAGTCAAATGGCAATTCTGCAACTCTTGGTAAATCCCTGTTTGTCTGTTCAAATAATCCGGAAAACTCCTCTTTATGAAGATATTCTACAAGCGCAATTTCAGTTGGATCGCCGATCCAGTGGCCATTTGAAGATTTTTTAACATCCTGATTGATAGCCATACAGGCAGACAACAGGTCGGCAGTTAATTTCGGTTCATCGGTGCCGTTATATGGAATGATTTCCACCACCGTCATTTTGTTCTGTGTAAGTGTTCCTGTCTTATCTGAACAGATATAGGTGACAGATCCAAGTGTTTCAACGGCAGGAAGTTTTCGTATAAGAGCGTTTTTTGCAACCAGCCTTTTTGCCCCTCTGGCCAAGGCGATGGTTATCAATGCGGGTAATGCTTCCGGTATTGCTGCTACGGCCAGAGAAATGGCCACCAGCAGCATAGCAATCGGTTCTTCCCCACGCAATAAGCCAACAGCAAAAAGTGCAATACAAATCAACAGAATCAGATAAGAAAGTTTTTTGCCAAATTCATTCATCCGTTTTTGCAAGGGTGTTTGCGACTCACCTGTTTGCAGCATTCCGGCAATTTTCCCGATCTCGGTTTTCATCCCTGTGTGCACCACTATTCCAACTCCTCTTCCGGCACTTACCTGTGTGCCTTTATAAGCCATATTGATTCTGTCGCCCAAACTGCTGTCGGTTTCCTCCAATGTTTTGGTTGTTTTATCTATGGGAATGGACTCTCCGGTAAGAGAAGACTCTTCGATTCGTAAACTATGTACTTCTATCATTCGCATATCAGCTGGTACCAGATTACCGGCTTCGAGAACCACGAGGTCGCCCGGAACAATTTCTTTTGATGAAATCTGAATGGGCTGCTTATCCCGAATAACGGTGGCTTGCGGTGTTGCCAGCTGACTAAGGGCATCCATTGCTTTTTCTGCCTTGTATTCCTGAACAAATCCCATGATAGCATTCAGCAAAACAATGATTAATATGATGATGGTATCAGTCAGATCTCCGGCAATTCCGGATATAATCGCTGCCGCCATCAGCACCAGAATCATAAAATCGTTAAACTGATGAATGAACAATAGCCAAACAGGTTTTTTCTTTTTTTCAACCAGCTGATTCAAACCAACTTCTTCCAGTCTGCCTGAAACGGTTGAACTGTTCAGGCCATCCCTGCTGGTTGAAAGCTCCTGTAAAATGGTATCAATAGATTTGTTATGCCAGTTCATAGTATTAGTTGTATAAATTATACAGTAAAATAAGGTTCAGGGCATACACAAAGAAAATAAGCAACGCGTCCCAGCCAAGTTTGTATCGCTTCCCTGAAGGTCGGATACTTAAGCCAATTATTACAATTGCAGACATTATAATAGTTGCAAAGACGGATAAAATATGGCTGTCTGATGCGTCTTTCAGTAAGGGACCTCCAGGATAAACAAGATCATCGATTGAGAGAATCAAAATATTGAAGATATTACTTCCCAATAAGCCACCTATAGCCATATCAAGCGCACCCATACGAACTGCTGCAATAGACACTGCAATTTCCGGTAAGGAGGTGCTTGCGGCAAGAAAAAGAGTTCCAACAAATGATTTATTTAAGCCGGCAGATAATGCAATATGTTCGGCAAAAAATGGCAATGCAAGGGCTGTGATTATTATAACCAGGGCAAATCCAATATAATTCCGGATTACTGTCTGCAATGGCAGCTTTTTATCTTCAGTAATAGTCTCCTGCAAAACCAGCGCTGCTTTGGTTTTTTGTTCCTGTATAAAGATAATTCGAATGGAAATCAGGTAGACTGCAATAAACAGCAGACTGAAGCCACTCAATAAAGACATAATATGTAAATCATTCGGGAGAAATAATCCCAGTCCGGCCAGAGTGAGTAAAATTATACCCAGTGCTGCACTTACTATATGATTGGGTGATGCCTCACTGAAAATGGGTTTTCTTTTGGGTATAAAAGCATCCAGTAAGGCCAGTATTCCAAGATTAAAAGCACAACTCCCCAAGATATCACCCACTGCCAGATCTGCTGATTTTACAAATGCAACGGAGCTTATTCCAACCATTAGTTCCGGTAAAGAAGTTACGGATGCCATTAATATTAGTCCAACCCAGGCTTTTCCCCAGCCTGTATAGTCGGCTAACAGATCACCATAATGAGATAATTTTCTTCCGGCAAAGAAGATGATGGTCGCACAAATAAGAAAGCCGGCAGTATAAATCATTCGATAAGTTAAGAAATCTTACGGGTAGCTTGCTCGTTCCCGTATTTTGTTGTAATTTTTAAAAAAATCCATCCTGTCATGAAAAAACACATTTCCCGCTCAAGGGGAATGAATACAGGTCCGTCTGGTTTTCTAAAAACCGCCAGCCATTGGTTGCAATCCATCCGCACCAGAGCGAGGGATATGTTTATTCGGGAAGACGTAAGGGAACGAATCAATAATTCTAAACTAAGTTGGGAAGAACGTTTATTACTAATGGGGTTGGTTATTGTAGCTGGTATTACATTACTTGGCATTAAATTATATGAAAACAATCGCACCTACCAACAGGCCTATACGCAATTGGATCAGTCGAGGTTGGTAATGATGGAAACCGAACAGCTAAGAGTAGTTTTAAAGGAAATGGAGCCTGCTCATTCTGTAGATTCCTTTCAGGCAGCCATTGCGAAATCCCTGTCTGCCATTTCTTCCATAAAAAAACATTCCCTTGTACAGGAGAATCGAATAAAATCCATTCAGCAGATGCTGCAGTCTCAGCAGGCAATTACCGGGCTGTCACCTACTGAATGGAAAGCCCTCTACAGTCTGCTGGATGGTATGAAGGCAGAAGAGCAGCGTAATCTGGAAATGAGAAAAGCCGATATCACACTTGGATACAGCATTGATCAACGGCTATATATAGTATTACTTGTAACATTAGTTTTACTTGTTGGTCTGGCTGGTTATGTGTTGTACAAAAATCAACTCGCCACACTGCAGGCAAAACAACAACTTGAAAATAATAAACTGATTTTGCAGTCAATTATTGATAACAGCTCTTCCCTGGTATATGTAAAAGATATGTTGGGCCGGTTTATTTTCACTAATAAAAGATTTACGGAATACTATGGGAAAGCTGGTGAACATCTGAATGAAACACCAGATGAAACTGTGCTGGAAACACGTCAGTCAATGGAGAGTCAGGAAGACTTGTTTATCAATGAACAGGCTGTTCATTTCTATGCTATCCGGTTTCCCTTATTGGATAAATATGGGCAGGTTTATGCTACTGCCGGCATATTTACCAACCTCACAGACATGATTCGAAAACAACAGGAGTCGAAGGAAAAGGAATTATTACGCAATACACTGGCTGTTCAGGAAAATGAACGATTGGAAATAGGGATGGAATTGCATGATAATATAACTCAGTTACTGGCTTCTGCCAAAATGATGCTGGACACCGCTATCCGTCAAACAAAAACGAAGGATGAGCATCTGGAAAAAGCAAGGGATGATGTCTTCACGGCGATTCATGAAACCAGGAAATTATCGCATAGCCTGGTAGTGCCCGGGCTGGAGACGGAATCACTAACGGATGCAATTATACGCTTGCTGGATCGGTTGAAGGCAGATAACAGAATGCTGGTGCAGTTGAGACTTGTTTCCAAAAAGAAGCTGAATCTGCTTGATGCGGCTGTCCGGCTGGCATTATACAGGATTCTTCAGGAGCAGGTAAATAATATAGTTAAACATGCGGAGGCTACCCAGGTACTGGTTGATCTGAAGCACCTGACTGATTCCATCCAGCTCACCATTCAGGATAATGGAGTCGGTTTTGATCCGGAAGTTTTTAGTCCGGGTATCGGTCTTTCCAACATCAACAGACGAGTAAGTCATCTTGGTGGCGAGTGTCGGGTTCATAGCGTACCCGGACAAGGCTGCCAGCTGAATATCCTTATTCCCCAATAGAATTTCCAAATTGCTGCATGGTGTTTTTTCATAAATTCACCGTAAAAGCAAGCAATGGAGGCTGAAAACCCGAATCAGACCTCCGGGACTCATTTAGCCAGGTCATTAGGACCCGTAATGCTATGGGGGCTCGGAGTTGGATATGTTATATCAGGAATGTATTTTGGATGGAATCTTGGACTGGCAGAAGGAGGAACCCTTGGAATGGCGATAGCAACCGGTCTGATCATTCTGCTTTATGTCACATTTACTTTTTCCTATACGGAACTTGCCTGTTCCATACCAAAAGCCGGTGGCGTTTTTGATTATGCGCATCGGGCATTGGGTAAAAAATGGGGTTTTCTGGCTGGCATGGCTCAGGTAATCGAATTTGTTTTCGCACCCCCGGCTATTGCAGCTGCAATTGGCGCGTATTTTCATATTTTTTTACCCGGTATTCCGGTTGTGGTAATTGCCATGTTTGCCTATCTGGTATTTACAACCCTTAATATTATAGGCGTAAAAGCAGCAGCCAGTTTTGAATTGATTATAACGATACTTGCTGTAGTTGAATTATTGATTTTTGCCGGAATTACTCTTCCACATTTTGAATGGACCAATCTCGAGAAAAATGCATTGCCTCATGGCACTAAAGGTATTTGGGCATGTATTCCCTTTGCTATCTGGTTTTTTCTTGGATTGGAAGGCATTGCGAATGTTGCCGAAGAAACGATTCAACCACAGAAAACAATTTTAAAAGGATTTGGATCTGCTTTATTAACGCTTATAATTCTTTGTGTACTGGTGTTTGTTTCTTCCATTGGAGTGGCCGGTTGGGAGGCCATCGTTTATGCATCACCGGGAGCAGCTCCTTCCGATTCTCCTCTACCCCTGGCAATGGCTCAGGTTACCGGAAACAGTGGATGGATCTATCATTTGCTGATTACCATTGGTCTATTGGGATTGATCGCTTCCTTTCACGGCATTATTCTGGCAGCAGGAAGAGCCAGTTTTGAATTTGGACGGGTGGGCTATTTTATCAAAGCAATGGGGCGAATCCATCCCAAATTCAAAACCCCTGCCAATGCTTTACTTATAAATATGAGCCTCGGAATTATAGCGTTATTAACTGGCGAAACCGGTGCAATTATTACCATTGCATGTTTTGGCGCCGTAACCTTATATATCATATCAATGGTTACACTTTTACGTCTGCGCCAAAAGGAACCAACTCTGGACCGCCCATTTAAAGTTCCTTTCTATCCATATTTTCCAATAATAGCTTTATGTATTGGTATTGTATGTATGATAGCTATGATTACACTTTATCCATTAATCAGCCTTTTTTATTTTGGTATATTAGCTATTGCCTATGCCTGGTTTCATTTTTTCGTAAAAAATAATGCAGATGAGCAACACCCAAACAATCCAGGAGTTGATAACCTACCTGGAAAGTAAATCAATCACCAAGGTTAAGGTTGCCGTAACAGATATGGATGGCATCCTTCGAGGAAAATTAATTAGCTGGGATAAATTCAAGTCTGTTGTCAAATCCGGTTTTGGATTTTGCAATGTGGTATTTGGATGGGATTCCGGTGATGTAGCCTATGATAATGTTCGTTATACCGGCTGGCACAGTGGATATCCCGATGCACAGGCGAGTATAGATATAAGCACTTTTCGGGAGATTCCATGGGAAAACGATGGTGCTTTCTTTTTAGCCGACTTCACCAATGAGCAGGGCTATGGCCTGGATATTTGTCCGCGTAGCCTGCTTAAAAAAATTGCAGGAGAAGCGCAGGCGATGGGATTCTATCCCTCTTTTTCACAGGAGTTTGAATGGTTCAATTACAAAAGACCATCAGAAATTAGGGATTTTCAATCTCTTGAACCGATTACCCAGGGAATGTTTGGGTATTCTGTTTTGAGAGCATCACAGGAGTCTGCATTTTACCATGATCTCTTTGATCAGCTGACCAAATTCGGGGTTCCCATCGAAGGTATTCATACCGAAACCGGTCCGGGTGTATATGAAGCAGCTGTATTGTATTCAAATATTCTGGAAGCCGCTGATCGCGCCGTGCTGTTTAAGTCCGGCGTAAAGGAAATTGCACACCGGCATGGTTATCTGGCTACATTTATGGCAAAAGTAAATGAACACCTGCCGGGTTGCAGCGGACATGTGCACCAAAGTTTATGGTCAATGGATCAATCGGAAAATTTATTCTATGATGCAGGTTCGGCTAACCATATTAGTGAGTTGATGGAAAATTACATGGCCGGACAATTATATTGTCTTCCGTTTATTCTGCCCATGCTGGCACCGACCATCAATAGCTATAAGCGGTTGGTTGAAGGTGCCTGGGCTCCAACTACCTTAACCTGGGCAGTTGACAACCGAACCACTGCATTACGAGCATTACCGGGTAGCAAAACCTCTACCCGCATTGAGACCAGAGTAGTAGGTTCCGATAGTAATCCCTATCTGGCATTGGCAGCCTGTCTGGCCAGCGGCTTATATGGAATTAAAAATATGTTGAAGCTCGAAATACCGGAAACAATCGGTAATGGCTATGCGAATAAAAAACATGGAGTGCTTCCTGCCAATCTATATGAAGCTACGCAGGCAATGAAAAATTCTCCCGTAGCCAAAGAATTGTTTGGAGAAGCCTTTACCGAACATTTTACCGCTTCCCGTGAATGGGAGTGGAGAGCTTTTGCAAAAGTGGTTACCAATTGGGAAACCCAGCGTTATTTAGAAATAATTTAATAGCAGTATATGATTCAGTTTGATGTTATTCGTCAGTATAATTTTCCTACAACCATTCGGTTTGGAGCAGGAGCTTCCAATGAATTGGCACCTCATCTTAAAGGACTTGGATTTAATCGGCCCCTGGTAGTCACAGATCCGAATGTCAGGGATCTGCCCTTCTTTAAAAAAATCATCGGTGAGCTCGAAAGACAGGGACTTAAACCGGAACTCTTTTCTGAGATTCATAAGAACCCGGTAAAATCGGATGTGCTGGCAGGTAAACAGGCATTTCAGTCTGCAGGTTCTGATTGCATCGTTGGTATTGGTGGAGGAGCAGGCATGGATGTTGCGCGTGCCATAACACTCAGTATTCACCATCACCGTGATTTATTTGATTACGATGACCTGATTGGTGGTGATCAGTATGTAACGGAAGAGGTACCCTATTTTGTTACACTGCCAACTACCAGCGGAACTGGCAGTGAAGTCGGTCGCAGTGCAATAATTTCAGAAGATGATACCCATCGGAAACGTATTCTGTTTTCTCCTAAACTGCTTGCAAAGATGGTGTTTGCGGATCCTGTTCTGACAATGGATTTACCACCTTTTATTACTGCAGCAACAGGAATGGATGCATTGACTCATAATATGGAAGCTTATATTGCCAAAGGATTTCATCCGATGTGTGAAGGAATCGCCCTGCAGGGAATGACATTAATCAGTGAAGCAATTGTAACGGCAACCAAATCACCGGATCTGGCATCCAGATCTAAAATGATGATTGCCTCTTTAATGGGAGCAGTTGCATTCCAAAAGGGATTGGGGATTGTACATTCGCTTGCACATCCGCTTTCCTCTTTGCTCGACACACATCATGGATTGGCAAATGCGGTGAATCTACCTTATGGAATGGCGTTTAATGCATCCGGGATGGAACAGCCTTTTCAGCGGATGGCACAGGCAATGGGTGTACCGGTATCGGGTTCGGATTCACTTATTAGTTATTTATTTGAATTAAATGAGCAATTGGGACTTCCAACAAAGCTGAATGCAATAGGTGTGAAAGAAGAACATCTTGAAACACTTTCCGGATTGGCTGAAGCTGATTTCTGCCATCCGAATAACCCAAAGCCGGTGAGCAGGGAAGATTTTCTTTCCATTTATAAAAAAGCATTGTGAGCGGGATGAAAAAGAAACTGGGTATAAGTTTTACGAAAACAAATTTTCAGAACTACTGGAACTGGTTTACTGAAGAAGACCTCGGAGATGATCTGGAACTGGTACTGCTTTCTTTCGAAAATCCGGATCCGGTTCTGGTGAAATCCTGTTCCGGATTTGTATTGACGGGAGGGATAGATATTGATCCGTCTTTTTATCAGGGAGCATCTGTTTATCCCAATCAGCCAGAACAGTATCAGCCGGAGAGGGATCGTTTTGAGGCAGAAATATATCATCTGGCAAAAGAAAAAAAGGCACCAATCCTTGCCATTTGCAGAGGAATGCAATTAGTGCACGTTGAAGAAGGTGGTAAACTGATTCAGGATCTGGGAGAACAGAACATGCGTCATAAAAAAGATACGGAGGAAGATAAACAGCACGAAATAGTGATGCAGGAAGGCAGCCAGTTGTTTGACTGGGCAGGCAGCTTTCGCGGATCTGTAAACAGTGCACACCATCAGGCACTTGACCCCGGCAGCATATCTGATAAATGGCAAATTAGTGCCAAAGATGAAACAGGTTTAATTGAAGCAATTGAATGGAAGAACAGGAAGGAACATCCTTTTTTAATTGCCGTTCAATGGCATCCGGAAAGGATGATAAACAAGGAGAAAAATCCTTTATCCCAATCTATTAAAGAACATTTTTTACAATCTATCCGACAATAATCATGAGTACATTTAATGTTATAAATCCGGCAAATGAAAAGATGCTGGCACAACTGGATGAAGACAGTGCAGTTTCAGTTCAGGAAAAATTTGAGCTGGTTAAAAAAGGTCAGGTTGCATGGGCGGCTATTCCGCTAACGGAGCGGATTGATTGTATCCGCAGGTTTGATCTGTTACTTGCTGAAGAGTTGGATAAACTCGCGCTAATATTAAGTGAGGAAGTGGGCAAGCCATTGCAACAGGCAAAAAATGAATTAAATGGCGCAAGAGGAAGAATCGCCTTTTTTATCCGGCATTCTGAAAAATGGCTTCAGGATGAGTGGCTGGTAACAGAAGGTTCCACTCATGAAAGAATCAGTTATGAACCACTTGGTGTAATTGCCAATATCTCAGCCTGGAATTATCCTTACCTGGTGGGAGTGAATGTGTTTATTCCGGCTTTAATTGGGGGGAATGCGGTTCTTTATAAACCATCTGAATATTCCAGTTTAACCGGATTGGCAATTCGTGATTTACTTTATCGTTCAGGAGTTCCTGAAAATGTATTTCAGGTGGTACTTGGCGGTGGAGTTGTAGGCAGTTATCTGTTGGATCTGCCTTTGAATGGGTATTATTTTACGGGTAGCAACAAAACAGGAAAGCTGATTGCGCAAAGAGTTGCAGAAAAGCTGGTTCCCTGCCAATTGGAATTGGGTGGGAAAGATCCATTATATGTTACCGATGAAGTTGCTGATATCAATCAGGTTGCGGCAGCTGCGCTGGAAGGAGTTATTTACAATAATGGACAAAGTTGTTGTGCTGTGGAAAGAATTTATGTTCAGGAAAAAGTGTACGATCAGTTTTTGACTGCTTTTTTAGAACAGGTAAAAGAATTGAAAGTGGGCGACCCCCTTGTTGAAGGAACGGATATTGGTCCGCTTACCCGAAAAGACCAATTGGCATTTATTCTTGACCAGGTGCAGGATGCACAAAATAAAGGGGCCAACTTGTTATTTGGAGGTTTCCGATTACAACAGCCTGGATATTATATGATGCCTGCTGTATTGGGAGAAGTGAATCATTCCATGCGGGTAATGCAGGAAGAAAGCTTTGGGCCTGTGATTGGAATTCAGAAAGTTGAATCAGATCAGGAGGCAGTGGAACTAATGAAAGATACCAGTTATGGGTTAACAGCTGCTGTATACACGTCTAACAAAGAAAGAGCCGAACAAATCCTCCGGCAAATGAATACCGGTACAGTGTATTGGAATTGTTGTGATCGTGTCAGTGCCAATCTGCCCTGGTCGGGTAGAAAGGATTCTGGTCTTGGCTCAACCTTGTCTTTCAGTGGAATACGGGCATTTGTACAACCCAAATCCTGGCATCTTCGAGGCTGATTATAGAATGCTATTAATAATAGTTTCTGCCGCCGGAGCTACGTTCTTCGCGCGGCTTTGCTTCATTTACCTTTATTGATCTGCCTTCAACAGATACACCATTCAATTCCTTGATAGCAGTTTCTGCTGATTCTGCACTTGGCATATCAACAAAACCAAATCCACGGCTGCGATTGGTAACTTTATCCATAATAACGTTTACGGATGATACGTCTCCATAGGGAGTAAATAATTTTTTCAGGTCTTCATTTTGAACACCAAATCCAAGGTTGGATACATAAATATTCATTTCAGTAAATTTTTTTGTGAAAATTTTCTGAGAAAAAAGCAGGAGGTAATTGAAAGCAGAAGAGAAAGAATTCGTTTACAAGATGCTGATAACTCAAATCGTTAACACGAACAAGGTAGTCTTAATAAATAACAATCACTCATCTATTTTCCCGGAAACATCGTTTTGAAGGTATTCCAGGGGGTATTTACCATAGGTTGTTGCTGGTTATTTTTATTCTTTTCATAATATCCGTTAAAGAAGGGCGTTACACCTGACCAGACCGTTTCCATTACACCCAGAAACCTGCCTTTTAAGGCTCCGGTGGCGGATTGCCGGAATTCTGCCATATCCCGTACCTGTTGCAGTGCAATGGCCGGTTTATTCCAGGAGCAGGTGATTACGGAGAATCCTTTCATTGCAAAATACACGGCAGTTTTATCAGGCCGCTCATAATGCCAGTCGCAGATTACCACATCTTTGGGAATCAGATCAATAGCCCGATGGGTTGAGTTGTAACTGCCTTCCCACATACCAATACCAGTTGTTTTACCATCAATCAGCCGATCGCCCCAAATCCAGAGGCTGCGGTTTTTAAGTGCCAATCGGTTGCGTATCAACGTTAGTTCATTTGCAAATAATTCGGCTTTATCCCGACCTCCGCATCGGGGGCATTTTTCTTCCCCGATGTAAAAAACTTCATCCATTCCTGCATGAAATGCGTTGGATTCAAATGCATCACATAATTCATCCATTATAGCAAATACAATTCCATGTACATCTGGATGCAACGGGCAATAACTTTTACAATACAATCCGTCTTTGTTTGGCCATTCGTATTTTTCCGGCATTGGTATCCACGGTGTTTCATCAAATTGTGGATAAACTTTCAGCAGCTTTTCTTCTTTTGTCGACCAGGACTGGTGCCCAAGCAGATTTATCTGAGGAATGATTTCCATCCCGTTTTGCTTAGCTGTTTTTACTAACTTTTTTACATCTTCTTTACTTAGAAATGGCGTGTCTATTAATTCGGGATGCGACTGATATTGATATCGGTAATCAACCCGAAGTATCAACCTGTTAATTCTTCGGGGAGCCAGTTCCTTCTCCATAAAAACCATAAAGGAATCCAGATTTTGTGAGCCGGGAGCAGCAATGCTAAAAGCTCTTATGGGAAATGAATCAGTAAGTGTTTTCTGGGCATTCAATTCCGGCAGGATTGCCATCAAAAATATAAGAATAATTACGGCAAGTTTTTTTTGTTGGTTCATACGAGTCAGTATTTAGCGGGTTGATTTGTTCCGGGTAAACTTGAGCGAATGAATTGACGAATATCTTCATTGCTACTTGCAAGGTCCTCCTTCCGAAGATACATCATATGACCACTTCTATAGCCTTTCCAACTAATTCGTTTGGTGAATTGGTTGCCTGCATCCAGTTGCCAGAGATTGTATTTGGCATTGAAATAATCGCAGGCTCCATCATAATATCCGGATTGAACCAACACCTGAAGATAGGGATTCATTGCCATCGCTTTTCGCAGATCTTCTCCTGTATTGTCATTTTTATTATCCCAGGGATGCACATTCCCGAAAACATTGTATTTGAAATCTGTTTTATATTTCAATGTTTCGCGCAGGTACATATTAATTGGCGGTGTGAAAGAGTGTAGCCAGGAATTTAATTCAGCATTGTAATCGGGACTTTCTCCGGCAGCTGTTTTGTCAATGCCAAGGTATCTTGAATCGAGCCGGCCAATGGTGAATCCTTTGTTTCGCATTAGCTCTTTCCAGAAAAAAGAAATAGGCAGATCCAATTCATGCTGCAGCCAGACCTGCTCTGATAAACCTGAGTAACGGGCCATTTTCGAAGCGATCGTCTTTTTTTCTTCTTCGCTTAACAAGCCTCCCTTATGTAAAGCAGGCAGTACTTCGTTTAATGTAAATTGTTCAACTTCCGGCAATACCTGTAAAAGATCTTTTTGTTGCAGGTCGGTGGGGAGTTTTTTATGGTACCAGGCAGTTGCAGCATAATAGGGAAGCCGAAGTGCTGCATCTGTTACACTGCCTCTTACAATACCCAGTTCAGTAGGTGAAACCAGTACTACCCCGTTCAGATAAATCCATTGCGCTTCCTGTAATTCACGCGCCAGTCCGGATACCCTTGTCGTTCCATAACTTTCTCCAATCAGGTATTTGGGGGAAGCCCATCGCTGGTAACGGGATAAAAAGCTATTCATCCATCCGGCCAGGTATTTTATATCGGCCTGCACACCAAAGAAAGCAGATTTAGGGGTGGTGGAATCGATTATACGGGAAAAGCCCGTGTTTACCGGGTCAATAAATACAATATCTGCAATGTCCAATATGCTATGGGGATTGTCCTTAAATCCGTAAGGCTGAAGCGGATACCCTTCCTCATCAATATGCAGGATTTTCGGACCCGTATATGCCAGATGCATCCAGACGGAAGCTGATCCGGGACCACCGTTGAACGAAAAAACCAATGGACGCCCAGATCTGTCTTTTATGTCTGTTCGTTCGTAGTAGGTATAAAATAGACCTGCAATGGCTTTTCCCTGCTCATTCCATACAGGCAGGGTGCCGGCAATCGCTTTATAAGGGACTTTTTGACCTTTTATCTGAATTTCATGAATTGTTGTACTACTGGTATCCGGATTAAACGGGATGTCGTATTTTTTTTGAGCCTGAAGTGTGCAAAACATCAACTGTAACCCTGCATATAAAAAAAATGCTTTCAACATAACTGCGTTTTTTAAAGACTTCAATGTATAACATTTTTGGGTTGAAAGCGCAGTAAAATTAACTTGGAGATCATCTTATATTTTGTGTGAAACCCTTGCCCAGCTTGCATTTTAGTAAAAAATTAAGAGCTTTAGAATAAGCAAAATCCCATAAAGTTGACTTGCAGGCCGGAATAATCCGACCTAAGTTTGTACCAGAAAGCAGGATTACAGTACTGCTCCCGGGACTCTACCGGTTGTTTAAGCCACTTCTACTTTTCGATTGCCAATTCCATACAACACTATTGCTTCCGTTTTTCGATTGCCGCCGAAAGATCTTGTTAATTGTCTAACCTCAAAAAATTAGTTATGAAAAACGTAAACATGAACCTGAAATCTATCGTAGCTGCATTAAGTGTGGCGGTATTGGTAAGCCTTAGCGCAGTTCCTGCATTTGCAAACACTGAGAAAAAAGCGAAAGCTAAAAATGTACCGGTTGAAGTAAAATACATCGGTTCCAATGATCAATCTCCTGTTGTTGAACTTAGTCTCGATAATGAGTCTGGTGAAGAAATCACCGTTCAACTCAGAGATATGGATGGCTATGTATTGTACAGTGTTACTTCATCTGATAAGAAAATCTCCAAAAAATTCCAGATCGATAATTACAGCCTGGAGCCAATCCAACTGAAAGTTGCCGTTGCCGTTAAAGGAAAAATCCAGACAGAGGTTTTCCAGATCAACCGCAGCAGGGTGGTAGTGGAAGATGTGGTTGTTGCTAAAATGTAAGGCAGCACCTTATAAATTTATAAAGGGCTCAATTGAGCCCTTTTTGTATTTTAGGACTATGAAGAAACTTTTGCAACGATTTTTGCCAGGCCTGCTGGTACTCCTGTCAGTACACAGCTTTTCTCAATTGAGATTGCCATCCATCCTGCAATCCGGAATGGTTTTACAACAAAAAGATTCTGTTCTGCTTTGGGGCTGGGCAGGTCCCGGTGAGAAAGTGACTGTTACTACCAGTTGGAATAAGCAGGAATATTCAACCAATGCGTCTGATCTGGCCAAATGGAAACTAAAAGTTCAGACACCCCCGGCAGGCGGACCCTATTCAATCAGTATCTCCAGCAGAAATACAATCGTGTTGGAAGACGTACTCATTGGAGAAGTTTGGGTTTGTTCCGGACAGTCCAATATGGAATGGAGCTTTCTGAATGGGGTAAAAGATATTGCAGCAGAATTTCCAGAGGCAAAGAATGCTTCCATCCGCTTATTTCATGTCAATAAAACAGGAGCTGAATATCCGCAGGAAGATTTGAAAGCCAATTGGGTTTCCTGCGACTCCAATCAATTGAAATCATTCAGCGCAGTCGGTTATTTTTTCGGAAAAAAATTACAGGAAGAATTAAAGGTGCCAATCGGGTTAATCAATGTAAGTTGGGGTGGAACTCCGGCGGAAGCCTGGACACCGGAAGAAGTGATTGCTTCGGATCCCATCTTAAAGACAGCCGCAGCTAAACAAAATAAAGTTGACTGGTGGCCGACAGCTCCGGGAAAGGCATTTAATGGAATGATTGCTCCCATTTTACAACACCATATAGCCGGGGTGATCTGGTACCAGGGGGAAAGTAATACCGGAACCCATTCCTCCTATCAGCAGCTGTTCACTAAAATGATTGATAGTTGGCGCGGCGCATGGAATAAACAGCTCCCGTTCTATTTTGTACAGATTGCTCCGTTTAAATATGGAACCACCGGTATTGGGGCATTATTGAGAGAAGCCCAACAGGCTTCAGCAGAGCATCCGGGTACCGGCATGGTGGTTATTACTGACCTGGTGGATACTGTTACAGATATACATCCCTCCAGAAAAAAACCGGTTGGATACCGCCTCGCCAATTATGCATTAGCAGAAACCTATAAGCTTCCTTTAGATGGATATAAAAGCCCGGAGTATAGTTCTTCATCAATAGAAAAGGGTAAAATAGTTGTGAAATTTAAGAATGCCGAAAAGGGAATTCGGATCAACGGAACAAAAGCATCCGGTTGGCTGATTGCTGACCTGGAGGGAGTAACCTGGGTTACGCCACAGGTGAAAATCGAAAAAAATACAGTTATTCTCTCGCATCCGGAACTTAAAAATCCCATGTATATCAGATATGGTTTTGGAAATACCAGTATTGGTAATATGGAATCGGTACAGGGACTTCCACTTGCCCCATTCCGTACCGATCATCTTCCTATTGAACAGGTTCCTGAAAAGTAAAATTTTGCAGTGAATAGTTGTCTGAAGCATATATATAAACTGTAATGCTTTGCCCCTGCTCCTGGTATAATTCAGTATGTCGGCAATAAGAAGCCAAATCAGCCAGCATTTCCCTCGCTGCAAGGCGATGTGGTGTGGTTAAAAGAACCAGGCTTCCATTTTTCAGGTACCAGCGGATTAATAGCTCCACTGCCATCAGGTCTTCCGGAGCATAATTGGTATCACTTAGTAGGAGCAGGTCTGCTTCCCATTCAGGCAGCCCTTCCAGCCAGTTATAATGCAGCGCGTTCATGTTGCTAAAACCATTTGCAGCAATGGACGCCTTCATACAATCAATAGCTGATGCCTGATAATCTGAAGCGATTACCTGGCGGGCACCTGCTGCCGTGAATAAAGCGGGCAGTCCTAATCCCGCAGCAATCTCAACTACCCGCCGGTCGTGATACAATAGCGGGTGCCGGTCGAGAAAAGATACCATTGCCAATGCGGAAGGCCAGATTCTTGCCCAAAAAGGAAATGCTATAGAAGTTCCTTCTTCCCTGGCTGCTGCATACGCCTGCTGTATGGCGGATTCCTCAGGAATATGTACCAGGCAGCTGCCGGTACTATAATCAAACTTAACAAGGGAATGGCGATGGTTTGTCATTTGTATATGCAAATATGAGTAATTTATTGTAAATTTGAGCATGGATAGTTTGCAACAATTAAAAAAGATACAGGAAGCGCTTCCGGAAAACGGGTTGCTCATGCCCTTATTTTTTATAGGTCATGGTTCTCCAATGAATGGTATTGAAGATAATCTTTTCAGCAGGGGGTGGAGGGAAGCTGTCCGCCATCTGCCGGCACCAAAAGCTGTATTGGTAATTTCTGCACACTGGTTAACCCGGGGAAGTTTTATAACGGCAATGGACAAGCCGCGAACCATTCACGATTTTGGAGGGTTCCCGGAAGCCTTGTATCAGGTACAGTATACTGCACCCGGAGATCCGGTGCTGGCGCAGGAAACTATAAATCTGGTAAAAGCAACTAAATTAGAAGCAGATCATGAATGGGGGCTGGACCATGGTACCTGGTCGGTGGTTAGGCATATGTATCCGGATGCCAATATTCCGGTTTTGCAGTTAAGTATTGATTATGCAAAAGATGCGCAGTGGCATTATCAACTGGCGGCAGATTTATTTGAACTCAGAAAAAGAGGTGTGCTGATAATTGGGAGCGGTAATATGGTTCATAATTTACGAATGGTGGCATGGGAAAAATTGAATGAAATCAATTATGGATTTGACTGGGCTCACCAGATAAATGATAAAATGAAAACCTATATACGGGATGGTGCGCATGAAAATCTGATTCAGTACCAGAAAATGGGAAAAGAAGCATTACTGGCTATTCCCACACCGGATCATTATTATCCTCTTTTATATATACTTGGCTTGCAAAAAGGGCAGGAGGCCGTTGAATTTTTTAATGATCAGGCAGTGGGCGGATCGCTAACCATGACATCTGTAAAAATCGGTTAGACGGCACCGGTAGATGCCCGCGCTTTAAGCTGAACTGGAAGAACTATTCGTTCGGGTGTAAATGGTTTATGTTTTTGCTCAATCCGATCGATTAGTAAACCGGCCGCCTGTTTCCCCATCTCAAACGCATCCTGAACTACCGTGGTAAGTGCCGGCGAAAAGAGATCCGGTGCACTGAAATTGCTGAAACCTGCCAAAGCCACCTGATTGGGAATCGATTTTCCTAAAACCCGCAAATGCTGGAAGCTTGCCTGAGTCATTCTGTCGGACGCTGCCAGTACCGCATCCGGAACTTTTGACAAAGAAAATAATTCATTGATGGCAGTTTCAATTTCTTCCACGATAGCGCCCCCGTGTGCACAATTTTTGAGCAGAGCAGGGTCTGCTTCCAATCCCGCTTCCTTTAATGCCCGGTGATAACCGGTTAATCGTTCTCTGGTCATTGGAAGATGCGTGGGACTCGTAATATGAGCAATTCTCCGATATCCCTGCTGAATCAGGTGTCGGGTAAGCTCATAGGCTCCTCCTTCATTGTCGGATTGTACCATATGGGTGGGAAGCCCTTCACAAATCCGGTCAAAAAATACTATCGGTAACCCCCTGTCGTAATAGGGTTTCAGATGATCAGTATTGAGGGTTTCTGTAGAAACAGAAATTAACAAACCATCAATTGAACGCATGGTTAGATGATCCAATGCCATTTTCTCTTTTTCAAGCGATTCATTGGATTGGGTTATAATTACCAGATACCCCTTGGAAGACGCAATGGATTCGATCCCATTAATTACCTCCCCCAGAAAACTATTGGGGATGGTGCATAAAACCACACCAATACAACGGCTGTTTTTATTTTTCAGACTTTGAGCAAGCAGATTGGGGCGATAATTATGTTCCTTCGCATAAGCCAATACCTTTTCTCTCACCGGTTCACTAATCTGGTAACTTCCCTTTAATGCTCTGGAAACTGTTGAATACGAAAGGTCAAGTGCTTTCGCTATATCTTTTATAGTGATCGTTTGTATATTCAAAACCTTTTCTACTGTATATTTAGAAAGTATTGCTCGCCTAAAATTACAACCAATGGAGAATAGGGCCGGAACTAATTTCGCCGTTCGTGTTTCACTGATTGCCGCCTTAGGTGGTTTCCTCTTCGGTTTTGAAACTGCCGTTATATCCGGCGCAGAAAAAACCATTCAGTCGTTATGGTCACTTAGTTCAGGCTGGCAGGGGTTTACTGTTGCTTCCAGCCTGATTGGTACTGTAATCGGTTCGCTGATTGCCGGTGTGCCTGCTCAAAAACTAGGCAGAAAAAAAGTATTGCTCATAATTGCCCTGTTGTATCTGGTTTCCGCAATTGGCTGTTCGCTTACTTCTGTCTGGAGCCTGTTTATTCTGTTTCGTTTTATAGGTGGTTTAGCAGTTGGAGCTTCCTCCGTGGTGGGTCCAATGTATATCTCGGAAATTGCCCCTGCCTCTATCAGGGGACGCCTGGCCGGATCCTTTCAACTGAATATTGTTGCGGGAATTTTTGTGGCCTATCTGACGAATTTTTTGTTTGTTGATCTGGGAGAAGATTCCTGGAGATGGATGCTTGGTGTGATGGTTGTTCCTTCTCTGTTATTTGCAATTTTACTTCGATCCATTCCTGAAAGCCCCCGCTGGCTATGGATCAATGGTCGTGAAGAGGAAGCCAAACGAATTTTTAAAAAAACGGGAGATGAGCTGGCTTTGGAAGAAATACAACGGGAATCAACAACCGAACATTCCACCGGCGCAGAAAAATTATTTACTTCCAAATTCAGAAAGCCCATTCTGTTTGCCGTATTATTAGCCATGTTCAATCAACTTGCCGGAATCAATGCCATCTTGTATTATGCTCCCCGGATATTTGAAATGGCAGGATTCTCCCAGGCGGAATCTTATCTGCAACCTGTTTATATTGGTGCCGCCAACTTGTTTTTCACCCTGCTTGCAATGACGGTAATTGACCGTTTTGGAAGAAAAAAATTACTGATTATCGGTTCTCTTGGTATGATACTTTTCCTCGGTCTCACTGCAAATGCATTCAGAGGAGATCTGGCGGGTAACCAGTTTGTGTTGATTTATCTGATAGGCTTTATCGCATTTTTTGCTTTTTCGCAAGGGGCGGTTATATGGGTGTTTATCGCTGAAATCTTCCCGAACTCGGTACGCTCACAAGGCGGTTCGCTGGGAAGCTTTACCCATTGGATTATGGCAGCCATTATCTCCTGGACATTCCCGATTATAGTGGAAAGCAGTCCGCAGGGCGGGTATTATTCTTTTCTTTTTTATACCATTATGATGGTGATCCACCTGATTTTTGTCTGGCGCTTTCTTCCTGAAACAAAAGGTAAAACCCTTGAGAAAATCCAGCAGGAACTGGGCATTCAATAATAAAGAAGGAGCAGGCGTGAAAACGTTTGCACAATTAAATAAGGCCGCCTTCCGGCAATTTGAAGACTGATTCCTTAGTTTAGCCGGTAACGATTAACGATATGGAGATTAGATTTCAGCAAAGTCCGAAAGAAACCAGTGCCATGGGTACAGCCGAACTCCGGAAGCATTTTTTAATTGAGTCGATCCTTCAATCCGGACAGGTTAAACTTGTTTATTCACATTACGACCGGGTTATAATTGGAGGTGCCCAACCTGCTGCACAACCACTTGAATTACCCAACCATCCTGAATTGAGAGCTTCCTTTTTTCTGGAAAGAAGAGAAATTGGTATCATTAATGTTGGCGGACTGGGAACTATTCAGGCCGATGATCAATCCTGGGAATTGTCGAAACTGGATTGTCTCTACCTTGGAAAAGGAACAAAATCAGTAGAGTTTCTTTCAGTTGATCCGGCTAACCCTGCACTCTTTTATCTGCTGTCATCTCCCGCTCATATGAACTATCCAAACCGCCTGATGAAAAAAGAGGAGGTTGTTCCGGTGCATATGGGTGCCTCTTCCACTTCCAATCAGCGATCCATCTACAAATATATTTTTGAAGAAGGAATTCAGAGTTGTCAGCTGGTAATGGGTTTAACCATTCTGGCAGAAGGCAGTGTTTGGAATACTATGCCAGCACATACCCATACCCGCCGGATGGAAGCGTATTTCTATTTTGATCTCGACCCAGACCAGCGGGTAATCCATTTTATGGGTGAACCTACTGAAACCCGTCATCTGGTGATGGCTGGTCAGGATGCCGTGATTTCACCACCCTGGTCTATTCATTCCGGTTGCGGAACTGCCCATTATTCCTTTATATGGGGAATGGCCGGAGAAAATTACACTTATACGGATATGGATCCTGCACCGGTACACACATTAAAATAAAACCTGCCGCCTGCCATGCTAAAAACAACCAGTCTTTGCCGATCTTTTTCAATTCTCTTATGCATATTGGGCATGAGCGCATGCAAGCCGGGATCAGTAACGCTTTCCTTTGAACTGGAGAATCCTTCTGATCATCCCCGGAATTCGGCTCTTGTGTTGCTTACCCGTTCGGCAATTCAGGAGAAATCAAAGGAGAAATTGTCACCCTATTATAAGGTACTGCTGAATGATAAAGTGGTTGTATCTCAATTTGATGATCTTGATAAAGATGGCCAATGGGATGAGTTGGTTTTTCTTCAGGATTTCAAAGCCGGTGAAAAAATCACCATTCATCTTGAAGGAACTGAAAAGCAGGATTCAGTAATTGCTACACCTCGGGCACATGTACGTCATAAACGAAAACTGGAAGGTCCCGAATTTGGCCCTTCTTTAATACGAGATTCCATCGACGGAACGCAAAAACCGACGGATTTTACCAAACAAAAACTTCCTCCCTTTTTAACAGAAGGACCAGCCTGGGAAAATGACCAGGTGGGATTCCGGCTTTATTACGACGTTCGCAACGGGAAGGATATTTGGGGAAAGCTAACACCTGACATGGTATTGGATGAGGTTGGAACCGATACGACGAAAAGTTACCATAACCCCGATAGCTGGGGCATGGATCTTCTAAAAGTAGGAGCCTCCCTTGGAGCAGGTGCGCTCGCACTTTTTGTTCCTGATCTGGATGGAAAAGACAGTCTGGTAAGGGTCGGCGGATCCAGTATTGGTAAAACGGTTTACGAGCAGATTGCTGACGGTCCGGTACGTGCTATTTTTCGTATGCATTACAATGACTGGAAACTCCATCCGGCTGTTTCACCGGTATCTATAACCGAAGAAATTCAAATCTGGGGTGGACAGTTATTTTACGAATCCAGCGTTACTGTAAGGCAATTGCCCAAAAAGGCTCAGTTGGTAACGGGCATCGTTAATTTGCATGATGCCGAAAAAAAAGAAATACAGCAGGGTACTGCCCGCGCAGTTTATACGCACCATATCCAAAGCGAAAATAAAGATGCATTGGGGATGGCTATTGTTTTGTCCGGAAATGAGCTGTCTGAGTTTACTGTAAGTAAGAATACTGCTACTGATATTAAGAATACCTATCTGGTAAAGATGAAAACAAGCGAAAATCAGGCAGTTCGTTTTCGGTTTTATGCAGCCTGGGAAAAATCACATCCAGCCTATGCGAAAGCTATGGAATTTGAAGAATTTCTGAATAAAGAAGTACTGCAGTTTCAGCAACCTCTAATAATCCGCTGATGAAAAAAATTGCCTGCCTGGGAGAGTTTCTTTTGCGGATGTCGCCGGAAATGCCTGGTACCTGGATTCAGCAGTCTTCAATTCCGGTATTCCTTGGCGGAGCTGAATTTAATGTGGCAGCAGCACTACAAAACTGGGGCAATCCGGTAAAATATATTTCCGCCCTCCCGGACAATAGTGTAGCAGAGGATGTACTAACTGAAATAAAAAGGATGGGTATGGATACCTCTGCTATTCAACGTACAGGCGAGCGCATTGGTGTGTATATACTTCCGCAAGGGGCAGACCTGAAAAATGCTGGTGTCATTTATGACCGTGCCGGTTCATCCTATGCGTCACTTCAATCAGGAAAACTGCCATGGAAAGAATTATTGAAGGATTGCGCAATTCTACATTTTAGTGCAATCAGTCCTGGTTTGTCGGCACAGACTGCTGAACTTTGTATGGAAGCAGTTGAAGCAGCTGCTGAACTGGGATTGCTTATTTCCGTTGATCTGAATTACAGAAACAAATTATGGAAATACGGAGTTTCGCCGGCTGCCATTATGCCATCGCTTGTAAAGCATTGTCATATCGTAATGGGTAATATCTGGTCTGCACATGAATTGCTGGATTCCCCCCTGAATGAACGAATTCATGAAAAAAAATCAACGTCCGCCTATCTTGAACAGGCGGGTATAACAGCTGCGTATATCCGAAAAATAGCACCGGCCTGTAAGTGGGTGGCAAATACATTCCGATTTGATCAGCCGGACGGGATTCATTATTATGCAGCGCTGGATACGGAAAGCGGACAATATGTTTCACCGGAGTTATATGCTTCCTCCATCGTTGATCGGATTGGAAGCGGTGATTGTTTTATGGCAGGTTTATTACATGGATGGGCACATGCAGAAAATCCGGATAAGGTGGTGAAATTAGCTGCAGTTGCTGCAGTAGGTAAACTCCGGGAGAAGGGCGATTTTACAAAACAAAGCATTGAATCCATTTATAAAAAAATGCAAGCTCATGTCTGATAATACTGCACTCTATAATGCCCTCCGTACTCAGGCAGTATTGCCACTTTTTTATCATCAGGATGCGCTGGTTTGTGAGCGAACTGTTCAGGCATTGTATGATGGAGGTATCCGGTTGGTTGAATTTACCAACCGAGGTGAGCAGGCGCTGCAGAATTTCAGCAGACTTGTACAATTGAAAAGTACGGCATGGCCGGATTTACAACTCGCCATTGGTACCATTAAAACACCGGCCCAGGCTACACAATTTCTGAACGCCGGAGCAGATTTTGTTATTTGTCCGGGTACCGTGAAAGAAGTTGGTGAAACCGTTCATGCAGCAGGAAAATGTTGGATTCCCGGAGCCATGACGGTATCAGAAATATTAATGGCGCAGGCCACCGGGGCCGGATTCATAAAACTATTTCCGGGAAATTTGCTGGGGCCTTCTTTTATGGCAGGAATCCGCGATATATTTCCGGAGCTCTATTTCATGCCCACAGGAGGCGTGGAATTAACGATTGAAAATTTACAAGCCTGGTTCAGAGCAGGTGTAAGCGCTGTTGGTTTGGGTAGTAAATTCCTTTCGAAGGAATTACTGGCAAGTGGTAACTATACTGCAATTACCGAACAAACACGAACGGCACTTGAGCTGGTAAAGCAGGTAAAATAAAGCACTTGACCATATGACAAATTCAAAATCGAACTATCGGTGGACGATCTGCGGATTGATTTTTTTTGCTACAACAATTAATTATCTGGATCGGGCTGTTATCAGTTTATTGAAAGGTCCGCTTGAAAAAGAGTTTAACTGGACAGAATCGGATTATGCCAATATTGTAATTGCATTTCAATTATCGTATGCTGTTGGCTTATTGTTGATGGGACCGTTGGTTGATAAAATTGGAACCAGGATGGGATATGCGCTTGCCATTGTTGGTTGGAGTATCGCTGCAGGCGGACATGCATTGGTAAGTTCAACATTTGGTTTTATCATGGCCCGGGCGGCATTGGGGATTACAGAAGCTGGAAACTTTCCGGCTGCCATCAAAACTGTGGCTGAATGGTTTCCCAAAAAGGAACGTGCACTTGCTACGGGTATATTTAATTCAGGTGCCAATGTGGGAGCAATTCTTGCGCCGCTTACCGTACCCTACATTGCTGTTGAATGGGGATGGCAATGGGCATTTATACTTACTGCAGCAACCGGACTGATCTGGTTATTTTTTTGGTTTAAAGGGTATGGTAATCCGGCAACACATCCCAGGGTGAATAAAGAAGAATTAGCCTTTATCAATAGTGATACCATCGAAACAACAGTAGATACGCCAAAAGAGCCTGCACTGAGTTGGTTCAGTTTACTGGGCTTTCGCCAAACCTGGGCATTTGTGATGGGTAAATTTCTGACTGATCCGATCTGGTGGTTCTATTTGTTCTGGCTTCCATCCTTTCTAAAAGCAGAGTATCAGACTGAAAATACAGCCATGGCTCTACCGGTTGCATTGGTTTACCTGATGTCGACCGTTGGGAGTGTATTGGGAGGCTGGTTACCCCTGCGGTTTATCAAATCGGGTTGGCCGGTTTTCCGAAGCCGCAAAACGGCCATGTTTATCTATGCATTATGCGCGCTGCCTGTTATGTCTGCCCAGTGGCTGGGAAGTATAAATATGTGGTATGCCGTTCTTATTATTGGGCTGGCTGCTGCTGCCCACCAGGCCTGGAGTGCAAATATTTTTACAACGGTTTCTGATATGTTTCCCAAATCTTCCGTTGCCTCCGTTACCGGATTAGGTGGAATGGCCGGTGCAATCGGAGGGATTCTGATAGCAAAAATGGCCGGGCTCCTGTTTGATCATTACAAAGCATTGGGCAAAATTGAAGTAGGTTATTTTATTCTGTTTATTGTTTGTGCTGTGGCATATCTGATTGCCTGGAGTATTATGCATGTATTGGTTCCACGGATGAAAGAGATTAAAGTTTGATTATTTTAGTTCCCAAATAAACGAGTATGCAAACAGCCATATGGGGAATTGATTTGGGCGGCACTAAAATTGAAGGGGTAATCCTTCCATCTTTGGAAGATCCAACGCCAATTCTTCGAACCAGGGTTCCGACAGAAGCTGAAAAAGGCTATCAGCATATCGTTTCCCAAATAGGCGTACTGGTTCGGCAAATGATGAGAGAATCCGGCTTATCACCGGAAAGAATTGGTATTGGTACACCGGGTGTACTGGATCCGGTAGTACTAACCATGAAAAACTGCAATAGTACGGCGCTCAATGGAAATCCACTCCAGGCTGATCTGGAAAAAGAATTGGGCATATCGGTTGTCCTTGCAAATGATGCCAATTGCTTCGCACTTGCTGAAACACATTGGGGAGCCATTAAACAGCAGGTTCCGGATGCGCGGCTGGTTTTTGGAATCATTATGGGAACCGGTGTGGGCGGGGGAATTGTTTACAATGGTCAGGTCTGGAATGGTAGACATGGAATTGCAGGAGAATGGGGGCATATTTTTCTGGATGAATCGGGCGGACCCTGTTATTGCGGAAGGACGGGTTGTGTGGAAACCATTTTAAGCGGACCATCCCTTCAACGCTTTTATACCAAACAAAGCGGCCTTAAAAAAACACTCAAAGAAATAGTTGGCTTAAGTGAATCAGGAGATGCCGCTGCAGTAGCTACAATGGATCGCCTGCATCTATTTTTTGGAAAAGCGGTTTCAATTATTACCAACCTGCTTGATCCGGATGCCATAATCGTTGGTGGCGGAGTTGGAAATATAGCCAGTATCTACAGCAGTGGAAGAAGCTGTCTGGAGCAATACATCTTCAATAACCGGCTTGATACACCAATTCTTTCACCTTTATTGGGAGATAGTGCCGGAGTTTTTGGAGCAGCTGCACTGGTAGCTGACCAGAATTGATTAGTTTTCCCACTGATGGACTTATTCAGCCAAATAGTATTCTGGATCAGCCTGCTGATCCTGATTTATACCTATCTGGGATACGGTATAATTGTTTACCTATTGGTGAAAGCAAAGAAAAAAAATACTGAACCATTCAAGGCTGTAACCGATTGGCCATCCGTAACGGTATTGATTCCGGCCTACAATGAGGCCGGATGCATTGGCGCCAAAATCCGAAACACACTGGAGTTGAATTATCCCCGCAACCAGTTTAGGGTGCTCGTAATAACCGATGGGTCGACCGATGGAACGGATCAGATTGTTAAAGCATTTCCTCAGGTGGAGCTGCTGCATGAAGCAGCACGTCTGGGCAAAGCCGCGGCTATAAACAGAGCCATGGAATTGGTAAATTCCTCCATCGTGGTGCTTACAGACGCAAACGCGATGCTGAATGAACTGGCAGTTCAATCCCTTATAGCTCATTTTTCGGATCCTTCCATTGGAGCTGTCTCCGGTGAGAAACAGATAGGAGTAACTGATGGGCCGGAACTTTCTGCGGAAGGGGAGGGCTTGTACTGGAAATATGAATCCTTTCTTAAGAAAAATGATGCGCACCTATTTAGCATAGTTGGAGCTGCCGGCGAGCTGCTTGCATTTCGCACAGCCCTTTTTCAGCCATTGGAACCAGATACCATTCTGGATGATTTTATTTTATCCATGCGGATCTGTGAACAGGGATACCGGATCGGGTATGAACCGGATGCCAGAGCAGTGGAAACCGGATCATTTAATCTGGAGGAAGAGCAGAAAAGAAAAATCCGTATAGCTGCAGGCGGGTTCCAGGCTTTGGGGAGATTGCGGAAAAGCTGGTCCTGGTCAGGAAATCCACTGCTTTTTTTTCAGTTTTTATCCCACCGTGTTTTCCGATGGGTACTGGCAGCACCTGCTTTAGTATTCTTAGGGTTGTCAACAATCTACCTGGTTGTGAGCCATGGTGGTTGGATTTATCAACTGGCAGCAATTGGACAGCTTGTTTTTTATGGCCTTGCTATCCTGGGATGGCTTGGAGCCCGCACAAATACGAAATGGCCGATCGTATTTATACCGTATTATTTTGTATTTATGCACTGGGCAATCCTGCATGGTCTGATACGGTATCTTTCCGGCAGACAGGATGCCAAATGGGAAAAAGCAGCCCGCATAAGGATTCCCGTTAAGTAGGGGTAACCTGAGTTGGGTGGTAAACAGGTAGTTTTACGCTGATTAAGAAAAAAAACGTCCGTAGATTTCTTAAAATGGAAATATATATTACTTTTACGCAACGAAACCTAAGTACATCCCCTTAGGCCGCTTGCTTACCGTTCCACAATCCTAAGAACTCACCCCATTAGTAGTATTTTTCTGATTTGTCATCAGGCTGACTGATGTTGATTGTTCCAAGTACCCATTGAAAGCCTAACCGTTCCAATTGAATTCCTATTGAAAAATTGAGTTTCTAACAAAACTTAATTATTCAAGGATGAAAAGAAAAGTACTCGTAATCACAGCAAGTAAATCGATTAGATTTTTACTGCACACTGTTTTAAATGACCAATTCTCTGCAATCACTGCTTCAGAGGCTGGGGATGCCATGTATTGGCTTACACAGTCAGAATTGCCGGCAGCAATTGTAGTAGACCCAGAACTTCCGGATAGCGATACCTGGGAGATTGTGGAATATTTTAAAACCAGTGAGCTTTATAAGAATATTCCTATGGTGGTAATATCTTCCCTGGAAGAAGAAGAAATTGCCACTGTATGTACCCGTTACAGTGTGGAAGCCGCCTTTCACAAACCCTTCAATCCGGTTGACCTTACAAAAACCTTGGAAGCTTTGATCAAATCACCCGTAGCCGGCTCTAAAAAGCTGTTAAAAGTGGTCTGATAATTTCCTCGTAAAAAATCTTACCTGAATGGAACAAACTTTACCATTAACCCCCATAGCCTCCCAGCAGCCCGTCTACCGAAGGTATTCAATTACCCGGGAGAGTGAAGCTGCACCAGTGGCTGTTTTACATTCAAGGGAATTCTTCTTTATTGGAAAGAATACCCGGAATATTGATTATCTTATTAATTTGTTTGAAGGTGGATACGCAGCAGAATCAGTTGCAAAAGCTATAGCAATTCTGAAACGCATCGATTTACAATCAAAAACCATACCACTGGTTATAATTGTTGACGGTAATTTAGATCTTTCTGAAGTTGCTAACCTGAATGCCTACCTGAAATCATTGGAAAAGTTTAGAACGATTCCTGTAATTATGGATACCGCAGGTAATTCGGTTGATGCCAAAGACACATCTATTCTGATGCGATTGTTCGACGACGTTATTGATACCCGAAAGGCTGACGGCAAACTAATTCAACGTGTTGATTTTCTTGCTAAAGTAAAAAAGAAGAATTGTACACGTTCTGGTTTTCGCATGGAAAAACTTGCTGAGCAGGCAAAAATTACGCCCATAGGCATTGGCAGACGTGCATTTGATATAACAATTTCTCTAACTGCGTTAATTGTTCTCAGCCCCCTGATGCTTTTAATAGCAATTGCCATTCGCCTGGAAAGTCGTGGTCCTGTTTTTTATATATCCAAGAGGGCCGGTCGTGGTTATCGCATATTTAATTTTTATAAATTCCGCACCATGCGGATGGATGCAGAAGCACAGAAAGATGCAGTAAAACATCGTAATGAATACAATGAGGATCATGGATGTGTGTTTTTTAAAATAACAAATGACCCGAGGGCAACCCGTTTTGGACGGTTTTTAAGGAATTCCAGCCTTGATGAACTTCCGCAATTTTTCAATGTGCTGCTAGGTGATATGTCTATTGTCGGTAACCGTCCCCTTCCCTTGTATGAGGCAGCTATGCTGACTACAAATGAATGGTCACAGCGGTTTATGGCCCCTGCCGGAATAACAGGATTATGGCAAATCAGGAAAAAAGACCGTCATTGCATGTCGGTAGAAGACCGGATTAAACTGGACATTGCTTATGCCAGAAAACAGAATTTTTTATTTGATTTGTGGATTATCGCACATACTCCACCCGCACTAATTCAGAAATCAAATATTTCATAAAAAACAGCATAAAAAAGATTTAAAAAGCCGGCCAGTAGCCGGCTTTTTAAATTCACTGGAAAATTCAGTTCTTTTTTTATATTTTACCGTTTAATGTGATAACATTTTTATACATAGCTGGTTTACTTCTCTTTATATACATGTTTTGCAGCATTACCTATTTATTGGTTGTTGCAATAGCCGGACTTATGTATCGTGAGGAACCAATACCTGTAGCAGAGGAGAAAGCCAGAATTCTGATTCTAATACCCAGTTTTCGGGATGATCATATTATCCGCAATACTGTAGAAGAAGCACTGAATCATGATTATCCTTCGGAAAATTTTGACGTAATGGTTGTTGCAGACTCATTACAGTCTGCCACCATAAATGATTTAAGGCGCATGGGCGCACGGGTGCTGGAAGTAAATACCAGAATGAAATCAAGATCGATCCATGCAGCACTTGAAACATTAAAGAGCGGACAGTATCACCTGATAATGCTGCTTGATGCAGACAACATTATGAAGGCGGGTTGCCTTCTCTTAGTGAATAACGCCTTCAAGGCAGGTCATCTTGCTATTCAATGTCACCGCACAGCTAAAAATGAACAAACAAGTGTGGCATTGCTGGATGCTATTAGTGAAGAAATAAACAATCACCTCTTTCGTCTGGGGCAACAATCGCTTGGATTTTCTGCAGCTCCGTCCGGCTCCGGCATGGCAGTAGAGTTTCATTTGCTAAAAGCAATATTTAACTGGAAACCAATACTTGAAAACCCGGGTGAAGACCGGGAAATTGATATGCAACTGCTGAAAAGAGGTATTCAAATGCATTATTTACCGGAAGCCTGGGTCCTGGACGAAAAAGTTGCCACGCATGATGTCTTTGAGAAACAACGCCTTCGCTGGCTGGAAGCCCAATGGTATCATTTACGTATGTTTTGGGAACCTGATATGATAGGTATCCGGAAAAACCGTCACTATTACAACAAGCTGGTGCAGAATTTATTACTACCACGCTCCCTTTACCTGGTGGTATTTTCAGCAATTATTTTGCTGGTAATTATCCGCTACAGCACCGGCTGGGCATTTTTCTTTCCTGTTCCAGGATGGTGGCTTAGTTTATTACTTTTTTTCCTGCTCACTCTTGCCATCGCCATGCCATCAAGGTATTATTCCTCTCCAACCATTAAAGCATTACTAAGTTTACCCGGACTAATGATCGCCATGCTTCGGGCCTTATTTAAAGTGAAAAGAGGTCGCAAGGAATTTATTCCAACTCCCAAAACGTATACAGGTTTGAAAGAATCCCAGAAGTAAGTCAGGAGCCCTAATTTTGCTCCAAATTTTACAACATCCAATTTGATGCTCAAATATTATCCAGCCCAATTGAATTCCTGAAAGGTGTTGGGCCACTGCGGGGGGATCTCCTTAAAAAGGAACTTCAACTCTTCACCTTTAAAGATCTGCTGGATCATTTCCCGATTCGCCATATAGATAAAACCATGGTGATGACGATTGGCTCCATCCAATCTAATCAGGATTATATTCAGGTTGCTGGTAGCATTCAGTCTGTACAGCTGATTGGTCAAAATCGGGCAAAGCGATTAGTGGCAGAATTAAAAGATGCAACAGGTTCGATGGACCTTGTCTGGTTCCAGGGAATATCCTGGATCCAAAAAAATATTCAGGTGGGGCAGGCTTTCCTGGTTTATGGAAAAGCAGGTTATTTCAATGGGAGTCTGCAGATAACACACCCGGAAATGGAAGTCTATACTCCTGCCAAAGCCGGCGGTAAAGCATTTCTGGAACCAATTTATCCGAGTACAGAAAAACTAAAAGCAAAATCACTGGGAGGCCGGCAGTTGGGCAGGCTGAGTTTTACCCTGCTGGAAGCACTTAAGGAAAGAGATCTGCCTGAAAATTTGCCGGCTGCAATTATAAATGAATACCAGTTTCCTTCCCGTTTTGAAGCGTACCATCAAATTCATTTTCCTACATCTGAAACAGCCTATCAAAAAGCACTGGCCCGACTAAAATTTGAGGAATTATTTATTGCCCAGCTAAGGCTGGCATTGATTAAACTGGAACGTCACCGGTACTCCAAAGGAGTGGTATTCAAACAGGTTGGTGAACAGTTCAATACCTTTTATCATAAACATCTTCCATTTCAGCTAACCGGAGCCCAAAAAAGAGTTTTAAAAGAAATCCGTCAGGATATGGGGCAGGGCAGACAAATGAACAGGTTGTTGCAGGGAGATGTGGGAAGCGGCAAAACCATGGTTGCCCTTCTGTCTATGCTGCTGGCGGTTGATAACGGATTTCAGGCAAGCCTGATGGCTCCTACGGAAATTCTTGCAACTCAGCATTACCACAGCATCAGTCAGCTGTTAAAGGATATGCCGGTAAAAATTGCGCTTCTTACCGGCTCGGTCAAAACTGCTGCCAGAAGAAAAATTCTCAGCGAATTGGCTGCCGGAGAATTGGATCTCCTGATAGGTACCCATGCAGTGCTGGAAGATCCTGTTCAATTCAAACAACTTGGATTGGCAATTATTGATGAACAACATCGGTTTGGAGTAGCGCAAAGAGCCCGATTATGGAAAAAGGCAACCATTCCTCCCCATGTTCTGGTGATGACCGCAACACCAATTCCCCGAACACTGGCAATGACCGCCTATGGCGATCTTGATTATAGTGTTATCGATGAATTGCCTCCAGGCAGGCAACCAATAACCACCGTTCACCGTTATGATTATGCGCGAGGCAATGTCATGGATTTTATCAGGGAAGAAATTCAAAAAGGCAGACAGGCTTATTGTATTTTCCCACTGATCGAAGAATCCGAAAAACTTGATCTGGAAAATCTGATGCGGGGTTATGAAAATGTTAAAGCATTTTTCCCTGAACCTAAATATTGGATAAGTATGGTTCATGGGAAAATGCAGCCTGCTCTCAAAGAAGCCAATATGCAACGATTCGTGCAAAATGATACTCAAATAATGGTGGCTACAACCGTTATTGAAGTGGGCGTAAATGTGCCTAATGCAAGCGTCATGATTATTGAAAGTGCAGAAAAATTCGGCTTATCCCAACTTCATCAGCTAAGAGGAAGAGTGGGAAGAGGCAGTGAAAAGAGTTTTTGCATATTATTAACAGGCACTCAATTAACCAATGAGGCCCGTGAACGGTTGAAAATAATGTGTGCTACCAATGATGGTTTCCTGATTGCAGAGAAAGATCTTGAATTACGCGGACCAGGTGATATTGAAGGAACAAGGCAAAGCGGACTGCTGAATTTCAAATTAGCTGATCTGGTTAGGGATAAAAACTGGCTGGATGCTGCAAAATACCAGACAGGAAAATTACTGGATACGGACCCTGATCTGGCATCACAGGAAAATAATGCACTAAAAATCTACCTTCAGTCGCAAAAAGGAAAACTGGCATGGAGCAAAATTTCGTAAATCTACTGTAACAGAATGAAGATAATTTGACGTAAATTCAATAGACTTTGATACGCATAATCCAAATATTTATCTTGACCCTATTTTCTTTTGCCGGCCTTGCCCAAAAGAATACCAATGGCCTTGAATTCATTGAGAATAAAGGGCAGTGGGATCCATCTGTAACTTATATGGGAGAGTTGGGAAACGGTGCTTTCTTCCTGCAAAAAAATGGGTTTACAATTCTTCAGCACCATCCCGATGATTTAAAAAAACTGGCTGCTCATGCCCACCTTGATAATGAAAATCTTCAGAGCGGTGGGGGGAGCGGAGGAAAAGGAAACAAATCCAAATCATCAAAAGCAGCGGTTGCAGCACCGGTTGAAGGTGATGCTGAATCCATCCTGTTTCGCTCCCACGCGTATAAAATGGAATTGGTGGGAATGAATTCAAATGCCAGTATACTACCAGAAAAAACAATTCCTGGTTCTATTTCTTATTTCATAGGAAATGATCCATCCAAATTTGCAGCTGGTTGTCGGGTATACGGAACCGTTACATACAAGGATATATATCCGAAAATTGACCTTCGATATTATACCGATGAAGGCCTTTTAAAATACGAATTCATTGTACATCCAGGCGGAAATCCATCACAGATCCTGATGCGGTATGATGGAGTTGATAAGCTATCAGTCAGTAAAGGCGAACTGGTATTAAAAACAAGTGTGGGAGAAGTAAGGGAAATGCCGCCCTATTCTTTTCAATCTTCTGCAAAAGGAAGAACAGAAATTCCATCCCGGTATTCATTGAAAGGAAATCAGGTTCAGTTTGTACTTGATACTTATGACAGGTCCTCCACGCTGATCATTGACCCAACGCTGATCTTTTCAACTTTTACAGGAAGTACCTCGGATAACTGGGGGTATACGGCCACTTATGGTCCGGATGGGAGCTTATATAGTGGTGGTATCGTATTTGGGAATGGATTTCCCGTTTCTCCCGGCGCATTTCAACAACAATTCAGGGCACAGGGGGGACAAAGTCCGTTTAATATGGGGATTATGAAATTTGATCCCACCGGTTCTCAGCGTCTATATGCTACTTATATTGGCGGATCTTCCACTGATCAGCCTCATAGTCTGATCGTGGACCCTCAGGGTGATCTGGTTATTGCCGGCAGGACCAATTCCACTGATTTTCCTTCCCTTCAATCCTACGGTCCGCAGGGGGGGCATGATATTGTTTTAGTAAAACTGAATCCGACCGGAACTGCAAGAATTGGTGCGATTCGTATTGGCGGAGACGGCAGCGATGGCTTTAATACCGGCGACAGCCATACGGGCTCGCCAAGGGGGCTTATTAATTTTTATGGCGATGACGCAAGAAGTGAAGTGAATATTGACAGAGCAGGGAATATTTACCTCGCTTCCTGTACCATGTCTGATAATTTTTATACAACTGCCAATGCACCCTATAAAGCATTACGTGGTACGCAGGATGCGGTGCTTATAAAAACCAATCCTTCCATGTCAACGGTCTTAATGTCTACCTACCTGGGTGGATCTGATATGGATGCCGCTTTCGTATTAGGGATTAATCCAATAACCAGTGATATCTGGGTCTGTGGTTCCACAATGAGCAATGATTTTCCCGGCGATAAATCCGGAACTATCGGACAAACATTTCAAGGGGCTCGTACAGATGGTTTTATTTCCATTTTTTCCAATGATGGAACCATCCATAGAAAATCAACCTATATCGGAACCTCCAGCACAGATGCCATTCTTGGATTTGACTTTGACCGGGACGGAGATCCCTATATTATGGGGGTTACCTATGGTGATTGGGCTAAAGTAAATGCGATTTATGGCACTGACGGTGCAAAACAATTTATTGGAAAACTACGCCCTGATTTGTCTGCCTGGTATTATACCACTACGTATGGAACAAGTAGCCCGCTTCCCAACATTTCACCCGTTGCATTTCTGGTAGACAGATGCGAGAATGTATATGTATCAGGTTGGGGCGGAACCAATCTTGCCCAATATCCCATGCAGGGAACCAATGGGATGCCGGTAACACAGGATGCCATAAAACGAACCACCGATAACAATGATTTTTATTTTATTGTTATAAAAAGGGATGCTACGGAATTATTGTATGCTACCTTTTTTGGTCAAAGCGGGAATTTCTCCGAACACGTTGATGGTGGAACCAGCCGCTTTGATCAGAATGGCGTTATATATCAGGCCATGTGCGCGAATTGTTTTGGTGAATCACTCGGGGGGCAAAGACCGAGGTTCCCGGTAACACCAGGTGCCTGGTGTTGCTCAAGTGGATTTACCGGAGCAGATGGTACCGGAAGCGGTGCTGAATGTAATCTCGCAGCCTTGAAAATTGCCTTTAATTTCGCCGGTGTGGGAGCCGGTGTAACAGCTGCAATTGGCGGTGTTTTTGATACATCCGGTTGTGTACCTCTGACTGTAACCTTAAGTGATACGATCCGGAATGCACAATCCTATGAATGGAATTTCGGAGACGGTTCACCGGATGTGCGGACAACCAATTTTGAAATCCAGCATACTTATACACGAGTTGGTGATTTTCGTGTTCGGCTGATTGCTGTTGATTCCAATAGCTGTAATATCAGAGATACCGCTTATATCAATATGCGTGTGAGAGCCGATGAAGCACTGCTTGATTTTGATGCGGTCAAACTGGATCCCTGTGAGTCCTTATCCTATCGATTCGATAATTTATCCACTCCACCGGCATCCAAACCGTTTTCAGATACCAGTTTTCTGTGGGATTTTGGAGATGGCACCCGGGTTATTGCCGGACCAGAATCTGTAACGCATAGTTATCAGGCTGCAGGTACTTACAAAATTCGATTACTTGTACGGGATACCATTTACTGTAATGTCGGTGATTCTTTAATGAAAGAGTTTAATCTGGCTCCGCTGGTAGTTGCACGGTTTGAATTACCGAATGGTTGTGCACCTTATACTCCTGTAATTGAAAATACCAGCATCGCAGGACGAACCTATCTGTGGGATTTTGGCGATGGTACCACATCAACCGATAAAACACCGCAAAAAACCTTCCCAAACCCTGGTACTTTTCGGGTAACTCTGACAGTAACCGATCCCAATACCTGTAACATTGTTGACCAGACATTCCGCGATGTTTTGGTGCAGGGAGCTCCAACTGCAGCATTTACCTATACACCCGTTGCGCCTATTGAAAATACACCCACAACCTTCCTAAATTCATCTTCGCCGGATGCGATTGCGTTTTCCTGGAACTTTGGAGATGGAGAATCGTTCAATACGCAAAACAGATTACCGGTTGAACATCAGTATAACCGTACCGGACAGTTTGAAGCCTGCCTGATCGCAGTTAATATATCCGGTTGTATTGATACCGCCTGTGCTCCTGTAGATGCAATTGTTTCTCCCCGGGTTGATCTTCCGAATGCGTTCACTCCACTTGGTAATGCGCCTAATAATGTGGTGAATGTTCGTGGTTTTGCAATAGGGAGAATGCGATTGATGATTTTTAACCGGCTTGGACAAAAAGTGTTTGAATCGAATAGTATGAAGATGGGTTGGGACGGCCGTTTTAATGGCGTTCTGCAACCAATGGATGTATATGCATATGTGTTGGATGTTGAATTTACCGACGGAACGAAAGCAACGAAAAAAGGTGATATAACCCTGATCCGATAACACAAAATGAGTAGAAGATGAAACGTGGTATGCTTATGTGGCGCTTTGGGTTAAGCTGTATGCTTGCTGTTGGTTCATTAAATGAACTAAGCGCTCAGGATTTACGGTTCTCACAATGGTTTAATTCTCCTCTTACTACCAATCCGGCAAACACGGGATTTATTCCGGATGCTGATTTTAGAATTGGTGCCAATTACAGAAGCCAGTGGATCAATGTGATGGAAGTTCCGTATAAAACAATCAGCGTTTTTGGTGACGCACAACTATTCCGCGACCGGATTGAAAGCGGCTGGCTTGGTGTAGGAGGGGTAATTCTGAGAGATGTGGCAGGTAGCGGCAATCTGACATCAACCAAAGCCTATGGTTCTGTTGCCTATCACCAGATGCTTGGATTTTCAAGTTTATTATCAGCCGGTTTTAATATTGGATGGGCAAATAAAAGAATCGATCCCACCCGGCTGAAATTCCCGGATCAGTTTAATACTGCCACCGGATTTTTTGATGCAGGTGTTCCTACAAGTGTAGTATTTAATTCAACCAGTACCAGTTATATGGATGTGCAGGTTGGAATGAATTATGCCTACTTTCCAACTGAAGATATGTACCTGAATGGTGGCTTTTCCGTACACCATATAAACCGGCCTAGAGAAACTTTTTTTACAGAAACTGGTTTCGATAACCGACTTTCTCCCCGTTATATCGGATTTATAAATGCCAGCGCCAAACTAAATCAGCAGGTCATCATAAATCCAATGGTCTACTATACTTCACAAGCCACTGCATCGGAACTGGTTGGTGGTTTAAGTGCCAACTATAACCTCAGTGGAGATGGAGAAACACAACTTATTGGTGGCATGTATTACCGCGTAGGTGAATCCCTGATCCCGCTGGTAGGATTTCAATGGAAACAATTCCGGATGAGTTTTACCTATGATGTTACCACATCTCCGCTTTCACAATACAATAGTTCAAGAGGTGCAATTGAGTTTTCGTTGTTGAAACATGGTTTTTACAGTGAAGGAAATGGAAACCTCAGGCAGTCACTCTGTCCAAGTTTTTAGAGTAAATTTGCACCATGATGAAAAGAATTCTGTTGGCATTCATCTGCCAGTGCTTGTTGATTGTAACCGTAGTTGCTCAGGATGACAGCGAAACGGAAGAAAGTCCAAAAGGCTTTGACAGAAGCCGGCTTTTTGTTGGTGGAAACTTTGGTCTAAGTTTTGGAAACTTTACTTTTATCAATATTTCTCCGCAATTGGGCTATCGTTTCAATGATTTTTTTGCCGCTGGTATAGGTATTAATGGTCAATTTTCACAAACTAAATTCAGGTCTGGTGGTTCAACACTCTATAAAGACCGTTATGGGGTGGCTGGAATGAATGTATTTGGACGGCTTTATCCCATTCAACAGGGATTTATTCAATTGCAGCCTGAAATGAATTATATATGGGGAAGTCGAATTGATTATACTCAACAGGAATCAAAAACATCCTTAAACGGAAAAATCATGCCTTCTCTGCTTGCTGGTGCAGGTGCTGTTTTACCGGCAGGAAGGGTAGGAGGGGTTATTATTATGGCCCAGTACGACCTCCTTAATAAAAGCGATTATTATCCAAACCCCAGCACACCTTACGGAAAGAATATATTCCTTTCCGTCGGTTTCAACATGGGCCTATAGGGTATTACTGTATCTTATTAAACAATTCCACCGGATTATCACATACGATAATGCGTTCTTCAAGCGGTTCATATAGGAACTGTTCTTTCTCCGCCTGCCGCATAAACAATATCAGGTGCTGGAAATAACTGCCGGAATTCAGCAAATAAATTTTCTTGTCATGTATTTTTAACTGATTCCAGGTTAACATTTCAAAGAATTCGTCCATAGTACCAAATCCACCCGGAAGAATGATGGCTGCATCACTCATTTCATACATCATCCGTTTACGGGTATGCATATCTGGTACAACGGCCAGTTCTGTTATGCCATCATGTTGCTGCTCCCATTCGGTTAATACTTTCGGAATTACCCCCATTACCTCACCTCCATTTGCAAGAACCGAATCGGCAATTACTCCCATCAATCCCTTTTTGCCCCCTCCATAAACCAGTTTTATCTGGAGCATGGCTAATAATTTGCCCAGTTCTGCCGTGTGTTTGGCAAATATCGGGTTGGTCCCGGCCTGCGATCCGCAAAAAACAGCAATAGCTTTTATATTCATAGTTAATTGTGTCAAAGTACGCCTATTCCTATTTACATTGTGACAATTTTATAAAATCTTTAGCGCATGTCTTCCACACTGCTTTTCACGTTTGTGATCGCATATTTCGCCGTTTTGCTTGTTGTTGCCTATATCACTTCCCGGAATTCCAATAATGAAAGTTTTTTCATTGGAAATAAAAATTCCAACTGGATGCTGGTGGCTTTCGGCATGATTGGTACGTCGTTGAGCGGAGTTACATTTGTTTCAGTTCCCGGTACGGTGGAAACCAGCGCTTTCTCCTATATGCAGGTAGTTATCGGTTACCTGCTTGGGTATATAGTAATTGCCTATGTATTACTGCCCATTTACTACAAAATGAACCTTACTTCCATCTACAATTACCTGCAACAACGGTTTGGTTTTACGGCCTATAAAACGGGTGCATTGTTTTTTATCATTTCGAGAACCATCGGTGCTACTGCTAGGCTTTACCTGGTAATAAATGTATTGCAGCTTTTTATTCTGGATGATCTGGGCATCCCTTTCGTGGTCACGTCCCTGATTATTCTGCTTATGATCCTGCTTTATACGTTTGAAGGGGGGGTTAAAACAATTGTTTACACAGACACCCTGCAAACCAGTTTCATGTTACTCGGCCTGGTGGTTTGCGTTATCTATATTATGAATAACCTGGGTATGAACTTTGGTGAAACCATGACTGCTCTCTCTGCCAAAGGATATACCAATGTGTTCAATATGGATGTCAACAGCAAAGGCTTTTTTCTTAAGCAGATTTTAGGTGGTGCTTTTATTACCATTGCCATGACAGGGCTCGATCAGGAAATGATGCAGAAAAACATATCTGTAAAAACACTGAAAGACTCCCAGAAAAATATAATGACCTTCAGTGTGATAATTGTATTTGTGAATTTTCTTTTCCTTCTTCTGGGTGGATTACTTTATATTTTTGCTGCACAAAAAGGATTGAGTGTTACCGGTGATGACCTTTTTCCAACGGTAGCCCTAACTTACCTGCCACCGATAACAGCCGTCATCTTTATAATTGCACTGATTTCTGCGTTGTTCCCCAGTGCCGACGGTGCATTAACAGCCCTGACATCTTCCTTTTGCATTGATATGCTGGGAATCAAACGTAATCCAACACTTAATGAAAAAAGCCAGAAACGTATCCGCATGACGGTGCACCTTAGTTTCACTATTGTTTTTATGTTGTGTATTCTCATATTTAAATGGATCGATAACAAATCCATCATCGGAGTTATTCTGGACCTTGCCGGCTATACGTATGGTCCTTTATTAGGACTCTTTTCTTTTGGGATTTTGACAAAAAGAAAATTTGCCGATACGTTTGCCGTAACCCTGATTTGTTTGATATCCCCGGTAATCAGTTATTTCATCAGCCAGAATGCGGATCAGTTACTTGGCGGTTATCAGATTGGTATAGAACTATTGCTTATAAATGGTCTGATCACGTTCCTTGGCCTGTTAATCATATCCAAAAAACCGGCACTGGCATAAACTAAACAAGGAAAATCTACGTTCTTGTAAGGTAAACATACGATGCCATACAACTATGAACGACACGATCAAAATGACCAAGCAGAGGCGGTGGAGTGAGTCAAAAGCACATTCAAGCTGGCAGATTTTCAAGATAATGGCTGAATTTGTAGATGGATTTGAAGCACTGGCCAAACTTGGTCCCTGTATCTCCATCTTTGGTTCCGCCCGAACAGAACCCGGCCATCCGGCCTATGAATTAACCGTGGATGTTGCCAAACACCTGGCAGAGGATGGGTTTGGGATTATTTCCGGCGGTGGTCCCGGTATAATGGAAGCAGCCAACAAAGGTGCCCAGCTGGGCGGAGGAAAATCGGTGGGATTAAATATCGAACTTCCTTTTGAACAACATGCCAATCCTTATATCGATCGCGACGCTAACCTGAATTTTGAATACTTCTTTGTTCGCAAAACCATGTTTACCAAATATTCCCAGGGATTTGTAATGATGCCCGGGGGATTTGGCACAATGGATGAGTTTTTTGAAGTTGCTACCCTCATCCAGACAGGAAAAATGCTGCAGGTTCCATTGATCCTGGTTGGCACTTCCTACTGGACTGGACTTATGCAATGGTTGCAAAATACGATGCTGACAGAAGGTTATATTTCACCGGAGGATATGGATCTGTTAAAAATAGTGGATACAGCAGATGAAGTGGCAGAACATGTACTTCATTTCTACAGTAAACACCCGCTTCAGCCTAATTTCTGATAATTTGGGCCTATTTTTGCACAAATTGTCCCCCATTGCAGGATCTGATAGACGAGCAGATACATTTTTATGCAGAGCGTTTCAGCTCTGATGAGCCGCCTCTTTTAGCGGAAATCAATGCATTTACCCAGGCGAATCACCCGCATGCTCATATGCTGAGCGGACGATTGCAGGGGCGTTTTCTTTCTATGATCAGCCGCCTGTTGCAACCAGCCTATATTTTGGAGATTGGCACTTTCACCGGATACAGCGCACTGTGTCTGGCAGAAGGTCTACAGGCGGCCGGTAGTTTACATACCATTGAAATCAGAAAGGAAGATGCCTCAACAGCAGAAGCGTTTTTTAAGCGATCTGCTTATGCTGATCAGATCCGCCTGCATCTCGGCGAGGCTGCCGGGATCATTCCGCAACTTCCATTTACCTGGGATCTCGTATTTATTGATGCCGATAAAACAGGGTATCTTGAATACTATGAACTGGTGCTGCCCCGTTTACGCAAAGGTGGCCTGATATTGGCCGATAATGTGCTCTTTCACGGACAGGTACTGGAGTCGGAGATAACCGGGAAAAATGCGAAAGCCATTCACGCATTCAATAACCATGTAAAGGCCGATAAAAGAGTTGATACCAGCCTGCTGACACTGAGGGACGGACTTTTATTAATCCGGAAAAACTAAAGCATGAAACATCCAATTCTGTTGCTTCTAACTATATTCCTGCTGTCAAAATTAACAGCACAGCAAAATCCTGCGGTGCTGGCCTATATTCAACAATATAAGCAGTTGGCGGTTGATGAAATGTTGCGAACCGGCGTGCCGGCTTCCATCAAACTGGCGCAGGGGATTCATGAAACCGAAGCGGGCAGAAGTGATCTGGTACTTCGATCCAATAATCATTTTGGAATTAAGTGTAAAACAAGCTGGACCGGCGCTAAAGTTTATCATGATGATGATGCAGCCGGAGAATGTTTCAGAAGTTATGGAGAAGCGGCACAATCCTACCGGGATCATTCCGATTTTTTGCGAACCAATCAGCGCTATTCTTTTCTCTTTAAACTGGATCCAACCGATTATGAAGCATGGGCATATGGTCTGAAAAAAGCAGGTTATGCAACCAACATAAAATATTCTCAATTACTCATACGACTGATCGAGTCCTATAATTTGCAGGATTATACCCTGGTTGCATTGGGTAAAAAAGCGCCCTCTTCTGATTTGCTGGTAGGTATCCGACCTCCGGCAGAATCAGAAATAATAATTTCCGGTCCGCCGGTTATTGCCAATTATCCTACCGGCGTTTTTGAAATCAATGATACAAAAGTCGTGTATACGAAAGCTGGCAGCAGCCTGCTGGCAGTAGCAGATGAACACCGGATTTCTTTGTCGCGCCTGCTTGATTTTAACGATATCACACCGGGAGAAGGTGATTTGCTCATGGATGATCAGCTTATTTTTTTGCAGCGTAAACGCAAAACCGGTGCCGGCCTCTTCCATATTGTATCCGCAGATGAAAACCTGTATGATATAGCGCAGGCAGAAGGAATTCGATACGGCTCCCTGCTTGAACTGAACCAATTACAACCTGGTATGGAGCCAGCAGAAGGGGAGCGTCTTTACCTGAAAGAAAAATCTCCCAGGCAGCCATTACTGGCCGGGGCAAAACGCCCGCTAACCAAAACTGAAACGGTTTATACCCCTGCTCCTGAAGAATCCTTTGTTCAGCAGGCATCCCTTTCCACCAAGGCAATTAAACATATTGTGCGGGATAAAGAAACACTTTTCGGGATCAGTAAAAAGTATGGAGTGAGTATCGAACAGTTGAAAGATTGGAATCGTCTGAGTGGTTCAGGGCTTCGCAAAGGTCAGCAATTACTTATTTATAGAAATTGATATGTCTGCTATCCAGGTAAAAGATAAACTATTTGAACCTTATTTAACAGCTAGTGAAATCAACGGCCAGGTTCAACGACTGGCTGCAGAAATCAACCGCGATTATGCTGGTAAAAAGCCGCTTTTTATTGCAATTCTCAATGGTTCCTTCATGTTTTCATCTGATTTATTCAAAGCCATTCATATTGAAGCGGAGATCTGCTTTATTAAGCTGGCATCCTATAAAGGAACAAAGTCCACCGGCCAGGTTATCACGGCAATTGGTCTTGATACAGATATACATGATCGTCATGTTATTATTTTGGAAGATATTGTAGACACCGGTAAAACCCTGAATGAGTTTTTACCCCAACTGCGGCACCAGCAACCAGCCTCTCTCGAATTGGCTGTTCTGCTGCATAAACCGGAGGCTACCCGCTTCCCGGTACCAGTCAAATACCTGGGTTTTAGCATCCCGGACAAGTTTGTTTTAGGGTATGGATTAGATTATGATGGCCTCGGACGCAATATTCCGGAGATTTACAAGTTAAAAGAAGGTGCTGAATAAAACCTAACTTTCGGCATGAAACTACCCCGTCCTGAAAACTGTAGTTGCCATATTATTCCTTGTTCTGGCTGGGTTCAATGCAGATTGCCAGTATTATTTTCGAGGCGAAATTCGGGATGAAACCCAAAAGCCGCTTCCGAATGTAAAAATGACTATGCATTCTACCGGCTATCTCTATTATTCCGGTACTTCCGGTGGCTTTGGTATTACCTCTTCCAAAGCAGAAGATTCCGTAACACTTAGTTTGGATGGATATAAAGTCTGTACTTTTTTGATTAAAAGTGTCAGAGAAAATACATTTGTTCTGCCATTACTCGTCAAAAAAGCTTCTCAGCCTGAAAAAAGACTGATGTCTATCACCCGCGATCTTAAACCCGCAGAACTGGCCCGTTTTTCTGTTGGCGGGGAAACCTATTCAAGCCTTCGCGAGAATGATTATATGGATGCGGGAAAATTTCCCACCATAGATTTTGCCATCAATACAGACAAGGCTTCTTATAGTAATATCAGGAGATTTCTCAATATGGGCAGTACCGTTCCTCCGGATGCAGTTCGGATTGAAGAAATGCTCAATTATTTTACGCTCGAACATGAAACCCCTGAACCGGGTGATGATTTTCATATACGAACCAATTTATCTGAATGCCCCTGGAAACCGGCGAATCAGTTGTTTTATGTTAAGATAAGTGCCCGAAAACTTGATTTTTCTCAAATACCTCCAAGTAACCTGGTATTTCTTATTGATGTTTCAGGCTCCATGGATATGCCCAATCGCCTGCCGCTGTTAAAAAGTGCATTTAAATTAATGGTAGATAACCTTCGACCGGTTGATACCATTTCCATTGTAGTTTATGGTGGTACTGTCGGTGTCTGGTTACAACCAACTTCCGGTAGCGATAAAGAGAAAATTCATAAATCAATTGAAGAGTTAAGTCCGGGCGGATCAACAGCTGGTGAATCAGGAATCCTTGCTGCCTATCGGCTTGCTGAGAGTACATTTATACCAAATGGCAATAACAGGGTGGTATTGGCAACAGATGGAGATTTTAATGTGGGAGAAACATCTGAGGAAGCATTGGAGCGTATGATTGTTCAGCAAAGGCAGAAAGGAATTTACCTTACCTGTCTGGGGGTTGGCATGGGTAATTATAAAGACTCCAAACTGGAAGTACTTGCCAAAAAAGGAAATGGTAATTTTGCCTACCTCGATAATGAAAAGGAAGCAGAAAAAGTGCTGGTAAAGGAATTAACACAAACCATGTATTCCGTTGCGGATGATGCGCTCTTACACGTAAGTTTTCTTCCTGCCAATGTCCAACATTACCGACTTATCGGATTTGATAATAAATTCAGTGCCTTATCTGGTGATGGAGAAGGTTTGTTGGAAGGGGGAGAAGTAGGCACCGGACATACCCTTATGGCAATTTTTGAACTGACTCCGGTAGAGAAATATGATTCTTCTGCAGCCCTTGCCACGATTGAACTCAGCTATAAGTTACCTAAAGATTCTATTCGGCATAAAATGACCAGAAGGGTAAACGATAGTAAAATCAATGCATTCCAAATCCTTCCCGAAACCTATCGGATGGCTGCCGGTATTACCCTGTTTGGTTCTGTACTCAAAGAATCGCGCTTTGTTAAACCGGCTAACCTGCAGGATGTACTTACCATAATTCAGCCAATTTCAAAATCGGAAAACCTGATGCAGCAGGAATTAATCGGATTGGTTGAAAAAGCGAAAAAAATCTATTACAAAGGCAAGGCATCCAAGCTTAAAGCAAACTTGTTCTGGTAATCCGGCTGATGAACAAAATACATATCAATTTCACCAATATTTTTTGCCGTTATTTTGCCTCGGTAGGTACAAGGATAAGCTCCCTTTATTAGTTCATAAACATTCTCGGAAACATTAATCTGCCCGGGCTCTCCATTGCTTTCCATCCTGCTTGCAATATTTACCGTACTGCCCCATATATCATAAGCATATTTGGTTTTACCAACGACACCTGCCACTACCGGACCAACATGAATTCCAATCCGCAGTTCCCATGGTGCCTGATTCTTTTCTGCTCTTTTTTTATTCCATTTATCCATATACCGGATAATATCAAATGCAGCAGTCAGAATGTTTTTTATATGATCAGGATCAGGCGTTGGAATACCTCCTGCACACATATAAGAATCGCCGATGGTCTTTATTTTTTCCAGTTTATGTGCTGACATGATATCATCAAATGCCATAAAACATTCATTCAGTTCTGCAACCAGTTCCTGAGGCGATAATACATCTGCCATTTTTGTGAAACTTTTGAAATCGGTAAACAGCACGGACGCCTGCTCAAAGTATTTCGGCGTAGCTATCCCTTCTGACTTTAACTCATTGGCTACTTCAGCAGGAAGAATATTCAACAGCAATCGTTCAATTTCTTCATTCTTTTTATCCAGTATGGCATTTGTTCTGGCTTTCATTCGATAGTTCCGATATAAAATAACCGCAATTGCAATAATGAGTAACAGACCAATTAATGAGGCATTTTTTGCCAGTTTCTGACGGGTTATTTCCAGCTCTTTTAGGGCTTTGTCTTTCGTCAGCAGATCAATTTCATTTTCTTTTTTCTCAATTTCAAAATTGAATATGAGCCTTGATAATTTCTGATCTGAAGCGGAATTATAGAGAGAATCTTTTACGCTTGAATAGAGATTTTGATACTTTAATGCATTGGGGAAATCCTCTTCCTGTTTATAGGTAATTGCCAGGCCGTTATATAACTTTTCCAATTGCGCAAAGGAGTTTGTTTCTCTTGCAAATAATTCAGCCTGTAAATAGGTTGAGATGGCTGTTTTCAGGAACCCCTGTTCCCGATAAGCATCTGCCAGACCAATCAATGATTCCGCCATTTCCAGTTTGGCATCCAGCTTAAGTGTCATATTATAAGCCTGCAAATGGTATTGGATCGCCTTCTCCGGATTTTTTTTCTGAAAATAGAGATTGCCCATTTTGTTCAGGGTGTAGGACATACTGATGCTGTCTTCGAAAGCTTTCAATGCCTGTTCAAAATATATAAGGGCCGTTTTTTCGTCGTTTCGGGCAGTGTAAATTTCACCCAGATTAGTAGCTGTTGTTCCAAACGCATCCATATCACCCAGCTCTTTGAGCATGGGTAAAGCTTTGATAAAATAATCAAGCGCTTTGTCGTGTGTTTCCGGATTATCGTGGTATACGGTACCCAGATTATTCAATGCAATTGCTTCGCGAAGTTTTAGTTTATTTTCTTCTGCAACCTTTAAGGAGCGCAGATAATAATCCAATGCTTTTATTTTATCTCCCTGATTATAATAAACCACTCCAATATTGCTGAGAATGGTAGAAACACCTGTTTTGTCTCCAATTGTATCATACAGGTTGAGCGATTCCTGCCAGTATTGGATGGCTTCTATATAATTCCCCTGTACATACCGGATATTTCCCAATGTCTTAACAGAGATCGCCTGTCCACTTTTGTATCCCGCGTTAGCTGAATATTGAACTGCCTGTTGAGCATATGCAAAAGCCGAGTCTGCTGATGTACTCATGAATTCACGACTTTGGTTTAACAATTTCTCAACTTTGCCTGAGTCAGATAAAACAGGCTGCTGCCCTCCTGCTATATTAAGAATTAGCAGAAGCGGCAGCAGTTGTAACAGGTATGGTAGTTTTTTTGTTTTTCTAAGTCTACAGTTTACTATCATGCAATTTTGTTTCTTGTCACAGAACTATTTTAGTTTGGTAAATCTGAAATTTTTACGTGTTTTTTTCAACTGAATGCCAATCATATATTGTCCTGGTGGCAAATGACCAATTCCAATTTGCCATTTGTTTTGACTCAACTGATGGAGTTCGCTAATTGATTGACTTTGCCCACTCATATGGATGATATTTATCTGCCTTTCAGTAAGTATTTCATCGGTATCCAGTTCAATGTTTAATGTATGGGTTGCCGGATTCGGATAAACACGATTAATTATCACAGAATGAGTCTCAACCGGCGCAATACCGAGTTCATTATTTGTTCCTGATTTTCCCTTCCCATTACATTTGGAGGAAGTTGAACTGGCTTCACTCGTAGCGGATGCTTTTTGATTTACTTCAAAGCTATAAACGATCCAGGTTAATTTAGTTCCATCAAAATAAATTTCAAAACTACCTCCACCCGGCATGAATAAAGTTGGTTGCTGCCCACTGTAATTACCTGCGGTAAGTATTGCATTGTCTTCACCTATTGGGATATAAATAGGATAGGCATTGGCATTTTCATACGAAAAATTGGCTTTATAACTAAATCCGTTTACCGGATTCCTTAATAATTCAACACACTTAAGTATTGGTTTTATTTTTTTGGTTGAATTACTGAATGGATTTACATAAAGCGAATCTTCTTCATACAGCACAGTGAAACTCGATGGCGATGATAAAACCATTGGCGACTGAAGGGTAATTTTATAAATGCCAGGGCTGCCACCTGCAATGTAATTGCTTCCAAATACCGGCGGCTGAATTTGCAAATTCTGCAAATTCTGAAGATCATTTGCATTTAATCCGCTCAGCTTATAGGTATAGGTTGGTATGGCAGCTCCTTCATTTATGATAATGCTATCCGGATCAACCCGAACAGTTAATGCAAGTACAGTGAGATTTCCAGGGTCAACCACCAATTCATAATTGGAAGGCTCTCTTACTGTTATACCGGAAGGCACTACGGTGAAATTGCCACCTGGTACTAAGCCAGTTATGGCCTGTTGGTTTGCATCCAGCACGGTAAATCCAAGTTCACCAGTCAGCACATCAAAGAGCTGGTCGTCAAACTGTAACCACTGAACGGTAGTGTCATAGGCATTGTCAACCGTGCCATACGGATAGGTCTTATCAGAAACTCCAATGGTTAATCTGGCTTTACTAATTGTCAATTCTGCTGGCAAATAAGTAGCCTCATAATTTTCAGACAACAATGCAGCAGGTATGATTTTATGTTTGCCAGCAGTAAGTCCTGTTATCAAGGCAATTGATCGATATGCTTCTAAAACTCCTTCTCCTTCCTCAATGTCTGACTCATCGATAATAACGGCAATATTGTTTTTGTTTCCATCGCCCGAACCTTCATTGGAAACAATGGCAGATGCATTGGTTAAGGTACTTACAATTCCCCTCAGACTAACGATTCCACGTAAACTTACAATTCCCCGTAGGCTAACAATTCCTCTTAAGTTGGAAATGCCATCTGCTGATTCCATTGTAATCTCCGGCTCATTCCCAAGATATTGTGTAATCGATCCCGGTGCAAGGTCTAATACCTGAGTTGTTTCATAAATAGGCACACCACTCACAATTCCTCTCAGACTTACAATTCCCCGCAGGCTGACGATCCCTCGTAAGCTTACCAGGAATCCAAGATCCTCCAAACCGGCCAGTTCATCGCCGCTTAATTGTTGGCCATCTACCAATGCACTTGCATCATTTATCAGGAATTCCTGGTGTGTTGATCGCACTGCATCCAATACAGCCTGTTGTTGATTTTCCGGAATAACATGCGTTCCGTCAACCAACGCGTAGGTATATTCAAAGTCTGCAATTTTCTGTCCATATTCCAGATTCTTGTTGTGTACCTGTATGGTTACGGGGAGTTTTAAAACCCTTAATGTTCCATCGCCGGTTTCAGGAGATATAAATGTTCCATCAGGATTGGTGGAAGGATACCTGTAAAGTTCAATTAAAGCGAGATCATCCGGGTTTTCCGGATTTAACGGATTCATTTTTGTTCTTATGAAATAGGGCGAATTAATGGGTGAAAACTGGGTGGCATTGGTACTAAACTGCAGGTTGTCAAGTCCGATTTCTGCTGCAGTAATTCCTAATTGTTCTATTGGAGTTCCATCAATAAATAGCAAAGCCCTAAACTTGTCCAATGGAACGGGCTCTCCGAATTTTTTTGTTGTATCTACTATTTCAATTGTGATATTCTTTTTAACCAAATTGAAAAGCGGAATGATTTCGGAAAATCCACCATCTGCACCATTGGAGCTTATAGGAGGTGTATAAACCTGTATTGTTGGATTTCCTACAACCGCGCCTGGTTTCACTAAAATTGTAGTTGAGTTTACAATGGTATAGGCAGATGCATCCAATGTCTCTGATCTGAACAATACCTGTGAGGTAGGTCGGAAAAAGCTGCCATTAATAGAAAATTCAAATCCCGGTTCGGTTGGGAGAGGAGCGCCAGGCTCCTGATTATAGGTGATACTTTCCAGTACCGGAACCGGAGCTGCAAAGCTTCCAATTGCAGAAAGAGGTTGAATAAGTCCATATCCTGATCTTGCATCGAAGCCACCCTCATCAATATCCAATGCTGTATTCGATAATAATTGTTTTACAGCGGCGGGTTGAAGTGTAACGGGACTGATAAATTTTCTGCCTGCTTCCATCACTAAGGCAGCGGAGGCAGCCGCATGTGGAGCAGCTGCGGATGTGCCAAAGAAATTAATGAAACCATCTCCGTCAAAATCATTAACTCCCAATTGTACGGTGGTATTGACTCCATTTGGTGCACCAAAGTCAGGCTTGGAGCGTAAAGCTCCATTTACAGGAGTGCCTCCAAGGGAGGAAAATAGTTCGGAATTGATTTGGCCCTGTAGGGTATTATTGTCGGGTTTTGTATAGCGTACGGCTGCAACCGTCATAGCACTTGCTGCATTCGCCTGTCCAACAATAGTACTGCTTCCTTCCAAATATTCTTCAATGGTTGCTTCACCTCTGAAAATAATATATTTCAGATTTACAGGTGTGGCTGTGGCACCTGGAGCTGAACCCGCTTTAACAATCAAAACATTCGTAAACGTATTGGACTCTGTATAAAATGGCATCACTTCAATTGGATCACCACCAATATTGTTTCTATTAAATCCAAAGAGTGTTGAACCATTATCATTGGTTAGATAAATATCAAAGTCATGTTGTGTTCCCTGCGCTTCCGGACCAATAGAATATACATCATCCTGCCATTGCAGAACAATGGTATAGGTTCCCGGCACCAGTTTCAATCGTTGAAACTGATCACCCGAGCCACTGAAATCATGTGCTTCTCCAATTATGCCTAAAGGTGCCGCAACGGGTCTGAATTCTTTCTGATACGACTTGTTTCCATAATTGCCTGCCGCAGAAAAATAACTTACACCTGCAGCAGAAACAATATCTACTGCCTGGGCTACCTTGCCGTCCTTAAAAAATGGTTCTGTAATAAAAGTGATATCATCCACCATTATATCACATTGAGCAATTGATTGCAGTTCTAGGATACCCTGGGCAAAATCACCCGGACTAACAAACCCGGTTCTAAACGCAAGGGAAGCGCCAGGAGCAAGGTCATGAATGATCTGCAACATGGCCCTTCCTTCATCCGATCTTCGTCCATAGGGAAATTCTTTAAGTACTTCTACCGGTGTTTGAAAGTTCAGGTTCTCCGCACCCGGTAAATCTCCGTTTTGCACATCCGTTTTTGCAGGTCCGCCATCGGGAGGATTCAAGGGTATGGAACCGGTTGTATTATAGCTGTCTGATAAAACGCCGATTTTTACACCTGCTCCTGATAATTGATAGGCTTCTCTTACCTGATTGGTTGCAATGGAGGTATCTCCCTGACTGGATGTTTGTCCAAATCCGGTAATAGCCGGATACACGGGGCGGCAGAAATTAATGAGTTTTTCATCCGGACTACGTCTGTTGTCTTCATTAAATGTGTTGAGTTTCTGGAGGTTGTTGATTGGAATCCTTCCTGTTATAATAAGTGAATTAACTCCATTGGAAATTAAATCATCCAGTCCATATGGATTACCAGGCTGCGTAAGCAGATCCTGTACATAGGACCTTTTGCCTTCGTAAACAATAATCTCAATATAAACACCATTGTTCTGGATCAGAAAGATTTGATCTGAATTAGGACCTGCTCCAGGATTTTTGAAAAGAAAATCAAGTTCTGCACCTATAATTTTTTCCACCTTTCCACTGGCAGGAGGCTGATACAAAGGACATACATCAGAATTGTCTTCTACCAAAACGGCATCAGAACTGCTGCACCCACTTAAAGGGTTGGTTATGGTTACGGTATAGTTGCCGATTGTGTTTACGGATAATTCTGCTTCATTCCCCAGTATGGCGCCAGCTGCATTGGTCCAGGTAAATAATGCATTCTGAATATCAGTAGTTGCCTTTAAAATTGTTGAGGGCGCTCCTGCACAGGAAAGTGTAGTATTGGCACCTGCATTTGCCAATGGCGGCTCCAGGCAGGTTTCCAATGCAACATGATTCAGCTCAACACTGCTACCAATTAAAATTTGTTTTCCTGACCATACCGCACCTGTAATTTTCGAAACACTTGACCCTGATCCGATAACTACATTTCCATTAGGAACGTAAATGGTTCCCATCCATTCGGAGATGATTCCACCCGTACTTCCATTACTTTGGGTCCAGGCTGTTTTTCGGTCTTTTGAGGTGGAACCGTTTCCCTGTGCTTCTGCATATATGCGGGAAGCGGATCCTGTTCCTTTAATTTCTACTGCCAGTTTACCCAGGTCCACATCTCCTTCTATAATCAGGCGAAAAATACCAGTAGCATTGGTCCCGAAATCAAATATGAATTTGTTGAAATTGCCGGTATTTCGAATGTTTTTTATATAATAGGTACCCGGACCGCTGAACCTAATTGTTTTATTTCCATTTAATTCAAGTTTTCCATAAATACCCTGCGAATAGATTCCGGAATTGGTTATCGGATTTCCCGTAGCTGAAGGGAAACTGGTAAGTGATGGCAAGCCAGGAAGCACCGGAAGCTCAGGTTCCTGTTCACGGACCTCTCCGGTTGATGGCTGTGGGCCGGAATAGGTTGTTCCAATAGCATGTGTAATATTGCCCAAAATAGTGCCTCCGCCAATGGAGATTGACCCATTCCCATCAATATTGCCTCTTATTTGGGCATTTGACCCAATGCTGACCGCAGTACTGAAACCGGATTTATTGGCTGCACTGAGATTACCAATAACAGTATTGCTGTTGGTTAACTGTATATAAGAGTCTGTATGTAAGGATGCCTGAATTGTTGCCGAGCCGGTGGATTTTATTGGCCCAACACCTCCGATACGGCCACTTCGGATATTTGTTGCCGAGCCCAGTTCGATGCCACAGCCGGTACAACCAGGCTGGCCACTAAAAAGCAGATAATCATTAAGTTTTGTTTGGGAATAGATCGTTGTACTACTGAGGAATACAACAAATACAGCTGTTATTTGCAACCAATTTATTCGGTTGCATTCCTTTTTTCTCATGCTCAAACGTTTTGAAACCAGGCAGCCATAGTGGATACTATTTTTGTCTGATTCCGGTGATGGGGTTATACTACAGTCAGGGGTACGTTTGATCGAAAAATGAGGAAGTGTGGATTTCGAGAAGTTTTCCTGGCGGGATTTAAGTTTCTGTAAGGTAGGATAATTAAAACTGATTCACAAGGGGAAAAATACCCATTCTCCCCGATTATTTTGGTCGTTGAACCGATCGTTCATTTTGTGCTCTCAATCTCTTACACAAAATCTTTATAAATCCACGTGCAATTTCCGGCCGGGTATCAATTAATTCATAAAAGGGTTCCTGATTAATCCGGAACAGGGTGCAATCAGAAATGCAGGTTGCACTGGCTGATCTTGTTTCGGCATCCAGTAGCGATAATTCGCCGAAAACTTCCTTTTCTCCTAATTCAGCCAAAATAGTAGCTTCTTTGTGAATCCGAATGACACCGCGGTATATTATAAACATACAATCGCCGATTTCACCTTCTTTGAAAACCAGCGTATCTTTTTCATATTCCTCCTCTTCCATCAAAGGCGCAAGATCAGCCAGGATATTTTCAGGTGTATCCCTGAAAATGGAAAGTGATTTAAGGATTAAAACTTTTTCAATCAATAATAATCTGTCGCTGGTAAGCTGATTCATATTCGGATTTTAAGCTATTGCAAATTTTGCTGTCTCCTGGAGCAGAATATTATCTGCGCGTAAAAATTTATCGTAATACATCGTGTCTATTGGGATAGAATATTTTCTTGAGACATATAGGGAACAGGCTTTTGTCCAATCCTGATATAGGATTGGTTTCTCAGACAGAATACGCTGCATTATAGAGCTGATTTCATTGAATTCACTTTCCCGATAAACAGTACGTAATGCATTGCAACGTTCTTCAATGGTGCTTTCTTCAAATAAGAGGCAAAAGTATTTGCTAAGGTCTTTTTTTACCGTCACCTCAATTATTTCCATTGCATTAGCTATAGTCTCCTTCTTGTTTGCCAATAATGCATTCCTTGATTTCTGTATACTTTCCCTCTCATACATACATCCGAAAAGGCAAAGTAGCAATTCCCTGATTTCCGTCAATTCAATATGAATTGCATTGTGTAATAAAATAGCTGCCTGATTTTTTTTCATTAATGTATGTTGCATAAAAACCAATTCAATGGCATATTGAATATACCCCCTTGCAACTTCTTCAAGATGAATTCGACTGGTATGATCAGCTTTAAACTTAGCTCTGTATAATGATTTAATAGTTGCAGGCAAATCAGTATTTTTTTCTTTTATCATTTTCTCCAAACAAATCCTTGCCTCATTACCGCCGATTTTTCCAATTATTATTATTAATTCTGTCAACTGTCTGCCGGAAATTCCTGTCGCCTGAATATGCGTTTCAATCTGATGTACTGCATTTCTACCCGAATTTAGTAAGGCTTTTTTTACCTCTTTTTCGTATTGAGGCAATAATGTTAAACAACTCTTAAGTGTTTCGCCGCCAGCAGCTTTTCCTACCACTGAAATTGCCTCTTTGATAAGATCCGGATTTTTCTCCTCTGATAAAAAGATCGTTAATAATGGATGGTCATATTCATCAGAAACAGCCGCAAGAATTGCTAATGCGATTGTTTTATCTGCATTATTTGCTGATCGAAGCATCCCCGCTATCTTCTCTTCAGCAGAAAATCGGATACTTCTGTTGTTATTTGCAAGCATTCCGGCTAATGCAGCAAAATGAATCGGATTTTCTGCTCCGACATACAGGGATGTAATTTCAGGTAGTGTTTCCGCCATTTTGCATACTGCAAATGTTGCTTCCTTTGTTACTTCCGGTTCATTTCCGGATTGAAGTACCTGTTCCAGGTCTTTTCCCATTGCTTTTATTCCCTTTGAACTGATTAGTCGGATTGTTTCTTTTTTAACCGCGTCGGAATGGTGTGCAAGGAATAAAGATAACAGCTCTAAGGAAAGTGGATTTTGTTTACTGGCTACCATTGACAGAATGCTGATAACTTCCTGTTCCGTACCAGATTTGATTTTCTCCTTTATTTTATAAAGAGTCTCCTGATCATTTAAAGTAAAATCATCCTGGCTGAAATATCTGCTGGATATAGTGGAAACCAGCATTTGCAGGTATTCTCTGTTTACAAAAATTATTCCTGTAATCCATGCAGCGGCCAGCAGCAGGAGCATACTGCAGAGGGTAAGTAAATTGATTTCCTGCTGTATGTTAAACAGAACAAGTAAAAGTATGCCGCAAAATAAAGTTGCAAAAGGATCCATTATTCCTTTAATAATATTATGCGCACGCATTCTTTCATGAATCGGCATTGGCTGCATTATAGTCAGTAATACCGGTGAATTAATGGCTGTTCGCATTACATCAATAGCAATGGAGGAAGCGCCGAATATGTAAAAAATAAATCGTTCATCCGGATTAATAAAAGAAATTCCTATTATCATGCTGATTAATCCGACCAGTACCAAGGGAGTTATAAAAAGTGATTTTTGTATCCCAAGATTGGTTGTTAATCGACTGGTGAAAATTGTTTTTGTTATGAGTGCTGCTATGCGTAATCCAGCCATAAAAAAGGCAATGAATTTTGCCAACTCAACATCGTCTCTATAGGACTCTTTTATTTTTGCATAAAATCCATAATTCACGATTATTACACAGGCTGTTGCCAATAACGAGATGATGGCTATTCGACGGATTATTTTGCTTTCAATAAACGTTTTGTAAAGATTTTTTATTGGATGCGTTGAATGATGAACGCCATGCAATTCATGGTGATCATTAAAATGAATATGTTCAGTCTTCGCAATGGAGCGGTAAAACGGAATGGAAATCAGCATGCTGACAACTCCTAATAGCAGGAGGTTCAGGGTTCCTGTATAGGGCACAAATACCAGTGCCAGGGTGTATCCAATAAACTTGGCGGGGATATCTCCTGAGCTTACAACTCCAAACAAACGTTTACTCTGCCTTATATTGAATAACCTGGATGCAATTCCCCAGAATTCCAGGTTATTTAACAGATATAATACATAAAACCAGGCAAGGCTAACGTAATAGAGCCAGTTATCCGTAATAAGGGTACTTCCTACCCGAACCAATAACATGGTTCCTGCCATGAATACTATAATTCCTTCATTGAATTTCTTAAAAGGAATATGATGTTCCAGTATGGTATATGCGAGGCCGGTCAACCAAAGCAGAAAGGCAGACAATACCATTACCCAGGGAAGTTCATGTACCGGAAACTTTTCCAGAAAACGGGCAAATTCTGCCGTAAAAAAGAAAGAAATTCCCGCCCCCTGGAAGAATTGCAGCCAAAATAATTGCTTTACGATCGGCCATTCACTCCTCTGTATATTCAATAGGTTCAACCAAAACCGGTTGGATCTCATTACCCGTCTTTGTTTTTAGTTAGATTCAGTATAGACTGTTTTTCTTTGAGCAGTTTTAAATGCTCCAGTTTTCCGGGTTGTCGGATCGATCGGGAACTTTTCGTAAAATATTGGTGCTTCTCAAAAAATCCAATTTGAATTGGATCCCATTCAGCTTCTTCTATCATAATTCCATATGCCAGGAATTCATTCATTAATGATTGACTGATCGGCGGGAAGTCTTCTCTTCCAAGATAATCAAGGTCTGCATCACATATAATTTCTTCCAGGATGCCATTGGGCGTTTGAGGAATCCTGGTAGCCATTATCATTCCGCAAATGGTATCAAGTTCCATTTTTTTTAATTGACCATTCTGCAAATCATCCAGCATTATTTCACAGGAACGCAGTTCGTGCCCTTTATAAGTATCCAGAAATCCGGTATCATGATAAAGGGCCGCAATCTTTATCAATAATAACTGATCTTCCTCCACAGCTTCTTCTCTGGCAATCCGTTCAGCCTGTTTCAATACATCCAATGTATGTTCCAGATTATGATAGGTTAATCGTTTATCCAGCCCTTTTTCAAGACGCTGAATAATCATGTGCTCCAGGGTTTTAAAGCCTGATTCAGTCATTGTTTAACCTGTTTATAAAATGGGAAGCATTCGCAATTCAATAGAAATATAACAAAAAAGCCGCAGATGTTTGATCTGCGGCTTTCTAATTATGAAAAGATTTCTCTGACTTTATCAAAAAAACTTCGTTCGTTCTTGTCCGGTTTCGGTTGGAAATTGTCTGACTGCTGCAGCTTTTCCATCATCGCCTTCTCTTCACTATTTACATTTTGTGGAGTCCAAACATTTACATGAATGAGTTGATCCCCTTTTTCATAACTGTTAACTGCCGGAAATCCTTTTCCTTTCAGCCGAAAAATTTTCCCGCTCTGTGTGCCTGCCGGAATCTTTATTTTAGCACGCCCATCAATGGTAGGAACCTCCACATTTGCTCCAAATATTGCATCTGGTATGGATATATACAGATCATAAGCTACATTAAGCCCATCGCGATGTAAGTCCTTATGCGCATCTTCTTCAATCAGCACAATCAGATCTCCGGGAGAACCACCCCGCTCCCCGGCATTTCCTTTTCCTGATACATTCAATTGCATTCCCTCCTGCACCCCGGCCGGTATATCAATGGTGACAGTTTCTTCACCATAAACTCTTCCTTCTCCTTTACAACTGCCGCATTTAGCGGTAATAGTGGAGCCTTCACCGTTACAGGTTGGACAGGTAGTCACCGTCTGCATTTGGCCCAGGAAAGTACTTGTCACCTTCCGCACCTGACCGGAACCTCCGCAGGTACCACAGGTCTGTATACTGCTCTTATCCTTGGCTCCTGAACCGGAACAGGTGGAACAACCAACATATTTTTTAACCTTGATACTTTTGGTTACACCCTTGGCGATTTCCTCAAAATTCAGTTTCAGCTTTACTCTTAAATTACTGCCGCGTGTACCTCTTGCCCGTTGTCCGCCCCGGCCTCCTCGTCCGCCTCCCTGACCGCCAAAGAAGGAACCAAAAATATCATCGCCAAAAATATCTCCAAACTGACTGAATATATCATCCATATTCATATTGCCACCACCGCCATATCCACGGGCACCATTTCCAACGCCCGCATGTCCATAGCGGTCATACTGCGCCCGCTTATCTGCATCACTAAGAATTTCGTAGGCTTCTGCAGCTTCCTTGAACTTTTCTTCAGCAGTTTTATCCCCCGGATTGCGGTCGGGGTGATATTGCATGGCTACTTTCCGATAAGCTTTTTTGATCTCATCCGCCGATGCCGTTTTTGCAACACCCAATATTTCGTAAAAATCTTTTTTTGCTGACATGTATTTGCTTATTTACCGACTACCACTTTGGCGAACCGGATAATCTTATCATTCAGGTAATACCCCTTCTCTACTTCATCAATTACTTTTCCTGCCATCTCAGGAGATGGAATTTCGGTAATCGCTTCATGTAAATCCGGATTGAATTCGGTGCCGATAGTTTCCATCGCTTTTAAACCCCGCCCGTATAATACCGTCCGAAGCTTATTAAAGATCAGGTGCGCACCTTCTTTCAATGCTGTCAGATCTTCACTGTTCTCCATCTGTTTTTGCGCTCTATCCGTATCATCCAGCACTTCCAGCAGCTGACCAATCACTTCTTTTCCGGCTGTCTGAATCAGTTCCAGCCGTTCTTTGGCTGTCCGTTTCCTGAAATTGTCAAATTCAGCCGCCTGGCGAAGGTATTTGTCCTTCAGATCGGCAATCTCCAATTCCAGTTTTTCCAATTCACCAACTTCCTTTACGGGTTCATTCAGGTGATTGGTTCCCGGTACATCACTGTCGGAATTAATGTCCATTTCAGTCTCCGTTGGCTTAAATTCTTTTTCTTCCATATCGTACAAATTGGCAGCAAACCTAGCAATTTTTGCCATTATTGGCGGAAAACCACTCAATAGCCTGTTCAGTTTGCTTTGTTTTTTGATCTGAGCATAAGGGCAATTTTTTTGCCACAGGTTCAAATCGGGACATTTTGTCTTATACCAACCCGATCCACCCTAACTTTGCGCCCATATGACGAATGTATTCCTGAAAAAGAAGATCAGCAGACGCGTTGAAAACGGACACCCCTGGGTATTTGCAAATGAAGTCAATACCATAGATGGCCCGTTAGACGGAGGTGATATTGTCAATCTGTTCACTCATGATAAAAAATTTGTGGGAAGGGGATATGCCAACCCTAAATCACAGATTCTGGTGCGTTTGCTTACCCGGAAAAAAGAAGAAGAAATCAATGAAAAGTTCTTTTATAATCGCATTAAATCTGCCTGGGAATACCGCCAGAAAATCGGCTATACCGAAAACTGCCGGCTCATTTTTGGAGAAGCTGATTGGATGCCAGCCCTGATTATTGATAAATTCAACGACTATTTCGTACTGCAAACCCTGGCACTTGGTATGGATAACTGGAAACCTGCCATTGTTGCTGCCCTTCAGGAAATTTTCAAACCCAAAGGCATTTATGAACGAAATGATGTGCCGGTACGTGAGCTGGAGGGGCTTCCCCAACTCAAAGGCTTCCTGTCTGAGCCCTTTGATACAAAAATTACGATTCGGGAAAATGGTTTGGAGTTCCTGGTGGATATCGAAAACGGACAAAAAACCGGCTATTTTCTCGATCAGCAGGATAATCGCAGAGCCATTCAGCATATTGTCAAAAATGCAGAGGTGCTCGGCGCGTTTACCTATACCGGAACTTTTGAAATTCATGCAGCTCATTATGGTGCGAAATCTGTACTCGGACTCGATATTTCCCCGTCTGCCGTAGAACAGGCCAATCGTAATGCCGAATTAAATGGCTATGCTGACCGATGTCGCTTTGAAACCGTCAATGCCTTTGATGTATTAAAAGCCTGGGCCAAAGAGGGGCGGCAATACGATGTGGTTATGCTCGATCCTCCTGCTTTTACAAAAAGCAGGGAAAACCTTCAGAAAGCTATTACCGGTTATAAGGAAATCAATCTTCGCGGTATGAAACTCATTAAACCCGGAGGCTTCCTGGTTACCACTTCCTGTACCAACCTGGTTCAACCCGAGCTGTTCCTCGAAATTATACAGATGGCTGCTAAAGATGCCAAACGCACCCTTCGCCAGGTAGTGTACCAAACCCAGGCCAGCGATCATCCCATCGTATGGGGACAGGAAAACACCCATTACCTGAAATTTTTGATTGTGCAGGTAGTTTGAGGAAGGGAGAGGGGACGGGGGAGGAAGGGAGAGAGGAGAGGGGGAAGGGGAGGAAGAGGAGACAAGGGAGGAAGGGGATAGAAAGGTGCAGAGGAAGAAAGCGGGGAAATGCAGAAAACATTCAGTTTGGTACAAATTATTCGTCTCCAGCTCCCTTTTCCAACACCATGCTTCTACAAATGTTTGTTAATAACAAGTGCTAAAATCAAGAATTGCACCTGTCATAAGCGCATCATCCATCTAATCAGCATTCTCTTTAGCATTGGCCCATTCATAAGCACTGTCATAGTTGTTTTCCAGGAAATCCAATAATTGGCAGTTACGTAAAAGGGTATTTTGGGTAAGCATTGGTCAATCAGGTAGCCACCATGCTTTTAGATGCCTTCTATTTGTCTTTTAGATGCCTTCTCAGCTCGTTTTAATCGGATGAGCAGCCTTTTAATAGTTTCTAAAGTTTTTTAAGTACAAGACATAGGAGAACAGCGTATGATTTCCCCAGCATACCCGGACTTATCCCGGACTTGTACCGCACCTGTGCCGGACCTCCACCGGAGCCAGCAAGCATGGATCAATAAACCCGAAGGCGAAGAAATATATAAGAAATGGCATAGAGGTGATTTCTAAAATACTGATTTATAGCCTTTTCCACTTTCTCTACCTAGTCCACTTTGTCCACTTTGTTTCCTTTTCTGCCTATTTAACTACCTGAAAACGACCGGTATCAACAATCTTACCGGTATTGTCGCGCAATTGGAAAATGTAAATGCCCCTGTAATACTCGCTTAAATCAATGGTGGTTTTGGGCTGAAGATCTTTTTGTTCGTGCACTTTCTTGCCAAGGAAATTAAAAACCTGGAAGGTATAGGAACCTGAAACAACTTTTGGAAAATCGAATGTGATCTGAGTTACTGCCGGGTTAGGATAAAATCGAACAGCCGGACGATCAGGCGCAGGTTTACCCGACTGGGAATATCCAGTATAATTTAAAAGCAGACTTATGGATAATGTAAAAAATATCCTCATAGTCGATTTCGGGTTTCAGCGTTCATCACAAAATAATCCTATTTTTTCAAAGATACAATCCCCGGCTGTTAAAATAAAATCCCCTCCGGAACGTTGGCGGGGAAGAATAAGGTGAAAGGTGAAAGGTGAGAGGTGAGAGGTGAGAGGTGAGAGGTGAAAGGTGAATACGGTGAATGAAGTGAATAAGGTGAATGAATTGAATACGGTGAATGAAGTGAATAGGGTGAACTGGGTGAATTGTAAGAAAGCTGCCCATTCACCTTATTCACCCTATTCACCTTATTCACCTTGCTCACCTTATCTCCTCCAGCGTTTCGCGGATCGCCTCAAAATTCGGCAATTCCGTTACTTTATCCAGAATTTCGGCGTACCGGATAATTCCTTCCCGATCTATTACAAAAGCCGCCCTTTTAGAAACACCTTTCATATCAAAAACAAAATCTTCGATAAGGGAATCGTATTTGGCGGAAACTTCTTTGTTGAAATCACTGAGCAGGGAGAAATTCAGCTGCTGGGCTTCTTTGAATTTTGCGAGGGTAAAAATGGAATCAACACTGATTCCGTATACTTGTGCATTGGTTTCATTATATTGACTTATGGAATCTCTTACAGAACAAAGTTCTGTAGTACAAACACCTGTAAAAGCCTGTGGGAAGAATAAGAGAACTACATTTTTCCCTTTCTGGTCTTCGAGAGAAATTTTGTTTTTTTCAGAATCATACAGACTGAATGCAGGCGCTGACTGGCCAATTGTAATACCCATGAGTTTGTTTTTTTTCAAATAACAACACTGCACGCAAAAGGTTAAATAAAATCCCGGCCAGCAGCCGGGATTTATTTCTTCAGTCATTAACCAATAAATAGGTTTTACTGAGGGACAGATTAAAAACGGGGACAGAAAACTTTCTCTCTGGTGGAATTATCTCTGTTCAGAAAGCCAATATAAGTAATTGAAAGTTCAAAACCACCTCTTCCCTGGCTTGCAGTCTTTAATTGTGAAACATTCACATCATAGCTAAGCCCGATCGAAAATGGATTATAATCTATTTTTACTGCAGGAATAAGTGCATCCCGAAGACGCATAAATGCACCCAGATGCACGATATAATCCGGCATTTCCGGATCTCCGATTTTATATCCATACATAGCACCACCTATTATTTCATCCGTGGGACCCTGTTTCGAATAATCTGCCTGCAGGTTAAAGAAAGCCTGATCACCTACATCAAATTTCACTCCACCGGAAGCAACCCATTTTGGATAAAGTGCTGCATTTACATTTCGGTAAAAAGAGTTTCTGGGACGATTGATATGATGATATGCCAGTCCAAAAAATAAATTGTTTTGCTGATCAGTACCAAAGCTGCTGTTGAAACTTGCACCAACACTTGCATCCAGGTTACTATAGTTTGCATTGATAAGAGTTTCGCCATCTGCTGCTGCAGGGTTGAAAGCGCCCCCTATATACTGATTGTCTGTGGTAATTTTTGAACGATCCAGTCTGCGCTGTACGAGTCCGCCCATAAATCCAACAGAGAGATACATATTTCGCTCACTGCTTAATGATTTATGGTAATTAATAGCAGGTAATAAATGTGTGGTTGATAAGGATACGGACCCTGCTTTATCAAATAAAAGTTGTAAACCTGCAGTTATAAAATCATCACCACCACCAACGGGCATTTTATATTCTGCATTCACGGATCCGCTTTTGAATGCATTGGTTACACTGTTCCATTGATCACGGTATACAATCTGTGCCCGAACATCACCCGTGAATATTCCTGCAAGTGATGGATTCCGTAATAAGGGTGCCTCATAAAACTGCGAAAAATGGATATCCTGTGCATTGCTGATATTGCCAGACACCAGGATTGCCAGAAGCAGAAGGAGGTGAATAATATGGTTCGTACTTTTTTTCATAGGATTATCTGAGCAGCGTTACATTACCTTTTAATGGAACCACCTGTCCGTTTTCGCAGATGATTTCAATTATATAAACATATGCATCGGATGCCGCCTGTTGCCCCCGGATCATTCCATTCCATCCATCTGCCTGCGAATTGGCCGGGAAATTTTTTCTTTCAAAAACCAGTTCACCCCAACGGTTAAATATTCGCATAGATTGAATTCGATCCAAACTTCTTCCTCTCGGATAGAAAATATCGTTTTGCCCATCGCGATTCGGACTAAAGGTATTCGGGATAAAATAATTCCTGTTTTCACAGATTACTTTAACCACTATATTACTGGAAGCCCTGCATCCATTGTCATCCACCACACTCACTTTGTAATTGGTATTGAAGATTGGATTTGCAATGGGTGTTGGACAATCCGTACAACTTAGCGCAGTGGAAGGAGTCCATGTCCAAAGTGTAACATTATCACTATAAGTAACTGGCAAAATTGTTTCAAAACCAAGGGGGATAATAATTTCTGGCACATTTTCAATAGTTGGAAGCGGCCATACAGTAATATTTTTACTTACTGTAGAGTTACAACCAAATGGAACGGATGCAGTAAGATTCATAACAGCCTGCCCGGAGTTGGTAAATCGAACAGTTACATCTTTTGTATTTGCATTTTGTCCATTGCCCAAGCTCCACCTCCAGGTGATAATACTATCCTGAATTACGGTTGATCCCTGTTGCCCCAACAATTCAAACAGACAAATTTCATCCGCACCTGAAATTACCGGTTCCGGGGTACGATATACTCTCACTGTATCAGTAAAGCTGTTTTCACAGCCTGTTTCAGTTGTTACATGTTGTGTAATTATATACCTTCCTGGTTCAGTAAATCTGTGGGAGGGATTTAGTTCATTAAATACATTGGGAGAGCCATCTCCAAAATCCCAACGACGAACAATTACACTGTCATTTCCAATACTAAAATCACTGAGGTTTACATCTCCATTATCACAGAACTCACGGGTATCAGTATTAAATGCAGGGATGACGCCTTTTACCATAATTATCGGTCTGTTGCCAAGTGTTATTTCACAATTCAGACTATCAATTATTCGTAAAAACGGTCTGTAAAAATTTGGAAATTTATAGGTATGAGATACCTGATTTTGTTGTGATGAATCAATTGCTCCGTCATTAAAGACAAGATAATATTTAGTGCTTGGTGGCGGAACTACATTGAAGTTAACAGTTATTTGATTGCATTCTTCAATTGGGTTATAGTCAAATGCCGTTCTGGTGTATGGATTGTAAATATTCACTCTTCCAAATGCTGTATCACGACAGCCACCATATCCAATTGTATGAAGGCGCACGGAATAACTGCCATAAGAATTATAGAAATTATTTGTGTTAGGTAATGTGCTGGTATTTCCATCACCAAATTCCCAGTAGAGTGAATCATAATCAGCAGCAAGGGAAGTGAATTTTGTTTCCAGTGGCGGACAGATTGCCGAAGTGTCAATCATTGAAAAGTCCGCTTTGGGTGAAAGGATTCGGATATAGTCGGACCTGATTAATGAATCAGTGCAACCTTGTTCATCTTCTATAAAAAGTTTCACCGTATATACAGAATCAGGTCCTGTGTATTGATGTAACGGGTTCCTGTCTGGTGAAGTAGTTCCGTCACCAAAATCCCAAACATAACGAAGATTGTTGCCAGTGGAAGAATCACGAAAAGAAAGATCGGTTTCCGGACAATAGATAGTATTTGCTGCTGAAAATTTTGCAAATGGTTTGGTGATATTAGCAGCAGCAGATTTGGTAATAGTGTCTTTGCAACCGACATTATCTGTAGTAATTAATCGGATAGCATAAGTTCCCGGATTTCGATAAGTATGATTTAGCGGAGTTGCTGTAAAACTTGCCGTTTCACCATCTCCAAAATTAAAATCCCATCTTGTAATAGATCCAGCCGGAGTAGATTGATCGTTAATAACAATTTCACTGTTTACACAACCACCGTTGTTTGTTACAGTAAAATCAGGTATTGCACCAACTACCGTTACCATATCGCTGATTGTTCTGGTAATGGTACATCCATTTATATCGACCATAGTTAATGTGACATCATATACTCCATTTGCCGGAATGCTTGTCTGAAAAGTTGAACCACCGGATACCGCTGGCTGGCCTTCTATTTGCCAGGTGTAAAACCGTATATTTTGAGGAGCAGTACCTCCGGCAGTAAGTGTAAACAGCTCTTTTCTGCAAACAGAGGCTTTGCTGATAGTAAAATTATTGGTTAATTCAAAAAGATTAAGAACAGTTGTTCTGGTATAAGTACATACCGGATCAGTGATGGTAAGAGAAACAGTATAAGTTCCATAAGCCGCGAACGTAACAGTTGGATTCGTTTGGGTGGATGTTTGACCATTTCCAAAATTCCATGAATACGTTGCAGCGCCATGTGTTGGATCTATTATGGAGTTATCGAGGAATTGAACAGTTAAAGGATTGGCGCAGGAAAATTCGGTTGTAAAACGGGCAACTGGTGCTGTAACATATACGAGATTTGCTTTTTCAATCGTATCGGCACAGCCATTATTATAAGCAATTAATCGAACAGCAAAAAAGCCTGTATCCAGATACTGGTGATTGGGGTTTTCAAAACTTGAGTTTCCTCCATCTCCAAAATCCCATAACCACTCATCTGCCGGCGTGGAGGATGATGTGAATTGGAAAGGAATGCCAGCGCAGGAGTTTGTTTTATTTACACTAAAGTCTGCTGTTGGTTTGGTACCTGCCTTGATGGCATTGGTTAGTGTTATGGTTTCAGAACATCCTCCTTTTGTAGTTACAGTAAGGCGTACTGTATAGGTGCCAACACTTGTATATGTTGCAGTAGGTGTTGCAGATGTGCTGGTTTGGCCATTGCCAAAATCCCACTGATAGCTTGCTATTTCCGTTGTTGTGGCCGGATCCAGTTCGGGTGTATAAGTAAATGGAATACAGCCTCCGGCAATACCATTAATTATCACAGGAGAAACAGGCTGGGCAATTTTGACAAAAGCAGGTTTGAAAATAGTGGAGGTACAACTATCTGCTGTGGTAATGGTAAGCCTGACATCATAATTCCCAAAGCTGGAATAGGAATGCGCAGGGTTTTGATCAGTTGAGGTAGTTCCATCTCCAAAATCCCATAACCAGCCGGTTGCACCTGATGCCTGACTTTGAAATTGAACCTGGTGAGGTGTTTGACATCCGCTTGTATCAGTTGATGTAAAATCTACTCCGGGCGGGTTCGTAATGGTTATTGTGCGGGTTGTAGTTCCTTCACAATCAGCATAACGATTGGTTAATCGTACGGTATAAGTACCGGGTGTAGTAAATAATTTAACCGGATTTGTTTCAAATGAAAAGGTTCCGTCTCCAAAATCCCATTCAGAATTATTCGGAAGCGGATTACTTGTATTAATAAAGTTCAGTGCTTTGTTCGGGCATGAATTTGCAGGCGCATCAAAATTGGTCTGATTGCCGGTTACTGCAATGGATCTGGTAATACTGTCAGAACAACCATAGCTGCTATTGACCACAAGTTTTACATTATAATTACCTGTAGACGCATAACTCGTTGATGGATTTTTATCAGTTGATGTGGTAGAATTTCCAAAGGTCCATTGATAATTAATTACACCTGGCCCGGTTGACTGGTTATTGAAATTAATTCCAATTGGTGTATTACAGGCATCCAGTGGTGAAAAATCAAAATTTGGTGTTACTCCTCCAATGATCCTGATAAACCGGGTTTTAGTAGAACTAACCACACAACCATTATCTGTGGTAATAGAAAGCCGTACGGAATAAAAGCCAAGTGTGGTATAGGTTTTAACCGGATTAGGATCTGAAGAAGTAGTGCCATCACCAAAATCCCATGAATAGGATGTAACGGATCCCGGACCCTGTACAGTTACTCCATTTTGAAATTGAATAACAGCAGGAATACAGGAAACAGTAGTGTTAGCTGTGAAATCAATTCTCGCTGAAGGAAAAACCGTTATATAATTAGTCTTAACAATCCCGTCAACACCTCTTGCATTTTGTACTGTTAGTCGAACGGTATATACCCCGGGCGAAGTGTATGTGGCAATAGGATTTTGAAGGTCAGATAATTGTCCATTCCCAAAATCCCAGGCCCAGGAGGTTGGTGTATTGGTGGATTGGTCCGTAAACCGAACACTTAAAGCAGCACAACCTTCCGTTACATTGGACGTAAAGTTTGCCACAGGAACCTGCGTCTGTGCATACAGTGAACCTGTCGCCAGAAGCAAAATGATGATTAAAAGGTTACGTGTCAACAAGCTGGTTTTTGTTTTTTCAGAAAGCAACTTGTTTCCAAAGGGATTCGGAATTGGATCGGATATCAGATTTTTCATGGTTCTACTTCTTCTTCAGATGCAACAGATTTTTTGTACCCTGGACCGTTGTTTCTGCTTTTACATAGTCCCACGTATTATTTGTAATCTTCCATACCGCATTCAACTTTGCTATGGGTTCGCCTGCTGCAGGAAAATTGGTGGTAATTGAAAGCGTATTAACGTCGCCAACCCAGGTTCCCTTATCCTCTGTATCAGTTGTAAATCCGCTTAATTTACCATCGCGGTAAAACTGAAAAGTATAAGGTGAAAATGAATTGGACAGGTCCACATCGCCTTCCTTGAACGAATATATGTACCACTGGCCATTTGTGATAGCATTGAGGATAACCTCCTCCTTTTTCTCATCAATGGCTTTTTTACAAGCCATTAACAGGCAAACAGCCATGCTTATCAAGGCCAGTTTTTTCATAGTATTATACCCTCCAGTTTATATGCATAGATGAAACGGTATTTATCCCTGGCATATTGCATAAAATCATTCGGATCTATTCCTTTTCCGGTTATTCTTTTACAAAGCTCTTCACTTGTATATTTTCTTCCATGTATATATACATTATCTGATAACCAATTTTTTACAATTTCAAATTCACCCTCTTGTAGAAGTTTTTCTAATTTTGAAACCTCTTTTACGAGGGATGCATAAAATTGGGCGGCATAGATACTTCCAAGGCTGTAAGTTGGAAAATACCCAAAGCTTCCATGACTCCAGTGAACATCCTGCAAACAACCATTGGCGTCATCCGGTACATCAATGCCCAAATAATGCTGATACCGCTCTTTCCAGAAGGCCGGAACTGCATTCACCTCCAGGCTTCCTTCCACCAGGGCTTTTTCCACCTCGTACCGGATTATTATATGAAAATGATAGGTTAATTCATCTGCTTCTGTCCGGATCAGGGATGGCTGCACCTTATTTATGGCACGAAATAAATCTTCCGGCGCGTAAGGCTCCAATTGTTCCGGAAAGTATGTTTTAAGTATCGGGAAAAAATGGGTACACCAGGCTAAACTTCGCCCAATATTGTTTTCCCATAACCGGCTTTGTGATTCGTGTATGCCTAAAGAGGCAGCTTCTCCCAGGGGTAATCCGTATTGATTATCAGGTAATCCCAGTTCATACAAAGCATGTCCAAGTTCATGGATAGTGCTCCATGTCATATAACTGATATCATCCTCACGGATGCGGGTGGTTATACGCACGTCCTCACTGCTGAAATTGATAGTAAAGGGATGGGCTGCCTTATCCTGTCTCCCGAAATGAAAATTATACCCCATTTTCTCCAGTAACTCCATACTGAATGCCCATTGTTGCTCTTCCGGGAAATGCTGTTTCAGGATGCGGTCTTCTACCTGAGGCTGTTGTTTTATTTCTGCAAGCAATCGCGCTAAAGCCGGTTTCAGTCGGGAGAAAAGCTGATCCAGTAATTCGGTAGTACAGCCTCTTTCATACTGATTTAAAAGGGCGTCATACGGATGACGTTCATATCCCAGCAATTCAGCTTCTTTTCTTTTAAGTGTTACCAGCTTCTCCAGCCAGGGCGCAAACAGTGAAAATGAATTGTTCTTTCTGGCATTTGCCCAGTGATTAAATGCATTGGAAATGGTTTCACTTAATTCCCTGACAAAACCGGATGGAAGTTTGACCTGCTGTTGATAATCGTAGTGGCTTAGCTCAAGATTGGCTCGTTGTTCTTCCGTTAGGTCTTTTCTTTCCAGCAGGTTTGTCAGCAAATCACCGGTAACCGACTCGGTAAACCGGGCATGCGCCAGCTCGGAAAGTGTAGCAATTTGTCTGGATCTTGTAGAAATACTGCCGGGGGGCATATACGTCTCCTGATCCCACTGTAGCAGGGCAGTAGCATACCGGATATCTGCAATTTCCTGAATTCGGTTTTTGTATGCTTCGTACAGTGTTGAGGTAGTCGTCAATTGGTCCATAGGCAGGAATTCTCCTGCAATCTAAGGAAAAAAACAAGCCAGCCTGATTTAGTGGATAATTGTGCAAGAGGGGAGGTGAATAGTGAATGGTGAATAGTGAATGGTGAATGGAATTATATTTGAATCATGAAAATTTCAGCGATTACTGCTTTACTGGAAAAGCTGGCGCCTTTGTCATTACAGGAGAGCTATGATAATGCCGGACTGATTACCGGAAATCCTGATTGGATTTGTACAGGCATTACCGTTGCACTGGATGCTACTGAAGAAGTAGTAGAAGAAGCAGTTGCTAAGGGTAATAACCTGATCGTTGCACATCATCCGATCGTGTTTTCCGGTTTAAAGAAATTCAGCGGCACGGGCTATGTGGAAAAAGCGCTGGTTTTTGCCATAAAGAATGATATCGCGATTTATGCCATTCATACCAATTTGGATAATATTATTCATGGTGTAAATGGTAAAATGGCCGATTTACTGGGACTACAAAATCGACGCGTGCTGGTTCCCAAACAGGGCCAGCTGAAAAAACTGGTCAGTTTTGTTCCTAATGCCTATGCTGAAAAGCTTAGTAATGCACTGTTTGACGCAGGCGCAGGATCCATTGGCCAATACAGTGAATGCGGATTTCAGACCGAGGGAATGGGTAGTTTTCGTGCCGGACCAGGCAGCCGGCCTTTTGTAGGTGAACCTGGTAAACGGCACTATGAGAAGGAAACCAGAATTGAACTGATTTATCCGGCAGGTTTGGAAGCCGGTATCGTGAACGCATTAATTACACATCATCCGTATGAAGAAGTGGCATATGATCTGTATTCCTTAACCAACGCGCCACAGGGTATCGGATCCGGGCTGATAGGTGAACTGGACACGGAACAGCCTGTAAATGAGGTGCTTGGCTTGCTTAAACAGCTGTTTAAAGTGCCTGTGATTCGGCATAGTCCGCTTGTGAAAGAATCGATTAAGCGGATAGCAATTTGTGGCGGGGCAGGTAGTTTTTTGATTTCCAATGCATTACGCAATAAGGCCGATATGTATATAACAGCTGATATGAAATATCACGAATTTTTTGATGCCAATGGGCAACTGGTAATTGCGGATATCGGCCATTTTGAGAGCGAGCAATACACCATTGATCTGCTATATGATATTTTGGCGGAAAAATTTCCTACCTTTGCCGTCTTCAAAACGGAGGTGAAAACCAATCCGGTGAATTATTATATCTAATTCTAAAAACTTATATGGCAACTGTCAAAGACTTTTCGGTTGAAGAAAAACTGGTATCTCTTGTAAGCTTACAAAAGATCGAATCCAAAATCGATGAATTCCAGATTCTGAAAGGAGAATTGCCGATTGAGGTGAGTGATCTTGAAGATGAAATTCAGGGCTTGCATGCCCGGCAGACAAGAATTGAAGAAGAGATCAATGGCATTAATGAGTTCATTAACCAGAAAAAAACAGCCATACAGGATGCCGAGGCGCTCATCAAGAAGTACGAAAAACAAAGTACCAATGTGAAGAATAGCCGTGAGTTTGAAGCTATTACCAAGGAAATTGAAATGCAGCAGCTGGAAGTGAAACTGGCGGAAAAGCATATCAAGGATGCCAATGAGGAAATTTCTGATAAAGTAGTAGGTCTGGATAAAGCAAAGAAAGCCATCGCTACCAAAGAAGGCGTTTTAAAGCACAAGAAAGATGAACTCGAAAAAATTATTGCAACAACCGAGGAGGAAGAAAAACAATTTAATAAACTCGCTTCTGAAGCGCGGGAAAAAGTAGAAGCCCGTTTACTGTTGTCCTATGATCGTATCCGTGAGAATTACCGGAATGGTCTGGCTGTAGTTCCTGTATTGAGAGATGCATGTGGTGGTTGTTTCAATGCAATCCCTCCACAGCGTCAGAGTGAAATCAAACAGCGCAAAAAAATCATCGTATGTGAAAACTGCGGTCGGATTCTGGTAGACAGCGAACTGAATGATGGAGTTGAAGTGAAGTAGGAAATTAGAGATAAGAACTGTGAAGTGAGAGAGGAGAGGTGAAAATAATATTAAATGAAAGGCTCGTTTTGAACGGGCCTTTTACTTTTCCTTTTATTCACCCGACCGGTGCCACCCGACCGGTGCCACCCGACCGGTGAAGGATCGAACCGTTTTTTAACGGATTTTTTTCGGGAGGGTTGATGCACGGCCAACATTTACCTAAATTGCCGGCATATTAGAGAATATGTTGCAGGAATTGCGAATCAGAAATTACGCTATTATTGATGAACTGGATATCAGCTTTGATTCGGGATTAACGATAATCACAGGTGAAACCGGTGCAGGTAAATCCATCCTTATGGGAGCCCTGTCGCTCATATTAGGCCAACGGGCAGATAGCAGTATAATCGTCAATAAAGAAAAAAAGACCGTTGTTGAAGGCATATTTGCTGTACCGGGGAACCAGGAAATAAGGTATTTTTTAGAAACAGAGGAATTGGATCAAAGTGACGAATTGCTGCTTCGGCGGGAAATTGCTCCAAACGGGAAATCAAGAGCTTTTATCAATGATACACCGGCTTCTCTTACACAACTGCAGAACCTGTCGCTTCTGTTGGTTGATCTTCACAGGCAATTTGATACACTATCCCTTGGATCGGCAGATTTTCAAATGATGGTCGTGGATGCCATGGCGAATAACCAGATTGTTTTACAGTCCTATCAACAGGAATATCAAAACTGGACAAAATTTCGGCGCGAGCTCGCTGCCATTGAAGAACGCAAGAATTCCGGTACCAAAGAACAGGATTATCTGCACTATTTATTCAACGAATTGGAAGAAGCTGCCTTCACAGAAAATGAACTGGAAGCACTGGAAGATGAGCTGCGTTTATTAAATAGTTCAGAAGGAATTAAACTGGCACTATCTGCTGTTATGCAACAATTAAAAACTGCAGATACTCCGGTGGTTCAGGTAATTAAACAAGTATCGCAACAATTATCTCCATACACTTCCGCGCAAAACAGTTTACAGGAATTGCAAAGCCGTTTGATAGCAGCACAAATCGAACTGGACGATATCGCTGAAGAAGCAGATCGGCTTAGTGATAAAATTCAGTATGATCCTGAACGAATCGCCCGGATTGATGAACGACTCAACCTCGGTTACAGGCTGCTGAAAAAACATGGATTTCAAACAACCACTCAACTGGTAAACCTTCAGACAGAATTACAGGGAAAGCTGGGCAGCATGGAAGAACTGGACGAGCAAATCAATGCTATAAAAAAACTACTGGCCGGTTCTGAAAAAAAGATGAATGAATTAGCGGATAAACTGAGTGAGGCAAGAAGAAAACAGTTGACTCCTGTCGAAAAGCAGGTTACTCAATTACTTGATCGGGTGGGAATGCCCAATGCACGTTTGAAAATACAACTGGATAAAGTGGAACCCGGACTACACGGAAGAGACGCTGTTGATTTTCTTTTTGATGCTAATAAAAGTAATCAGTTCGCGCCGATCCGTAAGGTTGCAAGCGGGGGCGAATTAAGCAGGTTGATGTTGTGCATCAAATCGCTGGTGGCAAAAAAAATCAATCTGCCAACCCTCATCTTCGACGAAATTGATACCGGGATTTCAGGGGAAGCCAGTCGTCAGGTAGGATTAATCATGAAAGAACTGGCCGCATCCCGCCAGGTGATCTGCATTACGCATCAACCCCAGATTGCGGGTAAAGCCGACCGCCATCTTTTTGTTTACAAGGAAAAACTGGGAAAAAATATCCAAACGAATATTAAATCCCTCTCCGAACCCGAACGGATTACCGCCATTGCCCAAATGCTGGGAGGAGATAAACCATCGGCTATTGCCATTGAAAATGCGAGAGAACTGATCATGAACTCCTGATTAATAACTGCAACTGCTTATTTTCGCTCCATAAATACAAGTCAATCTTAAATTTTCATTATGGCATATAACTTACTAAAAGGGAAAAGAGGCATTATATCCGGCGCATTGGATGAGAATTCAATTGCCTGGAAAGTAGCTGAGAAAGCACATGAAGAAGGGGCAACCATCGTTTTAACCAATGCTCCGATTGCCATGCGCATGGGAGAGATCAAAAAACTGGCTGAAAAAACCGGAGCGGAAATCATTCCTGCAGATGCCACTAACATGGATGAGTTGGAAAACCTCTTTACCAAATCCCAGGAAATTATGGGCGGTAAAATTGATTTTGTATTACACTCTATCGGGATGAGCGTTAATATCCGAAAAAATATTCCTTACCCTGAATTGAACTATGATTATTTCCAGAAAGGAATTGATGTTTCTGCTCTGTCTCTTCATAAAATGCTGGCAGCAGCAAAGAAACTGGATGCGATTAATGAATGGGGAAGTGTGGTTGCCCTAACCTATATGGCAGCTCAACGTACCTATCCTTTTTATACAGATATGGCAGATATTAAGGCGATGCTGGAGTCAATTGCCCGCAGCTTTGGATACCATTACGGAAAAGAAAAAAATGTCCGGATTAATACCGTTTCACAATCACCTACCAAAACAACGGCAGGTACAGGAATCAAAGGGTTTGGAGATTTCTACGATTTTGCGGATTCAATTGCGCCTCTGGGAAATGCATCTGCTGAAGATTGTGCCAATTATTGTATCACCCTGTTTTCAGATTTAACCAGAATGGTTACCATGCAAAACCTGTTTCATGATGGCGGTTATTCAACTACCGGCGTTAGCATGGAAGTGATGACCCGGGAGAAGTAAGAAGTTGGAAGTTGGAAGTTGGAAGTAAAACTATGGAGTAACACTTCCAACTTCCAACTTCCAACTTTATCTAATATTCGTCTTCGTTGAAGAAAAAGTCTTCCTGTGAGGGGTAATCGGGCCAGATATCATCGATGCCTTCATAAATTTCTCCTTCATCTTCCAATTCCTGCAGGTTTTCAACTACCTCAATAGGAGCTCCGCTACGGATGGCGTAGTCGATCAGCTCGTCTTTGGTGGCTGGCCAGGGAGCGTCTTCCAGGTAGGATGCCAATTCAAGTGTCCAGAACATCGTAGAGGTTTTAAATTTTCGGCAAATGTAGGGGTTAATACGAAATTTCCAAATCCTTTCACTAACAACGCTTAATATTGTTGGTTCGTATACCTATGATTTTCATATATTAGAATTAGTTGCATGCTTCAAGCAAGAAATATTCACAAGGCCTATGGCTCGGTAGAAGTGTTAAAAGGAGTCGATATCTCCGTTCAGGCAGGGGAAATTGTCAGCATTGTTGGCTCTTCTGGCGCAGGAAAATCCAGCCTCTTACATATATTAGGTACTCTGGATCAGCCAGATCAGGGGGAAATTATGCTCCATAATACCCGCATTACAGGAATGGGAGCCAGACAATTATCTGCCTTCAGAAACCAATACATTGGTTTTGTATTCCAGTTTCACCACCTGCTGCCTGAATTTAGTTCGCTCGAAAATGTTTGTATTCCTGGCTGGATCGGTAATCGTTCCAAAAAAGAAGTGGAGCAGCGGGCGCTGAGCCTTTTGAAGCAACTGGGACTGGGCCACCGCATCGATCATAAACCCTCCGCCCTTTCCGGGGGAGAACAACAACGGGTAGCCGTAGCCCGTGCCCTCATTAATAATCCCAGAATCGTGTTTGCTGATGAACCCACCGGTAATCTGGACTCCACCAATGCCCGTGATCTGCACGAACTGTTTTTCCAACTCCGCAAAGAACTCAATCAAACCTTTCTGATTGTTACGCATAACGAAGAACTGGCCCAGATGAGCGATCGGGTAATACATATGAAGGATGGGAGAACGATTTGAGGAAAGAGAAGAAAGGGAAGAAAGTGAATGGTCAGTGGTGAATAAAGTGAATAAAGTGAATAAAGTGAATGGTCAATCGTCAATGGTGAAAAGGTTGAAATATCCTTGTGGGAGTGTAAAATATAATGTTCTGATTTAATGTTCTGTTTTTAAAGTCTATATTGATGTATCCTTGTTGATTCTCTTTTGACTTTCTTCACCTCCTTCACTTCATTGACCATTCATCTCTCACCTCCTTCACCTCATTGACCATTCATCTCTCACCTCCTTCACCTCATTGACCATTCATCTTTCACCTCTCTTCTTTCACTTTTCACCTTTCACCTTTCACCTTCTTGGTTTCCACGGTATTTCCTCCACTCCAAGCAAATGCCCGGTATACCGGCTCAAAACAAAAAGATAATCACTCAAACGGTTTAGGTATTTAATCACCAGCGGATCTACAAATCCGCCATCGAGCTGCATATGTACACAAAGGCGTTCTGCTCGTCTGCATACACATCGTGCTATATGAAGGGAGGAAACGGATACATGTCCGCCTGGCAGGATGAAGGAACGCATCCTTGGAACCGTTTCATTCATCCGGTCGATTTCCTGTTCAAGCAAAACAATATCTGTTTCTTTCAGATCCGGAATTTTCATCAACGGTTCCCGCTCAGGATCACAGGCCAGGGATGAGCCAATCGTAAATAGCCGGTCCTGAATTTCTTTCAACATGAATTTTGACGCGGAATCGGTGAGCTGATCATTACATAGCCCGATATAGGAATTCAGTTCATCCACCGTACCATAGGTATCAATACGGATATGGCTCTTGGGAACCTTGGTTCCTCCAATAAGAGACGTAGTGCCGGTATCTCCGGTTTTGGTATAAATCTTTAAAGCCATAATGGGTTTCTACCAGATCAAACAACAAAAGGTCCAGAAAGTTTATTGGAAGGCCGGCGCTTCCTGACGAATATTCTTTTTATCCGTTTCTATTAATCCATCACGTAACCGGATAATTCGGTGCGCATGATGTGCAATATCTTCTTCATGGGTAACCAGTACCACGGTATTTCCGGATGCCTGGATTTTATCAAAAATCGCCATGATCTCCACAGACGTTTTCGAATCCAGGTTTCCCGTTGGCTCATCCGCCAGAATCAGGGTCGGATTATTTACCAATGCACGCGCAATAGCCACCCGCTGACACTGACCCCCGCTTAATTCGTTGGGTTTATGGTGACTCCTGTCTGCCAATCCCACCCGATTCAATACCTCCAATGCCATTTCATTCCGCTGCTTTTTAGGCAGTCCTGCATATACCAGCGGAAGTGCCACATTCTCTGCAGCAGTTAATCGGGGCAGCAGATTAAATTGTTGAAAAACAAAGCCGATTTCCTTATTCCGGACAGTCGCCAGATCATCATCTTCCATTTTGGATACATCCTGTCCGTTTAAAACATAAGTACCCATGGTGGGCGAATCCAGACAACCCAGAATATTCATCAGGGTGCTTTTCCCGGAGCCCGAAGGTCCCATCAGGGCAACATAGTCATTCCTGAAAATATCCATGGTAATTCCTTTCAGAACGGGAACCGCCTGCTTTCCCATAAAATAACTCTTATGGATACCGTCGAGATGGATGATGGATTCGCTCATATTATTTTTTAATCACTTTTGGAACATAGATATACTGGTCATCAGCATCCGGTGCAATGGAAAGGGCCACCCGGCGATCCAATGGAACGCTGGCTTCATCCGGCCGAAGAATGTCCACATTATCTGTCATATGCAGTAAAGGTTCCACTCCGGCGGTGTCCAATTCCTGCAGTTTCTCCACAAAATGGATCATCCTGCCCATGTCATCAGTCAACTGCTGAGCATCCGCCTCATCTATATGAAGCCGGCTTAATCGGGCCAATTGCCCTATCATTTCTTTTGTAAATTCCATATGCTATCAACAAAAATAAGGTTCTTATCTTCGCCGCGCTATGGAAAATGGAAAAAAAGCGATTGTAATGAGCGGAATCCGGAGTACCGGATTTTTACATCTTGGGAACTATTTTGGCGCTATCCGCAATTATGTGCGGATGCAGGAGGAATACACCTGTTATTTCATGGTGGCAGATATCCATTCCCTCACCACTCACCCCGATACAAAAGAGCTCAAACCCAATGTTCACCGGGTATTGGCGGAAAATATTGCATGCGGACTCGATCCCGAAAAAGTAGCCCTTTACTGCCAAAGTCATGTTTTTGAAACGGCAGAGCTCTACATGCTTCTGAATATGCTGGCTTATAAGGGAGAACTCGAAAAAACAACCACTTTTAAGGATAAGGTACGCCAGCATCCGGAAAATGTAAATGCCGGTTTACTCACTTACCCGGTTTTACAGGCCGCTGATATCCTGCTGCACCGCGCCAGTCTGGTTCCAGTTGGAAAAGATCAGGAACAACATCTGGAAATGAGCCGGAATTTCGCCAATCGGTTCAATCATCGCTATGGAGATGTCTTTCCTGAACCTTATGCCTTCAATTTTGGCGAAGAACTGATCAAAGTTCCCAGTCTCGATGGCACCGGCAAAATGAGCAAAAGTGAAAACCAATACGCTACCATATTCCTGTCAGATTCGGATGAACTGATCCGGAAAAAAATAATGAAGGCCAAAACGGATGCCGGTCCCAGCGCCCCCAATATGCCCAAACCAGATTATATCGAAAATATCTTTCTGCTGATGAAACTGGTCAGCGCTCCGGATACCATCCTGAAATTTGAAGAAGATTATAATAAAGCTGCTATCCGCTATGGCGATCTGAAGAAACAACTGGCAGAAGATATGGTGGCATTTGTTACTCCCATTCGCGAAAAAGCAGAAAGCATTCGTACTGATGAAGCCTATCTTCGCCGCATTATGGAAATGGGAGCGGAGAAGGCTAGAGCCAGTGCTGCAGCTACCATGGAAAAAGTGCGGGAAGCAATCGGACTGAAATACTATTAATTTCCTATATTGAACATCCTGGTAAATGTCCAGGGATTATTTTATGGCGAAAGGAAAAAAACCTAAGCATATAGCAGTAGCGGGTAATATTGGTGCGGGTAAAACAACGCTGACAGAAATGCTGAGTAAACATTATAAATGGATTCCTCAGTTTGAAGATGTTGATCACAATCCCTACCTGAATGATTTCTATGAAGACATGCCACGATGGAGTTTCAATCTGCAGATCTATTTCCTGAATAGCAGAATTAACCAGATTCTTGATATTCACAGAGGTACGGAAACGGTTGTGCAGGATCGTACCATCTATGAAGATGCTCATATTTTTGCCCCCAACCTGCACGAAATGCAGTTGATGAGCAAACGGGATTTTGAAAACTATTTTCAGTTTTTTCAAACTCTGAAAACAATGGTGCAGCCACCTGATCTGCTGATTTATTTGCAGGCATCCGTTCCTACACTGGTTGGACAAATTCAGAAACGGGGTCGCGAATACGAAGAAAATATCCGGCTCGATTATCTTAAGCGGCTGAATGATTTCTACAATAAATGGATCGAAAGCTACAAAGAAGGCCCTCTTCTTGTGATTGATGTAGATAAAAATAAATTCGCTGAAAAAGAAGAAGACCTCGGTGAAATTATTACTAAAGTTGATGCACAATTATACGGGTTGTTTTAACGGTTTTAATTAGGGTTAAATCGCTGTGACAGGCTATTCATCACAGTTGTAAATTAGTGCTGTGATAAAGATACTGTGTTGTATGAAACCCGATAAAGCCACGATTATTTATATGGAGGAATGGGTCAGGAAATCCCTGAAAAAGAAAAAGAAATTTTTTGCATGGTTGCGCCAAATTTATTTTTCCGGATAATTCGCGAATGCCTTTGTTTGCTCCAGCTCCTTTTCAATTCGGGTATTCCAGCTTTGCTGAGCAGCTGCGTCTCTTGAATAATTAGTTTCCCGGTCATAAAGATTTTGATAAGCAGCCTGCTCATTGGTGATGCGCTGATAAATCGCCTGTATATCTTTATCCACTGTTGTTGCCCGAAATCGGTAAGAATTCAATTCCTTATACAACCTTCTTGTAAATAACTGACTGATATCAAAATGCCCCTGCTCGTGCGCAAGAATATTTTTTGTGTTTACTTTCGTCCAGGATTTATGCGGATAAAAAACACAATTGAGATTAAACTGCAATGATTCATCATCATAGCGATAATTAATCAGGATGGACGTGCTGGTCAATGCTGCATTGGGTGCCGTCTGAACGGGACTTCCCTTGAAATCAGACCAGTTTAATATTCTTCTGGCCCGCCAGTTAATGGGATCCGCCGTATTCTTCGGAACTGCTGCGCTAATTGAAATCACCGAAACCATTTCCAGCAATAATGCCCAAATCATCATACTCCTCTCTGTTTATCCAAAATAAACGAATTTGATCCTCCCCTGGTTGCATCAAACCGTTAAAACTTCCCCTTTCACCGGTCGGGTGCCACCGGTCGGGTGCCACCCGACCGGTGGCACCCGACCGGTGAAAAAAAACCGCCCTGGGAGCAGGGCGGACTTGCAAGCAACGTTGAGACCGAAATTTTTAAGGACGAATAACCGGAGCAGCACCAAGAATGGCTGCCGGCGTACCCGCCTCGTATTTTTTAAAGTTTTGGATAAATTGTCTGGCCAGCTCATTGGCTTTCTGGTCATAGGCCTCAGGATCTTCCCAGGTATTTCGGGGATTGAGTAAATCAGCCGGTACCCCCTCACAAGTCTCCGGCATCTGCATCCCAAAAACTGGATGCGCAGCATAATTTACATCATCCAGTTTGCCATTCAACGCAGCACTGATCATGGCCCTGGTATAAGATAGTTTCATCCGGTTACCTACACCGTAAGGTCCGCCGGTCCAGCCGGTATTCACCATCCATACACTCACTTCCTGGTTCTTAAGTTTTTCTCCCAGCATTTCCGCATAAAGTGCCGGATGTAATGGAATAAAAGGAGCACCAAAACAGGCACTGAAGGTTGATTTTGGTTCGGTAACTCCCGCTTCCGTACCGGCAACTTTTGCTGTATATCCGGAAATAAACTGATACATTGCCTGCTCCGGACTAAGCTTGGAAATCGGTGGCAACACCCCGTACGCATCACAGGTCAGAAAGAAAATATGTTTGGGAGTAGGCCCCACAGAAGGCTGCATGGAATTACTGATATAATCCAGCGGATAAGATACCCGGGTATTTTCAGTTACACTTCCATCATCAAAATTGATGGTTCGGGTACCCGGATAAAAACAGGTGTTTTCAACCAGCGCACCCGGACGGATTGCCCTGAAAATCTCCGGTTCTTTATCCTCACTTAAATTGATACACTTGGCATAACAGCCTCCCTCAAAATTGAAAATGGTAGTATCACTCCAGCCGTGTTCATCATCTCCAATTAAATGGCGGGCGGGATCAGCACTCAGCGTGGTTTTACCCGTTCCACTTAAGCCAAAAAACAAAGCTGTGTCACCGTTCTCACCCATATTGGCCGAACAATGCATACTCAACACATGATGATCCTTCGGAAGAATAAAATTCAAAACGGTAAAAATCCCTTTTTTGGTTTCTCCTGTATATCCCGTACCTGCAATTAATACGGTTTTATGTTTGAAGGAAATAATGGCCGCATTATGCTGCCGGGTGCCCGAACTAACCGGATCCAGTTTCAATCCCGGTGCCGATAAAATCGTCCACTCCGGCTCAAAATTCTCCAACTCCTCTTCAGTTGGACGAATAAACATATTATACGCAAAGAGATTGATTGCCGGCTGTTCATTCACCACCCTGATCGACATCCGATACCGCGGATCCGCGCAGGCATAGGCATCACGCACCCAAATCTCCGGACAATTACTCAGGTAATCAGTCAACTGTTTTTTTACCTGAAAAAAATACGTTTCATTAATTGGCTGATTGAACTCATTCCAGTGAACAGCCCCCTCACTGATTTCATCCAGCACAATGAATTTGTCTTTAGGGCTCCGACCGGTAAATTCACCGGTTTGTATCACCAGCGCTCCGGTATCATTCAACTCACCCTGCCCGCTTCTTAAACTGTCTTCTATTAGTTCTTCGGGTTCGGCCTGATAGTGTACTTCTTCGGTGGCCTTCAAACCTATAGATACCAACTGATCCATAGGGAAAAAAAAAGTAGGTACTGACATAGTATGCACTCGTTTCTGCGGACAAATCTAAGTGTTGCCTCCAAGCTTCCATAATAATGTGTTATTTGTACGCATATAGTTTCATTCAAAAAAACGCGAAAAAATTGAATTAAATCTAAAAATCACCCCATATAATCTCATTTTGTTTAAACTAACAATCGTTAGTATTAGAAAACCCCTATATTTTAGAAAATTAAGAATAAGCGGAAATTCTTGTACCCGTTAATTAAATCAGCCTTATTTTTAGCACCCTGAAAAAGATCGAAATGAAACACCTGCCAATAGACAAGCGATTATTTACGGAGAACAGAAAAAAGTTCATGAAAGCAATGGATCCTATGTCCATAGCCATCTTCAACAGCAACGATGAATTGCCCACCAATGGTGATGCACTCTTTACATTTAAACAAAATTCCGACTTATACTGGCTAACCGGAATCCAGCAGGAAGATACCATGCTGCTGCTGGCACCCTTTCACCCCGATCCCTCTCTGCGCGAAGTATTGGTCCTGGTTCGCCCTAATGAATTGAAAGAAAAATGGGACGGACATCGGTTCCGCAGACAGGAAGCACAGGAAATTTCCGGTATCAAAACAATAGTCTGGCTCGATAGCCTGGATGCCGTGCTGCAACCCATGATTCATCTGGCAGACACCATCTATCTTAATACCAACGAAAATGATCGCAAAGCGAATCTGGTTCCGGTAAGAGACTACCGCTATGCAGAAGAACTTCGCAAAAGGTATCCGCTGCATCAGTATAAACGATCAGCCCGCATTATGAAAGAACTCAGGGCAATCAAATCAGCCCTCGAAGTAACTGTTATTCAACAGGCCATCGACATAACTGAAAAAACGTTCCGCCGCATTCTTGGTTTCGTACAACCGGGTGTTATGGAGTATGAAATTGAAGCAGAAATTTTCCATGAATTTCTCCGTAATCGTTCCGCTGGTCCCGCTTATGGAAGCATCATCGCAAGTGGAGATCGTGCCCGCACCCTTCATTATGTTTCCAATAACCAGGAATGTAAGGACGGTGAATTGTTATTGATGGATTTTGGTGCAGAATACGGCGGATACAATGCCGACCTTACCCGAACGATTCCCGTAAATGGAAAATTCACCAAACGCCAGAAGGAAGTTTACAATGCCTGCCTGCATTTGCATAATTATGCAAAATCAATCCTAAAACCCGGTATCACCATTTTACAATACACCGATAAAGTAGGAGAGGAAGCAGGCAAACAATTTCTGAAAATCGGCTTGCTGAAAAAAGAAGACCTTAAAAATGAAGACCCTGAAAACCGGGCCTATCGAAAATACCTTTATCATGGAATTTCCCATCACCTGGGACTTGATGTGCATGACCTCGGAACAAGAACGGAACCCATCAAGGCCGGTATGGTGTTTACCATCGAACCCGGTATTTACATTGAACAGGAACAAATGGGGGTACGCATTGAAAATAATTTCTGGATAACCCGCACCGGAAACAAAGACCTCATGGCCAATATCCCGATCACAGCTGAAGAGATCGAGCGCCTCATGAAAAAATAAGCAACAACCCCTTACTACCAACCGAAACATGAAACAAATTCCCAATCTTTTTACCCTGCTAAATCTGGTGCTGGGTTTCCTGGCCATCATCGTGATTCTGCAGAATGGGATCACCATCGCCAATGGACCAACCGGAGAATACCTCATTGATATGCCGGAAAAAATCTGGATGGCTTCCCTTTTTATCGGGCTCGCAGCCGTGGTTGATTTCTTCGATGGTTTTGTAGCCCGCCTCCTGAAAGCCAGTTCAGAAATGGGGAAACAACTCGATTCCCTGGCCGATGTCGTGAGCTTTGGTGTGGCACCCGGTTTAATCCTGTACCAATTGCTAAGGTTGAGCATGGCGAAAGAAATAAACGGATTGGATGCTTCCATCTGGTGGACCCTGCCGGCAGTTTTGGTACCATGCGCCGCAGCGTACCGCCTGGCCCGATTTAATATTGATACGCGTCAATCCTATGGATTTATCGGTGTCCCCGTTCCAGCAGTAGGTATGGTGGTGGCTTCTTTTCCACTTATGTACTGGAGCGGAAATAATGAAGCGATAACAGCCCTCTTAACCAATAAGTGGGCGCTTTATGCCATCATTCTGGTACTCAGTTATCTGATGGTAAGTACCCTTCCCATTATGGCATTTAAATTCAAAAATTTCAGTTTAAAGGATAATTTGCCCAGGTACCTGGTGATTGGTTTGGCCATTGTAGCTGCCCTGCTTTTAAAATGGGCCGCCATGCCCCTCGTTTTCCTCGCCTATATTATTGTATCTTTGGCCTTTAAAAACAGAACAGAATGACTTTCGCAGTACAGGTAAAAGTAATGCCGTTAAAAGAACTCCTGGATCCTCAGGGTAAAGCAGTAATGGGTGGTTTGGGAAATCTTGGTCTGCAGGCAATTCAGGATGTACGTATCGGAAAAAATATCAGCCTTCAGGTAGAAGCCAATTCAGCTGATGAAGCCCGTGCCATCGCTGAACAGGCTGCAAAAAAATTATTAGCCAATCCGGTTATGGAGCAATTTGAGATAAGCGTGAATTAATGCTGTATCTGGTTCCATCTCCCATCGGAAATTTACAGGATATAACCCTGCGGGCGCTGGAGGTTCTCAAATCAGTGGATGTTATTCTGGCCGAAGATACCCGCAACTCTTCCCGCCTGCTGAATCATTTTCAGATACAAAAGCCGCTGACACCCTATCACCAGCACAATGAACACAAAGTGCTGCAACACCTGGTGGATCAGTTGGTGGCAGGAAAAAACATGGCAGTACTCACAGATGCCGGTACGCCAGGTATTTCTGACCCGGCGTTTCTCCTGGTACGGGAATGTATCCGCAACAATGTAAAAGTGGAAACCCTTCCGGGCGCTACTGCTTTTGTTCCCGCCCTGGTTAACTCCGGTTTGCCCATTCAGCGATTTTGTTTTGAAGGATTTCTTCCCCTTAAAAAAGGAAGACAAACTCTCCTGAAAAAACTGGTTACTGAAGAAAGAACCATGGTTTTTTACGAATCCCCCATGCGCCTGGTCAAAACACTCGAAGAACTGGCTGTCTGGCTGGGTGCAGATCGCCAGGCCTCAGTCTCCCGTGAGCTTACCAAGCTGTTTGAGGAAAATAAAAGAGGAAGCCTGGCAGAATTAGCTACTTATTTTAGTAGTAAAACCGTTAAAGGTGAGATCGTTCTGGTCGTCGAAGGGCTAAGCAATTGACTTTTAGGTTTTTCTTATCAAGAGGGATTGGATATTTGTATACTATCAAAGACCGTCATATGAGATCTGTTATACTTGGAATCGTTTTATTGACCGGAATTGCCCTAAGCTCCCCTGCAACTGCCCAGATCCGGAAAATCCCGGCTGTGGTAACAGATGCCTTCAAATACAAATACAGAAACGCTGAAAGTGTTGAATGGAAGGATAAGCTCTCCCATTTTGTTGTTTATTTCCAGCTCAATGGAGATAAATACGAGGCGTATTTCAAAAATGATGGCACCTGGAACGGATCACAAAAAGAAATTACCCGCGATGATCTGCCGGAAGATGTGCTGGCCGGACTGGATAAAAGCAAATACGCCGACTGGGAAATCATCGGCTATTATGAATTGATCCAGCCCAGCGATAAAATGGAATACCGCCTCCTGGTAAGCAAATCCGATCTGAACAAAAGAGATCTTACTTTTACCGACAAGGGCCGATTGGTCCGGGATAAACTTACTTTGTAAGAATTCTTATCTTACCGTTTCAGCTAATCTAAACACATCTATGCTTAGAAAGAATCTCTGGCTAATGGCCTGTTTATTTTTTTGTGGTACCGCACTTTTTGCTCAGCCATCACGCTGGCAACAGGAAGCAGATTATAAAATGTCCATTGATATGGATGTTAACACCAATCGCTTTACCGGCAAACAGGAATTGGTTTACACCAATAATTCTCCTGATACCCTGAAAAAAATTTATTACCATCTCTATTGGAATGCGTTTCAGCCCAATAGTATGATGGATATCAGAAGTCAGGAACTCGGTAAAACAAAAATTGGCAACCGGCCTGATTGGGATGGCCGGGTAAGAGATCGGATCACACACCTCAAACCGGATGAAATCGGCTACCAGAAAGTGCTGTCCTTAAAGATGAATGGAGTTGCCCAGGAATATAAGGTTCAGGAAACCATTCTTGAAGTCACCCTCAGCAAACCCATTCTGCCAAAATCCAAAGCTGTTTTAACCATGGATTTTGAAGCACAGGTTCCGCTACAGGTTCGCAGGGCAGGTCGTGATAATCCCTCTACCGGCGTTCGCTACTCTATGGCCCAATGGTATCCCAAACTCTGTGAATACGATTACGATGGCTGGCATCCGAACCCATATGTTGCCCGTGAATTTTATGGCGTTTGGGGCGATTTTGATGTAAAAATCAGCATCGATCGAAACTATATAATTGGTGGAACAGGTTATCTCCAAAATGCCAATGCAATCGGATATGGATACGAATCGCCGGGCAGTAAGCCGGTTGTTCCCAACACCAAAAAATTGACCTGGCATTTTAAGGCACCATTGGTTCATGATTTTGTGTGGGCCGCCGATCCGGAATTCAAACATATCGTTCGGCAGGTTCCGAATGGTCCAACGATTCATGTCTTGTACAATGACAAACCCAACGATGAAAAAAACGATGCTGCCTGGACCAAAGTAGCAGATGCTGCAGTAGACGTGTTGCCCTTCATTGAAAAGCATTTCGGAAAATATCCGTACAAACAATATTCCTTTATTCACGGGGGCGATGGTGGTATGGAATACCCCATGGCCACATTGGTTGCAGGTCCGGGTTTAGGTACCGCCTTTCACGAATGGATGCATAGCTGGTACCAGATGATTCTCGGTACCAATGAAAGCCGATACGCCTGGATGGATGAGGGTTTCACGTCTTTTGCAGAAAGCCTGGTGAGCACCTATTATGCCAACCGCGATAAGGACAAGGCAGCCATCACTTCTTCCGGTATCAGTACCGGCCCAAAAAGAAGTATCGTGGATCCTTCCATGAAAGAAAGTCCGCATGCCGGATCTTATCAGAATTATTTTGCACTGGTAAAAAGCGGACTCGAAGAGCCAATGACCACCCATGCTGATCATTTCGAAACCAATTTTGCCTATAGCATTGCAGCTTATTCCAAGGGAGAAGTATTTCTTGAACAACTGGGTTATATTGTTGGGGCAGATCAGCGCGATCAGATCCTGCTGGATTATTATAATCAATGGAAATTCAAACACCCCAATGTGCATGATTTTATCCGGATAGCTGAAAACAGGAGCGGTATTGAACTCGACTGGTACCAGGAATACTGGGTGAATACCACTAAAACAATCGATTACGGAATTGATAGTTTGTTTGAACAAAACGGCGCCACCAGTATCCGCCTCAAAAGAACAGGAAAAATGCCCATGCCGGTGGATGTGGTTATCACCTACCGCGATGGAAGTAAAGAATTACATTATGTTCCCATGTACCTGATGTTTGGTGCAAAACCGGTAGAAGATCCGGCTATTCCGCGCAAAGTGTATGATGCCTGGAAATGGACGCATCCAACTTACCAGATCAGTACCAACAGAAAATTACAGGATATTAAATCGGTGGAAATTGACCCTTCTGCAAGAATGGCTGATACCAACCCGAGAGACAATAAATTGGAGTTGAACTGGTAAAAGATTGCTTCAAAAGTCCTTCTATTAAAGCCGTTGTTTTACAACGGCTTTAATAATTTTATCCGGACAGCATTAAAGTGGTTTGCGGAATGAGAGGTAAGGTAAGGTAAAATGATTAACAATATTTGAGGCATCCCATTTCGAACATCAAAATTAGTCCTCCCAGCTTCCCCTCCAATACCCCAAACTGGGTATTTTACGCTACCTGCCGAAGAATTTATTGACAGCTTCCACCCGATTGTTTACATGTAGTTTTTCATAAATATGATAAACATGCTTACGTACCGTCTCCTGGCTGATGAACAACTGGCCGGAAATTTCTTTATAAAGCAGGCCTTTGGCCAATAATTCAAGAATTTCTTTTTCCCGGTTGGATAATACCCCAATGTTTTTTTCATTCCCAACCATGGGGTTGGTTTCTGTCTGACTCGGCCGGTTTTGAAATGCAGTAACTACCTTCCGGGCTATCTGGCTGCTCATGGGTGCACCACCTTCACTCAGTTCCCGAATGGATTCCAGTAATTTGGCAGGAGAGGTTTTTTTCAGAATATATCCATTGGCGCCGGCAGTCAGGGCTTCAAAGATTTTTTCATCTTCTTCATATACCGTACACATCATAAAGAGAACATCCGGATTGGCCGGCTTTAACTGCCGTACACATTCAATTCCACTGATGCCCCCCAGATTGATATCCATCAAAACCACATTGGGCTGTAGTGCCGGAATCTTTTCAAGGGCCATTTCACCACTGGCAAAACTGCCAAGCAATTCGTACTCGTCCGATAAACGCACAATCTCCTCCAATGCATGCCTGATGTCATTGGTATCATCCACAATACAAACAGTTATCGCCATACGGCAAAGGTCATGGAAATTTGCCAGCCGATCAATACTACTTTGTGGTAGTTTACAAATTATTTGTGAACGTACAAAAGGTATTTTTCCCGGTAGTAATCAAGCGGGAAAAGATCATAGACTTCCAGCATACGGGGCTTGAGACCTGATTCTGAGATCTCCTTTCCCAGCTCACCTCCCTTCAGACAAATGAGTCCGGATGCCGGATAATTTGCTTCAGACGGACGTTTATGCAAAACTGGTCTTGCCCAATACCATAAATCTTTCAATGGAGCTACCGCCCTCGAAACGGCATAATCAAATTTGCGGTCCTTAATATCTTCCACCCTGGTATGCCGGGTGCTGATATTGGTTAAGCCGATAGCTGCCGCTACTTCCTTCACCACCGTCAGTTTTTTGTTGATACTGTCGGCCAGCAAAAAATTCACCTCAGGAAAAAAAATAGCCAGCGGAATACCGGGAAATCCACCACCGGTACCGATATCCAGCACATTGGAACCGGGAGGTAATTCAAAGGCCGCTGCAATCGCCAGAGAATGCAATACATGGTTCTCATATAAATGATCAATATCCTTACGCGATATCACATTGATCTTACTGTTCCATTCTTTGTATAACTCATCCAGGGCACCTAGTTGTTCCAGTTGCCGGGGACTGAAATCAGCAAAGAATTCAGTAATCAGGTCCAGTTTTGACGGGGTTTTTTCCATATTGCTGGTGCAAAGATGCAATAATACAGGAACATCCAGATATCGAAGAGCCACCACCAGGCCCAAAGGTCTTTTTCCTCCAGTTTCTGCATGGATTTATACTGAATGATCCCCTGGGAAATAAACCGCAAGCCGAATATACCCAATACAATCCGCCAGTCTGAAAAAATCAGCGCAGCAATAAACGCAGGGTAATATAAAAACAGGCTGAGTGAATACATGCCAAGTAAGAACTTAAACTTATTGCTGTAATATTTTCCGGTTGAATAATGCCGCTGTTTCTGCCTGAACCAGTCGCCAAATGTTTTTTTCGCTTCTGATTGGGTAAAGGCTTCCGGATCCAGCACAACCGTGGTATTATCTTTCGTAGCAACCTTATGAATAAACAAATCATCATCGCCACCAGGCAAATGATTGATGGAAGAGAAACCTTTATTGCTGATGAATAATTGCCGCTTATAGGAAAGATTTCTTCCCACTCCCATATAGGGCATACCCGCCAGCGCATAGGAGATATACTGCAAAGCCGTATGATAGGTTTCGAACCGGATGAGTTTATTTAGCAGTCCGGGTTTTTTTACATAGGCACCATATCCCAATACCACTTCAATGCCCGGCTCATAGGCATTCTGCATTTTGTACAACCAGTGTTCGGATGCCGGTACACAATCCGAATCTGTCAGCAATAAAATTTCATGATCTGCCTCCTTGATCCCGATAGACAGAGGATATTTTTTTCCCGGAATTCCCTTGGCTTCATGTTCCAGGTTGACGATCTGCAAACCCTTGAATGTCTTTTTGAATTCTTCCAGTAAATAACGGGTATCATCCTGACTGTTATGATTCACCACAATTAATTCATGACTCGATGGGTATTGCTGAAAAAGTACACCGGGTAAATTCCTTGCCAGATTACCAGCTTCATCTCTGGCGCAAATAATAACCGAAACAGGGTGCGTTTGAGACTGGTCCTTCTCTTTCCGATTGAAAAAAGCAAGACGACTGAAAATACCCCAATAATAGAGTAGTTGTATTAATGTAACGGTACTGAACAACACAAGGCTGATCAATCCCCAATTAAGGTTGAGCTGCTGTAAATCCATAAACATCCACGGTTGGTCTGGGTTAAGACGCAGGCCGCGAAATTAAGATTAATTACCTTTGCTCCATTTATGGCAGCACTTTCATTTCAACTCTGTGGAAAAGATGCGGGTTCAAACGCCCGCGCAGGTTTGGTTACAACCGATCATGGCACTATCGAAACGCCCATATTCATGCCTGTTGGTACGGTAGGCAGTGTAAAAGCAGTGAGCCAGCAGCAACTGCAGAGCGATGTGGATGCGCAGATCATTCTGGGTAATACCTATCACCTCTATTTGCGCCCCGGACAGGAAGTATTGGAAGCGGCAGGCGGGCTACATCAATTCATGGGTTGGAATCGCCCCATCTTAACCGATAGTGGAGGTTACCAGGTCTTTTCACTGGCTGGTAACCGAAAGCTGACAGAAGAAGGTGCCCTTTTTCAAAGCCATATCGATGGATCCAAACATCTTTTTACACCAGAATCTGTCATGGATATCCAGCGTTCCATAGGGGCCGATATCATTATGGCATTTGATGAATGTCCGCCTTATCCGAGCGATTATACCTATGCCAGAAAATCCATGGACCTTACCCACCGCTGGCTCGATCGTTGTTTCAAGCGACTGGATGAAACACCTGATAAATATGGCTACACCCAAAATCTCTTCCCAATTGTACAGGGCAGTACGTATAAAGACCTGCGCCAGGCTTCCTGTGAATATGTGGCATCCAAAGGAGCTACAGGAAATGCCATTGGTGGCCTGTCAGTAGGAGAGCCCGAAGAAATGATGTATGAGCACGCCGCACATTGTTGTGAATTTTTGCCCGCTGACAAACCCCGCTACTTAATGGGTGTGGGCACCCCCTGGAATATTCTGGAAAATATTTCCCTCGGGATTGATATGTTTGATTGTGTCATGCCAACCCGTAATGGCCGCAATGCCATGTTGTTCACCAGTAAAGGCGTCATCAATATCGATAATAAAAAATGGGAGAAAGATTTCAGTCCGCTGGATGATGGGATTGATTGCGCTTTCAGCCAGTACTACAGTAAATCGTATGTACGCCATCTGGTGAAATCAAAAGAGATCCTGGCCCTTACAATCGCCAGTGTTCATAACCTTACTTTTTATTTGTGGCTGGTGAAAGAAGCCAGAAAGCATATCCTGGCCGGAGACTTTTCAAAATGGAAAAATGAAATGATCCCGGTACTGAAAACCAGGTTGTGAAAGCATTAACCAATTTTCAACTAGATTTGACCGCTGCAATTAGCAAGGCATGAAAATCCTCGACTGGTATATATTCAAAAAATTCATGGTCACCTTTCTGTTTGCCATCCTTACCATTACGGTAATTGCGGTGGTAATCGATACCAGTGAAAAAACCGACGATTTTGTAAAATCCGGACTGCCATTTTCAGGCATTGTTACCCAGTATTATTTTGGTTTCGTTCCCTTTATTATTTCGATGATTTTTCCGCTCATCGTATTTATTGCCGTAATATTTTTCACATCAAAAATGGCGGCCCGTTCCGAAACGGTGGCCATACTGGCAACCGGAATTCCTTATCATCGCTTTTTACGGCCTTATTTACTGGGTGCTTTTTTATTGGGCGGCATTATGCTCTGGGCCAATGCCATGGTTATTCCCCGCGCCAATGAAATTTACAGCAAATTCAAGATTACTTATATCGATAAAAACAGTTCCTATACCTCCGGCGCTGGGGGAAGCAGAGATTTTTATTTCCGTTCCGATACCATCACGTTTGTGGGCATGAAGTATTATGATACCCTCAACAAATCGGCCAGTAATTTTTTTCTGGAACGGATTGATGGAAACCAGGTGGTCTATAACCTGCGTTCAGATTATATCCGCTGGGATACCGCTGTCAAAAAATGGCGGGTGGAAAATGCAGTGGAGCGTAAAATAGACGGATTGGTAGAAACCGTCGTGAAGCATCCGCATATGGAAGTGGACCTGAATATGAGGCCGGAAGAATTGCGACGCGATGAATACCTGAAAGACAAGCTCAGTTCCTTTGAATTATACGAGTTCATCCAACGGGAAGAAACCCGGGGTACAGAGGGATTGAATACCTATAAAGTAGAATTCCACCGCCGGCTGGCAACCCCGGTTTCAGTAATTATATTAACCCTGATGGGCGTATTTGTAGCCGCCCGAAAAACCCGGGGTGGTTCCGGAATTCAACTGGCTTTCGGTATCGTATCCGCTGCCTCCTTTGTTATAATGGATAAATTCTCCACCGTGTTTTCAACCAAAGGAAATTTTCCTCCGGTGCTGGCTGCCTGGCTGCCTAATATTATCTTCCTCGGTGTTGCCTGGTTCTTATATAAAAAAGCTCCCAAGTAATTCGTTATTACCGCTTTTTAATCGTTTTCTAACGCAACAGAAGGCAACTTTTATTTGTTGTACCACAGACAATAGCTAATTTTATAGGTTATAGCCCGACGAATAAGTTGTCGTACACATATATAAAAAGTTCTTAATGGGAAGCTATAAAGAAAAATTCAAAGAAAAGGCGGACTTGGCCTCAGCAGAAATTAAAAACCTGCTGAAAGAGCATGGAAATAAAGTGATTGGTGAAGTATCCCTGTCGCAGGTGTACCAGGGAATGAGGGGTATTACCGGACTGGTAACCGAAACTTCTTTATTAGATTCACAGGAAGGCATTCGTTTCAGAGGATATTCCATTCCCGAATTACAGCAGAAACTACCCAAAGCAAAAACAGGTAGTGAGCCTTTACCAGAGGGCCTGTTTTATCTCATGTTATTCAATGAGCTGCCAACTGAAGAAGATGTGAATGAGATGACGGCCAAATGGCAGCGTCGTTCTCATGTTCCTACACATGTATTCAATACCATTGATGCGCTTCCGCTCAGCACCCATCCCATGACCATGTTTGTTATAGGCATCATGGCCCTGCAAACCGAAAGCAATTTCGCCAAGGAGTATGCAAAAGGGATGAATAAAAAAGATTACTGGGAGCATACTTTTGACGATGCCATGGACCTGATAGCGCGCCTGCCGCGTATCGCTGCCTATGTGTATCGCCGTAAGTATAAAAACAATGAACATATTCAGCCCAATGGGTTGCTCGACTGGTCGGGCAATTTTGCCCATATGATGGGTTATCAGGATGAAGGCTTCAAAGAATTGATGCGCCTGTACATGACCATTCATGCTGATCATGAAGGCGGTAACGTATCAGCCCATACCACCCATCTGGTAGGATCCGCATTAAGTGATCCTTATCTGAGTTTTGCGGCCGGTATGAACGGACTGGCGGGCCCCTTACACGGACTGGCGAACCAGGAAGTAATCAAATGGATTTTTGAAATGCAGGAATCCCTGGGCACAGATCATCCTACCAAAGTGCAGATAGCCACCTATGTACAGGAGACCCTGTCTTCCGGTAAAGTGGTTCCGGGTTATGGTCATGCGGTTTTACGCAAAACCGATCCCCGTTTTGAAGCGCAGATGGAATTCGGTAAAAAACATATGCCGGAGGATCCACTCTGCCAAACAGTTTGGAATGTTTATGAAACCGTTCCGCCTATTCTGCAATCACTCGGTAAGGTGAAGAATCCCTGGCCCAATGTGGATGCGCATTCCGGTGCTCTGCTGGTACACTATGGTCTCAAAGAATACGAATTTTATACCGTGATGTTTGCCGTAAGCCGTGCCCTTGGGGTAATGGCCAGTCTGATCTGGGATCGTGCACTTGGCTTCCCGCTGGAGCGCCCGAAATCCATTACCACCGAACAGGTGAAGCGCTGGCTGAAAGGTGAGGACCAGGTTTGGGGAGACTGAGAGGAGATGTAAGATTTTAGATGTAAGATTTTAGAAGTAAGATTTGGGATATAAGAAGTAGGATTTAGAAAACTGTTAAAATCCTATATCTAAAAGCTTAAATCTTACTTTTTTTTGTTTAAATGATGTTTAAACATTAATTTTACATTCGATTTAAATAGTAACTATAAAAAAGTAAAACTTAAAACAATGGCAACCTGGAAAATAGACCCAAGTCACTCGGAGATTACATTTAAAGTAAAACACCTGGTAATTTCAACCGTATCCGGAAAGTTTACCGAATTTGAAGGAAGTCTGGATGCAGAGAAAGAAGATTTCTCTGATGCAAAAATTCAGTTTTCGGCAAAGATTGATAGTATCACAACAGGTAGTGAGCAGCGCGATGGCCACCTGAAATCTGCTGATTTCTTTGATGCGGCCGGTCACCCTGAAATGACCTTTAGTTCTTCCTCCCTGAAACATATTTCTGGATCTGATTATGAACTCACAGGAGATCTGACCATCCGTGGTACAACCAAACCGGTAAAACTGAAGGTGGAGTTTGGCGGTACACAGGACGATTTCTATGGCAATACAGTAGCCGGATTTGAATTAACCGGTAAAATCAATCGCCAGGAATTCGGCCTCACCTGGAGTGCAGTAACCGAAGCGGGTGGGGTAGTAGTTTCCGACGATGTGAAACTGGCTGTAAACGTGGAACTGATCAAACAGAAATAAAAGCGGCTATCAACAGCAGTTTAGGTACACACTATATACCGATCCGGATTTATTTCCGGGTCGGTTTTTTATATCTGTCAGATTTTTTTGCTGAATGTTGACGGCGGCTATATATTTGCACTCCCGCAAAGGGAAGTTCTTATCACGAGGGGAATTAGCTCAGCTGGCTAGAGCGCTTGCATGGCATGCAAGAGGTCACCGGTTCGACTCCGGTATTCTCCACAAAAAAGGTTATCTTCAAATGAGATAACCTCTTTTTTTACTCACTTTCTCACTCGCTGCTCCAGTTCCACACCATCCTTTGTAAACTTGAGTGTTACAAAATCAGTGCTACTTTCCAGAATTGCGTAGGAGGCAATTTCACCATGCGCTTTGACTTCTTTGGCTGAAATCAATTCGTAGGAATTATAACCTGAATGTATTGCCTTCAATAATTCCGCAGGCAGTTGCTCTTTGGTAAGGGTCGTTAGTACATAATTCAGCCTGCCTTTTGTATCAAATCCCGCCTGTACTTTTTGTCCCTGGTTTTGAAAAAATACAGCCTGTCCTTTGGCAAGCGGACTCCATTTTATTTCTCTGGCATCCGGAAAAAGACGGCTAAATAAATTCATTGCAGCAGCATTTGGGACAGTTGAAACTGCAACAGAATGATCTTCTGAAACCGGCATTTCAGATTCGCCGCCCATCGCTTTTGCTGAATGATTGGCATATTGTGCCTGAATTGTTGAAAAGCTGATTACAAGAAGAAATAAAACAAATGCGCGCGCGCAGGAGAAGGTTTGAACTGACATAAAAGGAGGGTTTAAGGGTTAATGAATCCCTGGTTAGTGCTGTATAAATGTACCTCCCAATACAGCCGAAAGGCTGTCAAAATCGCGTCAAATCCAATCAAATTTGAGTCAAACCTGCTGTGATATCCATTCGGATGGCGTTACTCCATACTGTTCTTTAAAGCATTGGCTGAAATAAGATGGACTGCTGAATCCGGTTTGATAAGCCACCGAAGAAATATCTGATCCGGCTGCCAGCAGGCTTGCCGCTTTCTGTAATCGGCGCAGGCGGATCAGCTCATTAGGCGTACTGTTTAAGAGCGATTTCAATTTGCGGTTGAGGGTGCTTCTGCTCATTCCCGTCACTTTACACAAAAAATCAACACCCATTTCATTGTCATCCAGCCTGGCATCAATTTCCTGATAAAGCTGCATCAGAAAGGAGTCGGTAATTTTCGGAACGGGATCGGATGTTCGGGCAAGCTGCAGCTGCTGTTGAAACCAATCCCGCTGTTTTTGCTGTAATCGCAGCAAATTCCCGATCCGCAGTTTGAGCTCTTCCAGGTTAAAGGGTTTTGTAATGTATTCATCTGCTCCCATCGCCAATCCCTTTAATACCGATTCATGGGCTGCTTTGGAGGTAAGCAGAATAAATCCAATATGGTTGGTTCTGTTATCGGTTTTACAATGGTGGCAGAGATCAAAACCATCCATGCCCGGCATCATTACATCACTTAAAATCAAATCAGGTAATTCCTGCAGGGTGCTATTCCATGCGTCCAGTCCATTCCCTGCCTGCAGGATCCGGAAATCCTGTTGCAGACTTTCCACCAGAAAGGAGCGCAATTCTTCGTTGTCCTCTGCTATCAGCAAAAGAGGCTGCTCTCCATTTGCCAGCAACGCTTTTGCAGATAAATCCGTCCGGTTTGGCGAAAGAGCGGGTACTGTACCCAAAATCCGTTCCATTGGAACTACCAGGCTAAAACTTGTTCCAACTCCCGGTGCACTTTCAAAACTGATATTGCCTCCCATTAGTTCAGTCAGTTCTTTCACCAGTGATAAGCCAATTCCGGTGCCTCCAAATTGTCGCATAGCCGAATCATCTGCCTGATAAAATCTTGTAAAGATCCTGGACTGTTTATCGATCGGTATACCCAATCCGGTATCACTTACAATCAGTTGAATGCGTTCAGCATCCGGCGCTGAAAGTTCAACGTTGATCTGTCCATTTGCCGGAGTAAATTTGATGGCATTACTCAATAAATTATTTAAAATCTTTTCCCATATTTCCTGGTCAAATAGGTAATGGCCTTCAGTCTGTTGGGAATAGAAATTCAAACGGATATTTTTTTGCTCCGCCAATCCCTCAAATGGTTCAAGACAGTTGCGGGTAAATAGTAAAAGATCACCCGCAGTTTTCACCACTTTTAATTGTCCGCTGTTCAGTTTGGAAAACTGTAAGAATTCATTGATGAGTCCCAATAATTGTCTGGAATTCCGCTGGGCTGTTTTTACTGCGCCTATAGCATCGGGAGACAGGGAGGGATCTTTCTCCAGTTTTTCAAGCGGTGTCAGTATCAGCGTTAAGGGAGTTCTGAATTCATGCGTGATATTACTGAAAAACCGGTCTTTCAATTCATCCATTTCCCTCAACCGCATGGCTTCTCTTTTTTCAAATGCAAGGGTTTGTTGCATTGATAAGCGACGCTCCCGATAAATAAAATACCTGCGAAACAAAGCGGCTATAAGTAATGCATAAATCAGATAGGCCCACCAGGTAGCCCAGATCGGTGGATGAATTCGAATACCAATTTCTTTTACCGTCTCACTCCATTGTCCGGAACCATCTGTAGCATTGATGCGAAGGATATAAGTTCCGGGTGAGATGGCTGAATAGGTGGCTGTATTGGAATGGCCATTATCAATCCAGTCTGCATCCACACCCTGCAACTGGTAGCGGTACCTGGTTTTCTGTGGCTGATTATAGAATAGGGCAGCAAATTCAAAGCGCAGGTAATTTTTATCATACGGGAGTTCAAAAGTGTTTAAGCTGCTCAATGATTCCTGAATTAGGGAGCTGGGAATCGTAACATCCTGCTGTTCATTATTAATATATAATCCGGTTAGATGAACAGGTACCTTCCTGTTAACGGTGCTGTGCTCAAAAGCTGCCGGATCAAAAATAGTATAGCCTTCGAGTCCGCCAAATGCCAGTCTTCCATCCGGGAGCTGAAATTTATGGGCGCGATTGAATTCATTCCCTGCCAATCCATCTGTTTTTTCAAATGCAGTAACCAATGCTGTTTTCGGATCGAAGCGGAAAATTCCTTTATTGGTACTGCACCAGAGTTTACCTGATTTGTCTGGCAGGATGCAGTAGATCGTGTTGTTGGGTAGTCCGTCTGCCATCGTGTATACCCGTTGTAATCCGGTTTTTATATCCCAGAGAATTAATCCGGCACTGCGCGAGCCTATCCAGAATTTGGTTGAATCAGTTGGATCCGGACAAATCTCTGTCAGTGTTTTGGGCAGAATTCCTTTCGGCTGCTGCTCTGCAAAATGACCGATTATTTGGGTGCCATCGGTTTGAATTAGGCCATGGTCATAGGTGCTTACCCAGATGGAATTTCCAATGTATTTGGCATCTGCAAATTCAATGGTATGTAACAAATCAGGACCAACAGGCCGCGGCTTTGGAGCAGCATCGGGATTTGTCCAGCTATACCATCTTCGTTCTTCCGGAACATAGGCCCATAATTCATCATTGGGCATAGCTACCAATGCTCCGTAGGTGATTTTATCTGGTACCTGTCTAAAACTGGTAAATGATTTTCCATCGTGTTTAAAGAGTACTCCTTTATCGCCCCAGCTGTTGCTGAAATAACGATTCCCATTTTTATCAGTGGCCTGCCGGAAATAATAACCGATGGAGCGATCCTTCCAGAAGGAAGGAAAATTAACTGGTTTGCTTTTCATGGTACTCAGCAAATCCACCATAAAACTGCCGGCATAGGGATAGGATTCAAAATGCAGGGCTTTCAGATCAGTCTTTAATAGCCCCTGTGCATTCACACTTACCCACAGAACATCTGTGCGGTCAATATAAAAGGCGCTGATGCGTTCAGGCGGCCCTGTATGTTCCCAGAGTAATTCCAGCTGATCATTTTCGTTTACCCGAAAGATGCGGCCGAAATCTTCGAAGTATACCCGGCCTTTTACGTCCGTGAGCAAACTGCTGTAACCCTGAATACTTGTTGGAGGCGGTGGAGGGATTCGGATGCGCGTGCTGGTCATCTTCCTGGCGTCGAGAAGGGTAATTGTTTCATTGCGTAAAATGGCTACCCGATTATCACCGGTGCAGGTAACGGAAAATTTTTCAAGGAATTCCGCTTCCGTTTGTTTCAGTTCATTTATATGCGTCGGAAATCGATGAAAGCTGAAATGCCGGCCGGTGGAATCGCTGAGTGCAACGCCGGACTTGTACACCACAAAAATTTCTTTATTGTTGGCTTCAGCAATTGCCAGGATGGTATCACCGGCAGGTAAACCTTCTACAGGAGAAGCGTACCTGATTTCATTGGTGAAATAATTTATCCAGCCGATTCCATCGGTTCCGAACAGGAAAAACAGGTTGGAGCCGGTATTGCTTACCTGTTTGGGGATTTGTTTTGCGCCGGGGATCTGGCTAATCTGATTCCTGCTGGTGTTTCGCCTGGCTTTAAAGCTGCGCACATCAAATTCATCGGCGTGAAAGAGACTGTAATAAAGGGTGAGCGAATTGTTTTGCAACTTACCTCTGCTAAAAATAACACTGCTGGCAATGCTGGTACTGTCAGCCGGATTGTTCCTGAAATTCCGGAAACCCCGTCCGTCATAGCGGCTCAATCCGTCCAGGGTGCCAATCCATAAAAATCCGTCTTCATCCTGCACAATACTGGAAATATAGCTTTGTGGCAGGCCGTCATCCACCCCAAAATGCTGTTGATTGGTAGAAAGCCGCTGTTGGGGGAATGCATTAATTGCAAGGCAATTCAAAAAGAGAATCCAGCTGATAAATATACGGTTGGCTTGCATGTTTAGTTTAGACGTCAGACAGGTGTTAGAATAGTGTTAGAACACACTGGTAATAGGTGTCAGATACATGTCTAAGAATGTTCTAACACCTGTCTCCTATGTTTGCAAAGCAAAAATAGTTCTTTGAGAATCCAGTGATCTGCCAATAGATTTGATTTTTAAGTGAAAAAGAGTGAGAGCTTTCATGTGTCTAAGCAGCCTTCAGGTATGCAGGGTG